>Ga0209986_10000145_pt1 | contig 62864 bp, 95 predicted proteins | sample BlataG_FD_183168 | JGI IMG/M metagenome (GOLD analysis project Ga0209986, IMG submission 183168) | Deep subsurface microbial communities from Black Sea to uncover new lineages of life (NeLLi) - Black_00105 metaG (SPAdes) (version 2) | ecosystem: Environmental > Aquatic > Marine > Oceanic >... | reverse complement strand
CACTGGTAGCAGTCCGTTTAGCGTGTGAACTGGGGATGTCACGTCTTGAGATGGTCCATGCACGTATCTCGGATATCGACCGCATCAACAAACGAGGGTTATGGGTTGAAGTTGCGAAAAGGGTCCGCAGAGGCAATAAAATTGTAAATGGCGAGAAGAAACCGAATTTTGAGATGCGACAACGGGAAATCCCTATTAACTCAGATCTGTACCAACTGTTGATGGCTTATGTGTCTTCGGACCAAATGTATATTCTGCGAAGGGAGAAGGGAGACATAAAGGACCCATTTATCCCCAGATTTATTAACCTGTGGTATACGGTAAACGATATACCGTGGAGCCCTCACCGGTCACGTCATTACTTCAAATCGCAGGTATGGTCATGGATGATGCAGAATAAACAGGTAGATCCAGGGCTTTTGAAAGAGCTCCTTGGCCACCAGAAAGATACTACTGAAGATTACGGTGAATATAGTTGGGATTACAAACGTGATGTGATTGATCGGGTGTTTGGATGAAAAATAAAACAAGGAGAACAATAGCATATCTGTTATTTCCATGGATGATCGGTACCTTGTGTGTTGTTGAATTGTTTGTTGATATATGCGATGTTTGTCAAACATGCTTGTGGACGTTGCTTAACACTCCGGGGATCGTCATTCTTCTGGTTGCAAAAAAGGAGAAAGATGAAAGATAAAGAAAAAGCAAGAGAGATACTCAAAAAACTTCACCCTGATAGACCAGATCTCATTGAGGGAACCATGTATTTTGGTGAGCTTGCTGCAGTACTTGAGGAGGATTATGCTGAGAAAACAGTTGAATCTAAAAAGAAACTCAATAAGGCAATCAAAAATGCAAAAGAGTTTTTAAAGAAGACAGATTAAAATGGCAATGAAAGCGTATTGTAAACTATGTAAAACATATATCTATCCATCAAACGATTTTGAATTTGGAGTAATGGCAATGAGCCATGTCTTACGAAAACATTATTCACATCCGCGATATGCTGATTTAATTAGAGAAATTGTTGAAAAAACAAGAAATGATTTTATTATTGAAAAGGATGATCCACCGCCATAGACTGCGGGTGAATTGGTTCACAGGACATGGGGTCAAAAAAACGTCGCAGGGATGGGCAATTGCTTGGCCCTCATTAAAGGGAGTGCCTGTGCTCCCTCTGATCCCGGAACATCTCTACCCCAACCTCACCTCCAAGCTACCGTAGTCGGCGACTGTGCATCCAAAATTTGAAAAAGAGCCAAAAGTATGCCCAAAATGTAAGAGTTCATATTGGAATAAGGATTATGTCAGGGCGGATAAAGTGAAAGAAAACTTGAGATGTAAAAATGGACAAAATTAACTTTATCCAACGTATACTAAAAATAAGGAAAAAACAAACAAAAAAAGTGGAGCTGAAGCAGAAAATACAGGAGTTTGCCGATAAACACAAATTGATCATAAACCCGTATGCGGAGACCAAAATTGAATGGATGGAAAAACACGGAAGACGGTGCTACTGCGAACCGGACGGCAGCCGCATATGTCCGTGTAAATTTTGCCTAGAAGATATCAAGGAGTTCAACGGATCTTGTTTGTGTCGTGTGTTTGTTACAGAAGATAAGATGAAAAGGATTGAGAAATATCAGAGTCGGAAATCATGATTTTTTCTTTTTAGTTTTGCATTTTTTGACTGCTTTTCTGAACTCATTTTGCCACTGTTTTTTATTTTTGTATGTCGCATCCAACAAAGTATTTCCAACACACCTGTTGAATGCGCTGGGTTTACGTTTACTGTTCGGGTTTGAATCTATTTTAACGGCTTCTCTACAAACAGCGTACGGATTATAGCACCCTTTCGCTCGTGGATATCCCTCTTTCATGCAAGATTTTGGTTGATCATCCCTAACCTGGACTGAACAGCTTACTATTTTCAAAAATTTATTCGGATTAGCTATCTCTTTCTTTGTTGGAGCATAGGGCAATGCACCTTCCCCGAGAACTGGTTGGATTTTTTTGAGATTCAGCTTTTCAGCTTCATCGTACTGTTTCTCACCCATAAGTTTGAGCCAACGTTTTATATCAGCACGCATCTTGTTCCCTATGTATTTCAATTCTTTAGCATCTTTCTGCATATGGCATCCTCTGCAACAATATTAAAAAAAAATAAGGGTAAGAGCTGTAATTATTAGCTACATTTTCTGACAGCTTTTCTAAACTCGCCCTGCCATTGTTTTTTACCTTTATATGTTGCAGCTTGCAACACTCTTCCAACACATTTGTTAAATGCAGTCGGTTTGCGCTTACCACGTCTACTTTTTTTTCTTTTTGCCATGAATAAACTAAAGAAATTGTTGTTATATATAATTATTTGAAATCAGATTTTAACTTTTCGATCTCCAAATTAATGAAATGAATCAACACCTGGACACAGTTAAGTATTATCTGTTGTTTTGATATATTAGTGTACTCCGTTGTGAGTTCTTTTGAATCCATAAATGTAGTGATTGGTACCAGGCTGGCAAAAATACTGTCCATAATGGTGTTATCATAAAAAAACGACTGTAATATGTAACTTTTTCTGTCGTCTATTGAACCAGATAGTAGTATCCCCTCCTTTACCATAATTGGTAAATGGTGTTTGACAAGTTGGGGAGAGAGCCTGGTTCTCTTGCTGATCTCTGATAAAGTAAGAGGTTTTTTTGCTTCATATAAATAAAAAGCGATTTTAATCCGGTTATCTACTACTGTTTTCGCTTCTTCTAGATGCGATTTTTTTTGTATTTTTACTACCACGCGGCCATCTGTTTTGTCAATGTTGTTTGGTATTATTAACTTTTGAGGATACCGGCTTTGGCTCTAAAGTCACTTTAGAGTCAGACTTTAGAGTCAAAACGTACTTTAGAGACAAAGCCGAGGATACCGAAAACTATATATAGTCATACATACATATATATGTATGGTGATAAAGGATATGAAATCTGAAATGGATCTGAAAAAATTGATAAAAAAATATGATATAACACTATTTCGAGAAGGAATACAAACGGGATATAAGAAACCCCCACCCGAAGATATGAAAAAAATCAGGATATACAAAACAGAAATTAAGGAAATAATTCAAAAATTAAACGAAGAAGAAAGACGAATAAAGAAAGAAAGAATAGAAAAATCAATTCAACCCGTTGTTGAAGGAGAAATATTAATTGATTTTGGGATTGTAGGTCACGATTTCAAAAACTATCAAGCATGGATTTATGACAAAGATGTAGAATCTAAGGATGTACAAGATATAATGACAGGAGCGATCAAAAAACTTCTAGAAAAAAACGGAATTGAAGATGTATATGTCAGTAATAGTTGTGAATTTATCAAAAAAAATGGAGATGTGCCATTTTGTCCTGCAACTGAAGATAGGCTTCCCCAATTTTATATGGATATCCAACGGGATGCAGAAGAAGCAAGAAAAAATGGATATAATGATACAGTTGTTACCTCATTCTCTGCAAAGCTCAGTGATATACTTTCGAAATATATTACTGAGAAAACTAAGAAAAAAGAAGATCCTAAAAAGAAAGAAGAAACATTGGACCGACTCAAAATATTATTCGATGATGATGAAGCAGACGCTGGATATCATCAAGCATGTGAGAATGCAGGGATTCCCAGTTTTTTGCGATAAAATAAATAAGGAGAAATGAAAAATATGAAATCCAAAATTGTGAAAAAAGATCCAACAGGAAAGAAAATGAGCAGAGAAGCTGTAGTTGCAATGGGCATTAAGGAGGGAGACAAGGTATTGGTTGTTGATCCTGATACAGGTATGTATCGAGATGGGCAAAAATATCTGACATACAAAGTCTTTGATGGAGTTGTTAGGAGGATTTCCAAAAATGGTATTATAGCTGATTTTTCTGTAGATGATAGAACTGCATTCAACTATCTTCGCAGCGATGGAATATGGTCATATGCGAGTGATGAACTCGATGAATAAAAAATTGGAGAGATAGAACAATGAGTGATGTAAAGATAATCCAAATCCCTGTCTCAAAAGCAGAATATGAACGATTGAAACAGGAGAAAGGTCAAATGTCATGGCATGATTATCTATGTCGGGATATATAAAAAGAAATGAACTACAGGGTACTGCCCTGATGGACAAATATGAATGAAGGTGACTGAATGACTGATGATAAACTGCAAAAAAAATTAGAGAATATAAGGAAACAATATGGTATAACATGTGAACAACTAGAAATTCTGGAAATGGATGAATTTGATTACGCTACTCTGAAAGAACGAGAACGACTGAACTATGTAAAAGGTCTTGTTTTTGATCTTGTTAGCGACACGACTGACTGTGATCAACTCGCTCAGAACATCATAGACCAGGCAAAGATCCTTGATGACAAAGAATCGCTACAGAAAATTGTGCTTGGCGAACTAAGTTGCGACTGCGAAGATGCAAATAAACGAAAAGAATTTGTCAGAGTAAGCCACAAAATCGCAGATTTTCTAAGAAAATAGTAATGTTCTCTACTGGGATATTGCTTCCTCTTTTTTCTTTTTTTTTAGATTATTATAACTTCGGCTAAGTCGCTCCTTAGTCACGTTAACAACTTTTTTCACCGTGGCAGAACGGGCAGTTATGGCTAGCATTTCTTGATTGATACACTACAACAGAATATTCCTTATGACATTTTTTGCAATAAAAGAAATAGGTCGACATTAATAGTCCGAATCCATGTTGTGTTTATAATTTTATTACCCTAAAATAAATGTTTGTTGTGGAATAGCAGGTTGACTACCCACCTTTGCTACAACAAAAACAGAATCATAACTTCTATTTTTCAATTTTTTTGATATTTCTTTTTCAAGTCTAGCAAACGATTGTTCAGCTTTATATCCTGTTATACCCTTCTTTAGTTGATTAACCTTTTCTTTTCCTAAGATATCTTCAGCTAAATCAACAACAATTTGCCCTTCAGTATGTCCTTCTTTCCATTCCATTATATACGGATTCTTAAGGACAACAACTTTTTTATATAGTTCACTGCCACCAACCCCTACAGGTCTACGACCTACAGCACCTTCTTGATATGATATTCGTTGTCCTTCATAAATTTGATTGACATACCAAGTGCCTCCTCTAAAATCATCAGTATTTTCTTTTCCAGCACGAAGTAATGTAACCTTTAAACCATCTTCTACATAGTGATTATATTCATTTTCTAAAATTTCAACTCTTTTTGGTTTAGGATTCCCTCCCCCACTAGCATCCCCTGACTCCATGAGTTCATCTGTATATTCAAGTATATCGAGCTTCTCCGGATCATCTTTCGCCTTCTCCTTGATGATATCAAAAAATTCTTCAGGAGTTATTTTTCCGGTGTCCACTTCTTCAAAGAGTTTCTGGCAGTTTTTTTCGCTATCAATCTCCTTGCAGATATTGAGATACATGCCTATTCCAACCGCTACTCTGCATTCTGGACAGTCTTCATCTTCTGTTTTTTTAATATTGCACTCCGGGCATTCTGATTCAAGCTCCCTGCGTTGTCTCTTCAAATCTACAAGTTTTTTTTCTAGGTCCTCAATTTCGGACATGGTATTAGTATGAATATTGCAATAAAAAAGGTTTACCATTACACAGGGGAATAAGGAGAAAGCAACAGGTGTTACACCTTTGGGCAACAGGAGATCGTGCCTTGTAGCCCTTCTCTGTAAATAATTTGTTTTGAAAATAAAAATAAACACGGTAATCAAAAGAAATATCGATTTTAAGGAATTTTGATGAATTTGATTCGAAACATGGTTTGTTGGATGTAAGTCCTAATGTTTTGATAGAAAAAGGGCATTATCCGTTGGTCTTAAAAAATATCTTTGTAAATCTTTTAACAAATTCTTTTGAAAATACCATATTCAACTAATCTCATTGAAAGGGACCAATTTAATTACTTCAGTGGTGGATGGTGGTGGTTCACTAAGAAGCTTGATAGCACCGATACTGGCAAGTAGAATGAAAGGAACTGCAAAAGTAAGATTAGTACGAACCTGGTCGTCTCCTGTGACAAACGCCGTAACCGCGCTTCCAACTATGGAACCTACGACTGCCCCTACCCATGCTGTACCATTAGACATTATTTTATCTCCTTAAGAGTAAACTCCGTTCTTATCTCTTCACGTAGTTGGCTAGCCAGCCAGACAAACGAATAGCTTGCGATGCCAAGTGCAATGAACAAACCAGCTACTTTTGCGACGTTCATACTACAGCCTCATTGGTTTTATCCTATTTCCGAGTGATGCAGCGTATCCAGCTGCACACCAAAATGCTTTTTCCCCCTCTCCAATGTATCTTTCTGTGCCCAGAATGAAAATCGTCTTCAGATTATCAAAAAAACTTATGCTTCCAATTTGATCCCCGTCAGGCGATAAAATGATTGATGCTCTCTTGACTTTGATTCCTGTTTTTAGTTCTTCGATTCTATGTTCTGTCTCCCAGATCTGTTTGTCCAGATCTTCTTTTGTTGAAACATTTTCTTCAGACATTATAATTCCTTCTTCTTGATTGTTACGGTTAACTGCATATGCCTCGCTTAATCTCTCGCTCCAGAAAGATGGCAACGGATTATAAATAAAGCCTTGATAATCATCACTGATAACATATGTTGCCTTTTTGACTTTACCCTCGGGTAGTTTGTTGAACTCACGGTCAACTACTTCGATGAGTTTACGGAACTCACTCCGCTCGAGTTTGCTGTGCAACAAACTGGGCTTCTTGCATAATAATACATTGATATCCATTAATAAGGTTACTGCAAATTTCCTCATAGTGTGGGTGATGAAGATAAATGTCTGCCTTCGCTGGCCGCTGAAGCTGATCATCCGATCCATAACTTCAGTTTCTTTCTTTTGCCATTTATGGGCATGGTACTTCAAAGCCCCCTCGTCGATAAGTGCCACACAGTTTTCAGGGAGCTCTTCAACATTTTCAACAGTCTGGATCCAACTGGGCAACAGCCGATGTTTCTCTTTCGGAAGGCTGACAACAAAAATTTTTAAACTAGGTTGGTTTTTGTGAAATTTCTCCAGCATAAAAAAGCCAAGCGCGCTTTTGCCGAAACGTCTCATACCGATAATTAGAGCGACAATTGGGTGGGATGATATAATGGATTCAAATTTTGTTGAACTAATTACAGTTTTTTTGCTTTTTTTTACCACGGTGTTTATTTCCTCTCCTTGTGGTTCATTATCACTTTCATGTTTTTAGATATGAGCTCCATTTTCCCTTCAAGTTTCCCCACCCTAGATCTCATGTCTCCGTATGCTATCAGAATCGAGCCACCAGTAATGGCAAATAATCCGATCTCTCCACCGACGATTATCTCGTAGTTGATCCCTGTTGCGATGAGTATGAATGCTATGAGCCTAATAATAAATGGAGTGTTACGGTTCATAATGTATTGGAATGTTTAGTAGCATTAAAATTTTTTCTATTGTATCCTAGCTCAGAAATGCCGGGGGCACTCTTTTTTAACGTCGTTGAAAATATGGAGATTAGGCAAACTCCAAGCATAGTATTACGACATTTGTGAAAGTTACAGAGAAACCCCTATCGGCTCCGTTGATTTTGAAAACCTTCATACTTAGGTTTTGATTTACAATGCAAAAAAGACTCAAATAACTCTAAAACAAAAATAGTTAAAGATGAATCTATTAAAATATCTATTCTCTGTACATTTTGTTTTATCCAGTTACCTACATTTTCATTGTCTAAATTAAATTTATCCATATCTGGATCGTTTAATATGGATTTTGCTAAATTACTTTGAGAGCTATTTGGATTATAATGCTGGCTTGTGAACCTAGCATTACTATTGGGACCCGCTTTTCCAATTTTTAAATATTTGTCCCCATACTTAAAGAGATAAACTCCCATTTTCCTAGGGGGAGCCCCGAGGGAAAATGTGGGCATCCTCTATCTAATACTTCTATTTGATTCTCTTTAATTTGTAAATCAGCTAATCTCGCAATTTTAAACAATATATCAATTATATCTTCCATATTTACCCACTTCACCTTACTCGTCTAAAGAAAAAGAGAGAGGGGGCGATTGCTCGCCTAAACTACTGGTTTAATCCATGTTATTAGTGTGTAGCTTCCTGGTTCTATGTGGATAGCAAATGCATAGCATATCTCGAAGTCTATAAACTCGCCTGCTGGTATCGTTATCTCATGGTTTGCATTGTCGAAGTATCTGATAAGCTCTGTGTCGAAGAGATAGGCCTCACGATCCCAACCTACCATGATCTCATTTTCGTTGTCCCAGTGAGCATCAGTCACTACCCAGAGTTTAGCTCCTGTCTTGTGCTTATAAAAGTCTGGTGCTTGGGTGTAGTCTGCATCTGGTCCGTTGTTCCAATCGGTATCTCGGGGTAAATCAGTATCTAATTCCACTGAATTAGAATTAGAATAATTCCCGTCGCCGTCCGTTGTGAATGCCTCGATTTCGATGCTACCATAACCGTGCCAGTTGGTAAACCTGTCCTCTTCATCTGCTCGATAGATAAAAACATAGTCCGTCTCTGGTTCCATTCCAACAACATCTAGATTATAAACGAACTCTTCATCGACTAATTCAAATTCTATGTCAGCATGTCTATCATCGTCTATTATGTTCCAATCAGAATCTTTGTTTTCAAGATGAACAGAATCTTTGTATGTTACCGTTATTCCATCCTGGTTTGGTGGCAGCCCAGGTTCTGCGGTATCGAAGAAGAAGCTGAAACTTACTGTTGCATCTATGGGTGCATTGTTTTTAATGTCGTGTCCGAAGCAATGTATTTCACCACCAGTTGCATCCAATTCTTGTTCTATCGGATCGTTGACATCAAACCCGTCAACTAGAACAGCTTGTTTTACATTTGTATTCACTGTTATTGTATTATAGTGGGTAAGAAATCCTGCTGACGCCACGCCTATAAACATCACTGCTATGAGCACAGCCAGCCCTATCTTACCTCGGCGGCCTATTTTCTTACTTATCTTTGTGTTCATTTTCTTTTACCTCTTTATCCTTTTGTGATTTAAGGACCCTGAATTTATGTATCATCACTATGACGATAGCTACGATGACTATTATCAGAAGAGCGAGGAAAGGAGCAAACCATTTGTCTTCATCCGCTGGCTCTCCCTCCAACTGCTCCTCAAGGGATTCAACCAGGTCATCTAATGTATCTATGATGCCGTTCAGCAAAGCTATCTGTTCCGTGTAGTTCCCCTTTGTCATATTGAGTTCATCCCTCAACTGTCGGATACTATCCAAGAGTGTGTTTATCCGTGTGAGATTTTCGATTTCAACAGTTTCATATATGGTCGTAGTATCTCCACCACGGTACTCTATCCACTTCTCGACCTCCGTAAATATAAGTGTCGTAATCGTGTAGTTACCAGGTGCAATATTTATTGCTGTGGCAATGGTTATGTCAATAGTTTTTGGCGCACCCGGGTAAAGCACAACAGGATCTTCAGAGTAAGTAACATTTATTCCCTTGCCATCGGGTGTTATCTCTGTTTCTATGAAAGCAACCGTTGCTGTCTCACCTTTCCAGGTAATTGTAATTTGTTCTGTAACCACGTCGCCACCAGTCAGATACAATTGCATCGTTTCTGGGCTGACTGTTATCTCAGCTGATGCTACGCTGCTAAAAACGATAGAAAATAGTGCGATTAAGGTTATCAAAAAACCTGCCTTTACTCTAATCTTCTTTGTATTCATTTTTCTAATCCCCCATTAAAGTCTTCAATGCTTCTATATTTTTCTCAATTTTCCCGATTTTCTTTTGCATTCCCTTGATGAGAAAGTCTTTGACTTCGGATACAGATTTCTCCAGAGTATACTGATGCACGGGTCTTCCTTTCCCCCTCCTTTTTTTGGGTATATCTTTCATAGATAGTATTCCGAGTCTACGCAATTCCTTCGTACCGACCGACACTTCTGGCTGTCTCAGATCCATGGCCCGCTCGATGTCTACGGTACATGCTGTCTTCTTATCTAGCATGTAAATCAATGTTTTTGCAGTACCTCTATCGAACCCTGATTGGTGTAGTATATCTGCCAGTTTTTCTTCTTTTTCAGATATGGTTTCCATTTCTTGTTTTTTCATATTTATATATAATATAAAAAGACATTATATATTTTTCTATTATTAAAAAAGAGGATATTTTATTTAGCTTATTAACATATTAACACTTTTTTTATTATGTCAGGGCATATAACAGCTTTGTCTACGATAGAGTTAGCTGGTCGACTTTTTTCTGAAGCTAGGGATGTCCATGCTCCGAACGTATCCCAAGAAGGTGGTGTGGTGCTATATTTGCCTACAGTAACCCAGTCAATATATTTATATGTGTTAGCATATGTAGACCATGCGTATATTCTTATATATCTGTCACTGCCGAACTTTGCATCAGCCCCCACAAGAGTTGCTTTTTGCGCCATATCTGAATATTGATATATTTTAATGTCGATGTTAGCATCATATAATTTTGTATCAAATAGATGCCAAACACTAGGTATCCAGGCATTATTATTACTGGGGACATTTACATCGTCTGTGTCTATGTAGCTTATTCTCATTAGACTGCCTGCTACATGACGTGGTGCGCTGACAAATTGCCCATTTACATATCCAGCTGGGTTATCAAGCACATGTATATAAGAAGTGTAATACGTATTTTGGTGTTCCCGGAACTTAATTCTATACCTCGCACGTTCACTGAACGCATTTTGAGTGCAAATAAACTCTGTACCCAAAGCTGGTTTTGCACATCTTAACACACTAGCTGCAACAGTGTATTTCGTTTGGTCTGTGCTCGCCCATTTATTGACCCAGTCAACAGCAGCTCCGGGGAAGGTATCAAAGAAGATAAATGTCGCATCTCCATCAGTAAAAATATCAGTAGCTGCCCGTCCTATAAACATGTAAAAAGTATTTGCCCCGCTCCCTGGGCATTTAACCCATAAGATTATTGTATTAGCATCGCTGGTTTCTATCCATTGATCGAGTTGTGTTGCAGTTGCAGGATCAGATGTCGTTCCAAACCGTATGTCATCACAAAAATCCAGACATTTGTTATCACAATATATTTCTCCTGTTGCAGTGTTATCGTCACCGTTTCCCGAATAAATCGTGAACTTCATCTGATAATCAGCACTAACATTGCCAACATCAGAAATATCTATCGTCTTGTAATAAGACCAATTGTCACTTGGATCAATTGCCATAATCCTAAATCATCGCATATTGTAATTTTCCTTCAGCATCTTCCCAGATATATGCCCTGAACTCTGTGATAGTTCCATCAACGTCTCTATATCCAACAATAATTGCTCTTTTTATGAAATCGTTGACACTATCTATAGCCAGATATTTAATGTCAGCACTGGTTTCTATTATATTCGCTATTTTATTTTCAACCCGTTGTGAAAAAGTAGGAACTGGATCTGATGGAATAGGGTTGCTGCCATACCACTCGGCTTCATCACCATGGACATATATAGAGAGTCTTTTATAAAATATTATAGAGTTTTGTCTATACCATAGATCATATTCATGGATCTTTCCATCGGCCGTGGTTCCTCTATCTATGAGTTCAGCTACATCAAACTTAGCTGCAATACTATCCAACAAATCTTGGACTGTTGCCATTTATTATATCTCCTTTTATCTTATCTTCGCTTTTCTTACCATATCAGGACATATGAGAGGTTTGTCTATTAAAGGATTGGCTGGTGGTGTTGGCGGTAACCCTTTGAATTTTCCAAAAATAACATCGATGTATATAGGGAGAGGGGCGAATGAATCAAGTGTGCAGGAAAGGATATGCTGATGTACGTCGCTGGTTGTAGTGTTCTGTATGAGTGTATCATCGATGTCTGCGGCTGCAGATGGAGGGCCGGTCAAAGCCGAGCCTCCACTGACGGCATGTCCATGTGATGCCCCTGTCGTCCCATGGGCTACATCGGCATAAAGTATTCTCTGATAATAATTGGTGGCAACTCCACTGACAATATCCCACGTGGCAGCGGGAGGGTCGCCGTTGAAAAATGCGACCAGGCCAACAGGCATGGTCTGGTTTGAATCAGAACTATGGAGCAATACTTTTACGCCAGGAGGACGCCAATTCCCTGTTGTACTAGTGATGTCGACGGTGTGGACATGCGTGTGAGCCGCCTTAGGTATGAAATTAGTAGCCACATCATCGAAAGTATCGTTGTCCTCTGTTGTCCCCTCCCAGTCATGCGTATGAGTCGCTGCTCCGCCGTTGGCTACCGCAGCTGCACCACGAATGTACCTTGAATTTGCAGCTGCATATGCCGAAAATCCCGATGCAGGAGCTGATTCAAAAATCCCTATCACGGATTGAGGTATCGTTGTCGTGGCAACTGCAGCTGAAATCACGATCAAAGCACGGTATATTGGCAGGTTCGTTGAATTGCCACATGTCAATGCTGTCAGCAAATGTATATGAGTCGCATGTGCAATGTTGATCCCTGTAGCAACACCCATAGCTGTGTCCATCGTGGGGTTGCAATTCGGAGAAGAGATAACATGAGTATGTGTATTGCTTCCACCACCACCACCATATGCGTTGCTCCCTCTGATAAATTTGTTATTGAACCCAGCTTCATGTGACCAGCCAGCGGGGATATTTCCAGTGGTGCCCGCCCATAATAGGTATATCTTTGTTGCATCAGCCATGTTTTGCCTTCATTTCTTTGAGTAGCTCTTCTTTTAGACGCTCTGTCTCAACTTCAAGAACACCAATTACTTGATAGCGGTCAAAACGTGGCGAATAAAAGAGATCCAATTCACCGTTTTTTAGTGATATTTGAAGTGTCCACCCATCTTGCTGATTTTTGTTTGTTTTATCCTTCTCATTCATTCTAATACCTCTTTTACATAGCTATAATATATCGTAGCATTAGCAGCAAGAGCAACATCGAATTGAAGGGTTATCTGCACGTTCTTAGCCGTAGCAGGGACATCTATGTTAACTCCGGGTTCCTTAGCGGCAGCACAGTCTGTCTTCGCTATCTCTTTCAAATCGACAGTCCTATATGCATCACCGACACCAAAACCTATTTTGACCCTGACAGTACATTTCGTCCAAGCAGCTCCATCGGCTTCACACCCTGTCAAATCAACGAAAACAGCATATCTCCGCCTCGCTGCCCCAGTCAAGGCAGTTGAGAATAGAGCAGATATGTCACCCTCGTTGGTGGTATGTGTTAGAGTAACCCAAGTGATATTTCCAGACACATCTACATTTGCAGCTGGTAGATTATCCGTTTTAGCTTTAATCTGTTTAGATATTGCAACTAAACTAGTTCCACCAATAGTATCAGTTTTGTTTCCTATAACATCTCGTGTCTTGACGTTAAAGGCACCATCTACATCAGCTGCATCGTGATAACCAGCAATAGTGTCTTGTTTAGCTTCAGTAGCAACAGCCTCAGTGATGTATCCCATTTCGGTGTCATATTCATTAGCAGGAGCCCTCGTACTCATATTCGCATCTAATTCAGTATCATACTCGCCAGATGGTGCTGGACTTGCAGGTATATTATCCGTTTTAGCTTTAACCTGCTTGGATATTGAAACTATACTAGTCCCAGCGATAGTATCAGATTTCTTTCCTACGACATCTCTCATCTGAGTATCTGTAGCAGCATCTTCGCCGGGTACGTCATGGTAACCATCAATAACATCTTGTTTTGCCTCAGTAGCTACGTCAGCGGTTATCCTGGCCATCTCTGTGTCATATTCACCTGATGGGGCACGAGAAGAAATATCACCATCCAGATGCGCAATTTCTGCAGCTGTCAGAGAAGAAATATCTGCAATAGTTGACAAGTTAGCATTATCGATGTTAGCCAGATATCCAATCTCCGTAGCTGTCAAAGAACTTATATCTGCAATTGTAGCAAGATTAGCATTATCGATGTTCGCAAGATATCCACATCTGGCCGCAGTTAAGCGAGTATTGTAAAAATCAAATAATATCTTACCAATGCTATCAGCAGGGTGCCCAGTTAAAGCAATCTGTTGGACAACTTCACTAATGTCAGCATCCAGATGTCCAATCTCCGTAGCTCCTAGAGAGGATATATCATCAATTGTAGCGAGATTAACATTATCAATATTGTCTAAGAACCCTGCTCGTGCAATGGTTAATTTTGTTGCAAGAGACGTTGCACCCTCATATCCGAGATGATCACTTATATTATCGGTACCTTTTGCTCCTGCCTCATGTGAAATATCCACTAAAGAATCAGTATCTTTTATAAAACCGGTGCCTTTGAGATCTTCAACTTCAGCAGCAGAAGGCTTGATAGGTAATATCAAATATCGCACCCCTGATAATATCTGATTCGAAAATACAGGGCTTACGGTTAGAGTACCTCCGGCAAAATCAGTTATATCCCTGCTTTGCCCATCACTAGCTCCACTTAGAATGAGGAGTGTCATATCGTTCCAATAATCGTTTGCTTCGGTAAGGCCAGTATCAACTACTGTAGATCCATCTCCTGCACCGTTCGTGGTAGTGGTGCCTTTTTTAGCTACTATGCTTTCTGCCGTAGCAGGGGGTATTAAAGGTTTTAAAGATCCCATTCTATCTCCTCTATATCGGTTTTTTAATCAAATAAGCGTTTAAGTCACCAGTAGTCGGTACACCAGCAGCAGTTATCTCCACAAAGATATAGGGCAAAAACCCCTCGTCAGTAGGGTCCATAGTTCTGGCTTCTCTATCAAGAGTAACTACATCGAAAGCAACACCGATATCCACAGCACCTACAACACTATTAACTCTGTTACCTGTTATCTGGACACTGACATTCTGGTCCAAACCATTCTCGACCCAGATCGTTATAACGTTAAAGTAACGACAATCGCCAACATCAGAGTTATGAGCAAGTACATCTCTTATCTCTTCGTCTTCAAAAATCTGCTCTTCAACATACTGTTGAGACATAAAAGATGTTTTACCTAAATTGTCTACTCTACCAGTACCTTTTTTTTCAACAGTGTAAGATTTTTCTACCTTAACCATATCTATTCAACTCCTATGATCGTGCATATGGTAGAGACTTCATGCGGATTTGTATCATCGCCATTTTCTATTCTCACCCAGATATTTTCACCTTTGGATATGGGTTCATGGAGGTTACGATAAGGAGCCACTATATTATTTAAATACAGTAAACCTTTTGTAGGTGTTACATGGATACTACCATGACCAACTGACATACCTACAAGATTTTCGCCAGTGGTGGTATCATCACACCCGTCAGGCCAGACCATTACAATTTCGGTAATAAATCCTGTGAGAGGGCTACGTTCGACCAGAAGTTCACCGGTTAAGGAATCTAGCCTTCTTCTAAAAAGAGGATGTCTGGTAATAACATTTTCTTCTGTATTGGAAGGTTTCTTTATCAGATTTTCTATATTATTCAACTTTTCTTCTAGTTTTTGGTCCACGTTTTATACACCTCCATCCAACCTTACGTGGTTAATCTTACAAATCGAAGCACATCAAATGCGCTTGCACATTGTTCACGGTGCAAGATCCTCTCAGCGACCACCCAGCTCTTACCTTCAATACCGGAGAGTTCATCGGCAAAATCAACGGCAACGTGTCATTCATAATCAATGGAATACGAATAGTAGTTATCAAAGCGGGAGTATCGTCGTATAGTAACAATTGAGCCTCATTTGCTCCACCGGAAGTATCGCTGAGCATCAAAACATAGATACATCTTTCATTCTTCCGAGTAGGCACAGTAAAAAGGTTTGCCTCGACGTTGGTAAGCAGATAGTCGAGAGGAAAAGCATCTTCAGGTTTTGGATCCATCTCTATCACCTCTCCCCCATTAATTTAGCAATCAAAGGTGCATCGGCTCTGGTAGGTTCCTTCCATTCAGCAGGGACCGTGTATGTAAACATGCGAAGCCCACCGACTGTCATAAACCTGCAAGGCTTAACCCCTGACAGTATTTTATTTATGAATGTTTCACTGGTAATCTGCATCGTATCATAACCTGCACCAAGCATTCTGATAGAAGGCCTTATAGCTCTGTCTGCATCGTTTTTCAATCCCAGATGACAGCTAAGGTTGTAATGAAGTATTGTCTCCATGGCTATACTGGGATTATCATAAGGGCTCATATGTCCAGGGATGTAGTCAAATTTATCCCCTATCACACTAGGAGTCACATATCCCCATCCAGTTTGAACAGTATCTGCCGGTATAGATTTATACATCCATATTTCACCAGGCGTCACTCCAAAACTAAGGTGAAGTAGCCTAAACGGCCGTTCCTCCCGTACTTCCAGGATATCGTCACCGTCACCCATGGCTGTTTTACCTAAAAAATTGAAGGCTACTGTACCATCGGCAGCTATCTCAGCGAGTTCGCTATCATAGGTACGATGCAGGGGATAACGCCTCATCACCCTGAAAAAAAATGTGTCCCATGTTGTGAACCCTGTGATGGGATAGACTAATGCTATATTTTCGTTCTCTTTAAGGAGAACTTCAGTTATTGGCTTTATTATATCTTCGGGCATTTCTTTAAACCTCCGTGTTCTTTTTCTAGGTTAAAAAGAAAAATAACTATGATTATGTTATGGCTGCTATTTGGCTGCCAAGACAGATGTGCACACCGAAAGGCGTAAGTTCACTGTCACCAGCATATTCACATTTAGCATCAATGTCAAACATCACGTCGCAAATCCATGGGAAATCCAGTTCAAACATTTGCAGATCCGATGCATTCATTTGAAGTCTCATCTCAAGAGGCTGATACAATGACCCGTCGATTTCTCCCTGGATAGCAGTGATTCTGATAGCTGGTTTCATCTCAACAAAATCAGTGAAGATGAATACTTCATCATCATCTACAGCAACAGTCGTTGCAGCACCAACCTGGGCTACAGCCGGTAAGAGAGCTCTTTCCCCCACAGCTAATGCGGCCTGAATCCAGTTGTCAAGTGTGACAGCATTCACAGTGAACTGTTCCGGTCGGATTGGTTCTATCACGATGTCATCAGCTTTGGCATACATGAGAGGCTGGACATTTCTCTGTTTTTTCTCCTTGAACTCTGCCAGCACCTGCAAAATGAGAGGGGTATGTCTTTCCAGACCCGGTAGGGTTACCAGACGGTTGCTTATCCGTATGGTCTTCATCCCTCTGAGAGCATCAAGCATTACGCTATATTCATCGGTCAGTGATGTTATTTTACGGTTTAAAATATTTTTTGCATTTTTGCCTTGTATACGGCTTAATTCTTCAAGTTCCATATATTATGTCACCGAAAAATAGTAAAAGGAAAGTAAATAATAAATTTTAAATACTAACTGATACTTAGTTTTACTGAAATATGCAAGATGAAGACTTTATGACATTTTCAGCAAAAGTTCAAAAGATTCACCGTATTATTGTCCCCCGTCCTGTACGAGAAAGATTAGGGATAGATGTTGGAGACTACATTGAAGTAAAAGTCAAAAAATTACCACCACAAGGAACATTTCCTTTAAGAGAATAAAAATGAATTGCGAAAAGTGTGGTGCCGATAAAAATCTGCAATTGCATCATACAAATTATGACCCTCCAAGAACCATTATACTATACACAAAATGTCATCAGAGGCTTCATGGACATGATGTGGGACTAGCATTAGGAGAGAAGCATTATAAATTTGAAAACTATAAAGAAGAGTTTAGTAAATTATGGGCCAACAGTATGTGGTCTATCAGTGAAATATCTAAGAAATTTGGGATATCTATTGTAACAACTTATAATTGGAAAAGAAAGTTAGGTCTTAACTATAGGTTAAGACCGTCAAAGACAATGCTTACTCTATATGTAGATCCAGAAGTTTTTACCCTAATAGATGAAAAATTAACGCCTTACCTAAAACAAAAACTGAATAAATCGAAACTGTCACAAGGATCAGTAATACATTATTGTCTAAAAACCGTATGTGACACTATCCCAATAGTACCATTAAGAGAATGAAAAAATGAATTTTTCATCGATAACAAATTTCCATAGTAGGTGCCACAGCATAAGTTATTACGAGTATATGAAATGGATCTAAATCTATCGTTTTATCGGTGTTGGTGAATATGGATCTCCCGTCTTTAGTTATATTAGTAATAGTACCTCCCTTGATATAAACTGTTTCTGGTCTATTCCCTGCCGTATGTGTAAAAGGCGATGCGCCCACGACAAGGGCATCAGTATCTACATAATTATATCCAGGGTTGTTGTAGAAAAAATTGGAACCCTCATCTAACACAGACGCTACTCTGTAGTCATGGAGGTAATTGTTGTAAAAATAGTTATTGTCGCTTATGTTATCCAAGTAGATGCTATATCTAGGATCACCATCGAGGTTGTTATCCATGAGATAGTTTCCTGTAAACAAGTTTTCACCACAGTGGTCAAGATTTATATCGTCATAGATCCCTGCTCCTTCTGTATCCGCATCACCGATATGGTTTCCTCTTATAATGTTGTACCAGCTATCATCCAGGAGCATACAGTGTTTACTGTGCCCAAGTATGTGGTTCTGCTCTATGATATTGAAATCAGCCCCATGCCGAAGGTGCATGCCCATATTACAATAGAATATTCTGTTATCTATAATATGGCTATGGTACACCGAATCATCGAGATATATCCCTGTACCACTGCAGCTTTCGATCAGACATTGGGTAACTTCAATAGGGTTATTCCAGTATAGATGTATGCCATGATCATAGATATCACGTATCCAACAGTTTTTGATAATGCCTGAACTCCCAGGGAAGACCTTTATGCCAGTACCCGCAGTCTGAAACATCTTACCCCCATTTATCTGCAGGTTTTTTATCTGTGTCTTCTGAGCCATAACAGTATCGCTCCCCATATTTATGACGTTATCGTTTACATCATCGTCCAACTCCAAAGTTGTGCCCGCACCCATGCCCTCTAATGTAATCCAATGTTCAAGTATATCAATAGGATTAGAGAGAATAAATCTCTCTCCCATCAGAGCGACTTTCCCCCCGTCGCTACTAAGTGCAAGGATTGCATTGTTGATAACTTTTGATGGATCCTGATCAGAGAAATCAACCATGCCATGTTTGTTCATCGCCTTATAATATCTATAAATGGTTTCTACCTTTGAAAAAATAGTGTAATCAGAAGGAAGATCGCGATATTTCATTATTTCCTGGAAATACCTTTCTGACTTATGCATAAACAAAGTAGTGATAAAACAACTTATAAAGATTATTAATCAAAAAATAAAAAAGAGAAGAAAGTGTTTCATGGTTAATATGAAATGGAGACCTCCGTATCTTCCTCTTCATCTGCAAGTATAGCTTTGGCTACTTCTTCTTTGTTATGATAATCGTCGGAATCCAGACCCTTTTCTTCTGCCATATCATTTAACTCGCTGCGTGTCAGCTTCAGAAGTTTAGATTCCTCTTCAGATTTCTCTTCAGATTTTTCTTCAACTTTTTCTTCAGGAGTTGCAGATCCAAAAGGTGATATATTAACAGGGTTACCCTCACCATCGGTCATCGTTGCCTTTCCATCCTCATCTTTTGTGAGCTTAAATCCTTTAATAGTTGTTGGCATATTTATTTACCTCCATTTTCCACAAATTTTTCATATACGGTAAACATAGTTGGCTTCAACTTTTTTTCCGTATCCAACTTTTTCAGCTGGTCAACTATGATTTGGGTAGCCATCTCACCGATTTCTATTTCTTTCTCCACGCTGCCCTTTTTTTGGTCCCAGTTTGCCGTCGATACCCCATTATCCATGCCTATTTTTATCTTGTAATCTTTTATCTCTTCTTCTTTGAAACTCAAGTTTTTGTATAGATCCCGTACTACCCGTAATGTTACAAAGTTCCCTTCGGGCGGTAGTATGCCCAACAGTATAAATCTTTCAGGCACAGTAAGTTTCATATTATATCCTTCTTAAAACTGTTTTAACTGAAAGCTGTCCAGGTAGTTCCACCATCAGTATTAATAAATGCACAAGTAGCCACAGAATTACCTGTACTAACTAGACATAGTGAACCTGCTGGTGCAGTAATAACACCATTAGGGCTAGCAGCACTAGACATAATAACGTTGTCTCGATTCAGGCGGATTTCCTGAATATAGTCATATACACTAGCAACACCGCTGTCTGCTCTAAACCAAAGACCATATATTGTATTTGTAGGATCTACCAATCCCATAAACTCAATCACTAGACCAACTGCATCAGTTACAGTATCATCATTTGCCCATTCACACTTGATCTCACCACCACGCATCATGCCAATAGTAGATCCGCCTTTTCCCAGTACATTAAATAGAAAACCCTGCAAATAATCAATATCTACACCAACTCCGCCTTCTGGGCCATTTGCAACATACATGAACTTACCATAAAGGACAGTTCCTGCCGGGTCACTAGTACTAATCCTCGACCACTCTCCATGGAAAAAACCAGTTGCTATACCAGTCCAATCAGATACATCTGCACGAATTTCCCAAAGGGCATCATATTCGTATGTAGCATCTATATCAAGAGTTGCACCAGCAATACTTCCAGTTGCCATTCTTCCGTTCAAAATCATAGTATCTACTACAGCGTCGCCGAAAGTAAAATCTCCTTCTACGGTTAAGTCACCTGGTACTGTTAGCGAAGCGTCTAATCCTGTATAAGGATCAACACCCAAATTCATATCTCCAATTACCTTGGAGCCATAAATATATCCTAGTTTCATGTTTTATGTCACCAAATGAGTAAAGTAAATCATTGTATAAAAAGGTAACTTTTTTATAGTTAATACGCTATATCTAAACAGTTTAGACAATATAAAAATGGTGATGATATGGAGGAAATAAAAGAAGTCAGAAAAACAAAAGGTATAATAGGCGACTCAAAAGTCAGCAAAGGATGGAATATGCATCTCCCCAAGAGTGTCATAAGCCGACTTAACATACATGAAGGAGACACTCTTTTATGGGCAGAAGCTAACATTGACGTTCCTGACCTCCGGGTTTTAGACTACATGCTTTTTGTTTATGTGAAAGAGGGGGATGTAAAGAGAAAATGATGAGACCTTGCTCTTATAATATTTACCGTACTTTAAGAGATTATCATAAAGCACCTTCGGATCTACTTCTGAAAGTGCGTAAAATTATGAATTTATCAATAGAAGATATAAAAATTTTTGATGAAAAGAGAAAGATAAAGCTACCGGAACTAACATATCAAAAAAAAATAAAATTTGTGAGGAAATGGATAAATTCAACATCTAGGGATGTACGTGCTGGTGAATCTAATAGACACAAAGAATTGAGAGAAGAAGCAAGAGAATGGTTAAGAGGGAAGGGCTATACTATAATTGTTGATGAATATAGATGTGATGGAGGAAACAATAATCATTATATTTATGTGGATATAGTAGGGTTCAAAGAAAAGGATTTAATAAAAATTTATAATGAGCAGAAATGTGGAATTGGCATAGAATGTGGTAAAGTTCCCAAGAAGAGAACCGATTTTTTAGAGAAGTATTTTGATAAAGTAGTTGTATTTCCATATAAAGAATAACCTTAATCTACCTCTCTATAATTCACCATCACAAATATGTTATTAGCACCCTGAGTTGAATTTAAAGTTAAAGGCTCATCGACATCACCATGTATATGAATATCCTTACTCGGCGACGTCTTAAACTTGGCACCGTAATGCCTCCATACCTTTTGGTTAGATGTTGCAAAATCCAATGAGATATTTCCAGCATCAGCGTCCATTGACGTATGTATACCAGCTACACATATCTTCTTACCACTTGCTGGTGTTATAATATCCTCGTCTGTTTGGTTGGCACCGTATTCCTCGGTGAATGTGGTTTTACCTGCTGCTCTGCTGACAATAAGACTCAGTTCGCCAGTTTTATAGTCATATATTGTGCCGAACTCATGGGTGCCGTCTGTAAGTTTAGTGAGTGACTTTAGCTTTGAATGGTCGCTTTGTTCTATAACACGGTCTTTTTCAGTCTGAGTGACAAGTCTATCTTTTTCAGTCTGGGTAACAAGCCTGTCTTTCTCATATTGCACAACGATATATTTTCGCCCTGGTATTGGCATTCAATAATATGAATAATTTCTTACTAAAAAAACTTAATGGAAAACCTGAACTGGATCTACAGCAGTTTATGTACGAAGCGGGAACGCCTGACCAACTGCCTGATTAGCCCCTGCTCGAACATTCGGTACAACTTTACTAGCTCTTTTAACTGGTATGTTTCCTGCAGATCTGAGGTTGACTTGCAATCCTGATACTGATGTTGGTGATGCTTTATTAAGTCGAGCGCCAGCAGGTGCCGCTCTGAGTAATGGTGTTTCTACTGGGAATACCCCTGAAAGGATTCCACCGCTGAGAGCTGGGATACCATATCCGATAAGACCCATTTGGATGTTTACATTTTTGGTTATTTTCTTCGTCAAAAACGATACTAGCCCTGCAACCGTTGTTATTCCACCGGCTATGATGCCTCCCATCGCACTGTATGTGCCAAACCCGCCGAGTCCTTCCAAACCTGGGATCTTACCATGCACTTTATCAACATATTCACGCAAAATATAAGTCTGAGCAGACCCAACACCTAAGCTTGTTACCAAAATGCCTACGGTTTTTTTCTCTACCATAATAATTCACTGACAATACTAATGTTAAAAGTATTATTTAAAATTATTGCTACACCAACTTTGCTTTCCCCTAACCTCGATATGCTGCACGTATCTCTCTCATTTTAGCTGCAGTAACACTAGGTTTAGCTATAGTGTAACCTAGAAATCCACCTATTGCAACTCCAAATAAAAGTATTACAAGTGATACCGGTACTCCATTCTCCAATTTAGGAGTTGTCACATCATAGATGGATCCACAATAAGAGCATGTAAAACTCTTTGCGCCACCCGGTACTTCAATACGCTGACCACAAATCTGGCAAACTATCGTCTTCAAACCAGTTCCACGTGGCGGAACATTTGATGTTCCATAACGAGCACTATGCGTCGCTGATCGTTGTGCCTCTGTCTTTCGTATATGTTCTCCACATGCTGTACATGACATAATTTATTCACCTACCCGGGTTTGGGTTTTTTTCTAACATTCCAGGAAGTACTTTAGCTGCTACATATACTCCACCAATTGCAACAGCAGCTATGGCTATCCATTTAATTCGTTCAGCCCACTTCTCCTGTTCAATCAAAGCTATGAGATCTTCCATGTCGATGCCTTCTCTCCATACGCTAACATTATCACCGAGAAATTCCTTTCCTCTATCGTTTAATGCAACATCTACGCCTTCTCCGTTTCTATATTCTCTTCGTTCTACATCAGCACCTTCAAAAAATTCATCAGATGATTCTCCAGTATCCACATCAATATATGTTTTACTAACTACTTCTTGCGCCTGTAATGCCATATCAAACTCATGGAGCTTACGTAAATGATCTAGTATTGGCGGGAGTATAAACATTCCAACAGCAAATAACATAACAACAACTAATACAACAATTACATAAACCGGTGGCGCTAGTCCCGGCAGAGTTGTTGTTGTTATATTTTTTTTATCCACTACATCTCTTTCATCTATTGGATAACCCATAAAAATTGGTATGCCGTTAGTAGTGCCTATTTGTGTATCAAAAAGATGCTGTATCTCTGCCAATGAAGCAGTTTCTCCATTAGCAAACATTAATTCACCCGATACACCTATTACTGGTTGCACTATGACCGCTCTTTTCGCTGTTCTCGTCAAAGGCGCCGGTTGATGCAATAAACAAAGAGAATTCGCTGGCATAAAAGCACTTACGTTGGTTTCTGTATCATATGGAAAAGTCCAACCCCACTTTGTATTTATCATATACGGATACATTGGCATCTTTTCGTTTCACCTTACCTCTAACATACACTAATCAATATTTAAGATTTTCACATATTTCACAATTCTTTTTTAATAACCAGATCTATATCTCTAAGAGCAGGAACATGTGCTGGCTGACCTACCATACCTCCGCCACCCCATACCCTTACCTTGTTAATTGATCTTTCTGTAAAAGATTCTGCAACATGCACTATAGAATCCCAAGGAACCCATCCTGCTGCATCTACAATTTTAACAGGGTCACCATAGACAGGATATATCCAGATATCAACAACCCGCCAGTCTGTCATCCAAAGGTCATCTACATCAACAACACCTGTCATTCTATTTACTGTAATAGGAGGATCAAGTGGAAAATCAACACTATATGTTGCTGAACCAGACCATTCTAAATCAACAGATATAATTTTTTCTAAAGTAGTATACATATACCAGACATCGTAAGTGCCTCCAGGCCAGAAACCTGTATCTTTAGTCCATTTAAGCCATGGCCAATTTACTGTGACATATCCTTTTTTTGATGCCACTAATTTATAAGTACCTTCTGTGACATCATCAATTCCCCAGGAACCCCCTGAATCACTATATGATACCCATATTTTACCTGTATCTATATTAGTAACACTTACTTTGACTCCTGCAAGAGGCCCCTGCACTACTCCTTCTATAGTATAAACAGCTTGGCCTACAACATTAAATGTTTCAGCACCCTCTGGTGTATTGTGGCAACTATTATCCCACCAATAGCAGCCGGCTCTACTGCAACTTTCGGAATCAGTATAAATGCTACAAGGTACAGGAGACGTCACCTTATGCTCCTGTGTAAAATACCAAGCCAATCCTCCCACAACAAGTGCAGCACCACCAGCGGCAAGTAACGCTTTATTCATAAGAATCAACTCCCACGGGGTTTTGGTTTCAATACCAATGCAGCTGCTACAAATGTTGCTCCTGTACCCAATAGAATAAATGGTAGATAGGCCATCAACATGTCCTGTGCTACATCATGACAACTTGGTTCCTCCCAAAAATATTTAGCGTACCAGAAACAATTTGCAGCAATACACTCTGATTGCGTCGTATGATCCTCGCAAGCTAGAGTTACACATTCCGGGTTATAATCCCGATCCTCCCATGTGCCACCTACACATTCATACTTATGAGTAGCGTCTGGTTGGTTGCCATATCCTACACCACAAGGGTCTATCTGTCCTTCTGCACCTACTGGATTTGTACACTCAATTACTCCATTTGTTACAGCGACAAAATCTGTGCAATACAACCAAGCAAATCCCGTCCAAACAGCAATAATACATTTCCATATCCCCACTATATTTGCAACAAAATCCAGGGTATGACTTCCTGTAGCATCATTTTCTTCTTTATAATATGCTACTCGAGTATTATTAGGATTATAGATGGCCATATCACAATAAAATTGCCCCCCACTATTCCATCCAGCATTAGCCCATTCGAAATCTGCATGGATGGTATTTCCAACTTTAGGATCTGTTTCTCTCCAGCTGGCACCACATGTTGTGGGATAAGCAGGAGCAACAACTACAATATCTGTACAATATAACCAAGCAAACCCTGTCCAGACCGCGATAACACACGTCCATTGACCAGCTATATTTGCAACAAAATCTAGGGTATGGCTTCCTGTAGCATCGTTTTCTTCTTTATAATATGCTACTAAGGTACCATTGGGGTTATAGATACCCATATCACAATAAAATTCCCCCCCACTATTCCATCTAGCATCAACCCATTCGAAATCTGCATGGATGGTATTTCCAACTTTAGGATCTGTTTCTCCCCAACTGGCACCGCATGATGCAGGGTTTTGAGGAGCAACAGCTACAATATCTGTACAATATAACCAAGCAAACCCCGTCCAAACCGCGATAAGGCATGTCCAATTACCTGTAGCGTCTGCAACAAAAGCCAGAGTGTGGCTTCCCGTTGCATTTACTTCTTCATCATAAGATCTCTCTAGACTGCCATTGGGGTTATAAATACCCATACTGCAATAAATTCCGCTGCCATGCTTTTCTGCATCAGTCCATGTAAAGTCGGCATGTATAAGATCCCCTACTTTAGGATCTGTTTCTCTCCACGTTGCAGTACATGAGGTCATATTAAAAGTTAATCAACTCTCTCTTATTTAAAACTTTTAACTATCCCGTCCCCACTGGTTTATCACTAAACCGATACCAAATATTGGTATCATGGCAACAATAGGTTTCCACAGAGGCACCTGAGATGGCGGAGTCGGTAACTCTTCTTCGATAAGCACCATAATGTCACGGTCATATGCAAGACCGCCGATTATCTGAGCAGCATAAGGATCATCTGACTCTTTCCAGTACTCTATCCACTCGTTATATTTTTCGTAGCACTCCGTATATGCCTTCTCAGTTTCTCTCCCCATAAACAGCGAAACCATATACTGGTTCGCAGACTCCCAGAAAGGTTTAGCATAGATGCAGTCATACGGATCAGCATCGGGGTCACTTGGATCTATGTCGTCACCTGTCAGCCACATCCATGACTTAACATATCCAAGAAAAGAAACACCTCCTTTTTTAATGATCTCGGGGCCGAGGAGAAAACCTGTAAGGCACGAATGCAAATTAACTAATCTACCTGCCAAGATCTCACAATCTTCAGTGGTAAAGATGACATTTAGATTATCTCCCGTAAATACCGTTTCTGACCCATGGCCACATCCGTAGAATATAAATGGATCATTCGTCTGGATACTCTGATGAACGATGTCATGTACCGCCTGTTCAGCCACATTGTCAAAAACGGTATAGCCATTTTCAATAGCACTATTGACAACGTGCAAAGCACCATTTGCTATATGGCCACCATACTGCACATTTAACGCACGAGATGTAACGATCTTTGCACCGGCGGGAATGTTCACCATCTATTTTGACATCTCCTCGATAAACTTTTTCTCCATGAGCATAAATTCCTGCCCAGCTGCGGAACCTTTCTTCACTTCTTCAGCTATCTCCTCCGGAGTCCATCCTCTACCAAGACAATGCCATGGCAGAAGTTTCCCTTCTGCATATCGTTTCAAAATACGCACTTTTAGCAGTTCCCATGTTACTTCCGGATCAAGTGATGGCTGCAGTGCTACCCATATCGCATCGTTTGCCTGGGCATGTGCAAAAATCTGTCGGGGGGTGTACATCACACCTTCGTGGGATATAAAAGGATAATCCTCTTCACCAAGCTTAACTAGACGTTCATACCATGCTCTGACATCTATCATAATTAGGTAATCATTAGCCTATTATTTAAGAATTAAGGAAAGAAATTGCAGCCTGTCAATGAATCTCCATCAAACCCGAAATAGTAATCAATTACCCCAAACACGTTCTGCAAAGTTGGTACAAAAGTATATCCTTCAGGTGGAATTTCAAACAAATATGAATTTATAATAACAAATACATCAGTTATTGCAATATTAGATGGTGCTCCATGATCCTCAAGCCATGCACAGAGATCACCATCCTCTGGTGGCGGATACGTTGTTACAGGTGTATATGATGTCAGCTCTGAGAGATGATCGTGTTTCACATCATAGGGAGAAGAATTGTATTTATAATATAATAAACCAATATATCCGTCATATGCACCACAATAACATGTTAATCCAAAATATATAAGACTGCCTGAACCTGTATCCCCCAAATCTGTAGGATCAGTATCCCATACTCCATCTACACACTTCTTGTAAAAGATGTGATTTTCTGTAGGGGAGTCAATCCAGAAACAATAAAGTGTACCATCACCATCGATGCTTAGAATAGATGTAATCTCTATGAGAACAGCAGCTACACGCGTATGGACAACAATTTCATCTCCCCATCCAACTCCATATGTTCGTTTAACATAGATGACATTTTGATTCTCTCCGCCTGTGAATACCAAATGTACATCGTCTCCCTCTCTAACAATTGAAAAACAACATGCGGTATTAATATTACTTACCGACGCTGTCTCTTCATCTCCCCAACTTGAACCATCCCATAAACGCCCTTTTATAGTAGTAGAATAATTATAAGCTACATACATCTTGGAATCCGTCAGGGGAATAATTGATGCATCTTGAGTTGTACTATCGTCAACATCTTGAAGCTGATATGGAAAACCCGGTGATGTTTCCCAAGTACCGTTGTTCTTCGATGACTTTGTTACATGAAAATAATACTCTCCATCTTTTCCTCGTAAAAAAGCAATAAATGGATAGCCATTGGAGTCCACACTTATAGATGGAATATGAGAGGTGTAACCAGAAAGTTGCCAGAATACTTGTTCAGATGCCGACCATGTAATTGAACCATCGGAATTGGGTTCCCCACGACGATATTTGGGTGTATCAGCAGGATAACATAATGCATAATGCAAATATGTTCCATCAAACCAAACTGAAAAACCATATCCATGGCCACAAGAACCGATAATTGTTGCATCAGTCCATGTTATACCATCCGTACTTGTCCTATAGACCATATCAGAACCGTCGCTATAGAACACCCAAAATCTCCCATTTGCATGGAAACACTTACGAACACAAGGATAAGCAAGAGTATAATAAGTTGTAGTTGTTCCAACTTTTGACATAATCATATATATAATGTACCTTCATCTTAATAATATCTTACAAAGGGTTGATGACATGCTTTGACATCTATCATTGTTTAAGAATTAAGGAAAGAAATTACAGCCAGTCAGAGGATCTCCATTAAACCCGAAATAGTAATCAATTACTCCAAACACATTCTGCAAAGTTGGTACAAAGATATATCCTTCAGGCGGAATTTCAGATAAATATGAATCCATGATAACAAAGATGTCTTCTATAGTAAGCGCACCCGGACCACCCTGACCATCGATCCAATCACAGATTTCAGGCAGTATCTGAGTGATAACGGCATCTTGTATCCATGCATTAGATATTGAACCACCAGATCCCCAGCTAGCCGGTTTGGTAAATATACGTAGGAAACGAAATTCAAATGGTTCATCATCTTTAAGTGTCAACGTATATTCTCCATCGGGGTAAACAGAGGGATCTGTTTCTGTAATGGTCTTCCATGTTATTCCATCCATGCTGGTTTGTACAACAAAACGAACCTTCGTATAGGTGCTTCTGAAATGACAAGTCTTAATGTTTCCTTCTAATTTGTCCACTATCCATTTTTTCTCCCAGCCAGCAAACCATGTCACCACCTCGTTTCCAGCCGCAAATGAATACTTATGGGTGAGAATCCCCACGTCTCCACATATTTTCTGCTCTTCAGTTCTAACTACTCCAAGGTAAGACGGCATCCCTAAGAATTTTTGTCCTACATCAGGGATTGGTATCCCGTCAATTGAGTTAGTAGAATCACATTGGAGAGGTTCTTCATTAACAGTTATAGTCCCTTCATCTTCGACTTTTTCTAAATCAGGAAGATTGAAACCTACACTATCCAAGTAACCTGCGAGGGTCTTTCCTGCTACATCATCTGGTTGTCTTACACGTATAAATCTAAAGGTTTTCCAGCTGGAAAGTGTGATGGTTTCTTGCTGAGATCCTTTTACCCAACCAAATAGTGCTTTTCCGACGATTTCCCAGTCTGTCCCATCCATACTGGTTTCAACATATATATACCATGGTGCCTGTTCCTCCGGATCCGTTGGTGGACATCCACTCTTGGGACACCACATACCTCCTTCTCTTGGCCATGACGGGAGGATATCTATTCCGTTTTTACTTCCAGCATAGCACTCTGCTGGTCCACATGATGTATCAGTATAGGCGCATATCTCCGTTGTCCTATAATATAGTTCTATTGTTTTAAATTTATATGTCCCATCTTTTCCTACGAAGAAAGTATCGCGTGCGGTATGACCCCAACATAGATTTGCCCCTATATATCCCTTTATACTTGATTCAAATGATCTTCTGGCAGGCGTGTCATGATTGCAATCCCAGTCCCAATCACCCATATCACCACCCCCACTGTAGCGAAACTATAGTATAAGGAGTCGTAGATGTTCCAACTTTTGACATAACCATACCCCCTTATCAGCGGTATGGTAATATATAATGTACCTTCATCTTAATGTATCTTACAAAAGTTTGATTAGCGACTCCTCCGCTACTAGACGAAACAACCACTTCTATTCCAACAATAGTTGCCTCATCTGGCACCGTAAATCCAAAATTCAGAGCTTTTAGATAATTAGTATCTGTTCTATCGCCTTTAACTTGGAAAACACACCCAAAATCAGCATTAACATCCGCTGGAGTCAGCGATAATCCCCACATATCAGTGGATCCTCTCCCCACAGTCGTCGGTGCACCATATGAAACACCCTTAACATCACCCTGAACCACTCCTCCTTTAACCAAAGTTAAATATGCACCCTTAACAAGATCCATCACACTATTTTCGGCATAATTCTCCTCTATTTCAATATTTGTAGGATTACTCCAAGCAGTGTCACCAACACTCGGATCATTTGATGCACTACGTGTAACAGCCAATATACTATCTGGTTTTGGAGTAGCATACTTGCAACCTGTCAGCGGATCCCCATCAAATCCCATATAGTAGTCGATGATACCAAAAACATTCTGTATCGTGGGAATAAAACCATACCCCACTGGTGGAATTTCAAATAAATATGAATCTATAATAACAAAGACATCCTCTATAGTAAGTGCCCCCGGACCACCTTGATCGTCAATCCAGTAACATATTCCCGGCTGATCCGTAGGGTGACATTCATCACCATACCAATAACAACTATGCGCCAAACAGTCAGTTTCATTCTCCAGCTGTTCACAATACGGAGCATCATCGCGACATACACCGTCCCACCAATAACAACCATATCGTTCACAGTCAGGCTGATTACCCAATATATCACACGAAGGTAAACTTGAATGACAACTTCCATTATACCAATGGCACCCTTGCTCTTCACATTCTGTTTGAGTGAGAAAATCTTCACAAATCAGCGCTGTTGAATGACAACTGTCATTGTACCAGAAACACCCATAATTCTTACAATCACTCTCATTATTCAACTGAGCACAAGTCGGAGCGGAACTATGACAACTGCCGTTCCACCAATGGCAACCATATCGTTTACAGTCAGACGAGTTATTCAATATAGAGCAAGAAGGCGAACTTGAATGGCAGCTTCCGTTATACCAATAACAGTTATGCGCTTCACATTCCGCCCGAGTATTGATATTCCCACAAACTATCGTTGAATGACAACTGCTATTATACCAGTAACAACCGTATAATTTACAATCACTCTTATTATTCAACTGGCCACACGTCGGAGCGGAACTATGACAACTACCGTTCCACCAATAACAATCGTATGACTCACAATCGGTTTCGTTATTTAACGCCTCACAATTCGCGGGAGCGGAACTATGACAACTACCATTCCACCAATAACACCCAGCTGCTTCACAATCAGTTTTGTTGGTATATCCCGAACATGACAAAGCAACATTGACAATATCTGCACAGGGTAGCCAAGTAAACCCTGTCCAAACCTGGATAACGCATGTCCATTGACCACCGGCATTTGCAACAAAATCCAGGGTATGGCTTCCTGTTTCATCCACTGTTTCATCATAAGATTCTACTAGGACATCATTAGGGTTATAAATACCCATACTGCAATAAATTCCACTGCCATGCTTTTCAGCATAAGCCCATGTAAAGTCAGCATGTATAAGATCTCCTACTTTAGGATCTGTTTCTCTCCAATCAGCACTGCATGTTATACCAACTACAGCTACAATATCTGTGCAATACAACCAAGCAAACCCTGTCCAAACTGAGATAACACACGTCCAATCACCAGCCATATTTGTATCAAAAGATAGGGCGTGGCTTCCCGTTTTCTCATCCTCTTCAACATAATATGCTACTCGAGTACCATCGGGATTATAGATGCCCATATCACAATAAAACTCTCCTGTAGTATGCCACTTAGCATCAGTCCAGGTAAAATTAGCATGGATAATATCCCCAACTTTGGGATCTGTTTCCCTCCATGCAGCGGTACATGAGGTCATTTCATCTCCCCAGCGATTATCGTTTTTTCACTTTCCATATCACCACTCCCACTACAGCAGCAATGGCGATACCAGCAGCAATAATTGGCACCAATGGTATCCCTGACGGTGGTTCTGCACCATAACACCACTGATCCGCAGAAGTATCATCATGCTGCGCTACCAATTGAGCATCCTCTAACGTAACAGGGCCACCGTTCGCTTCATTAAGCTCCGCCTGAATAAACGTGCCACGAGCTGGATTCGTCATAGTCAACGAATCAATAAGCCCAGATGCAAGACGAGCAACTATCTGAGCAGTACCGCCAGTCTCTGGATAATCAGTACCACCTAAAGTATAATACCAAGCTAAACCAGTTCTGACACAACAACGATTCACGTCCCCGAAGTTCTCGCATATATAACTCAAACCCTCTTTCGTCAACGTCATGTTCTTATCCTTAATAATATAAACAGCCTGTTTTCACATCACCATTGAATCCCAAGTAATAGTCAATAACACCAAATACTTCGGTGATAGTTGGAATAAACGAGTATCCTCCTGGCGGAGTATTGTATAGATATGCATCTATAATAGTAAAAATATTGTCTATAGTAAGCGCAGTTGGACCACCCTGAGCATCAATCCAGTAACACAATTCCGGCTGATCCACAGTGTGACAAACACCACGATACCAATAGCAAGTGTATCTCGAACAGTCAGGTTCATTGAGCAATTCTTCACAAGACGGAGGTGCATCGTGACATGCATCATTCCACCAGTAACATTCATATCGTTCACAGTCAGCTTGGTTATTCAATTCAGAGCAAGCAGGCGAACTTGAATGGCAGCTTCCGTTATACCAATAACAATTGTGTGCTTCACATTCCGTCTGAGTGAGGATATCTGCACAAATTATCCCTGCATGACAACTTCCATTATACCAATAACAGTTATATCGTAAACAGTCAGCCTGATTATTCAAATCAGGACAAAGAGGTGCATCGTCATGACATGCTGCATTCCACCAATAACATTCATACACATCCTCACAAGTGGTCTGATCAACATGATCAGCACAAGGAATAAAGCACCACTGATCCTCGCTTGCTTCATCATGGTCTGTTATTGTTTTCGCATCCTGCAGAGTTACTACAGATCCATTTGCCTCGTTAAGTTCCGCCTGGGTAAATGTTCCACGATCAGGATCCGTCATAGTCAACGAATCAATAAGGCCACTGGCTAATCTTGATACTATCTGGGCAGTACCACCAGTCTCTGGATAATCATCATCACCTATAGAATAATACCATGACAAACCCGTGTTGATACAACAAAGAGAAGTGTTACCAAAATTTGCACATATATAATTTATTCCAAGTTCGGATAATGTCATCTAATCACAAATACAATAAATGTGAATAGACATACTTTAAATTTACTATGAACTAGTCAACAGCTTCTTACCCGCTTCGATTACGTCCTTCCACTCCTTAACAATCTTTTTTGCTTCCTCTTCTGTGACATGTTCATCAGCAATAGCTTCACTCGTAGCTTTCAACGCCTCAGCTAATTCTTTAGCCAAAATAACCGTTTCAGAAAGTTTCTTTTTTCCCATTAAATATTTACTACCAAAAGCCGCCGACAATATTGCAAGAAGTGCAGTGATTATATATGCTAAGAGTTCAGGACTGATATCCCACATTTTCCAATCTCCTTCCACAACACGGACACAAACCCATTTTTTTCATTTTTCTCCTATAGAGGTAATCCATCACAGCCGCTCCTGCAAGACCTGTGATGAAACCCAGAAATATGAATAGAAGAGCAGTTAACCTCTTCTTTAACTTTTCGTTCATTTAACCTCAGTTTTTTCAATAACAGCTTTTTTCAATATCAGCGTGTCGCCTTTTTTAACGACATATTCCGAGCACAACATTCGCAGGATACACTATTACAATCTCAGGTTCAACTTCAGGACCGTATTCATCCCAAGCCATATATGTCAACAATCCGGCGATGATCACTACCAACAGTATCGTACTGCCCATTTTCTTCTTCTCAGGTGAAGATGCCTTTTTTGCCAAATGTTTCTTCTCGATTGGGATAACCTCTGGAGATTTACTCATCGACGCCCTTTTCCTTTCCTCATTTTTAGTTATTATTTTTTCTACAGCCTCTTCCAAATCCTTCTTATCATTCTCATCCATCAAAATCACATCCTTACTCAACTTTTTTAGTATATTTTTTCACTGTTTTTTCTCGAAGTTCCAACAGCTGATTGATAATGGAATCATAGGTCTCACCTTTAGAACCAATAGCCTTCAACTTTTCCACAGTCTCTACATTTACACGAATAGAAGTATCTACCATGCATACATTGCATACAACACATACTATTTAAAAATTTTCTATAATATAATTTTTCAAAGCCTGTGTCATAGCAGGTGTTCTAACCTTAACGTCACAAATAACAAAAATATTTTCTACCACTAAATTAAGTTGTTCCTTATCCATAGACATTATTCAACAAAATGATATTATTTAACGTTTCCGAAAGTATCTAATCACATACAGATAGAAGAGACACCCCAAGAGTATCACAACACCACAGACAACAACAATGGTATCCTTTATAATAATCCCCCATACAACTGTACAACAAGCGATGAGGAACATGACAACGAAGATATCAACCAACATCTTTTTCCTATTTTCAAGCATTATTTTTTTGTCTCCAAAAAGTAATTCCAAAAGACTAAAAAAAACAACACCAAGAATGCGATGGATCCTTGCCAAAAAGGAAAATCACTATGTACAAATACTTCCATAAGTAAAAATACTATGCAGCAGATGAGGCAACCAAGCACTGAGATTAAATGAATTATCAAATTTTATCTCTCCATTCAGGCTCTATATCTTTTATCACAACATCCCTTCTGGAAATCCCATTTCCCGCATCTTCCGTTTCACGAAACTGTTAATTGGCCCGAGGTCAACTACATGGCGTCCATCCTCGAGAACAAGGCGTGGTATTCTCCCTTCAAATCCAGTGTTACTAACATCTACATACTTCCACTCCAAAGGGGTCTTTTGTAAAAGCATCTTCGCCTGGCCACATGCCACGCATGCTTCTGCACCCCATAACTCAATCATTTCTTCACCTTAGGCAACCCTGCTTCTTTTCAACTTTTCTAATGCTAAAACACGCCTTGCCGTTCTCTCTCTTTTTTCCCAATATCGCCTCATCAAGATAACGATAAGAGGGGTTTCCCGTAATTCTCCTACAGTCGTTTTCATTTTATCTCCACCTGATGGCCATCCTCGTCTTTTTTTTGTCTTTTTTTTGTCTATCACTTTATCCATTTGCCTGAATACATCATGCGTCATCATACCTATTATTACCCATACATCAGCTACATTACATTTTTTTTCTGCGAGCACAGATCCTATGCCAGAGGCAAGGCTCAGCAGTTCTTTCTCTGTTTTCATATTCCCATTTCATTCTTTAACGACTTTTCTAATAAATCAGATAAAGTTGTGTCATGCTTCAAAGCATACATCTTAGCTTTTTTCAACAGCTTCGGATCAATTTTTATACTTGTAGTTTTCCTTTTCATAAACAAAAAAGTAGTATAGTAACACAGTATTTAAAACTTACTAAAAATCAAATCACTTTTTCTTCTTGGTTTCTATTTTCCCCTCTATTGTTAACCCATCAAGTTTTACTGCTTCTTTTTTGATATTCGACCAGAGCTCTGCAAGCCATTTGATAATCCGTGGTTTCAATGCAAAATATGTCAAAGCACCCATAATTGTCATCATCAGCCACATCCCCAAACCGGACATTGCCCCTTCTAAAAAATTATTGATCCAATTCATATTCTCGCCTATATGATTATTCTTTATATTAATTATTGATTTAAGCCTCTGGCGCCGGCGTTGACCACAAGGAAGGGATAAGAAGTAATGAAAATAATGTGGTCTCAGCCTGTAGCGGAGGGTTTAAGATATTTATGCAGCACATTTGGGTCTTTTGCCACTTCCCTGACACATTCCTTACATTCCACCAATTCCTTCGGAGACAAGTCTGAAGTGCAGACTTCACCAATAATTCTATCTTCATTTGAATTTGCATTTGCATTTGGATTTGGATTTGGATTTGGATTTTCCTGTGTAGTAGGGGCCTCAGGCAATGTTTCACGAATCGGACCCAGATCCTTATAATACATCTCGATATTTTTAGCCCGCGCTTCCCAATCAGGTTTTGACAACAAATCGGAAATAAGGTTACCAGCCATATCGAAACCACGTTGGATGACTACTATTTTGATATCTTCCATTACTCAACCCCCCATATTATTTGACAAACCCATGGTTCATAAGAAACCCCAATGATTTGATCCGTCATAATTACAACTCCCTCAATATTTTATATTTCATTTTCTCAATCTGTTTTTCCATATACAACATCCCACCAGGCGTATTTAAAATCGTGCTGCATAAGTCAGGATGATCCTTTTGCATCCACTCCATGATACCATCTGTATTAATCTCATTCTGATATTTTTCGAGATATTTTCCAAACCGTTGCTTCAACTGTGAACCACCACCTCGCATCTCATTGGGTGTAACATCCCACAAGTCCTGGTTCGTCTGAATAGCGGTGTACAAATCACCAGGAGTGACATTTTTTATTTTGTCGTTGAGAAACCCACGCACTATCTCCAATCCTGCTTCTACAGCGACTTGTTCAGCAAAATCCTTCAAAATACCCGGTATTTTAATCATCTCAATACATCCTACACTGCAACATTTTCCCCTTAGCTCTATCAGGGTGATTGTGCCACTTACATTTATTACAAATCTTATCCTGGCGTTTATGGATCTTTGCTACACTCGTACACTTGACATTTATTATGCTATCGGTTATTTTAATCAAATTCCCAGTCATTTCTTTTTCTCCTGTATCTTCATTTTTTTGATTATCTCAGGTGACAGTTTCTTTGGCATCTCAGATTTACCTTCTATTTTCTGTGGTATTGGTTTTGGTAATTTAGGTATATCCCCATCCTTATTTTTCAAGGATATCTCCGGGTGCATCTTCGGATCACTGTCACGGATAGAACGCATCATATTTGTAAACCACTGCTCTTCAAGTTGGTCACCGAACCGGATCATTGCTTTACCATCTACTCTCACCTTCACTCTTACTGTCATTTTATCACTTCAAGCATTTATTGCAAATCCCAATATATTTTTTATTTGGCAAATCTATGATTAGAAATTTACCTGATTTACGCAATTTGCAGATAGCACATAGTTGATCGTGACTTTCTGTTATGTAATATGCATTTAGTTTCATCTTTCATACTCTGGATGCATCTCGACTATATGCAACCCAACACCTCTTTTTCCTTTACATTTTTTATTGCAAATCGGGCAAATATTCGAATCTACCTCCGGCCATGGTTTCTTCTCCACAGATGATTCCTTAATAGTTTCTTCGGCCTTTTTCAAAGCATCTTCCCGTTTTCTTTCGTTTTCTTCATGTCGTTGTTGTAGATCTAGTTCTTTCTTTCTCAGTTCTTCTTCGGCCTTTTCTACACCCTCACCAATCGCTATGTTTTCTGCAATTTTTTCAACACCTGCATCTGTCGTAGATTCAGATGTACCCCCAGCTGTCGTAGGCTCAGATGGTTCTATCTCTTCTTTTTTTTTAGAAGTAAATTCTTGTTGCTGCACAGGATTACCGACCTCCCATCGTTTGCCGCAAGTTATACATGTAATTAGTGGACTATTAATCGGTGCCGTCATCACAGCACCACACCCACCCAAATCCTTAGGACATGGCATTTGTACCATGTTCCCCTCCTGATTTGAATACCCACTCACCGGTGTACCACCACCTGCTTCACCCTCTCCCGTCATCATACGACCTACAATTTTCCCAGCATGACCAAAACCATCACGTATCGATGATGCAATCACATCACGGGTCTTACCAGATTCATCAAGTTTTTTCTCCTCAAGATGAAGTTTATCCCTGGCTTCAAGATACGTCAAATCACCTTTTGTCAGTGCAGAGCGGTCATTCATGCGTTGGTCAACATATCTCTCAAGATCGGCACGTGATAAAGTTTTGTTTCGTACATCAATATTTTGACTTATCATCTGCATTACTTCTTCTCTGCTCATACTACCTGGGTTCTGTTGTGGTGGGGGCGTATTCCTCGCAGCTTTTAACTCATCCTCCAACCTTTGCATCCGTTCCTCATCGCGCCGGCGAATGTCATCCTCAAGCTTAACTATACGTTCACGCAGCTCATTATTAGGATTATTCTGGTGCCCATTGTCCTCTCGCAAACGACGATTTTCTTCTCGCAGACGCTTCATTTCTTCATCTTCTTTCCCCCCATCCAACTCCCTTTCCATATCTGCCATTTCTTTTTTATCCATCAAATTCTCAAGATATTCAGCTTTTCGAGCTCTATGCCTTTTACGAACTTCTTTAAGAGGATCAACAGACGATTTTTCCTTCTCCTTCTCTCTACTACTGCGAAAATCTCTCGACGGGCCATTATCTCCCTTATAGCGATCTACTGGAATACCATGATGAGAACCATCATACCCAGTATTGTGTGATCTAGAATCAATAACATAACCCATTGAGTTGCGAAGTTTATTTGCAGTTTCCAATTGCTTAAGATAATCCGCGAGATCATAACTGTACTCTTCGGCGATGTAACTAGCCGATCTAGGATTCGTGATACCACTCGGCATACTCTGAATCTCATCTGACAAATTATTCGGATGTGGTAGTTCATTTCGCCTCTTGACTTTTCTACATAACAAATCAATAAACTGCTCTTTAAAATCAAACTCGTTAAGAAAATCTCTAAGAAACACATCAGCTGGTTTAACCTCGTCATATAGTGTTAATTTCTTCTCCTCTTGTTTAATCGGGTCTTTTTCCTCTCTGTTTTTAGATACTACAATAATATCATTGTTATTATCAAACATTAGTTGCTTTCCATGTTTTTTCAGTGAATGTGCACTTACAGATGAAAATTTTTTATTGGAATACTCTTTACAAATAGGACAAGTATAGGTAGACTCTATAGTTACGTCATCTTGTTCTTCTTCTAGATTTTTTCTTGGATGTTTCTCGGTTTCTTTACTAGATTTTTTGCCTGATAATTGCGATGTTTTTGACACATTTTTGTTTTCTGATTCAACATTTTCACCCATAATAATCACTCTTTATTGTTTTTGTGCCGTTTCACCAATTTCTCAAGGATCTTTTTTTCCTCTTCCAACACCTTCACTTTTTCCGTGAGATCCTCATAGGCAGGGCTCTCAACCGTCTTAGGCGTCTCCGAAACATTCGCCTTTGTCAAACCCTGGATTGTTTTAGTAGTCCCAAAAATAATACCAGTCAAATAGCTACCACCTTTCATCGCCAAAAGCATCCTCTCCTCATCAGACAAACTCTCATCAGTAAAACCACGATGAATCGCCTCAATGCCACTGCCGATGCTGATACCCGTGGCCATCGCACTCTGCATCATATCAGGCAAATCCTGAAGTGCAAGCAGCGGATTCGATGTCACCTCTATCAAACTTTTACTATTGTTGCCCTTCTTAATGCCCTTACAGTATTTTTTCACCGTATTAACGCTATACTCCATTTTATTTGCTATCTGTTCGAACGATAAACCCGACCTACGAAGCCTTCGCATCTCTCCAATTTCTCTCTCCTTCATAATAATCAAAATTGATATAAAAAGCACATATTTAAAACTTTTTAGCACAAAAGATGGTGAAACGAACACGTGCAGGTGGATAGTGAGGTGGTGAGGAGATGTAATTTAAAAATCGAAACCCACCTACACAACACAACTACTAATGGCATAGTAGAATAAAAAGATTATCCCTCAGGGTGGTGAGGCAAGGGGGAGGTAAAAGAGTTGGGATAATTTCCCCTCACCACCATTGCAGGTGATAAAACAAAATGTGGTGAAATATCACCCTACAATTATAACTTTAATACGTTAGATTATAAAAAATTATCCTTCCATCATCCCTCTCGAAGCCACGTTGCAATATCATAACGGCGCAGATTAACACCACGCAACTTCTCCCATGCACGGATCTTTTTCGTAATAATCCACGCAACATCACGGATCTCATCCTTACTCCACCCTGCTTGTTTCAGTCTTTTAATGACCAATCTCCTACGCAGTTTCATCTCATCGATACGTTCCGGTACCGTCTTTTTATGCCACCATGCTGGTGCTGGCGGTGCATCAGCAACAAACTCTTCTTTACTCATAAACAACCTTATCTAATTCTTTTATCAACCGTTGACACTCAACACAGTTTTTTATATGCTCGCATCTTTCATCACCAACTGGCATCTCCCTAGCAACAAAACATGGAAATATAATACCGACATGTTGTTTTTCTATAACATCATCAAACAAAGTATTTTGGATGATCTTCACTCAGCCTCGCTCCTCATGTGTTTTGCTCATCCAATCCTTCTGTTGAAAACGCCACATTACAAGTTCTGCAAGAAAATAATGATGAAGTCGCTCTGCAAGTTTCCACGAAAACCAACGATACAAAAACTTACCATTTTTCCTAACAACAAGTACACCGCCAAAATCAGGTGTAACACCAGTCATCTCCTTGAAAGTCACCATATATGCAGCTACTTGTAAAAGATGCTCCAAATATATATCCTTGCTCGTCTTCCAATCAACGACACCTACCATGTCGTCAATCGTTGCAGCAAGGTCACATGTTCCAGCATAACCGTATCTCTGATTATGAAGTATTACCTCTGTCTCAACATGACTAAATTCTCGTTGTTTGCGCCATTTGATGAATCCATGATAACAACCCCGCATGGGTTTCTTATACTGCTTGATATTCACTTTTTGGCCATTCATCCTTATCTCAGCCAGACGATGGAACAACAACCCGAACTCTCTGCTCTTCTGCGACATCTTTTCACATTGTTTCGTACCATGTTTCCCATACCAGAAATGTAGCCAAGGTTTTGGAAGCATACCACTAATATTCGTCACACGTGGCACTTCTTTTCCATCAATAATATAACAACTGCTCGTTTGCGAAACTTCTGTAAATTTTGGGATTTCCCATTCTTTTTCCATAATTCCTCCTTACAGAAAACACCGAGGATACAGCAACACAAATGAGGAGACATTCATGACAACTTAGGCATCCTTTTCAGCTCCAATAAGAAAGAGAAAGAGGGACCTGTAGCTCATCACAGATTACTCTGCAATATCCGCAGAAGTCTCCGCCTGTCATGTTGCCACAGATCACACAATACTGCATTACTCTTCCTCATCATCGTCGTGTTTATGAACCTTCTTTTTCGTTTTTTTCTCTGGACGATGTTTCTTCTTTGAATGTTTTTTCTTCTTTCCCTTGACTATCGTATACGTGTGATACATCTGCGTCGGCTGCCTTCCAGCAATCTTCGGCGGCTTATCCTCATCACGCACAAGCCCCAGCCGGTCACCTTCTTCTTTGTTTGCCATCCACTGATCCAACACCGTAGTACCATAGATCCTCCACGGCTCATCCTCGCCGGGTGAAAGGATTTGATAAAGCCATGACACAATCCTATTTCCATGTTTGTCCGTGCTAGTCTGTTTCTCTTTCTTTACCAGTCGACCCCGAACCTCCTCGCCGACCTCGAGCTTCAACACACGAGTCGGCGGCGCTTCATCATCCGACTGTTTAAAACCATCGTAGGAATCAGGTTCAGGTTCATATTCCTCTTCCTCATCTTCATCTTCGTCTTCGTCTTTTTCATCTTCGAAATCATCCTCAAATTCGTCATCAAACTCTTCATCTTCATCTTCGTCTTCATCTTCGTCTTCTTCTGCCTTTACTTTCTTTTTTCCTTTTTTTTCTGACAATTTTTATACCTCCAACTATTTATTTTTTTTCTTGTCTCTAGTTGCCCATAAAAGAGTTAGACTCTCCTGTATTGTCTTCGACATATCACCAGCTTTTTGGAGTTTTAAATACATATCCGTTGGCAAATAAATATGCACATCTGGCATTATTTTTCTCACCAAATAACTGCATACAGACATGCATACATAAATGTTTTGATTTATTCAGAACAACTTGGCATTCTTCGCCTCATTTTTCTTCTTCTTTAGTTTCTTTTTTGCTATTTTACCACTGAAAATGTCAATAATCCGCTTCATCCGCTTCTCATAGTACCCAAAATCAATCTTCTGCATAATATCCTCATCACGCACCGCTGACTCATACAAAAGATACTTGTACGAGGGCTCACCCTCACCTAAACCCTGCTGATCAACATCAACCTTATAGTTGCCCTTCACCTTAACATAATAGTATGTATTGCCCTCTCTGGGCACAACACCGAACCTCTTCTGTGACTGACGCGCCAGCTGCAACGCCGTACTAGTCTTATTTACATATTCCTTCGGATGCATGCCCATAGTGACCTTCATCGTTAAATCGGCGAGTGACACCTTCCGCCCAAACATCATTTCCTCATACCTACCAGCAATAGGACCCGTTGTTTGCTTGTTAACCACTGCTGTAGCTAAATCCTTCGTTAATTTCAACTCAAAAGGTGTTTTTTTACTGCCTTTCAATGCACCACCATGTATGATAACAGTATCTCCCTTCTTCAACACATAATTTTTAGCAAGATAAAACCAACCAGCGTCATACAGATCTATGTCAATTTCTAATCCCAATTTTCTCCCAAACTTCTTTATAATTGCTTTCCTAAACTCTTTCTGGACCAGATCCTCATCAAAATTTTTGGCACTGCAATAGATTCCATCGGTATCTGCCTCAATAACACTACCTGGATATAACCGGTTCAAAACCTCAATCAACAACTCGGCGCATTCCCTACCGATCCCGCACATCACAATAATGATTATTACATGACCATAGGGATGATGGGCATGTCCCAAAACACCAAGCAACCCATTCGCTTTCAGCTTAGAAACCCAACTTTTTGTCTTAGCAACCAAACTACGGGTTTTCTTATAATCAGCCTTGAAACCAGCGCGTTCTTTTAGAAATTTAGTAAGTGTTGTGGCGAGAAAACCTTGTTTTTTTAACACCGAGACAATTACCGTTTTATTCAGAACACTATCAGGAATGTAATAGATGAACCTGTTCTTCTTCTCAACAATCTTAAACCCATTCTCACCATATTCGTCATAACGGATAAGCCTACACGTATCCGGCGACAAATTAAACAATGAAACGATTGTTGGATAGAGCGACGAGTAATCAATCTTATGAATTGGTTCAAAATAACCATATTTATAAATATCGATAATAGCAGCTTGATAGTTTGATTCACCTGTTTTCTTAAGACGCCTGAATATTTCAGGATATCTAACCGAATTATCCCCATCGCAGATAACATTATTCTGTTTATATAAATCACCTAATACAATCAAACCCAAAGTAAACACATTCAGGTTAACAGCCTCCGAAAGAGGAATTTTCAGATCATCTGCCAAATACTGAATCCCTGGCCAATAAATATCGAAAAGGTGCATTAATCGTTCATCGTCTTCTTTATTATAATCGATGAGCTCCTGAGTACCTTGATAGGATGAAATCTTCGACTTATCAATACCAGGATGACCCTTAAACCCAAAGTAATCGGAGATTGTTTCAAGCTGATGATCTGGTACATTTCCAGTCAGCGTCTGATCTGCATTCACGGAGTCGAGAACATCATATACAACAATACCATCCATGACAGGGGCACGTCTTATTATTTTAGGTAACCTTTTTGTCTTTGATAACCATGATGTTGATATCTGGTTTCTTGCGCAACGATTCATTATTGTTGGTAGATCATAGGTTTTATTATAGCCAACTTCAATATCTGGTTTTGGATAATGCTTACGGTAGGTTTCTAATAATCCCATGTCACTTCGTGCGTCTTTCTCCAAATATGCACATTTAATCTTCCGGTCATTTCCTGCCCAAGCAATTGACAGTAGATAATCGGCATAAGTAGGAAAGATACTATCTTCCTTACAGGACTGCTCTATGTCACAGAAATTAAATTGTAATGGATCTGTTTGTGGATATTTTAAGAAAAAATCTGGATCATCTATACGATTCCTTATTACAAATGGCACATTGTCTTCGAATGTACTTTTAGACCTACTATTAGCTAACATTGCTCTCGTAGGGAAACTATATTTATAAAAGGTTTTTTTTGTATAATCACTAATGGCTATAGCTTCAACTTCATCTACTACAGCTCCCGGAACCACTAACTGTTTTAAAGAATAGAAATAAGGCTTAAATGGAGCTTTTACTACATACCCTTTTTGGTTTGACCATATTAAAAGATATTCACGATCATTTTTTACAGCAGGTATCACCTGCAGAGGCACTATCATTTTTTCAGCTCCCACTGCTTTGAACTATTTCACCCTTAATTCTGGTATAAAATTTATTACATTCTTTACAATAGAAAATTGGTTGTTTTTTCTTCCCAAAACTATAATAATCAACTATGACACCTTGTTTTCTACACCCTGGACATCTCATTTTTTCCACCTTTTGGAATCGCATCCTCAAAATATTGGGGAACAAATTTTCGGATATAGATAAAATCCGAATCAAAGATAAAAGTAAACGATGAATCATCAAAAGACCGCGTTGTTCTACCATACCCCTGTATGAGGGTTTTAATCACTTCGTTTCGATACCACTCCTGGCCATCTTCTTGTTTTCTTCGCACTTGTACAAAATAATCATTCAAAGGCATAAATGGGATTTTTATGATGAAATTAAGCCTGGCAGCATCATCAGGAAAATCAAACCCTGTCATACAAGCAGTACTTACCAAAATTTTACCCTGTTGTTTTTTAAACTCATCAATAACTTTCTTCTTTTCTGTTGCATCATTATTTGGTGTAACCATAATTTTATCATATGGCAGATAACTTGCAATCTCACTTTGCAACTTTGCCGATACACAATGCACAACCGAATTAACAGGTATTTTCCAGTTGAATTTTTGATGTGCATTAACGTTACCAATAACCTCCAATATCATTTTTGCCATTCTCTCAACCGTTTCTGGCGTCCTGTTTTTGTGACTCATGCTTCCAAATAACCTACAGTATATCTGGCGATGTTTTTTTGGGAATGACGGCGGCGGATTCAGTTTTAGTACATCTTCCACACCAAATTCTTTTAAGTCAAAATCAGTAACAGTAGCACCCATCAGAAGAACTTTTTTGAATGGGTGTGTAATGTTTCCAAAATATTCCCTGATATGAAGCGGTTTATATTCCATTTTTCTTAGTTCCAATTTTGATTGATCTGCATCAGGCTCAAACATAACATTACCAAAAAAATTGGGGACAGGGATAAATTCAGTTTTTGCTCTTCCCATATCATTGATTCTATCGATAATTTTTTCTAAACGGTCCCTAGTTAATGTATATTCTTTTTTGTTATGCTGTTGTAGTCCTTCTAACTCATCAGAAACTAACGGTTCAACTTCATACATAAGCCACTTTTTATGGTCTTCCCATTCCATACTGATATTGTTTTTCTTGCTATTGAGTGGAACGGTTACTTTGCAATTCCCCCAGACTCTTTCCCATACATCATTATAAACACCAGCTTTTTTGAAATAAGGCCTAATGATAATCGTATAAAAATTTCGTATGAATTGTTCCGTATCCTGTGCCTCATCAATAATAAGCAGATCGCGAACCCACACATTATTATATGCAGGATTATATAATGTCACCAAAAGCAATTGAAAAGTTAGAAGCGAATAATCTGCATACACTGCATCTTGCAAAGCTACCCGATGTTCACATCCATTACCATCAACAAATCCTTGTACTGCTGATGATATAGAATAACAAGGCGGAGAATATTTTTCATAAAAATTTTTTTTATCATTTTTACTATGTAGAAAATTACACTGCCCCTCTGCACAATCTACGTTTTCAATCCTACAACCATAATTCCTTTTTCCCACAATAGTAGCCCATCTCAACGCACTATCCTTAGCAATCTGATCAACCAATGCAACCTGCGGTGTGGTATAAATTGCCTTTGGGAAATCCCATGCGACAACCGTCCCAATCACACTTTTACCACAGCCTGTCGAACCTGCGAGGGATACAAACTTGTGTGATTCGAAACCTTCCAAGGTCTTCAGAATTAGTTCTTTTTGCCCTGGCCGGAATGATTCATAAGGGCAGACACCATCTAAATTATCTAGATCCAGTTTTTCCATTTCTACCACTTCCTTGTAAATTGAAGTCTACCATTACATGGGACCATGATTCCTTTTTTCTTCAATATTTCCAGATATTTTTCTGGATACTTTTTTCGCATTTGCCATTTTATGAAGACAAAAAATGATTTTTCATCCACAGTTCCATCATCCGGATCCACACTTCGAACATAATCAGCAATTCTCTGGATGCTGACATTTTGCCTTATTTTTCGCACTTTTTCTTTTGACATCCGTGGTTTAAATGATTTATTCTTTGTAGTTGGTTTTTTGGTGAATATAGCACCTTTTTTTTGTTCAATTGGCATTTTCCGTTTTTTAATACCGACATTTTCTGCTATTTTAAAATCACCATTACTATCAATTTTAACTTCGAATTGATTCATTTTTACACCTGGTATTTTTCAATTTTTTCATTTCAGTTCAGCTATTGTGTTTATGCACATAACCGAGCCGTTATGAATATGCACTAGAATTTTTTTTTCTTTGAATGTCCTATATTCTATTGGTTTCTTACAGTTTTTACATATCATTTTCGGATCAATCATTTTTCTCACTCCTGTTGAATTTTTTTTGTGTTTGTGATACCTGCCTATTTTTTTTCTATGTGACTAAATTACCTTCACTCCTGTTGACATTACATTTGGTAATGTAAGGATGTAAGGAAATATTGAGTTGTTTTTCTCCTGTTGCACATGAAATCCTTACATATTACGCCTAAAGTTGCGTATACCTCGGGTGTGTGCAGGCACCTGCGCCTGCGCATACATGCACAGGACTCGTGCATGAGGCTATGTAGAGTTTTATACGTAATGTTGTAAGGATTAGTCCTTTTAACAGAGTAGAAGAACCTTACATTTGGGTATGTAATAATTACACACCTAAATGTAATGGACAATAGGAGTACGAGCAAAAAATACAAAAAAATAAAACTAGGTAAAATTTGGTTTTTAAGCAAAAAAGATATATGGAGATATATATTTTTTAAAAACAGCTTACTTCCGTTGTCCTCCTTACAAAAAGGTACGTAATGTTTTGGCACTTTTAGCTCCTCCAAGTGTACTCCTTATCGCCTTTTTTGATTAATAGCCCACTGTCTTGTGCATCATAAATTATTTTAGCGTCAAAGCTACTACGTAAAAAAAACATATCAATTTTTTCACCTTTTTTTTCGCCTGCCTTAATTTTTTCTTTCATTTTTTTCTGTTCACGTGTAAGGTGAGGTTTGAGGTTGATTTGTCCAGCTTTAAATTTCCAAATATCCGATGGTATGAATACTGTTCGTTGGGTTGCTCCACCGACCCACATTGGTTTATACAAATCTTTTTTTCTTATCCCTGTTTGTTGTTCAACTGCTGCTGCTATATCTGACATACTGTCAATTTTTGATTGTTTGTCTGCTTTGTATTCACGGAGAATAGTGCCTGTTATTAGGTCGCCTGGATATTTCTTCTCGTCTGCTGTTTTAAGTTCATGGGAGATCCATATCATGTTCTCCCCAATTGTTTCTGTATAGGATCCTTTTTCCGTTTGCACTTTTCTTGTGTTTTTGGCTTTCCACATCTCCCACCAGTGAACAAAATCATATATCGATAGCTCACCTGCTTCTCCTGTGGTGCTTTCGATTTTATCAATAATTTTTGTTGCAAAATCCTCATAGGATGGTGTATGCCATTCTATTCCATATTTATTGGCTGCAAGTTCCCATATTTTCAATCCTTCGTATATGGCTGCATATGTGATTACCCGCCGGGGGTCGATGAAGTTTTCATATACTTTTTTTAGTTCTTTTTCATGGTAGTTGAGGCGGCGCGCTAGTTCATCAAATGAATAGTTCAGGTTCTCCAGCTCTAGTTCTACCAGCCGCCAGCCGATGGGTTTTAGTCTGTTCATAATTTGTTTTAATTCCTCTACCTTCTTTGGACTCCCACCTCTTCGGGATACGCAGGTGCCATCAAATTCAATTTTTAGTATTCTAACCAAGACAGATTCTTCTGTAATACCAAATCTGTTGCAGTTGATGCCAAGTACTCCTCGGCTCAAAAATGTTTTAATTCCCTGTTCGGGTGTTCCTCGTATGTTGCAGATATAATTTTCAGGTGCTTCTTTTAGCAGGTCTGTTGTCCTTTTCCATTGAACATTTTCGGCTTCATCTATGGATATGAATCCACAGATGCTATCAATTACGGCAGAGAATCGAAACGGTGATTCGATGCTGTTGCCGGATATGGGAAAAATATTGAATAAATATCGTGAATAAGTATGATGTATTGTGGATTTCCCCAGCTTTGGTAGTGGTGAGAAATGTACAATGTTGTAGATGAAATAGTTTTTTTTACGTAACGTCAATGCAAACGGCGCCATTATTCCCATGCCCATACTTGGAAGTATCTCATATGGGTGCCAGTGGCTTATCATCTCTATGTATGGCTGTATTGTATCTTTCGTTATTTTTTGGGCTAGTGCCTCTTTGCATTGTATTTTTGTTTTCTGTTGTGCCTCTTTCAGTGGTAGTGAATCCAGGCATAGTTTTAGTTTGTCGCCGTTTTCATATACTCCGTAAGTAGCATGGCCCCTTTTCTTTGGCAGCTTGATGCACACGGCGTTTACACAATTTTCGATGTCTTTTTTTGATACAACGCCTCCTTCTTTTTTCATCCTTTTGGTAATGCCTGTGAAGTCATCGATCAGTTCCCTGCCATGACTATTATATCTAATTGCAGTGTCTTCATCCACTATCAGTTTTTCTCTTGGGTCGAATCTGCCGATATAAATTTTCTGTTTCCACCATCTACCGGTCGCTGCTAATCTGTTGACTATAATCCCTTTTTTTGTCAGTGTTACTATTGTTTTAAAATCAAGTTGTGTGTTTATACCGTCCTCTATTTCTTTTACGTCTTTTTTAATTTTTAGCCCATATTTTTTGGCAGCTTTTTTGGCCTTTAGAAATTTCTTTCCTGTGAAGGCTTCGCTGCCTTTTTTACATTGTTCGCATTTAACGATTTTTTCTAATACAGCGACGAGTGCGACTGCGCCTCCACCGCTTTTACATCGATGGCATGTCCACACATTTTTTTTAACGTTAATCTTGAGATTGTCTCCTTTACTTGAGCCATGTACGGGGTGTGATCCAATGAATTCATCTCCTTCCCACCAGAAATCCTTGAAGATTTTGTGTTTGATCAGCGGTTTGATGCTGATGGTTTCATAGGGTGACTCGTCTTCAGTTATTTTTTCACCTTTGCGGTGAAAATATTGTTTTAGATCATCTGCTGTAAGATATGGTTTGAGTGATGTGATTAGTTTTTTTGCTGTGACTTTTGCAATTGGCAGATCCCTAATAATCGTGTATTTATTGCCACTGGGGTGGATGCTACCGTGGCCAATGACCTGTTGGCCTTGCCATTGAACTTCTCCATAATGGTGCTTTTTTTTATCATTTTTTAGTACAATTTTGTCCTTTAATTTACATTCAAAATAAAAGTGGTAGTGCCCTTTTCCACTGCCAGTTTTAACGGTGAATGTTTTGGGTTGGTCCTTCATTATTTTTAAAATAGCTGGGTGGTCGCTGTCGACAACAGCGAGGTTTCCACGTCCTGTCATGATGCCATAGCCTGTTGCAGTTTTGAGATATTCTTGGAAGCCTGGCTCATCCCATCGGTAGTGATTTTCAGTGGGCCATTCCGATTCTGTCGGTACTTTTGGTTTGTTGAAGATGATTAATATTTTTTGTTTTTGTTTCTCGGTTAGGTTAGGGTTTTTGAGTTTTTTGAGGCATTGATTAGCTATCTCTTTATCGTACCTGTGGGTTTTGATAAAACGATAATTTTTCTTTTGAAGTTGTTTTGGGATGACAAGGTTGGTTTTACTTGCCATCCCTGTCCTCCCATTCAACTATCCCGATAACATCACGTAATAGGATTGCACCAATTCCTTGTTTTGTTTCTAAAAGGATATCCTCGTCGGTAACTTTTTTAATAGTTCCATATAATTTGAACGGTCGTTCATCTGGGAAGTTGTTTGAGACTTTCTCCAGCTTCACGTGTTTATTTAGAAAGTACTCTACCGTTTTTCTATCCAAATAATATCAACATCCATTCTCATATCCCCACACCACACGGGCGAGTTTGTATGTGTTTTGTGTTTTTAAAAGTATTCAATTTTCTGAAAAATATAATAGTTGTCTAACAAAAGTTCAGAATCTTTCAGATCCTACTGTCATTGCATAGATGCAGTCTTTAGATTGAGGGTCTCTGACACATTCATGTATAATACCGGGTATACGGAATCTCCTTGATGTAGTTATAAATGGGTTATTCTGCAGGTAAATTCCTTTTCCAACATTTAGAACTCTGCGAGAAAAAACTTTTTCTTCCTCATTGACTACTATAGGGAAATAAACACAGTCTTCTTCTTCATTGAATAAACCAATTTCATCAAATACAAAACTTTTTACAGCGGTCCCGCCGCCGTGTGCTTTTGTTGTTATATTCCCAGCCAACCCTGCAATGCCCATGAATACGTTATAGAAACTCCCTTCTTCATAAAGAAACGGTGTCCTGACCATAACGGCATCAGGGTTATTGTTGAATGCATCTATTATTTTAGCAACCCAGTATTTCGGATAGGTCGAGTCACTATCAATAAAAATGATGATGCCTCCTTTTGATTGTTGTATTCCCACGTTTTTCTGATGTAAAACACCGGGGCTTGTAACGAAAATGTTAATAGGATACTCCCTGGCAATAGCCACGCTTTCATCCTCCGAGCTACCGTTGACAAATATAACTTCAAAAAACTCTGGGTAGTTAATAATTATGGATTGATTTAGAATAGATGTTATTGCTGTGCGTATCCGTTTTTCTTCATTTAAGTTTTTCATTATGATCGATATAAAACATGTAGGCACAGCATATGACGGGTTTTTCATACCTGCAACCATCGCTTGGTGGCTAATTTCTCCAGTGGCTATTGTAGCTATTGTGGCGCCGATTCCAGATAAAGCTATAGTTAAAGGTTTCATTTTTCATGCTCCTATAGGTTTAAACATATTTACCCACCAAACTTATATTGATAACACTCTGGAATGTCAAAATCTAAACCATCAATCATATCAAAAAACCTATGAGTTACACTCTTATTCAAACGAAGTTTATATTTCTGTATACCATTTTTATTCTTGCTTTGTTTATTTATAGAAATCCCATTGTTAACATCAAGTAATCTGCCCATTTTCTTTGAAAGTGCTGACCATTCATCAAAATCAAGACCATTAGTAAAACATATAATTCTATTCCTCTTACTATAGGTTCCGTCTCCAATGTACCAAAATAGCACCTTTGTCAGAGTCAATTCAATATCTTCTGGGATTATTTTATAATGTCTATTCTGATCTGTTCCTTTTCTTGTTTCATACGGATACCATCTTTTATGTTCCTCTCGGAGGAATAGGATACTTCTTGTGCGAAGAATATACTTCATATTATCGTGCCGTATCTTTGAAATATCTTCAACACCAAGCTGTTTCTGTAACCAAAGTAAATATTCCTTATGCTTATCAGTATTAGCGAAACAGCAGTTAATAAGTCCAAGTGCTAAGCCACCATCTCCAAGCATACACCCTTCAAAAATCTCCTTCTGCCCATCATTGAAAGTAAAATCTGTTATCCTATGACCAATAACATGACGAGGAATGTCATATTTTTTCATTCTCCTCTGAATAGTCATACCGCCGCAACCAAAGATATTGCCAATTTCCTGTAGTGTATAATCATTACCCCAGTGAAGATCCCAAAGAATTTCAGGTTCAACTTCTATCTTCGTATACACTTTCATCTATATTTGTTATGGTGTTGTTGTATTAATTCTTTTTCGAACCGTAACTGATATATAATATGAATCAATATAGTAATAGAAGGTGAAAAATTGACAGATAATCGTAAAAGAGACGGTTCCGGGCGTGGCGTTGGCCAATCTGGGGGCGGTGGTAGAAACAAAAACACCGGTGGCTGTGCACTAGGTGGACCTGGCAAAAGTCAAGGAGCCGGACGTGGAAAAGGGAAAGGCAGAATAGATTAAACTGTTTCATTCAATTCGAATACTTGATTACAAAAGTGTCGGCTTGGGAACCGTATGCTCGGGTATTCTGAGAAAGACTAAGCAAGGTCGTAACCAGTCGAAACCACTTGGTCTGGAGGATATCCGGGTAAGTCACCCAAAACTTTTAAATATGAATCATTCATTCACTCACTCACTCATTGAGGTAAAATGAAATCAATACATGTGACTTTTGAAGATGGTGAGATGAAACAACTAAAAAAAACAAAAGGCAAAAAGACTTGGCATGATTTAATCATGCAATTAGTGAGCTAAAATGAAATATTATCAGGCGAAGTGTCCGGAGTGCGGAAAGACGATCCATGTCCACAGAAACGGTAAGCGACTGTTTCTAAAGAATATATGCATCCATCTGCGTTCTTTTAAAACGATGGAACCATTGCCTCTCAAAAGTGTAAAGAAAATGTTTAACAAACAATTCCGGGTGTATACCAACAGAGACAAAAGTACTACTGTGGTATTGATGTAAGGAGGTGAAATAAATGGAAGAAAACTTGACCAAAGAAGAGAAAATTGAGATGTTGATAAACCAGATAGAAGTTTGTGCTGATGATGTTCTTGGCGAGTGGTCACAAGCCCCCTATTACTGTAAAGAAGGATTGGAAGCTGTAAGTCGACTGCGAGGATTACTTGACATAAAAGAAGAAAAACCTTATAGACGCGATGCGGAAGAAAGTGACGTTGATTATTATAAGAGAATCAAAGAAGCTATAGAAGAGTACAGAACTGAGCATCCAGGTTCATAAAGGTAAATGGAACGGGAGTGGGTTGACAGGGGAGAGGAATATCTTGAAAAAAAACACCTGTAATGATTGCAACTGGTTCAGTACCAGAGAGGAATATTGCAGTAAATATCATAAGGAAGTAAAAGCAGATCATGAGGTATGTGATGATCCTTGGTTGATAGTCCGTCCCATACCTGTAGACGATGAGCTTGCATTGGATAAGATTTGCTCTGATTGTCTTGAAGAAGGTTATTCTTTATTTAATGATTTTAGGTTTTGCCCTATTTGTGGGAAGGAGTTGAAGTAATGGAGAAGTGGGCTATAGATGCAAAGATAATGAAACTTCGCGGTCTTGGATACACTCAAGAAGAGATAGCAAAGCGATTAAAGATAAATCAGGGTGTTGTTCAATATAGATTAAAGCAGTTAAAGAAACGTGTTGAGGAAGAGGGCATTAATACTGTCTTTTTTGAACTGGTGATGAAATTATATGTTCCAAAAATTATTGAGATATTTAAATGAAGTGTGAACAATGTAAAAATCCAATCAAAGAACTCAAAGAAGATGCTGATGGTGAACCTATAAATCCAGATATACCTTGGGAACAATATCTTTGTGAGATCTGCTACGATAAAATTTGGGATAATCTATTCAATGAACATTGCCCTGAATGTAGAACCCATCCTTGTGAACATGGTGGGGATTGTTGGATTAATCCCTGGCCTCATATTATGTATCTTTGTTATGTGGCCCCAAGAATAGATGCTCTGGGGTTGCAACTACAATTAGAGATATTATGATTTCTGTATTAGTATTAGGAGACGAATCAGACTGGGATTCTTACCAAAAATTTTGTAGACAGCTCCAGAAACAGTCAAAAAAACTGGATTGGATACCTACCACATATGATCTTCTTGAAAAAAATGAACTGCCCATAATCAAAAGCGATACCCTTATAATCTACTTGTTCTTCCCATTTAGTTACTGGAACAAACACATTGAGAACGAAGGATACAAAGACATATATGGAAATGTTGAATTTTACGACAAGTTCAGAAGTTTTTGGTCTGATATCTATAGAACCCTGGAAAACGTCTACCAGGGTAAAAAAATATATTTTATAAATCATCCGCTGAAGGTTGCCATCGACCGTGATAAGGAGGTTACAAAGACGATCCTATCTGAAAATGGGATTAACGTGCCGATGTCTTATTATACAAGAGAATATAGCGATATTTTAAAATTGATTAATCAGGAAAGCAAAAAATTGTTTTTAAAGGTTAGATATGGGTCCATGGGTAAGGGGATAACATACTTGGAGAAAGGGAATTGGAAGACAAATTTCAGATTCGAGGACGGGAAGATAATCAGCTCGCGTTCTGATCATGGATGGACATTCATAAATGTAACAGATAATGTTGAGTTTTTGAAGGAAATTTTGACAAAGGATATTGTCATTGAGGAAGCGATAGAGTCCTATAAATTGGACGGTTTTATATTTGATTTAAGACTCTATGTTTTCTATGATCGGGTATTATATGTTTACCCTCGGGTAAATAAAAGGGATGCTGTGATAACAAATATCTCCCAAGGTGGCAGAGCTGGATCACCAAGTTTGCTTAGAAAACTTCCAAAAAATGTTATCGATAGAGCTGTCAGAAGTGCGGTTAAAACCATAAAGATTGTAGGTGTAGATTTTGCAGGGGTAGATGTGATGATCGGCAGAGATCTTAAAGTGTATGTGGTTGAACTGAATGCATTCCCGGGTTTTCCAAAAGTAAACCGGTTCAATCTTTCAAAGAGAATTATACAACAGATAGATAAAAACGTGTGGTGAGATATAATGGAAGACATAACAGAAAAATTGCAAAAGATAGTAGCAAAATCTGAAGGTAAAGAAGAAGAAATCAAATTTATTCCAGAGATGAAATATGAGATAGAAAAGATAACATTGACTAAGAAATCATTAGAAGAACTGGTTATAGTCAATCCTCGGAAGCTACATGATAAAAAGGAGTGGATATGAGAATATATCTGTTTGGGCAATTAATTGCTGATAGCGGAGATGATGAAGATGAAAATAAAAGTAGATTTTGAGAAAACATTTATTTACTGTTTTTTTGAAAGTATAGTATTTTTCGTAATTTTGTCTGGTCTTATAGGTAAAGATATGTTAATCATTTCTTATGAAATTTATTTTCTTGTTTATTGTCCTTTTTGTAGTTTAGTTGTTAATATTTTGATTCTTTTCACGGAAAATAGCATTAAATCATATGAAAAAGAAAGATCAACTAAAAATCTCTATCAATAAATTAATTATTATGGGTTTAAAATGCAAAAAAGACTAGATAAGCCAACTGCAAAATATTCATTTGGTGCTTACAATAAAGTAAAAGGATCTAAACAACGCATTAGAATTACTGAAGGTTGTCCAAGGGATTGCCCTTACTGTTATGAACCTAAAGAGATTAAAGTATTTGAAATTCCAAAGATAGAAACTAATGATGTTGAAATAATAGATATGAATATGTTAGTACCTGAAAAAAATCCTTTACAGATCCTAAGATCGTTACCTATTAATAATGGAAAAAAAATTGAGTATCAGTTCTTGTGTGGTTTTGATTATAGGTTTTTGACAAAAGAGATAGCAGAAGAAATGAAGAAGCATCATTTTAAGCGTTTGCGTATTGCATGGGATTGGTTTTTGAAAGATCAATATAAAATTAAAGATGCTTTAAAGTTGTTATATTCTGTTGGTTACAAACCAGTTGATGTTATTATTTTTATGATTTGCAACTGGAATGTATCTTATGATGAATGTATGAAAAAACTAGATCTACTTAAAGTATGGAATGTAAAAGTTGCAGATTGTTATTATGATAATCAAACGGAGATCCTGACAAAGAATTTTATTCCGATAGGATGGACAACTAAACAATCACACGATTTTAGGCGTAGATGTAGAATACATAATCAAATAGTCAATTTAAAGATTTATCCAAATATAAATAATATACAATATATAAATTAAAACAACATTGAGAGGTATTAACATGAATGAAGTAGAATGGTATAGAGTAGATTTCTCTATTAAGTTAAGAGCAATAAACAAAATCCATGCAGAAGAATCAGCGATACAATATCTAAAAACACAAGCATTGAGAAAACAACATTTAAAAAAGGTAACTAAAATAAAAAAATAAATTAAAATTATCCCAAAAATATTTAAACAAAAGACAAACAACAGAAGAATAAAAATACAGGTTTTTCCCAATTTTTTTCTTTTATAATATTTAATTATATTCTCTTTTTTAGATGATTTACTGTAAAAACATTTGGTTGCTAATAAAATTCAAGGGTTAATATTACACTTTCGCGTATAGTATTTTGCACTTTCATATAAAACCTACACTTTTATCTTAAAACTATATTATTGCTCCATATTACAAAGGATTTTATTGAGATAATCATATGGAGAAACCAAAGGTATCGAAATCTTTAAAAAACCTTTATTCATTATGCTTAAGTGTAGGATTTATATGTTTCAAAAGCCGATATTAGTCAATGATGTAAGAATATTCAGACCGGGTGAAATGGGGCTTTTTTTGACTGGGATATCAAAAGCCAAATATCGTATAATGTTTGAGGCATTGCTATACACCGGTGCTCGGTATATTGAAATGCAGAGGTTACAACGGCATCACGATTGGTTTGATCATACATCTAACTTTATTCACCTACCATCGATGGCCATGAGAAAAAAGAAACAAATGCAAAAGGAGAGGCACATTAGATTAAATAAGAATGGGGCAGATAAAGTTGCTCTTTTCCTGGAATTGGGGAAGAAGCTACCGACGTATATTACTTGGCGAGAGAATCTTGTGAGATGGGCATCGAAGGTAGGAATGGATACAAGTGGATTAAGTGTTAAGGTATCGCGAAAGACGTGGGAATGTTGGTTGGTGTATTATTATCCTCATGATACTGAGAAGATCTATTTGAGTCAGGGGCATACTCAGATGACTGCGCTACACAACTACTTGAGCATGCCTTTTAGTAATGCAGATAAAGAGGAGATGGGGGAGTTTGTTGAGGGGTGGATCTGATGAAAGAGAGACCATATAAATACTCTGGTAAAACATTATTCGATAGCAATTTAGAAGTTGTTCAAAGAAAAATAAAGTATATATGTGATATTGATGAACTCAAAAAATTATCAGAGGAAGAAAAGAAACACTATGATCGAGTAGGATTTCACGGTAAAGTAAAAGCACGTGTTGTTGAAATAGAAAAACAAAATAAGATTACAAAAGAAGGACTTATAGATTTAGATGTTTTTGATAGATTAGTAAATAATGTACCTTGGTGTGATATTGGTAAAGGGAGAGAATCTTTAACCGATGAAATAAGAAGTAAGGTATTTGAGAGGGATAACCAGACTTGTCAGTTGTGTAGAGGAAATAGTAATGATGCAATGATCCATTGTCACCACATTATCCCTAATGGTTCTGCTACTGAAGATAATCTTATAACTTTGTGTACTTTCTGTCACGATAAAATTCACATGTTTTTATCTAAAAAGGGTTATAGATATTATAAACCAAGAAGGTGAAAAGAACTATGCAGTTGTTTTCTACATCTGTTTTTAACCAGTAGGTTGCAGTAAAAAAGTATTTATATTAATACATACATACTCTAACAACTTGTAAAATGTGGTGAAAAATGGACAAATATAGTAGTTTTGAAAATATAGTAGGCGGCAAACTCAAAGAATTCAAAAAAGACGAGCTAGATACTAATGATAATGATGGGTTCATAGTGACTAAAAACAACAAAGAATTTTTTCTAGGTTTTACGGATTCACAAGAAGTTTATGTGAAGGAATTGGTGGTGGAAAAAAAATGAGAAGAGAAGTATATGGATTTGCAGAGGACAATATAAGTGAGTCAAGGATTATAGTGGAATTAACTAATGTCCCTGATGGCATAAAAGAGTATAAGGTAATAGAGAAGCTTATGCATAATTTTCGAGGAAGTTTATGGGATGGAGTGACAGAGAAGTCGGAATGGGGAGATTATTTAGCAGAACATCTTAAAAAGTATGGAATTAAAGTAAGGTATCTTATCCCTACTTATTTTTATTACTTTGGTCCACGAAGACTTGAGCGCAGGGTTGATGGAACAATTGAGCATTTAGCAAGGGTGTGATGAAAAAATGATTGAATATGAAACTTATCAGGTAGTTATAATCTGTTTTGGGTTTTTTTCTATTGGTATGATCGCTGGTGGTCTTTTGGCTGATTGGAGCTTTTTTCATTATCCTGGGTATTGGATTAAAAAGGTAAAGAAGAGTAAGAAATTTCGTAATTTTTGTACTTTTGGATATTTTTATGATGAGATTGTTAAAACCTTGAATAAAAGGAGGAGCTGAAAAAATGAACAAAATTGATTTAGAAAAAGCAAAAGAAGATGATGTGGTCTTAAAGTTAGATCCAAACGATATCGACATTTTAAAGAAAGTAAGTGCAAGGAAGAGAGCCATCAAATGTGAAATAGCGGAGTTAACAGAAATTATGACTAAAAACCAGATGTTGATCGACAACCTCTGGAATAAATATACTATGTCAGAAGAAAGCGAGATTCTTCTAAAAAAAGATCTGATGTTCACTATGGATATAAGGGAAGGGGTCATTAAAATTTCTAAAATAAGTAAGAGAGATATTCTCGACACATTAATCCCTTGGTTCGCATGAGATACAAGTGGATATGTAATATCTGTGGTAAACAAGGTCGGATGTTTAGAAGAGTAAAAAGCATACGAAAAAGTATGGTGTCAAATCAGTTACATACACACAATGGGAAGATGGATCTTTATTTTATTCGGAGTGACGGCGTGATAAAAACCTTTGAAGAATTGGTTAAGAATATTGTTGTTCGGGCTGATGGAACAATTGAATATTTAGTAAGGGTGTGATTGAAAAAATGATAGAATGGTCATATAAATATCCATTAACACAGGAAAATACTGTGCCCACTTGTTCAGAAACATTATGTTATCTTTACAATGGCAGAGTAATATTTTTTCCAGAAGTCAAGAAAAGGAGTTGAAAAAATGAATATAATTGATGCTCTTAAAAAAGTGTTCAAAGATACGCCGAATATTAAAATTCTTGAAGTTTTGATGGCAGGTAGGAAATTTACTCTAAGGAATATCCAAAAATCTGCTCATGTGGGATTTTATACTGCAAAGAAAGTTTTAGAGGGATTTGAAGAGATCGGCATTATCCATCATTGGAGATATGGGAAGATGCACGTATATCAGATAGATGAAGAATCAAAAATTATCAAATTATTGCGGTGAAAAAATGGCGGAAGAATTTGGTGAAAAGACAACAGTATCTGGTACACCAGAGAAAATCAAAGAACTCAAACAATTAGAAGCAGATGTATTTAAAATTCTGATGGAATTAGCAGATGAATCATATATGGAGCTAGTTGCAGAAACAGGTACTAAACACGATCTTAGACCAGCGATATTAAACAAATTTACATTAGATCACATTCATAGGGTAATAACGTTGACTATGCTACAGAACAACTTGTATGAAAATCTATTTATAAAAAAGGTAGAGAAAAAATGATGGAACCTGAAACATTAGTAGGAGTATGTTTAATGATTCTTGTAATATTCAAAGTTATAGAATTTATTAGAACGGAGGCATGGAAAAAATGAAGTGTCTTAATTGTGGATATAAATTCGATGCCCATACGTGTCTTACTGATGAAAAAGCTGAATTTGGAGACGGTGATGTTTCTATTTGCTTAAATTGTGGAGAGATTCATCAGTTAAGAAATGGTGTTTTAGAGTTAATTGATATACGGGGTCTTCCAAAAGATATCCAGAAGTTGATATTAAAAACAAATGCAATTAGACAGGTGGTGATGAAAAAATGACGTATAGCAATATACCACATTCAATTGTGATAGTCGGAGTCTTATTTGTCTCAGCTGTTGCTTTAATGAAACATGTGGGTAACCCTCTTTTCTGGATTGCTATGGTATTGGCGTTTATTATGGCTATGTGGACGTGGGTTCAGTTAGATAGTGATAATAACAATGAAAGAAAGCGATTGAATCTTGAAAAGATGGAATTAGAAAATAAAAAGCTTGAATTGGAAAATAAGAAGCTAAAAATAGAAACTGAGTTGTTGGAACTCATAAAAAAATCAGAGAAAAAATGAACCATTTGAAACATCTTGAGGAGAAACATCAGAATATCATGCGACAGCTAGATGAAGTGATGAGAGAAATCAATAAGGAATTGGTGAAAAAAGTAAAACTGATACCGATATATTATCCTGTGATAAAACGTCCTCTCTCCGGTTGCGGAATACTCTATTTAATCTATTTGTTCAGGAGCAAATATCAAAATTGGAAAACTAAAAGATTGTGGAGAAAACATCCAAAATGAGTCTGGAAGATGGGATGGCTGATAGAAAAATGGTCATGCAGAGAGCAAAGATAGGACACCGGTTACTTGATACTATTTTTGAATTTTACGGCTGCCAGCACTGTAGCATGTGCTGCAGGGCATATACACCTATAATTCAAAGGGGGGAAATAGAAAGGATCTCTACATGTCTGAAAATTAAACCTAAAAAATTCAAAAGGAAATATTGTATTAAACTGAATCTTCCTCTCAATAAGTACGAGTTAAAGGCTCCTTGTCCCTTTATTGACGATAATAAAATTTGTACTGTTTACCCTCTGCGTCCAGCTACCTGTAGGTATTTTCCTTTTGAATTGGATCCATGGGATGGTATTGTTCGTTTGGTTGGTGTTGAAGTTTGTCCCACGGCTACCCTGATTTATAATGATCTTTTGGATTTTCATGATAAAGTTAAACATTTATTGCCGGTATCTAAAGAAGCAGAGAAAGAAGTAATGGGGACTATTAATACATTGGAAAAAATGTTTGTCGATAAACAAAAAGAGGTTGGTGCGCCTGTATCAACAGGGGGACAATCTGCGGTGCTTTCAATTGTGCAGTGTTATTTTTTTGCATTAGATAGAATTGAGAAAGTCGGCAATATTGAGGAACAGATTAAAGAACATTATAGAAAGAAGGTGATAAAAGTTGAATAAAGAAAAAGAAGAAATTACAAAAGAATTATTAGATGAAATAGAGGTTGTATTTTTGAGGAGTGTCTGAAGAGATGAAAAGAGCGACTTTAAGAATAAAAATAAAAAATAAAGAACATCTGAATAAGATTTTCAATATAGAAAAACTTCTACATGAGGCAGGGATACAGTTTGACACCGGCTATGACCTAGTGAATAAGATCCGGGACTGGGAACTTGATTGGTCTCTAAAAGGTGCTAAACTTGCTCATGTAGAAGAAATAACTGAGCAAAAACTGAAAACAAAAGAAAAAGTTAAATAAAAGGTGATAAAAGTTGAATAAAGAAAAAGAAGAAAAAGAAAAACCGACATTTCGGTCGAAGATGAAGGCTAGTATTCTCAAAGGAGTAACCGAAATAATATCTCCATTGGTAAATGAAGCAAAGTTTAGCATTACACCTAAGGGGATATCGATAAATGCTGTTGACCCTGCACATGTCGGTCTAGTACATGTAGACGTTCCAAACGACTCTTTTGAAGAGTATTATGCAGATGAACTAGATCTCGGCGTTGATGTATCTAAACTCAGCGGAGCATTGAAACTGGCGGGGGCGGATGATACAATTTCGTTGGAATACGATGAACATAAAAATAAGCTTGTCCTTATCATCGGTAACCTTGTGAGAAAGATGGGCCTTATCGATGTGAAGGGGATGTCTGATCCAAAAATACCGAAACTGGATCTGCCGGCGAAGGTAGTCCTTGTTGCAGAGGAACTGAATAAGGCAGTGCGTGCTTCTGAGATGGTATCGGATCATATAGTATTGACAGTTGATAAAGACAAGTTTGTGTTCTTCGCAGAGGGTGATAGTGTTGATACTGTCGATCTTACACTACAAAAAGACTTGTTGATCGGGCTGCAGTCAAAGGATAAATACCGAAGTCTCTACTCTATCGATTATCTGAGTAACATGATAAAACCTGCGAAGGCTGAGGATCAGATAACGCTTTTGTTAGGCAACGATAACCCGCTGCGTGTAGAATTTGATTTTGCCGATAAAAAAGGGCATGTTGTCTATGTGCTTGCTCCACGTATTGAATCTGAGTAGATCCTAATGTTGTATTATGACAAAAAACGTCAGATATGGTTCGATTATGTGATGTGGACGAAACCTTGGGAAGCATATACAGCTGGAACAGCAAAGTTGGTAAGTTGGAGAGAAATATAATAATGAAGAAACGCACATATATCCCAGATAAACAAATATACAAAGAAACATTGAATAAGTTAGCCGATAGCAACGATATGCGGACACTGGTAGCAGTCCGTTTAGCGTGTGAACTGGGGATGTCACGTCTTGAGATGGTCCATGCACGTATCTCGGATATCGACCGCATCAACAAACGAGGGTTATGGGTTGAAGTTGCGAAAAGGGTCCAGAGGCAATAAAATTGTAAATGG
>Ga0209986_10000144_pt1 | contig 63059 bp, 59 predicted proteins | sample BlataG_FD_183168 | JGI IMG/M metagenome (GOLD analysis project Ga0209986, IMG submission 183168) | Deep subsurface microbial communities from Black Sea to uncover new lineages of life (NeLLi) - Black_00105 metaG (SPAdes) (version 2) | ecosystem: Environmental > Aquatic > Marine > Oceanic >... | reverse complement strand
TTCATTGCAACGCAGTCTATTCCAACGGTGCTCCAGTCTCCCATACTCTCTGCTATGATCAGTTTGGTACCGACGCCATCGGTGCATAAGCTCAGCGCGTAATCGCCAAAATCAATCAGACCCGTGAAATGCCCAGGTAGGTCGATCGGTTTCCATCTATCCCTTTTTACCCGATTGAGCTTCTGAACGAGTGCTGAGATGCCCTTCGATTTGAGATCGATGTCCACACCTGCCTTTGCGTAGGTCATTTTCTCTTTTCTATCCCCGGAGTTTGCCATATTGCCCCTTCCTTCAAATGATCTATAGAAATAAACTTTATCGGTATTTCTTCCGATTTATCACATACAATGAAGTGTCGATTGAGATGTCAGAAGAGGAGAAGCAGTACTAGAACGTTAACCACCAGCATAGTTATCGCCATGGCAGGAATAGCGACCTTACAGTACTCCTTCCATGTGTGTTTATAACCCGTTTTTTCGGCAACGGCGAGTCCAACCACATTTGCAGAAGCACCAATTGGGGTTGCATTTCCTCCGATGTCGCATCCGAGAGCCAGTGTATAGCCAAGAGAGTTCAGCGCTATTCCCGTCTCCTGGGAGATTGTTTGTATGACTGGTATCATGGCGGCTGAGAGAGGCACATTATCGAAGAGGGCAGACATCAGCCCCGCGCTCCAGAGAAGGATCGTCACAATCAGCGCAATATTGTTGCCCGATATATCGGCGAGAAAATATGCGAAATCGGCGAGCACCCCGCTCGCTTCAAGGCCTCCCACCATGACGAAGAGGCCGGCGAGGAAGACGAGCGTGTGCCAATCGATTTTGTCAATGAGATGGTCCATCGTTCTTCCGCCTATCAGGAGGACGAGAGAGGCGCCTAGGATTGCCACATATGCCACAAGAAGATCCAGAACATTGTGAATCATGAGAAGGGTTACAGTAAAGGCGAAAACCATCAGCGCAATTCTCATCTGTCTGAGATTCACGATCGCGCTGAATGGATCGAGATCCTTGTGTTCTTCGATTATCTTCTCAATGTCAACATTTCTCTTCTCGAAGATATGCCTATACCAGAGTCCAAAAACTATAAGGTTCACGCCGAAGGCGAACACTGCGATCGCGCCCGTGTGAGTGATAAAGTCGATAAATGTCAGATCGAGTGCAGCTCCAATTATCACATTTGGAGGATCGCCGACCATTGTTGCACTTCCACCGATATTCGCTGAGCATATCTCGGCAAAAATGAATGGAAGCGGTGGCGCCTTAAGAATCAGGCATACTTCGATGGTAAGTGATGCCATGAATATCATTACCGTAATGCTATCCATGAATGCTGCAAGAAAGGCTGCCAAACCGCAGAAAACAATGAAGACCCATACTAGGTTGAAATTCGTTATTTTCAGCGCATGCAATCCAATCCATCTGAAAAATCCGCTCTCGCTGAGTGCGGCCACCAGAATGAACATACCGAAAATGAGTCCAAGCGCCTCCCAATGAACTGCGGCTATAGCCTGCTCCTCTGACAGTATGCCCAGACCTACCATTGTTAGAGCGCCAAATAGGACAGCCACAGTCTTGTCCGCACGATTTAGGACAATGACAATGTAGACCGCGGCGAATATGAGCAGTGCTATTATAGCGTGATCCAAGAGCGCATCCCGTATTGCCCGAAGACGCTGACCTTAGAAAAATGTTTTTACAATGTCACATCAGCCAAAACTTGGGTTTTAAACACGCTTTTGCCGATTCTTCTGAGGGAAAAAATCTTCGAGCGAGAACTTAAAAATCGATCACTTTTCTTTCCAAGACATGAGTTTGCTGCCAAGAATGACGAATATTACTGCTAGAACACTCAGAATAAACAAATTTGATAGCGCTCCAGTCGTGTTTCCAAAGATCATCGTATCTCTGAGTCCATTAGCCAAATAGGTCAGAGGTAGAAAATCCGCAACAGTCTGTAAGTAGCTGGGGAATGACTCTATCGGGAAGAATACACCGGACAGAAACATCATTGGAAAGCCTATCGCGTTTGCGAGGGCGGTACCAGATTCGGGATCCTTGATGACAGTACCTATCAACATTCCCATGCCAGTGAATAGTAGAACACCAATCATAACGAAGACGAAAGTTAGCAGCGTTAGCGTGACGGTAATATTAAAAGCAAGTATCCCAGCGATCACCATCAAGAGAAGTGAGACTGTCACAATCAGCGTATTGATAATGAACATTGATATGAGCCATTCCCACTTTGTGAGAGTTGTTGTCGCCAGCAGTTTAAAGAAACCTCGGGATCTGTATTCTGCACACTGAGAGGTCATGCCAAAAAGACCCGAGGTCATAATTGTGAATCCAATTATTCCCGGAAGGAAGAAGTCGATGAATTCCAGCTCCTCCAATGTCACAGTGGATGTAATGACTGAGATCAGTGGAAAAGCTCCGGACAAGTTGTAATTCAGGTAGGTTATGGCGTTATTAACGGCTGCTTGTGATGTCATGAAGCCCTGATTTGAAGGATCTCCATAGATCGTCAATCCGATCGGAAAAGTGATGTTTGGATCATTGAGCAATTGCTGAACATCGTTCGTGAAACCTTCGGGAATTTTTAGGGCGACATAAAGTGAATGATTCTGAATGTACTCAGTAATATTTTCTGAGGATGGAATGTACTCCACTTTCACTATTTTTGTCGCATTCAGAATGTTAATCAAATCTTCTGAAAGTGGACCTTCATCTAAGTTTTGAACCTGTAAAGTTATTGCTGAAGATCCTTGGCCAGAGAAGATAGCTCCGAAAAGCAATATCAGAAGCACGGGGAATATGAGAGTGAAGAAAACGGCTATTTTCGATCGAAATGTCATTTTCCCAGAACTGATTACTTCTGCGATTAATCTATTCATTCTTGCAGCTCTCCATCTTCCATCTTTTGTCCAATAAGGCTGAGGAAGACATCTTCAAGCGTGTCTCTCCTTGTGTACATATCTTTCATTGTAATATCCAGGGCAGAAAGCTTCGCGAAATATGTGCGCATCTCAGAACGGTCGGCACAGGGAACTAAAACATCCCCGTTCATTTCTGAGGCGGGTATTCCCCTTCTTTTTATCTCCTCAAGACCGGCTTTCCCTGCTCCCGAAAGAACAATGCTGGTCTTTCTACCATATTTTGCAATGAGATCCTCTGGACTCCCCTCTGCAATTATCTTTCCTTTGTGCATAATGGCAACAACACTGGCGAGCTTTTCAGCCTCTTCGAGATAATGCGTAGTTAACAAAATAGTCGTGCCTTTACTTTCGATTTCTTCTAAGAGGCGCCATACATCTCTTCTTGCCTTGGGATCAAGTCCAGTTGTCGGCTCATCAAGAAAAAGCAGTTCGGGCTCATTCACAAGAGAAAGTGCTATTCCCAGTTTACGTTTCTCTCCGCCAGAAAGCTTCTTTGAGACTATCGATTTCCTATCCGAGAGACCTACATCCTCTATGATCTTATCAATATCTTTTCTTGTGAATGTCATTCCGAAAAGACGTGCCCAATAGATGACAGCTTCAGGGGGTTTCAGGAGGTCAAAAGGCTCGAAATTCTGAGGCAGTATCCCAACTCTCTTCCTTATTTTAGCATAATTTTTCGTGATATCGACTCCAAGAACTTTCACCTTTCCAGAGGTCGGATTTCGCAACCCCTCAAGGATCTCCACAGTCGTAGTTTTTCCAGCCCCATTCGGCCCCAGTAGCGAGAAAATCTGCCCCGATTTGATCTCAAAGCTGATGTCGTCAACGGCCTTGATATCAGGCGGATAATGTTTGGCGAGATTTTCTACTTCGACTGCAACATCGGTTGACATTGCGCACATGTAACCCCCGAGTATAAACTATCTATTTAAGAGCATTATGATTTCATCTTCCGCGAAAAATAACCTTTTCTGCGTTCAATGGCTATTGAAGCATTAAGCGCTAGCTGGCGGCGTAAGACAATCATAAAGGAAATGCTATTAACAGCAGTCAGAAGTTTTCCTTCTTAACTTAATAATCGATTGATAATTGACATCATTGGGTAATTCTTGCCAATTTTGAATTGTCCCAGGAAAACGGTTATGTGTCCAAAGTACTTTGGGAATATATTGTGACGAAGCGTTGGCTCTCAGGGAGAAAAAGTGATTACTACTATCGAAAAGCGAGAAAAGAACATTATCGCAGCAGAGCCGCGTATAAGCTCAAACAAATTAATGAGACGTTCGATGTAATCCATACAGGCGATAGGGTTGTTGATATCGGGGCTTCACCTGGGGGTTGGTCACAGGTGGCATCGGAGATCGTTGGCTCTGCGGGAAGCGTTATCGGAGTGGACATAAAGCGAATGAGACCGATAGATGGCGTGGAGTTCGTTCTCGGGGATATATGCGACAAGAAGACGGTTGAGACATTGCTCGGCAAGCTGGGTGGCGCAGCCGATGTTATTATTTCTGATATGTCCCCTAACATAAGCGGTCACTATCCCATGGATCACGCCCGCTCTGTTGAGCTCTGTGAGCACGCCCTGAAATTTTCCAGAATGGCATTGCGAGCGGGTGGATCAATGATCGTCAAAATATTCGAGGGTGATTTGTATCAGGAATATCTTGCGAAGACCAGAAGACATTTCGGATATGTTAAGGGGCATGGTCCGAGGGCATCTCGGCAAGCTAGCTCCGAGATATATGTGATTGCCAAAGGGTTCATCAGTCAGCTGCCGTCTGAGATTGTCTGATTGATATATGAAAAAACTTAATACTTCTTTCTTACCTAGTTATTTTTTGCATGATAACTTACCTAACAATACATTTCAACAGTGAAGGAGCAACTCCTTCTAAGGTTATTAGCGTCCTTCAAAATCTCGGGTTCGAACCTGCCACTGGATTTTATGATTTTCGATATGATTGGGGAGACGACGCAACCATGGATGATGTGGTGATGCTCGCAGATAAAGTAGCTGCATCTCTTAAAGGTATGAAGGTCTTTTTTAAGTTGGAGACAGAAACGCCCACCAAGTGAGATCAACTAGTCCCAAAATCTCTTTGTTCGTGCGTAAAGCACTTCTGCTACCAGAATATCCCTCAGGAATTCCTCCTCGTTTCTATAATACCTCTGTAATAGCCTCGCTGCTGTATCCGGTCCCACGCCTCTGGCAACTAAAGTCATGAGAGCTTTTCTGCCGTGTGCCATGACCAGGTTTGCAGATTTGCGGAGCTTCTTGATCGTATTCTTCTCTTTTTCTGACGGATGTTTACTCTTGAGCGTTTTCAACTGCTCCCTACTAAAAGGACGAACCGCAACGAGCATTACTCCGCCACATAGCTTACAGGAGAGTTTGGATGGAAGATTTCTAATCCTACTCTTTCGCTCCGAGCCGCATTTTAGGCAATGAAGTATTATCTGTTCTTCCATGAGCCTATTCTTGAGCGCCATTAAAATGGAGCGATCAGCAGTTCGAGGCATCATTAGCTCTCTCTGTTCATCCAATAATTCCCGTCCCAGTGGAGAAAGCTTACCCTTTGAGATGGTGATCTCGCCGGACTGAATTCCGCGCAGCACCTCGGCTGCAAGTCGTATATCCAGATTTTCGAAAATCGTCTTTCTAAGGCTCTCTTCAAATATTATGGAATCCTCAAATGCATCCATTATTCTCGAGAGATTTATTGATCTGTAATCTGCTCCTCTTTCTATCGCTCCGAATTTCTTGGCTACATGAAGAAACTGCCATCTAAAAATCCCAGAGGATCTCAGTATTACCCGAAGCAAAACCTCGAGAGCTTCAGGCTTTGTCTCGCGGAGAAATCTCTCGATCTCCTGCGGAGCAATATTTGCAGGTGTTTGGATTATTATCGCATACGCGTTACTGTCCGCACCCACACTCTCCCCCAGCTTTGCCGATAAGAGGCTCGCAATTAGTTTTGCTAGAGTCTCATTGACTTTCGTCCCGAAGCAGGCATGAATTACAAGCATCCTCTCTCCATATTCTATTAGAATCTGTTGAGCCGAGGGAATCTCCGCACCGCTCTTGCGCTGATTCAACAAAAAATCGTCAAATTCCCTCTGCGCATCGGCTGTTGCACATTCAAGACCTTTTCTGGAAGCTCGTAGATAGCCAACCTCTTGAGCAACCTGGAACGGAACAGGTATCTCTTCTCCTACCCAGGAGGGCGTTCCAGCGATGTCCTTAACCTCTTCGACAAGAAGTTCATCATCCCGAACCTCTATTACTTGCCAAGTTCTTCCTCTTGTGACAAAGGTGGAGTATGGCTCAGCAGAGGACATCACGAAGCTCTCATCTAAAGTTCCAATAACCCCTCTTGTGGATACCTCTCTAATCTTGAAGGTCTTCTCATCCGGGATCATTGAGATGTTATCGTAGAAATATTTCATCGTTCGCCCAATCTTTCTGAGCTTTGATCCATCGATTCGTATCGTTCTGATTTCTCTCATTGCCGAAATGACTCTTTGAAATTCCTCTTTTGAGAGGTCAGCGAAAGGGTAAGCTCTTTTGATCGTTGCATATGCTTCAGATTCATCAATCTCCCCAGAGGCCAAACACATTGCAGCAATCTGATTCGCAAGCACGGCAAGAGGATTCTGCCTGATCTCAATTTGCTCGAGCTCTCCATTCAACGTCTTCCTGCATATGACAGCGCCTTCGATCAATTCAGTGAACTCTGTGGCGATGATTCTTCCAACAGAGATCTGTCCAATCCTGTGTCCGGACCTGCCGACTCTCTGTATCAATCTGGTTACCTGTTTCGGTGAGTTGAATTGTACGGTGAAATCCGCAGAGCCGATGTCAATCCCGAGCTCCATTGATGAGGTGCATATCAACGCTTTCAGTTTCTCCTGCTTGAACTCTTCCTCCATCTGAATTCTTATCTCTTTGGAGAGTGAGCCGTGATGAACTCCGATTCTGAAGCTCTCGTCCCAAATATGGTATCTCACACTGAGAGCCTCTGCCGTATCTCTTGTGTTAACGAAGAAAAGGGTTGATGAGTGCTGCTCTATCAGCTCTCGCGCGTGTCGCATGCACGCGATGTGCTTTCCATCGGTATGCAGCTGAATTGCAAGCTCCTCATCCTCTGAGGTTGGAATTGGACTCTCAACGGCGAGTTCTATCTCCTTGATCATGCTTGTCTTGATTATCTTGACATCCCTTGCAATTCCCGCCAGAAAATTCGCTATTTTCTCCGGCTCTCCAACCGTTGCCGAGAGACCGATGCGCTGAAACTCCCCCGATCTCTCTGTCAATCTCTCCAGAGCCACTGCCAGCTGAGCTCCCCTTTCATCTTCGGCGAGTTCATGGATTTCATCAATTATGACCCATTTAACATTTTTGAGATGACTTCTGAGCCTTTTTCCCAGGAAGAGAATCTGAAAAGTTTCGGGTGTTGTTATCAATATCTGAGGGGGGGATATCGACTGCTTCTTTCTCTCTGATTGTGAGGTGTCACCATGTCTAACGCCTATCGAGATATCGAGTTTCTTCCCGAACTCCTCGAGGCGCCTCATGAGGTCTCTGTTTAGAGCTCTGAGGGGAGTAATGTAGAGACATGCGATGCCCTTGGGGCGTTCGCTTATTATCTTCTCCATTATGGGCAGCATTACCGCCTCGGTTTTTCCAATGCCAGTCGGGGCTATTACGAGAACGTGTTTACCACTGCGTATCTCTGGAATAGCCTCATTTTGAACCTCGGTTAGCCTATCTATTCCGAGATTATGCATTACTTCAATTAGCCGCTCATCTTTAATCGTGAAGTCAGTCGGCATTTTACAGAGTCCCTCAGCGACAATAGATATTTCTTATTGGCAATAGATGTACGGAATTCTTGTTATGTCTAAAACTGTTGAAATAACTCATTAAAAAAAAATCAGTGACGAAAGGGTTTTTTGGTGAAATAGCCCCTTCGTCTATGGGAATAATCCTCTAAGTTTTATTGCTTCCGATACTCTGTGAACAGCTAGAGCGTAGGCAGCAGTTCTGTTATCGACTTTGTGCCGTTTCGCCTCTGTCACTACATTGCTGAATGCGCAGCACATTATATTTTTCAACTGCTCATTAACCTGCTCTTCCGACCAGAAGTAGTTCTGAAGTCCCTGAACCCATTCGAAGTATGAAACTGTTACACCGCCTGCATTTGCCAGAATGTCGGGACATACGAAAACGCCGTTATTGTACAAAATTTCATCTGCTTGCGGAGTTGTCGGACCGTTAGCTCCTTCACTTGTTATCTTCGCTCTAATATTGTCAGCATTATCTTTCGTGATCGCATTCTCGAGAGCGCAGGGTGCAAGCACATCAACATCTAGCTCAAGAATTTCCTTGTTGGATATTCTCTCTGAACCGTCGAAATCAATAACAGAACCGGTTTCAGCCTTGTATTGCCTTACCTTGCCGATATCCAGGCCATTCGGATCGTGAATGCCTCCTTTCGAATCGCTCACTGCGACAATTTTCATTCCCTGCTCCTGCATTAATTGAGCGCCAATGGCTCCCACATTTCCAAATCCCTGGACAGAAACAGTTGCTCCTTTGATTGGCATCTTGAGATAATTGAGCGCCTCAACGGTTGAGATAGTCACACCTCTCCCGGTCGCCTCGTTCCTTCCTCTCGATCCACCAATGATTATCGGCTTTCCTGTCACGACACCTGGAACCGCGTATCCCTTCAGCATACTGTAGGTATCCATAATCCAAGCCATTGTCTGCGGATTAGTATACACATCAGGAGCTGGGATGTCGCATTCGGGGCCGATTATCGGGGCAATCATGAAGGCGTATCTTCTCGTCATTTTCTCAATTTCGGTAAGGCTCATCTCCTTTGGATTGCATGTAATGCCTCCCTTACCTCCTCCAAGCGGTATGCTCACAACAGCGCACTTCCATGTCATCCACATCGACAGGGCTTTGACCTCATCCAGAGTTACATTAGGATGGTATCTTATTCCTCCCTTCCAAGGTCCAAGTGCGTTGCAATGTTGCGATCGGTATCCCAGAAAAACTTGTACCGATCCATCATCCATTTTAACGGGTACTTGAACTATCATAATTCTTTGCGGGATCTTAAGCAACTCCAGAACACCATTATCCAGGTCAATTAATTTTGCCACTTTTTCTAGCTGGTTCACAGCAATTTCATAAGGGTTCGGTTGTTTTGTCATTCAATAATCACCTTTCTTGGCGATTTGTGTTGAGACTCATACATCAGTTCTTTATATCTTTTTTCATGAAATTGAAGCAACATTTTTAGAAAATTTTCTCATAAAACTAGATATTCCCCCAATCAATTATGTAATTTTTCGAAAATTTCTAAATAATATTTAAAAATATTCCTATCCTATGAAATGGCTATCTATTTGTTCGCAGAAAAAATACAAGAAATTCGTATTCTTTTCACTTGTTAATGTCATGTTTCATTTAGCATGTGAGATTTCAATTCGGAATCTCCATTCTTGATCACTCGGAATAATTCATTAGCTATTTTTCTTGATTACTCTGAAGCACTCCTTAGCGATCTCGATAGCGATCTCGATATCCTTTTTCGTATGCCCTGCGGAAAGAATGATCTTCTCCCCCTCAGGATGCCCAAACAGTACTCCTCTTTGGAGCGCTTCCATTCCCCACTTTTTCAAAAATTTCCAATTTGAAAAAAGCGCATCTCGAACAACCTTCACTTCCTTCTCAGTAATATAAATAAATCCCATTGATCCAATATGGCTTACCTGGGAGGGAATACCGAAGTCCTGGGTGATCTCCCCAAGAGCCTTGAAAAGCTGGTTTGAGACTTTCTCCAATTCCGGATAGAACTTGCCCTCCTTAAAAATCTGCAAAGCGGCAATCGATGCTGCCATGCAGACCGGATGTGCGTTATATGTCCCACCATGAAATATTTGGGTAGGCCATTTTGATTCGTCCGGGATGATTTTTTCCATTATCTCTCTTCTCCCGCCAAATGCCGCGACTGGCATACCTCCTCCCATCGCTTTACCTAAACATGTCAAATCCGGATGAATCCCAAACCGCTCTTGACCTCCTCCGGGCCCGAGTCTGAAGCCCGTGATTACCTCATCCAGAATGAGAAGGATATCATTCTCGCGACAGATTTTTTCAACCTCTTGAAGATACCCATCTCTGGGAAGCAGGCAACCCGCATTGGCGGCCACGGGTTCCAAAATCAGCGCTGCCAGGGAATCTGCATTCTTCCTGAGTATCCGCTCCGTTGCCTCAAGATCATTATATGGAATTATGACCGCAAGCTCGGAAATGCACTTTGGAACGCCGTACGAGTATATTGCCGGTTGCGGTGCTCTCCTATCCCCCAGTATCTTTTCGGGAGCATATAGGCTCCAAAGGACCTGATCGTGAACGCCGTGATAGCCACCCTCGCTCTTCGCTATCTTCTCCTTTCCCGTGAAACCTCTGGCTACACGTATCGCATGCATCGTAGCTTCCGTCCCGCTATTGCAGAAACGGACCATATCGATGCTCGGAACGAGATCACAGACAAGCTCGGCGCCCCTCAGAACAAGTTCGGTCGGTATTGCAAAACCCATGCCATTTTCCATCTGCCTGGCCACAGCTTCTCGAATTGTCGGGTGATTGTGGCCCAGGAGAATCATTCCTTGACCATTTAGAAAATCCATATATTCGTTTCCGTCAACATCCCATATTCTACTACCCAATCCTTTCTTGATGAAAAACGGATATGGATCCAAAGTTCTGAAGTTGCTCTCAACCCCGGCTGGCAAAAGTTTTTTCGAGGCATCATATAACAGTTTTGATTTCTTCGTTGCATCCTCATACTTTCTATACTGACCGATTTTCTTGGGCGATGATTCGTTAATAGATATACTCTCCTATTATTGCAATTCCCCATGTCGTTATATCAGAAAAACATTTTGCGCTCGACTTCCCTACCTTCCATTCAGATGCTTTCAATAGCCGAAGCTGTCGATCCAGCGTCGAGATCCAACAAGGGGTTGAAGGTTCTGGCGAAAGCGGTCGCCACACTGATGGATGATAGGAAAATTAAATCAATGATCGATTCGAGGGTGAGGGAGTTCATCGAGCTAAGGGAGAAAGGAAATGATAACGAGTGGTTTTCCGAGCTCAGTTTTTGCATTATGACTGCTAATTCCTCGGCGCGTCTCGGTATGCGCATTCAAAGCGCGCTCGAAGAGGGCTGTCTTTCGCTTCCACAAAAGAAAATCGAGGCACTTCTCTCCAAGCAAGGCCATAGATTTTCTAAAAAGAGGGCGGAATATATCTTCAGGGCGAGAAATCTCCAGTATCTCGTCGAACAGATCGAGTCGTATGGTGCTGATAGATGTGCCCGAGATTGGCTTGTCGAGAATGTTCTCGGGCTTGGATATAAAGAAGCCAGTCATCTCTTACGGAATACAGGGCATTTTAATGTCGCAATACTTGATCGTCATATTCTTCGTCTGATGAAGGAGTACCATCTTATTCCCGATATTCCAAAGAGCCTTACCAGGAAACGATATATGGAGGTCGAGAGCATCCTCGAGAAGCTCTCCGGGCTGGTCGGAATACCTCTTGGGATTCTGGATCTCTATCTTTGGTATATGAAGACAGGAGAGGTTCTCAAATAGGATTTAATTCGTTCTTATCCATGATGGTAGAGGGGTTTCATATGAGCAGCGAAATTTCCGAAGTAGTGGCGAGAGAGATCTTGGATTCCAGGGGAAATCCGACTATTGAAGCCGAAGTGAGGCTCAATAGCGAAGATATCGGACGAGCCGCAGTTCCCTCTGGAGCATCAACGGGTACGAGAGAAGCTCTTGAACTTCGAGATGGTGTTAAAAATAGATACGGCGGCAAGGGCGTTACAAAGGCTGTCAGAAATGTCCGCCGCGTGATCGCGCCCGCACTGCTCGGAATGGATGCTACGAATCAAAGGGAGATAGATCGTGCAATGATAGAGCTGGACGGGACGCCGAATAAGAGTCGTCTTGGTGCCAATGCGATACTCAGTGTTTCGCTTGCTGTTGCAAAGGCTGCTGCCTGCTATGAGGAGCGCCCTCTATATCGCTATATTCAATTCAGGGCATCCCTGTTACCAGTTCCTCTTATGAATATCATAAATGGAGGCGTGCATGCCGATAATAATCTGGACATTCAGGAGTTCATGATAGTTCCCCTGGGACCGAGCTTCTCAGAGAGCCTTCGTATGGGTGTAGCAACCTATCATTCTCTTAAGCGCGTTCTGAGACGAAGAGCTCTATCTACTGGAGTTGGAGATGAGGGGGGATTTGCTCCCGATCTGAAGGAGAACGAGGAGGCCGTATTGCTGATTGTCGAGGCTATTGAGGAGGCGGGTTTCGCTCCTGGTAAGGACATATCCCTCGCATTAGATGTTGCTGCAAGTGAGCTTTTCAAGGGAGGAGAATACGCGGTAAAGTCCGGCGGAAAAGAAAGCCAAACAAAAGAAGAGCTGGTGGAATTTTACGACAGACTATGCGAGGATTATCCGATAATTTCGATCGAGGATGCCATGGCCGAGGAAGATTGGGAGGGCTGGAAGCTCACCACTGATGCGCTCGGAGAAAAAGTTCAGCTGGTCGGCGATGATGTTTTCGTGACCAATAAGGCAATCCTCAAGGAGGGTATTGCGGAGGGAATTGCTAATTCGATCCTGATAAAGGTCAATCAAATAGGAACACTTACTGAGACGATTGAAACTATGAAACTCGCCAAGAAATCGGGCTATACCTGTGTGGTTTCTCATAGGTCGGGAGAGACAGAGGACTCGAGCATCGCTGATATTGCGGTTGGCACCGAATCGGGGCAGATCAAGACTGGTGCTCCGTGCAGAGGTGAGCGAACCGCGAAGTATAATCAGCTTCTCAGAATCGAAGCTGAACTTGGCAAGAGAGCAAAATATCCTGGTAGAGAGGCATTCGCTCCAATCTGAGTGAGAATTATGGTCAAGAAGCTCTATTATTCAGATCCCTATCTGAAAAGTTTCGATGCCGCCATTGTGAATGCGGAAGGTGGTCGGATTTTTCTGGATCGAACAGCTTTCTACCCCGGAGGCGGAGGACAGCAACATGATATTGGTACGATAAATGTGAGGCAGGTGGAGCAGGTTGGAAAGGAGGGCGACGAAATCTATCATTTCGTCCCTGAATCGTCATTCAGAGCCGGGGAAAAAGTCCGTTGCGAAATCGACTGGCTTCGTCGCTATGAGCTGATGAAAGGGCACAGTGGTCAGCACATACTATTCAGGGCAATGCAGGAGACAAATCCCGAATTGAAGGTTACAAAGGTTGACATAACCCCTGATAAGAAGTCGCTGTTTTTCGATGGTGAGGTGTCTTTGGAATCGATGAAACGCGCTCTCGCCAGAGCTAACGAAATCATCGCAGCCGATATGGAGATTGATGCCGAGGAGGTTTCTATCGACTCGCCCAAGCTGGAAAAGGTAAGAATCAAGATGGATAAGATTAAGGGGGATATAGTTCGCGTAGTCAAGATTGGTGATTTCGATATCGCCGCGTGTGGCGGAGTTCATGTGCGGAGAACAGGGGAGATCGGTGGGATTTCAATTACCAGATTGATTTCAGGCCGTCAGGCATCCGATTGGGAGGTCCAATTCGATATCGGATCAAGAGCATTTTCATCGGCTTCTCAGCTTGCTCTGACAACATTGGCGATCGCAGACATGCTCGGGTGTGCGACGGAAAATGTTGAGCCAACAGTGAGCAATCTGAAGGAGAGCGAGAAAAATCTGTCGGAGCAGTTAAAGGCGATCAGCCATGAGCAGCTTGTGATGCTTAAGCCAGAGATAATAGGTACCTTCTCACTCTATTCATCCTTTCTTGCAGGTGCCGATCGAAAAACCGTGAATGATATCGCCTCAAAGCTGGTCCAGAAGGAAGGAACAATCGTACTCTTCTGCGATATCTCGGAGGGTGCTTACATACTCGTCGGATGCCATGAGAAGATCGCGCTTGACTGTCCTTCACTTCTCAAGAAAGGTTTGGATATAATAAGCGGACGCGGTGGCGGCAAGAAGAATTTCGCGATGGGCGGAAGCGACGATAATTCTCGAGCCAAAGAGGCTTTTAAAGCTGTCAAGGAATCGATAATAGAACTGTTGGGCTCTGAGTTCAGCTGCGTATGAATCCAGATCTTTGTTCAATGACAGTTTCATACCTGATTTTCCTCGATTGCCCAATATGGTCACACGGGCTAAATATAGCAAAAGGTTGATAAATCGCCTTAATATCATGGATGCGCTGACTGTTGTCTGCTATATACTCAAAGCTGGTCCGTTTAGATGATGAGAACTCACACCTGCGGAGAAATCCGATCTTCGGATATTGGCAAGAAGGTAGCGCTAGCTGGTTGGACGAGATTGATTCGCGACCACGGCGGAGTGCTATTCATAGATCTCGCAGATAGATACGGACTCTCACAGGTAGTCTTCGATCCGGATTGCTATGAATCAGCCGAAAAACGGGACAGCTTGGCTGAGATTGTGCAGAGCATCGGTCGCGAATATGTGGTGAGGATAGAGGGTATGGTGCGCGAGCGAGCTGAGGGGACCGTCGATCCTCGTAATCCAACAGGCGACGTCGAAGTGCTCATCACGGAGGCTCAGGTTCTCAGCAAGTCAGAGGTTCCACCATTTGAATTGATAGAGCAAAAGGAGTCTATGTTGGCGAGCGAGGATATTCGAATGGAATACAGATATTTGGACCTCAGACGGACCAAGATGATGAATCATCTGAAAATGAGAAACAAGGTTGCTAGCATAATACGAAATTCTCTGTGGAAGAGAGGTTTCCTCGAGATTGAAACCCCGATGCTTGTTCGAAGCACTCCCGAGGGTGCAAGAGATTTTCTCGTTCCCAGTCGGCATAGCCCGGGTAAGTTTTACGCGCTGCCCCAGAGCCCTCAGCTATACAAACAGCTGCTAATGGTGGGCGCGGTTGATAGGTATTTTCAGCTTGCAAAATGCTTCAGAGACGAGGATGCTAGGACAGATAGGCAGCCGGAGTTCACGCAGATAGATATCGAGATGTCCTTCATCGATGAGGAGGATATCATCACCCTCATCGAGGAGCTCATGGCAGAGATTTGGTATAAGACCAAGGGGAAGGAGCTCGAGAGACCGTTCCGACGAATCCCTTACGACGAGGCATTACAAAAGTACGGGACCGATTCTCCGGATATACGCTTCGATCTGGAGATAATTGACGTTACCGATATCTGCAAGGAGTCACAGTACTCCGTCTTCCTCTCAATAATCGACAAGAGTGGCAGAGTGAAGTGCATTAACGCAAAGCAGATTCTGAGCATTGATGCAGAAAAACCTGAGGATCAGAGGCGATTTGGTCGAAACTGGATCGATCGGCTGATTGAGTGGACAAAGGATCAGGGCGCGAAAGGGCTCACCTGGATGAAGGTTGTTGACGGGAAAGTTGAATCAAATATCGTGAAGTATTTCGACGAAAGCGTTCAGAGAAAGCTCGTGAAGGCGATGGGTGGTGTGGAGGGTGATCTACTGCTTTTCATTGCAGATGACTACCGCCGTTCGACCGAGTTTGCAGGCAGGCTACGAGAGATGCTCGGCAAAGAGATGGATCTCATTCCAAGAGAAAAAGACGCATTTGTCTGGATCGTCGATTATCCGCTATTCGATATCCCGGTTGCGAGTGCGAGACTTCAGCCTACGCATCATCCGTTTACCAGCCCACTGGAGCAGACTCTTGATTACCTGAAGAATGATCCGGCTACGCTGAGAGCACGAGCGTACGATATTGTACTCAACGGCGCAGAACTTGGCGGGGGATCGATCCGTATTCACACGTCTGAAGTGCAGGAACGAGTTCTGGAAATGCTTGGAATATCCAAGCGCGAATCGAAGGAAAAATTCGGCTTTCTCCTCACGGCACTCAAGTATGGTGCACCGCCTCATGGTGGGATAGCCCTGGGTTTGGATCGATTGGTCGCAAGTATACTTGGTTCGGAGTCAATAAAAGATGTGATCGCCTTTCCGAAGAACAAGAAATTTCAATCGCTCGTTGATGGCTCTCCGAGTTCTGTCGAGGAGGAGCAGCTGAAGGAGCTTCAGCTTCTTTCATTGGCCTCCGATGAGGATTTGGAATCGTAGAATATCTCAGGATCTCTTCTCGATCTCCCTTCTGAGCATCTCAACTATTCTGCGCGAGTCGTACCGTCCCTTTGTCTCTTTTACTATTTTTCCAACTAGATGATTAATAGCCTTCGGCTGCTTCCTGATTTCCTCAACGAACTCTCGCTCCTTTGATAGAATATCCGAGACGAGTTTTTCGAGCGCTTCTTCGTCTTTCTCGAGTTGCGTCATTTCCCCCGCTTCGCCAGTTTCAAATATCCTCCGTATCGCGGCCTTTGCGACAACATCTGATATCTTTCCCGAGGCATCTGCGGAGATCACCTTCTCTATCTCTCCCGCGAGCTCAGTGATATTTCTCTCTGGATGTCTATAATGTTCGGCCTTGACGACTGTGCTCAGCCAGCGCAGAGCTCGGGCCGGGTCAACTCTATTCGCCATATTCTCTAGCAACTCCCCAACGGGCCTCGAATCGAGCAGGAGAGCCTCCACCTTTTCCACTGATAATCCGTGTTTTTTCTGGATCTCGGTCGCTTTTTCCAGTGCGGTTGGCGGAAAATCCATCTGTTTGGCGAACGTCGACAGATCATATATAGGCAGGTCGGGCTCGAATATAAACCCATAATCCTTCTCCTCCTCCTTTTCCCTGAGAGCGGTTGTGACGCCCCTTTCCTCATCGAAGCCACGGGTTTCTCTCTTGATCTCGATGCCCGCCTTCGAGACCTTCTGCTGGCGGTGAAACTCGAACTCCAAAGCCTTTTCCAGATTTTTCAGTCCCGTGATGTTCTTTATCTCGACTCTCTCTCCGTCTGTGACGGAGATGTTGCCATCTGCCCTGATCTTCAGCTCCCCACCCTCAGTCAACACACCGACATATCTCAGCTGATCAAGCAATAGTCTTAAGAACTCCCTCGCTTCCGATGGACCCAGCATATCCGGCTCAGTAACTATCTCGATCAGCGGCACGCCGCTCCTGTTGTAGTCCAGAAGCGAGCTTTCCTGTTCAGGTACCAGCTCGTGCACGGCACGCGCAGGATCCTCCTCGAGATGAACTCTCGAGATGCGCACCATCCGCTGGGAGATATCCAAGTATCCGTCCACCCCGATCGGTGCCTCAAACTGCGTTATCTGGAAGTTCTTGGATAAATCAGGATAGAAGTAGGTTTTTCTGGAAAACCAGGTTGTCTCCAGAAGCCGACAATTGAGAGTCTTCGCGGCGATTGCTGCGAGCTCGAGAGCCCTTTTATTCAGAGTTGGCTTAGATCCAGGCATTCCCAAGCAGGTGGGGCAGACGGTCGTGTTTGGCTCATCGGAAACGGTGTTTGGGCAGGAGCAGAAGAGCTTGCTCTTGGTGGGCAATTGAACGTGGATCTCCAGCCCGATTCGCATCAATTCAATCCCTCCAAACTCATCGGGAATCGATACTCCATCTCCTGCTCCCATACCCTTCCGATCGTGATGAGTCTGCCCTCTTCCCAGTGAGGCGCAATGAAATGAATGCCTGCCGGAAGATCGTCAATATATCCCATTGGCATCGATATATGCGGGAGCCCCGCGAGATTGGGCGGGACCGTCAGAAAGTCCAGGGCGTAGATGCTCGCCGGGCTCATCTCCTCTATCTTTTCGAATTCGGGTGGAAGAAGAGGCATTGTTGGCGATGCGACGAGATCGAAATCTCTAAAAACTCGCTCGAACTCCTCGACGATCTTCCGTCTCACCATTAACGCCTTCATATAGTATTTATCCCGATATCCTACCATTCTGGCGAATGTACCGAGCATAATCCGTCGTTTTGCCTCAACACCAAATGCCTCGGTTCGAACCTCCGTGAAGAAGGTGTTATACATATTCTCAAAATGTGATCCCTCTTTGCCGTATCTCATCCCGGAGAATTTTGCGAGATTCGTCGAAGCTTCGGCAGATGCCAGTATGTAATAAGCGGGTATTGAAAATTCCAGGATTGGCATTTTGATCTTTTCAACCTCAATCCCTTCATCCCCGATCCGATCAATTGATTTCCAGAACATCGAGATGATTCTCTCATCAGATACCTCGCGCGACAGCTCCTCCGGGACTGCAATGCGTTTGATCTTCTTGCCATCAAGCGAGAGCGGCGGTTGAACCATGCTCGTCGGGTCCTTCCGATCCCTTCCGGCTATGACTGGGAGAACGAGAGAAATGTCATCTATTGCCCTGGCCATTATGCCTATCTTATCGAGTGAGTTCGCGTAATCGATCAGACCGTATCTCGATACTCTTCCATATGTGGGCGTGAGGCCGATTACGCCGCAGAAGGCTGCGGGACAAGAGATCGATCCCCCGGTAGATTCACCCAAAGCTACATGATGCTTCAGTATTGCCGTGCTTCCGGCAGCTCCCCCGCTCGATCCGCCACAGCTTCTTGAATCGTCGAACGGATTCCTCGGGGTTCCAAACGCGCAGTTAGTGCTGAATGTTCCAAATCCAAATTCGTCCATATTGGTCGTTCCAATGAAAGCGGCGCCTGCTTCCCTCATGCGCTCGACAACAGTTGCATTGAAAGGCGGACGATAGCCGATTAATATTTTTGAGCCCGCGCGCGTCAGAAAGTCCTTGACGCAAATATTATCCTTCACGCTGAAAGGCAAAGCCGCAAGGGTACCAGCATTTTTTCCACCAGGTTTCTCATACAGCTTCGAGAACAGCTCCAGACGTGAGTTCTGGTCGTGAAGCTTCTTCATCAGCCGCTCCTGGTAGCCCCTTAAATCTATGGAGCCATCTCTGACAGCGGTTATATATTCCGACAACTCAGAGGCTTTCATTGCATTCGCGGTCCCCTTATGAATCGTTCCAGTGTTTTCATATGTTCCAAAATCTCATCGGGATCGATTGAAATATCCGGCTCATCCTCTCGAAAGACATTTTTTATCTCCATTGGATGGAATGCTGGATCACAATCTGCTTTTGCCTCGTCTATTTTGGAAAAGGCTGATAGGATATCTCGAAAATCTGCTAGCAGTCGTTCCTCCTCCTCAGGCGTAAGATGTATCCTGCTCAAACGAGCGACAAGTTCGATTGTCTCACGGTCTATTGAAAATGTCATACGATCCTCTCTTTTCTTACCCAGCTATTAACCTATTAGGAGTTGAAGCATTCGTACCATCTGATTGAGCAGATGATATTAATGCTTTTGTTGACCCTATTTGAGTTGTGGTAATTGGGCGATTAAATAAACCGGAAAAAAGAAGCTTGAAATAGATGCCCAAAGTGAATTTATAGATACGCTCTCTGTTTAAGGACTGATCTGAAATGGAAAAGGGTAATCATTCTCAGCTTGATCTTGGAACTCCAGTCCGCACTTTCAGCATTTCGACGGAGATCGCCAAGAGCAAGCTTGTCTCCTTCCCGAGATTTCTAATCGAGGATTCGGAAGGAGGGAGATTAGGTAGCATAGTGGCGGGGAATTTCAATTCCGTCGCAGGTAAGGGTGGTAAATGTCTTGTCTTCGATACCAAATACTACCAAGAAAATTATTCTGCAACTGTTCGCCTAAAGCTCGAGTCCCCTCTCCTTATTGAAATCTTTTCAACTCAGGGAGACAATTTGAATTTTGCTAAAAGGCTTGAGGATTATCTCCTGCTTACTCTCCAATTTTTCGAGGAGACTGTGAGAAGAGATACAATCTATATGACATTCATCCCAGGAGCTGAGGCAACCTCTCGTCTTTTACCCAAACGAAATATCATTGAGAGATTGTTCTCGGGCAATATGCTGAATCTCATTCTTCTTTTTATTGTGATAGGATTCATTCTGATCTTCCTTCTTGAAAGAATTTTGGGAATGCTTACTCCAATAGTCCTTCTCATATTGCTGCTATCAATTATGCTGAGTGCCGGAAAAATCATGGCTCTCAGAAGCCGATGGAGACTCACCCGTGAGCATCCAGAAGTAGCGATCATTGAGTATCATTTGGACAGTTTAAATGTCTCTACTTTCTTGACGCAGTATTCGACACTGCTTCCCGCAATTAAGAAACAGATCTATGAGCTGATGACTCATGAGCGGCGCAGAATAGGCTCCTCAGAGATTGCTAAAATCTTCTCAAGCTTTGGAATTTCTGCATCATCAGAACAGATTGTTGTGAAAAGGATAAATGTCCATGAGATAATCAATCGTGCCGCAGATCGTTTTGAAATGCCGATGCCCACAGTTGCGGTGACGAGAAACCCTATGCCAAACGCTGCAGCGACTGGGTTCAGCAAACATCTAGCTACTATGCTTATCACCATTGGTCTGCTCGTGCAGCTCGATGAGAAAGAGCTCGAATTAGTGGCCGGTCACGAGCTTAGCCATCTGCGGTCGGGCGATCCCGCAATATTATTCTCAATATTCGGTGCGGAGTATCTCGCGAGAGTCTATATTTTTTGGCCATATATCATCGGCTTTGGTTTTCTCTATATAATCTTCATATTCTACATGATCTTCTTCTTAGGTAAGTTGCTTGAATCGAGGGCTGATCTCGAGGCAGCGCTCATACTTCGCGATCCAAAGACGATGGCTACTTCTCTGAAGAAGATAGGTTTTAGAAGGCTATCGCTTGATAGCCGTTTCATAGAGGGACGAGAGACCAGCTTCGGCGATTGGATGGCCTTCGATCCGCATCCACCGATAGGTTTCAGAATCAGAAGGTTGGAGAATCTGGATCCGGCCAAGATGCCGAAGCACACTTTTCTGAGATCTGTATCAGATGTATTCAACGGGATTAAGAAGGCGATCAGAAGTTAGCCCTCGTCCCACAGATGCGAAGAAAGCGTGTTTTTTCAGATGAGGCAATTTGGTTTTGAGCTAAAAAGAGCTTTACGAAGCAAGCATCACTATACCAACAATGCCCAAGGCGACGGCAAGAAATTGTAACCAATTTAATCGCTCTTTTAGGGTAATTCTGGCCAGGAGAATCGTAAATAGCGGATAAATCGATGTGAGCGGTGTTACGATTGAAACCTGCCCATTGGCGATTGCGAGAAATAATGAGATAGTCCCAACAGATGCGAGGATACCGGCAATTGTAGAAAAGCTGATTTTCCTCAGCTCCATGTTCATCTTCCCTTTTTCAATCACCAGCCAAAGTGGAATCCATACGACGATCATTGTGAGACCATCCACAAATATGAAATCTGATTCCCCCAGACCTTCGATCGCCATCTTCGATGGGATTGCCCATATGCCCCAAAAAATTAATGCCATGATTGACCAAAAGAGCCAGTTCATCGACAAGCCGGATTTTTTCTCCTTTGCTATCTTGGCTCTCTGAGGGAGCGCAAGAAAAATTATTGCCAGTATTACAAGCAGCACACCCATGGTCTCTTTAATGGACAGCGCTTCGCCGAGAATAGCTATTGCCAGAAAGACTGCGACAGTAGGATATCCAGCCGTTATCACCGAGACTATTGAAACCATTCCGCTCCTCAGGGCCTTGACATAGAATACAAAACCAAGGGCGCCAACAACTCCCGCGAAGATTGCCACTCCCAAGTCGGCGAGGCTACCTGAGACATCATCCGGATGAAGGAATCTGAAAAGCGACTGTATCGTCAGTGCAGCTATTGCATAAAGCAGACCTGTCTGGTAAACACCGATGATTTGAACGCCCCGCTTCGAGAACTGTTGGGCCGTTCCGTAGCAGAAGATTGTGAATACGGAGAACAGCAGCCAAAGTTCTATCAAATCAAGGTGCCCCTTGTCCGGACCTCTTTTCGAACAATTAACATGGCCTCGGCCCGAGATTGAGTCAGCTCATATAATGCTTGCTAATCTTCTCTTCTATCCGATCCAGTTCTTTCTTTATCTTGATAATTTGCCCCTTCATTGCATAATTCTCATTGGTCCTTTTTTCGACGAAAGCTTATTCGTATCAATTGGTTATTCTCAAAAGGAATGTCCGCAGGGAAAGGGGATAGTAAATCGCGCATCGGTACAGAGAAATGCGATGTTGTCATCATTGGTGCTGGTCCTGCTGGTCTTTCGGCCTCGATATTTGGAGCCAGGAGCGGTCTCAAGTGTATTGTGCTTGAAAAGGGGGTTGCAGGCGGTCAGGTAATGGTCAGCCCCTGGATAGAGAACTATCTTGGTTTTCCGCATATCGAGGGAATGAAGCTCGTGGAGTTAATGTCCGCTCACGCGAGAGAGTATGTCGAAATCAGAGAGGGAATCGAGGTAGAAGGAATTGAATCGGAAGGCGACATTTTCCGAGTAATCGCAACTGGTTCTCAGCTCGAGTGTCGGGGCATTATTCTCGCCACTGGCGCAATGCATAAAAATCTCGGAGCTTCGGGAGAGAAGGAATATTACGGAAAGGGTGTGAGCTATTGCGCGACCTGCGATGGCTTCTTTTTCCGCAATAAGAAGGTCGTCGCAGTTGGTGGCGGTAATACTGCAGTTACGGATGCGTTGTACCTTCAGTCCATAGGATGCGATGTAACGCTCATTCACAGACGTGATGCTCTCAGGGCGGATAAACATCTGCAGGATATGGCAGCGGAGAAAAAACTGAAGATAATGCTCAATACAGTACTTGAGAGAATATCGGGTGATAATAACGTCGTTACAGAGGTTGAAGTCAGAAATACAACCACAGATGCTAAATCTATTTTGCCAACCGATGGCGTGTTTGTGGCAGTTGGTGTTGTCCCTTGCTCCGAGCTTGCCAAAACGCTGTGTGTGCGGGTAGATAAGTATGGCTTTGTTGATGTGGATAAGGGATATCGGACGAACATTCCATTCGTCTATGCTGCCGGGGATTTAACGGGCGGAATACTGCAAATTGTCGCCGCCGTTCATGGGGGAGCTGTAGCAGCTCTTTCTGCATTCGAAGATCTCGCAGATCCCTATTATGCTCGCACTCGAGCGGGCGATCGCTCGGTCTGTCCAGTCCCTGTTATCTCAGAGAAGGGGAATAGTTCGGAGAATTAGGTACAGAAGCGGGAAATCAACAGTCTTATACCGTTGATACAAAAATTATCCCTACAACTACTGCGAGAACGAGCATTATCTCTCTTTTTGAGAGTCTTTCCTTGAGGAACATATAGGCAAGGAGTATCATCACCACTGGATATGCTGCTATAAACGGGAAAACAATCGCCGCAGGTCCAAGAGAAATCGCATTTGTCTCGCTTATGAATCCAATGTGCCCTACTTCGCTCGCAATTATTGCTATTATCACCGCTATAGACCATTTCGGGACGATCACCTCTCCCTGCGATTTCCTATGTCTCAAATAAAGGAATACAATTGGAGGCGTGATAAAGCCACTCAATCCAAGATATAGAATGACTTCTAGCTCTTCAAGTGCAATTTTGGCAAATATGCCCCAAAGACCCCAGAGAATCAATGTTGCGATGCTAAGCAGGAGCGCCACTCTTGTGAGAGACGATCTTCCGGTACTGTTTTCATGGGAGTATGACAGGGCTACCATTCCAGCCACTATGATCACTACGCCAATTGCCTGAATACTCGTCAGAGTTTCTCCCAGGAAAGCAATGGCGACGATAACAATTATGGCGGGATATGTTGCAGTTATACTCCCAACGATTGTAACTGGACCTCTCTGGAGAGCCTCCTGAAATAGGTAGAATCCCGTGATTCCGAATATCGATGCGAGAATGCCGTAGGCCGTATACTCTAAGCTTGCGCCCCATGACCCATTGATGGAGAGATATGCAATTAAAAAGATGATCCAGACAGGAGTTGCTATGAACGCTGAGATCAGAATATAACTGGGAGCGGATATATGTTGAAGTGCTGATTTATTTACGACCTGGGCAATGCCGTATAAGAGTAAGGCTGACAGCGACAGAACTACCCATGTTTCGAGCATTAGCCCCAATTCCTTTCATTTGCGAGCCCTTGAAAAAGCTCTATAATGTGAGTTGCCCGAAACACGAATGAAATGATTATCTTTTCCATAAAAGATGATTAGCTACTTGTTTTGATTGATAGAATGGTTGAATGTCGTCCTACTTTTCCCGGAATATAATGCCTCAGAAGTGGGCCCGACCGGATTTGAACCGGCGACCAACTGGTTATGAGCCAGTCGCTCCACCAGACTAAGCTACGGGCCCCTTTCGATGGCAGACGATAATATTAGGAATCCTCTAAATAACGCTTTGCAGGAGTTGAATAGCGGATGACGCTCAACTGCTTTTGACTTGCTTTCCCCGTAATATGCCTGGAATCTTCAAGAGAAGGCCATTTTCGTACTTCTCTAGCTGAATGTTACGGTCCACTTCATCGATTCGGGCAAACGAGAGAGTCTGAACGAGATCAGCTCATAAAGGAATGGCGCCGTCGATCGGGCTCGAACCGATGACCTTCCGGTTAACAGCCGGATGCTCTCTGTTGGAGCTATAGACATCAGCCTATATGCTCTACCAACTAAGCTACGACGGCGCGATGTAGAAACTCATTATCGAAAGCTTATAAATAAGGCTTTTGGAGTGCTGGATTACTTTATTCAAGCTGCTCTCGGAGCTCTTGAACGGTCGAGTTGAGCGATTCCAGGCTTCGTTTCAGATTATCCAGAAAATCCTGAAGCTTCGCAGTAGTTATCGCTCCATCCGGCGAGGGCTCAATTAGCCCCTCCTGCTCGAGTATGCGCAAGGAGTAACGGACCTTATGCTGCGGGAAGGCGAGCATTTCGGAAAGTCGTATTATGCCAATTGGCTCATTGTCCGTGATTGCCTTAAGTAGGGCGACATGTCTCTGCAAGAGATCTATTTCCGTCTCGATCCTACTCGTCAGTGTATTCAAAGTTCGTTCTCTCATGCTCACATGCACCTATTTACCTCTTGTCATGGCACATGATAGCATTTAAAATATTTTAACAAAGCGAGCGGGAACTCCCACACGCTTCAGCGGTGGGATGAGAGTGAGCCAGTTTCATCGATCCCATAGAAAGAGACATATCCAGGCCAACTTGTGCAAATTTCATAGGCTGGGGCACAGCCAAATACACGCCTTCGGACATCAAGACCTCCGTAACCCCGCTCAGGCGGGGCATCGAGTCTGGTGGATGAACTAGGAAGCCCACACCCTTCAGGGGTGGGAGTATGTCACCATAAATGCGTATCATTCCTGCTAATCACTGACCAAGCTTCAAATAAGCTAACCAGTATAGTCTGGATTTGTGGCAATTATCAGCGTGAGAAGCCTATCAAAATATTTCGGATCAAAGGTCGCTCTCGATGGTGTCACATTAGATGTCAATGAGGGTGATCTATTCGGGCTTTTCGGACCGAATGGCGCGGGAAAAACCACCCTTTTAAGAGTATTAACTGGTCAGTTGCAGCCAGACGCCGGTAAAGCTCATGTATCAGGCATCGATGTCGCAAATGATCCCCTGGAGGTAAAGAGGCAGATCGGCATAGTGCCGGAGGTCGAGTCACCTCCAACCTACCTCACATCGTATGAATATCTCTATTTCGTCGCGCGAATTAGGATGATTCAAAACATAGATGAGAAGATCGATAATTGGCTCAATTTCTTCGATATTCAAGAGGTGCGGGACGTCATTTGCAGAGATCTCAGCAAGGGAATGAGACAAAAGCTCATGTTGGCAAGTGCCTTCATACATGAGCCAACGCTGGTATTCCTCGATGAACCGTTCATAAATCTCGATCCAATATTTCAGCGGCGAATGCAAGAATATCTCAAGAATTATATCGCAAATGGTGGCACCGCATTTATGTGCTCCCATATCCTCGAGATCTCAGAGCGGCTTTGCAATAGAGCAGCAATCATTTCCGAGGGACGGGTTGTTGCCTCCGGAACTATGAACGAGCTGGTTAAGGAGGGAGAGCATCTCGAGGATATTTTCTTCAGGCTGACAGAAAAAGGGGGTTGAGCCCTCGTGCGAACACTTCTTTGGCTGATGTTGAAAGAGGAGCTGAGGACGCACACTACCTATTCCGGCACTCAACGCTTTTTCACATTTCCTTTCATAGTCTTCTTTTTCTCTGTCGTTTTGGCACTCTTCTTGGATAGGTTGCTGGAGGAAATCACCTTAGAAGAGCTTGCGATACTCACACAGGCATCGGCCTTTATCTATGGTATAGGGGTCGGTAGTTTCGGCTACATGGGCAAGCAATTTCTTGAGCGCAAATACGGGAGCAAGAATTATTTGGTTGCCATGCCTGCTCTCCTGCCGATAACCTATCGGCAGACATTTCTGGGCCTTTACATCCGAGATTCTATTTTCTACATAGCCCTCGTACTGCTTCCGGCCACCGCGGGATTGATAATGGCATCTCCAGTAGTGGGCTTTCACATCGGAAGCATTCTCTTTTTCTTGATTGCAGCCATAATAAGCTTTCAACTGGGAACAAGCCTCAGCTTTCTCGGCTCGACTCTTTATATCCGCAGTCTACCCATTTTTATTGCCTTCACTTCTGGAATCGCGACTCTCGTGCTCATGGGGAGTTTTTCATCGCTATACGATGTCGAGCTGATCGTCCCGTCGATCGGCTTTCAGCTCTCCGTTCCTCCCTTCAATGGAGATTATCAAACGGCTTTTTTGTTCGCCTCTTTTTCGCTGTTTCTTATCTTTATCATGATAGCTCTGAGCCTCGCCCTGACGAGATTTCATTCGTTTACCCGCGCTGCACGCTATCCGCCTCTTCTCCCGAGATATATCGAAAGATTCAAAATTTCTGGCAGCTATAAGGAGATGGTCGGTAAGGAGTTCGTTGATCTTCGTAGAAGCGGGACGATAAGCAAGATGTTCTTCTCGTTCGTGCTTCCGCTCTTCTTTCTGTCTTTTACTACTTGGTTCATCAATACTGGTCTGGAAATAGAGATCGGATTCAACAGCGTCTTCTACGGGGCTATGATTGGTTTTCTCGGCGTATTGCTCTACAGCTGGTTGAACAATGTTGATCTCTCGGATTATTATTCGCTGCTCCCTGTCACCGTCCCAGAGCTTATCAGGGCTCGGTTGTTTGTCTTCCTCTTCCTGACAATCGGGATCAGCGCCGCATTCGTAACGATCATCGCATTCATAAACGGGGAGCTTGACATTCTCTGGCTTGCGCTATTGGTGATGTTTATTACATCGGTATACATGGTTGTGATGACTGCTTATCTGACCGGCATCAGAACTAACACATTTCTCTTCGACATGAGTGTGTTAGGCAAGTTCGCGGTGCTGTCATTTCTTCCCGATGTCTGCCTGACGATCCTTTCCTTCAGCGTCCGCACTAACTGGGCGATCACTATCACGGCAATTGGCTTAATTCTGGTAATTTTAGTGAGCGCCACAGCGATATTGTTCCGCGGTATCGAATCAAAATGGGGCGGTGCAAGCTTTGATGCGTAGTGTCAATTCGCTCCTGCAAACTGTCCGAAAAATAAAAAATATTGCTTTGATAATATAAGAAATTTAATTATAATCTGGCCTGAGCTTCTTCCTTAAATATTAACCGGTGGATTGTTCAATCATCTTTATATTGGCACATTCATATAAGGGTCGCACTATGAGTCGAATAAAAGTCATCACCGATCCATCCGATTTTGTACCTATGTTTCGGGCGGTGGATACGAAGGTTAAGAGGGAGGTTCTCAAGCTCATAACTCTCGAATGGCATACTTCGAAAGAAATAGAGCAGCTCTTTGGTCCGGAAGGACGCGAGGCTATCGCCTTCTTTGAGAAGATGAAGCTGGTCGAGACGAGATGGCAGTCATTGGGGGGTCAACAGCCCGAAAAGGCCTACCATACCTATTATACCTCATTCCATATCAATGCCTCTTGGCCAGTCTATGAAATATCAGACGTATTAGCAGCCGCTGTTATGGAAGAGAAAGAGTTCAAGAAGATCGAAAAGAAGATACTGACTCTTGTGGGAGACAGCGGGAAGTTCGCGGGGGATATTGCCGAATCTCTTGGCGTTACATTTACCATGCTAAAAAGCATAGTCAAGAGAAGTGCGAAGCTTGAATATCGTGGGCACAGGATAGAGCGCAGGAAGGATGTGGGGTAATCAGTTGCCTGCGAGTTGAGCACCGTGTTGAAGGTATTGAGAATAGGTCATCGGCCATCGAGAGATAAGAGAGTTACAACACATGTTGCGCTCGTAGCCAGAGCTTTTGGAGCCGATGGAATGATAATTACTACTAAGGATCTGGAGATAGAGAAAACGATTCGATCGGCGGTATCTAAATTCGGCGGAGAGTTCGAGATCGCATCGGGAATTTCCTGGAAAAAGGCGCTCGATTCTTGGAGCGGATTGAAAGTCCATCTCACGATGTACGGTCTCCCATTGGACGAGATCATTCATCAGATAAGAAAAAAGGATGTGATGGTAATAGTAGGTGCTGAGAAGGTGCCCTCTCAGATATATCAGCTCGCGGACCATAATGTGGCTGTTGGAAATCAGCCGCATTCCGAAATCGCCGCCCTTGCACTATTTCTTGATAGATACTTCGAGGGCGGTGAACTGAGGGGGAGCTTCGAGGGCGCCAAACTGAAAATTATGCCCAATCCGAGGGGGAAGACGGTTGTCGAGTCGGGCGAAAAGAGCGAATAGGGGAAAAGCGAGAACTATGCCACTTCCAACCAAGGTGGAATCGCTGAAGATGTTGAGGGAGGCGGGAGCGGATGAATCGCTTTTAGCACACTGCAAGGCAGTTAGCGCCCTTGCTGTAAATATAGCCAACAAATGCAAAGTGCCCGTTGATTTCCAGCTCGTAAAGATCGGTGGTTTTCTTCATGATATCGGTAGAACTTCCACGCACGGAGTCGCCCACGGAGTCGAAGGAGGAAAGATTGCCCGGAAAAAAGGTCTTCCTAGAGAGATACTCAGAATCATTGAGCGCCATATAGGCGCAGGCCTCTCCAAGGAAGATGCTGAGCGCCTCGGCTTGCCGAAGAGAAGTTATCTTCCGATGACGATGGAAGAGAAAATTATCGCACATGCGGACAATCTCATTAGCGGCAATAAGAGAGCTCCAGTTGCAGAAGCTGTTACGAGGCTTGTGAGGTTGCGCGAGAATGAGGGCGCTGGGAGAATTGTCGCTCTTCATAAGGAGCTGAGCGAACTCTGCGGAGTCGATCTCGATCTCCTCTAATCATATGAGCTCCTTCTTGCCGCACAGATATGCATCTCTCAGCCTGTGATATGATATCGCATTTTTCTTCGCCTTCTCCCTTAGCTTCGAATCCCCTGACTTGACTATCTTTGCCGGTACTCCGAGAACGAGGCTCTCTTCCGGAACCTTCATTCCATTTGGGACGACTGCTCCTGCTCCAATAATTGAGCCGCTGCCAATCTCCGCATCATCGAGAATCACGGCGTTCATGCCAATAATGATCTCGTCGCCGATAATCGCTCCATGAATTATGGCCCCGTGTCCCACTGTAACGTCTCGCCCTATCATCACCTTGTGACCCGGGTCACAGTGAATGACGCAGCAGTCCTGAATACTTGACCCCTCTCCGATCAGTATCTCTCCCTCATCCGCTCTGATGCTGGCAAATGGCCATAGGCTGCATCCTTTGGATATTATCACATCGCCGACGATCGATGCTTTCTTGGAAATCAGGCACGGCTCGATTATCTGGACGGACAACTAATTCACCCAAGAGAGACGAAATGTGAATTCCTAAAAGAGGCTTGGAGTTCGAGACTATATAATCTCAAGCTCCGATGATAGCTCCTTTTTCTTTGATCCCTTCTTCAGGGCGACCTTCTTAGGAAAATATCGCAGGAGAACTATGTCCCCGACTGAGGCGATCCATCTATACGGGAGATTAACAGCCTTCGAATTCTCAACAAGAAGTGGGTTTGTCTCGTTGATAAATAGCCCTTCAACCTTGGACCCTTCGAGGTCGATAACGAGGTTGTTTACGGATCCGAGATAGATCCCCTTGGGTGTGTAAACCTGAAGGCCGATGAGTTCAGAAGCTTCTTCGAGCATCGCGCATCCCATCGGGTTATCCACATGTTGTTTTAAATAGTTTCTGATTTCAGCTTTTTTCAGCGCAATGGTTATTGGACAAGTAAAAACAAGACGATAAAAAGCCCTGCTTCTATGCTCAGGCAGCATCCTTCTTGAGAGAATCCAATCATGCATCTCTTATCGAATCTCAGCAACTATGAAAAGAACATCTGAGATAGACGGATTCTCGATTTGTCATACAGCTCTTGATTATCAATAAAGTTCGATCATCGGATGTGAAGAATACGAAAAATATTCTCCACTAATAATATAATCTGAAGATCGTTCGTTGAATTTTCGAAGAACCTGAAACTGTTTTCCGCACAGCTATCCTTGTTCGAGTTTGTTCTAAAAAAAAGGTGAAGGAGGGTTTTGGTCACCCTCATTCTAGGAATGGATATTTCTTTACCAGTTTTGTATTGGACCACCATTCGCCCAGCCCGATCCATTTGCCCGGTCTCACTATGGCTACGCCAACTAGAGCGATCGCATAGATGACGTGCTCATCAAGGATGGGATTGTGTTCAGGAGGCAATACTGCCAACCACATTAACAGTACCAAGATGGCGCCTGAATAACCTGCAATTCTATTTGCAATGCCCAATACCAATGTTGCGCCTATTAGCAGTAGACTGATCATGAATGTCCAATCCACTACTGCAACGCCTGAAATGCTCTCGAACAGACCACTAAATGGACCAGCAGTAGCATATCTCAGAAATCCTGTAGTTGGCGATCCACCCGAGATCCAAGCGTCCTCTGCGCCAGTCGCAAATCCGAGTCCAAATATCTTGTCAAAAAAAGCCCAAAGTATAATCCATCCAAGACCAATTCTAAGCGAAGCCCAAATGTATTGTTCCTTCGTCAATTTCGTTAATATTTCGAACCTCATTTCATTTTCACCTCCCTTTTATTTTAACGGCGTTATATCCTTATTATTCGTTCCTTATAAATTTATCTATATAACGCAGTTAACTAATAAGAATATTGAACATATTCTCAATTATTCAATAATGGCTCTGACGCTAAACTCGATTCATAGAGATCTATTCATTTTTTGATAGCTATTTTTCTAGTATCTTGACAAATAATATGGCGGGTCATCCCATTCACCCAGTTAGTACACAGAGGTGTCTGAAATGAACTCCACCGAGGTATGTATTCCCGAGCAAGTATTCAGCTTTTCTGGACAAACAACGGTCGATACATGGTCCTTGAAGGACGAACGCGCCCTCTCCGCCATCGCTCGATACAGCAACTGGCTCGTCGAGGAGCTGCATCTGTGTATCCAGCGCATCAGAGACCTCGTGGATTTCTTCCCCTTCTGGCAGCATAGGCGTAGGACAGGCAGACCTCCTGTGAGGGAGAGGGACCTGATGGTCGGGTTCCTCCTCCGTCAACTATTCGACTCGACATTCCGTCAGACCCAGGCAATTATGGATTGCTTCATGGATTACTTCGGACTCGATAGGGTGCCGCATCACACTGTGCTCAGCAGGAAGAACAGAAGCAGACGATGGTCCATTATCTGGAAGAGGTTTCATAAGTTCGTTCTCGAGCTGCTCCCAAAGAGAAAGGTGATCATAGCTACAGATGCCACGGGATACAGCAGCAGAAAACGAGGCTGGAAGGAGACTCCATATGCGATCAGGGCGAATCAGGATTGGGTCAAACTGCATGCGGCGATAGAGGTGGCTCATTTCGTCGTATTGAGCTATTCGATGACGAAATCGAATGTCCACGACAGTCAGCTGTTCGAAACCGTCTGGAACGACCTTCCGGAGAATGTGATTCCGAAGCGAAGTGTGGCAGACTCCGCTTACAACGGAGAGAGCTGTCTCCATGTGGCGAAGGGACACGGAGCCACTCCTATACACGGCATTAAGAAGAATGCGGTCTATCGTCACCATCCCGAGACGGAGTATCAGAGAATGGTGAACTTCGCGACGCATTGGCCGAACAGATATGCCGAGATGTACGGCATGAGAAATCATGCCGAGACCGCTTTCGGGATGATTCAGAGCAGCTTCGGATACCGTATCAGATGCCGAACTGAGGCGGGACGAAAAAACGAGGTTCATGCGAAGGTGAGTTCGCACAACATAAGGATGCTGGCATTGATGTCATTTCAAATGGAATATTAGTTTAGCGTCAGAGCCAATAATAAATAAAACTAGAATCTCTTATTTGAAATATTAATATTTCATTGGATTTAAGAATTGTTTCTTATCACTATTTAAATAGGAAAACAATTAACGAAAATGAAAGAATAACTCATAGTCGATAGGCGAACAGAAATGGATAAAGAGTTTGAGGCTATTCGAGAAAGGAAATTGAGGGATCTGATGACTGAAATTGATAGAGCAAAGGATAAGGACAATTGGCCAGAGAATCCGGTGGAAATAACTGATTCGACCTTTAAGTCACTCGTTCAACAGTACGATGTACTCGTGGTGGACTGTTGGGCACCTTGGTGTGGCCCGTGCAAAATGATCGCACCCGTCATTGAAGCGCTTGCCGGAGACTACAAAGGGAAGGTGGTTTTTGGAAAACTGAATACAGATGAGAATATGGCGATCACTACAATGTTCAACATAATGAGTATACCCACAATACTATTCTTTAAAAACGGTGAGTTGATCGATAATTTAATCGGAGCTGTTCCAAGACAATTCATTGAAGAGAAACTGCAGAAATTATTGTGAGGAAGTGTACTATTTATTGAATCAGTTTTGATTTGAAAATAATGATCTGAAAATGTTACTCATTCTCTTATCATATGGGCTCTTCTTGGAGGGATAAATTGAAGAATTTTACATCTAGGCTGGTATCCGATATGAATTGGCCATCAAAGTTGATGACGCAGAACGGTTTGGTTCTCGATTTTAGCAAACCCCCCGAATACAATGGGTTGCATGGAACAATGACACCGGAGGATGCATTTGTCAGCTCGGCTCTCATGTGTCTCGCAACCACCTTTGAGACATATGCTTCAAAAATGCGCCTAAATGTCACTAACTATGAATCAGAGGGTACAGGTACGGTTGATAGAGTGGATGGTGTCGTGAAATTCTCTGAGATCCGCGTGAAGGTGAGAATTACTATTCCGCTTGAAACGAAAAAAGCCTCAATCCAAAAAGCGATTGATAGGGCAAGAGAAACTTGTCTGGTTACTGCATCCATGAATACTTCTATCGATTATGATGTTCAGATCATTACGAATAAAAATGAACAATGAAGTACGAATTTTTTTTATGTTTGCTTTCGATTCTTTACTGATCTCGGGTTACTCATAAACTGACTTTTTTCGCCGCAATCCTAATTGCCCCAAGGACACTATTTCTTGGCGCGATTGTCACGATCGGAACATGGACAACCCGCTCAACGGTGGAGCTCACGATCGGTGCACAGACCACCGCTCTTGCTCCCTCCTCCTCTGCTCTAATTGCAGACACTATAACATCCTCAATTGTCGCTGCTGGATATTCTCGCACTTGAATCTTCTGACTGTCAATGTCAACAGTTCTTTCTTCGATCCTATCAAGCACAAACCTAGCAGCTATCACGGCAATGAACTCTCCCCTTGTACTCCCCTCTATCTCGTCGATGCAACTGACCATGGCCCTCAAAGTTCTGAGGTTTGGTGCTCTTCTCTCTGAGATGATCTTGTAAAGAGTGCTGGGCGAGATTTTCGCTCTTATGGCAAAACTCGAAAGCTCCATCCTGAGATCGTCGTGTACGATTTTTCTCAGTGCATCAGCAAATTCCGCATCCCCGGCGATTGCGCTCATCAATAGCTTTTCTGATAACTTTGTCATTTATACACTCACAATTGTCATAATATTATATTAGATTTTGTACATTTAGGACAAATCATTACATAATAAGACAAAATATTAATATTCCGAGATTATCAACTCAATACCAATGAGAATGGATTTACATAGCAAATAAAGGTGATTAGATTGAAAAAGATGGTTGCAATCCTTATGGCAATAATTATTGTTATTGCAGTGATCGCGGGGGCCCTCTATCTTACACTCAGTGATGGAAGTGGCGAAGATGAGTCAATATATTACACCACGATAGCTCCTTCCAATATGAAGATCGCCTTGGACGGGGGCAATGTGGCAGGATACATAGCATGGGAACCATATTGTTCAGATTCCATCGTTGCAGGAGTGGGAGAGGCATTAGTATGGTCTGGTGAGATTAAAAGCGATCATCCGTGCTGTGTGGTTCTCGTGAGCAATAATTTCCTATCATCTTCCAACGGTTCCGAACTCACAGCAAGATTTCTAAAGGCGCACATGGAAGCAACTGATTGGATAAACGATGCTCTCTCAAACAAGAGTAGCACAAACTATACTGCACTTATGGATATGGCTGTGGCATTTACGAGTAGAAATTCCTCGGTTGTAGGGTCTGCCTTTGAGCACGTCAATTTCGATTATGCGATCACTCAAGAATTCATTGATGCGATGGTCTGGTTTACCGAATCGTTCATCGAAATTGGCGTGATGACTAATGCATCTTTAACCGATAGAGGCTACACATCTACCGAAGATTTCGCGGAGAATTATGTCAACGAGAGTCACATAGGGGACGCCATTGAGGTTTTACCGAGCGATACAATAATCGGCGAAGTCAGACTGGGATTCCTCACGGGTGATCTTCATCAGATGGCTCAAGTTGTAGCTCGCAATGAAAGCTTCTTCGGGGGAAAAAGCCCATTTGAAAAGTACGGGATATCCATATCAGTGGCGACTGGCGCACCATACGTTAATGGGCCTTCAGAGATGGACAACTTCGCGCAGGGAAATGTTGATATCGGATATCTTGGAGCACCACCCGCTATCCTAAAGCACATTAACTATCCCGGCGTACAGGCTCAAATCGTTGCACAGGTGAACACAGAAGGCTCTGCACTGATTGTCTCTCCTGGCATTCAGTCTCTCGAAGATCTCAAGGGTAAAACAATCGCCATTCCTGGGACTGGGACGATCCAATATCTCCTGCTGCAGGTGCTCATAAGGGATGCCGGAATTGAGTTGAAGGCAGCGTAAAACAGGGATTATCTCGCAGGGGGGCATGGGCTATTGGTTGATCGAAATGTCGCCAGATAAGCCGCAATGGTTGGAGCTGAGACGTCTCCTTATCAGCGCTGGTTCAATCGCGATTTTCATATTAATCTGGCATATACTGGCTTGGTGGGATCACCAGGAGCCAGACGTTGTTGTAATCGCATATCCTGGTGAGGTTTTCGTCACACTCATTAATTCGTTTGTTGAGGCAGACTACCGAACTTATCTCATGCATGTGGATATTGTTGCAAGTCTTAAGCGCCTGCTTCTGGGATTCTTGCTAGCCATCGGAATTGCACTCCCAATGGGTCTTTTAATGGGATATAGCTATATTGCGATGGCTGCCTCCAAACCTATAGTTGAGGTGCTGAGACCGATTCCGCCCCTTGCCTGGCTACCAGTATTTCTGATGTTGTTCGGCAATGCGCTGGGGCCGATCATGATCGTCTTTGTGGGAATATTCTTCCCCGTATTGCTTGCTGTAATTTTCGGAGTCAGGAGCGTTCCGCCCGAATTGATTGATGCAGCGAGAACGCTTGGAGCGACTCGCCTGGGTGTTTTTCGCAGAGTAATATTTCCGTCGACGGTGCCCTATCTAATGAACGGCGTATATATTGGCCTGGGCGTTGGCTGGATGTGTATTGTCGCAGCTGAAATGCTGGGCGTAGAGGGCGGAGGTCTCGGATCAAGGTTGTGGGCATCTTATGAAACCGGGAATTATGATTCGATGTACGCGTCCATTATCATGTTGGGAATACTTGGAGTCCTGACGACTGAATTGGCAAGAATTCTGAGCTCGAGGGTGAGAGATTGGATGGGCATGGAGTAAGAATAGAACTGCGCGATCTTCGCAAAGTTTTTCTGCATAATGGGCGAGAGCTCGTTGCAGTGGACAGACTATCCTTCACAGTGGATCCCAAAGAGTTCGTATGCATTCTTGGTCCATCCGGTTGTGGAAAGACCACACTTCTGAGACTCATTGCGGGCCTTGAATCTCCCACATCCGGAACGATTCTCCTCGGTGGAGAGGAGATTACTCGAGCTGGACCGAATAGAGGAATGGTCTTTCAAGAGTTTGCGCTGTTTCCCTGGAGGACAGTCAGGAAAAATGTGGAGTTTGGCCTCGAACTCAAGAAAATCTTGCCAGAAGAAAAAAGAGAGCTTTCGAATAAATACATCGAGCTTGTCGGCCTCAGAGGCTTTGAGGACGCTCATCCTCGCGAGCTTTCAGGCGGTATGAAACAGAGGGTTGGGATCGCAAGGGCGTTGGCTAACGATCCGCAGGTCCTCCTCATGGACGAGCCATTCGGGTCACTGGATGCTCAGACGAGAAATCTTATGCAAATGGAGCTATTGCGAATCCGCGAATCGGCTAAGAAGACCGTAATCTTCGTTACCCATTCGGTCGACGAATCGGTCTACCTAGCGGATCGAATCATCGTAATGACCGCCAGGCCAGGGAGTGTTCGTGAATCGATAGATGTGCCCATCGCTAGACCAAGAGAAAGGACATCGTCCGAATTCATAGATATACGCGCGAGAGTGCTTGAGCTGCTTCAGGAAGAGTTCGAAAAGACGAGGGCTTTAGAGAAGACAGATCTCGAACAACATCATCCGAAGCGAAAAGTGTTATAAGCCGTTTTTTGGCCTAAAACCTGCCTCTTTAGGGGCGGGATACAGGCCACCTTCTGAAAGATTACTTTCACCCATCTCTCCTACAAACATTTACATGCCTCGAAATTAATGTTCTTTCCGATGAGGTTCTAAGAAAACAGATGATATCTGGAACTCTTGGAACTGATATGGGTATGAGGTTGGTGACCCACCGTAAAACCCAAGCAATTTGGGTCATGCTTTGAAGAAATGGGAAATATAGGGCTCGTCTATCAAAACAGAAGTTCTTGATAGAGGGGTCAGTAACCGGGTGATGGCACACCCAGAGGTTGTAAACAACAATCTCGAAGGAATCTCGGTTTTTTAAGGCCGAGAGGATGTCAAAGCATAAGCCTTAACTATTTCATTATGAATTATTACGGGCGTGAGCTTCGAACTAAACGTCATCAGCAACACTCCTCTGACGCCATTGACTGACATAGAAGAGGTTGCTGTGATTTTTCTCAACCAGATCGGCTACTTCCCAAAGGGCTATGAACCGCACACCGATGCGATCTCTATAAAGGAGAGCGTTCCCTATCGTCTCTTTGTGGATTGCCTTCTCGCGAGGATGGACAAGGGATGGTTGGTTGAAGATCTCGCAACAGAACTGGGCACCACGAAGGCGACCGTCTATCGTCACATTAACAAACTAAAGGGCTTCGACATAATCGAGGACGTGATCGTCGAGAGGGATGGCCATAGGAAAAAAGGCTACCGGATAAGATATGGCGATCTTTCAAAGGCGTGGAACTTCTCGGAAGCGCATGTGGACATGGCCATGAAAAGCTACCGTCAGACCGTGGATCATCTGCAATCCCTTATTGCGAAGAAGCACGGGAAGAGGAAGAAATAGAGAGGTGCAGAATTCCGATGAAAAAGGAAGAGGAGAGCTTCTCATTAACTGTTGGCTCATCTTATCTGATTCGCAGTCTTGATGCAAAGGACAAGCCTCTTAAGACCAGTGGAAAGTTTAGAGGGTTTGCAAGCTTGGGTCAGGAGACGGGCGTGACAATCGAGCTTGATGAAAGCCATGGCGAAGATCAGGGCAAGCTTCGGATTATTCCGCTTCAGGTAATTCTCTCCCTTGATATCCTGAGCGAGGAGAAAAAGGAAGAGAAGGTTGAGAAAAAGCCAGACACTCTATATTTCGGCTGAATATTGTCCGGAAAGAATATAGGTCAATAGTTCCTCAGAGGTATTAGTGAGCTTTTCATCGGAGGTTGTCGGGGCAATCTTGAGCGGTAGGGTGACGACCCGCGATGCCCTTCAGCGGTTAAAGGCGGAGCTTTGCGAGAAGTACTCTCTCTCCTGCATGCCGTCCAATCCCGAGATTTTGGCCGAAGTCCCTATCGATCTTCGAAGCGGCGTGGAGCCAGTTCTCAGGCTGAAACCCGTTCGCTCTCTTAGCGGTGTTGCGGTCGTTGCCGTCATGACAAGTCCTGCATCGTGTCCGCACGGCAGGTGCATGTATTGTCCCGGCGGACCTGAGGCGGGAACCGCACAGTCATACACGGGACAGGAGCCTGCAGCGAGGCGAGCTGCGGCCAATTCGTTCGATCCATATCTGCAAGTTCGCTCCCGCATAGAACAGCTGAGGCGGACCGGACATCCAGTGACAAAGATAGATCTGATCGTGATGGGCGGCACCTTCCCCGCAAGAGAGAAACAATATCAGGAGAGCTTCATCCAAAACTGCTTTAACGCCATGAATGGCGTCGATTCATCCTCTATCGATGACGCTCATCTGATAAACGAAAGCGCCCGTTCTCGATGTATAGGGTTGACGATTGAAACGCGGCCTGATCAATTCGATCAGGAGCAGATCGACTTCCTGATGAAGCTCGGCATGACCCATGTGGAGCTGGGAGTTCAGACAGTTTTCGAGGAGTGTATGGCCAGGCTCGAGAGAGGCCATACTGTCGAGGATTCTATTGAAGCGACAATGCGCGCCAAGCGCAGCGGGCTGAAGGTCTGCTATCATTTGATGCCCGGACTGCCAGGCTCGAACATGATGCTCGACCTAGAAATGTTTCGTACAATCTTTAATGATCCGAAATTCAAGCCAGATATGCTCAAGATATATCCGACGCTGGTAATAAAAGGGACGAAACTCCACGATATGTGGCGGAGCGGCGGATACGATCCTCCTGATACGGAATATGTCGTAGCTCTAATGACCGAGGTCAAGAAGCTCATCCCAGAATGGATTCGTATTCAAAGGGTGCAACGAGACATACCTCTACCGCTGATCGAGGCAGGTGCTCGAAAGAGTAACGCCCGTCAGCTGATCGCATCCCGCCTAGCGAAGCAAGGCATCAGCTGCAGATGCATCAGATGTCGTGAGGTCGGTCATTTGCATCCCGAAGAACCTCCCAGAGAAGCTGAGCTCAGGGAGATCGAGTATCTCGCATCCAGTGGAAAGGAGCATTTCATCGAGCTTTTCGATCCGTCCAACGATGCCCTAATAGGCTTTGCGAGACTGAGGTTTGATGAGCGTGAATGCGATCTATTTGCCTCCCTTCGTGAGCTTCGCGTCTACGGACAGCAGGTGCCGATCGATGAGCATCTTCCAAATGGGCATCAACATAGAGGATACGGTAGGCAGCTGTTGGAAAGATGCGAGCAACTTTCTGCCGAAACTGGAGCGTCAGTCCTGAGGATAACAAGCGGCGTTGGAGCGCGGCGCTATTTTCAACGATTCGGCTTCGAACTATGTGGCTACTACATGTCCAAGAAACCACTTCCAGATAGAAACCCCAGGTCAGTAAATTTTTAATAAACTACCCCGATATCAACAGTTGGAGTTAGAGTTGTCCTGCATCAGCTGTGGAGAGGAGACAGAGGAATCGGCATATCTTTGCGAGAAATGCGCAGAGACCTGCTTCCAGAAGCCGGTTTTCTTCTTCTCGCCCAATCTGATTGGAGAAAGCCTCGTAGAGAGGCTCAAAGGCAGCTCCTCAGCGATGATTCGCCTTGGACCAGTCACAGGAGGAGATGTCGAGCGGATAGGGGGTCAGTCCTTTTACGACATGGTCAGCTCCTTCAATGCTAAGAATGCCTCTGAGCAGGAGGCGGAGTCATATTTCAAAATCGCCAACTTTGTCATGAGCCAATATGGAATCCCTCTTTTTGCCGACGATCCAAAGCTTTTACTGACGGAGGATGCAGCCAAAGTGGTCGCAGTAATTGCGCAGAAGATCAATGCCATTACTGTCAGTTTTCCGAACATCGGTCTAAGCGATGTCTTCCTCCGAATGGGGCTGATATACTGGAGCGCCTCACGAAGCGTTCTGCTTCGCGCGGGTCCCGTGAGCTGGTGTCGCGAGAAGAGACGATATACCCTGACCAGAGCATTGGAATATCTCAACAGAATAGATGAGATCGAAGATCTTTTCTCGCTGGCCTCCAAGCTGTCAGGTTTTGTGCTCCTTGACGCTGGCGCATATGCCGATGCTGAGGAGAGGCTATCGAATGCGAAGAAGAGCTTCCCGGAGGATATTGTGCTTACAAAGGCGCTTGCCAAGACACATTTCAACTTGGGAAATATCGATGAGGCGATAGACCTCCTGGATCAGTCTATCTCAACCGATGAGACAGCAGAGCTTTGGCTAGAGAAAGGCGAATATCTAAGAAAGAGCGGAAGATTCGAGGATGCCGTTGTTGCCTACGAGCAAACGATATCCCTTGACAAGAACGCCATACGGGCGTATAGGGCACTGATCTTTCTGCTGAGGCATCTGGAGCGAGATGAAGATGCGACCCGCTGGGAGACGGAAATGAAGCTGGTACTCGAGCCAGCCGCTGCCGCCAAGCTGGAGGAGCTGATGGCGGCTCAGAAAATGATCGCCTCGGAAGAGGCTGTGATTCGTGCTCGTCGCGAGCCCCTGATCAGACCGTCAAAGCCCAAGATCAAGAGAGAGGAGATCAAAGACCTGCTGGAGGCGGCAAAGGAGGCCGTAAAGAAGGGCGATTTCGATGTTGCAATTGAGCTACTCAAGATCCATCAATCGGAAAAGGAGAGAGATCTCGGAGGGCTAATATTACTCGGTCGGGCCTATCTCTACAACGGTCAATTCGAGAAGGCAAAGCGCGCCATTGACGAGCTTCTCAGATACGAGAAGAATAGCGCTGCCGGATGGTATTGGAGGGCGAAGATCTCCTATGCTCAGGGCAGGTGGGGGGCGGCGATACAGCACCTAAATAAAGCAACGAACATTCTAACGACATTTGTTGATGCCTGGGTGGAGAAGGGACTGATATTTCTCGCCAATGAGAAATTCAAGGATGCGGATGAGTCCTTCGAGGTTGCCCTCACCATAGACAGGAACGACGTGCGCGCATGGTTGGGCCGAGCGAAAACGACGAATAAGCTGAATCGCTGGGGTGCGGCAATCCAGTGCCTTGACCAATTTCTCAAGCTCATGCCATCCAGCCGCGAGGGGTGGTTGCTGAAGGGCGAGCTATTTCTCGAGAAGAGCAGATTTCAGGAGGCCGCGAAGGCTTTCGCAGAATATATTGAGATGGAGCCTAACGATCCCAAAGCATGGTGTCAGCGGGGCATTGCACTTCAATCCATGGGACTTTCCGAAGATGCAATCAAGAGCTTTGAGAAGTGTTTGGAACTAGCTCCCACAAATGAGCAGGCGAGGAATTGGCTGAAGACCATGGGCAGGGGTGAGTCGCATGCCTGATGTTATGGATCATCTCTCCCAAGATGCGGATTCTCTGCTGCTCGGAGAGCTCAGATACCTCACGCCGGCACAGTTCGATGAGGTCATTCAGCAGCTGCTGATCGAGCTCCGGCTGGAGCTGCGAAAAATCCGAAACAAATCTACCTATTATTTTGCCGAAACCGTCTCTATGGAGGATCAGAATCGAGTTATTCTATTCATCTCGAAGCGAGCGGAATCGATAAGCCTATCGGACATCGAGAGCCTCGCAAACTATGCGGGGAAGGTGCGTGCTCCAAGAAGCATTCTGATGACAGTCGGCAAGGTATCACATGAGGCTGAGCGCGAGGGACATAGACGCGGCGTTCAGGTTGTGGATGGAGCGGAGTTCGCCGCACTAATTAGAAAGAGCGGAATAGAGAGCTTGATTCTCGAGAAGTTCGCTGAGGAGACCGTTGTAGCCCCGCCACTGGGGGAGGATGTATCTCTCGAGAGTCAGCTGATGCTCGGGGTTGAGCTTCTGCAGTCGGGGGAGCTCAAAAGAGCGCTCGAGCATTTCGATAGGGCGATTGCGGCAGAACCCGACTCCGAGATGCCCTGGAGGCTGAAGGGGGAGGTGCTCGATCAGCTCGGGCATCATGGGAAGGCATTGGAATCCTACGCGAGAGCCTTGGAGATAGATGAGAACAATGCCGAACTATGGTATGCAATCGGCGTGTCAATGTATGCATTGGGAAGATACGATGAGGAGCTGCAATGCTACGAGAAGGCGCTGCAGATCGACCCGCAAATGGAAAAGGCACTCGTCAACCGCGGTGCAACCCTTCTGAAACTACAGCGCTACGAGGAGGCGCAGAAATCGTATGACAAAGCGCTCAAGATAAACTACAGGGTGGTCAAGGTTCACAACAATCGGGGAATCGCCCTTAAACACCTCAATCGGCTCGAAGATGCCCTTGATGCCTTCGAGGCGGCTCTGAGTCTCGATCCTGAATTCGCTGATGCGTGGCTAAACAAGGCGAATCTTCTGCACCAGTTGGGGCGCTCGGAAGAGGCTTTAGGATCTCTTGAGCATGTTGTATCTCTTCGCCCTGAGATGAGCCAGGGATGGATCATGAAGGGGGAGATCGAGAGCAAGCTGAGGAAAGGGAAGGATGCCATAGAGAGCTTTGAGAATGCATTGGAGCTAGACCCGACAAATTCGGAAATAAAAAAGGCGCTCGATTACGAGAAGTCGAAGATACAGAAAGAGCATATGGATCTCCATGAGAAAATCACCTCAATGTTTGCCAGGGTGAGTATGGAAGTGGAGCGTCCCCCGCCGATACTGAAGGAGGAACCTGTTGCAGGGATCGGAAAGGAGGACGTCGAAGTAATCACACCTGAGGAGATTCTTCCCGAGGCTGAGGAGCAGCCCGAAGAGCCTGAGGCGGCCGAAGAGATTGTTGAGCTTGAAATTTCAGAAGTTATTGAAGAAGTCGTTGAGGAGGAGGAAGAGGTGCAAATAGTCGAGCCCGAAACCGCGCTCCCAACGGCTCCTGAAGAGGAGCTCCTTCTCGAGGAGATTGGCGAACCCCCTGTCGGAGTTGCGGAGGAGGTTTTCGGGGATGCAGCCGAGCTGATGCTGTACATGCGAAGACCAGAAGTGGCGCTTGATGAGCTCGAGAAAGGTCTCCGTCTCGAGCCGATGTCAGTGAGAATGACGCTGCTGAAGGGAAGAGCCAAGCATTTGCTAAACAAAACCAATGAAGCTCTTGATATCTTTCGACGGGCGGTCGAGCTCGATCCGGCCAATAATGAGGCGATTTATTCGATCGAATATCTGCTCAATATAAGAGGTGATTATGCCGGCGCAGAAGATGCGCTTCGCTCCCTGCTCAATGGAAAGCATTGGATTCCTGAGATTCTGGCAGCTATCAACTGCGATGCGGCGGGAAAGATGAAAAATGTCTCTGAGTATATTGAGGCAGCAGTCTCCCTCGAGCCATCTGCAATCGTATGGAATTACAAGGGGCTTTTAGATTTGGAGCAGGGCGATTTCGAGAGCGCGATAGAGGCGTTTATCAGAGCTTACGAGCGGGAGTCGATCTTCTCAGATCCAAGCAACAACATAGGGGTTTCGTATTTCAAGCTCGGAGTTCGCGCAGAGGCGAGCATGCATTATGAGCTTGCTGTCTCTTCATATTCGAGAAACGCAGCTGCATGGAACAATCGAGGGGTTTTGCTCTATTCTTTCGATCGATATACGGAAGCCCTTGCGTGCTTCGACGAGGCTCTCCTGACAGACAGAAATCCCCTTATCCTGGTCAATCGAGGTTTCACGTTGCTTGCAACGGATGCGCTCGAGGAGGCTCTCAAGGCGTTTGACGGATCCCTCTCGATCAAGGGAACGGCAGAGGCGTATAACAACAAGGGGATAGTCCTTGTACGAATGAATCGCATTGAGGATGCCATTAACTGCTTCGAGGCGGCACTCCATCTCTCTCCTGACTTCGATGATGCAAGGGGAAACCTTGAGCGATATCAGCCTCCAGAAGAGCGCCTTGTTGCGGAGAAACCGAGCGTACCTAAGGAGGTATCTGAGGCGCCGCTCATCGCGATATCTTCCGAGGATGTTTGGGCTAAGCTCGGCACCGTCAGCGAGAGCGCATTGAAAAAGAAGAGGAAGAGCGAACTACAGGAAATTTGCAAATCTTTAAAGCTCTCCACGAGTGGCATTAAAAAGGATCTGATTGAGAGAATCATTACCACTTATTCAGCCAGCAACCTGTGACCGTCTTTTACAGCAACTGCAAAATCGACTCTCTCACCTAGGCTGACGGAAAATGAGTGAATGAAGGCGTCCAAGGGATTGCTGTTATTCTTCTCATTCAATACTCATTACCACGACATCTTTGACGGCCTTCATCTCGCTGAACGGAAGAACCAAACGACCTTGAGCGTCTGTCTTGAACGCCCTTAGGTCGATCTCCTCGGCGGGGATGACAAGAACATGCTCGAGATCTCCAGTTGCAGTGTTTATTATGAAGTTCTCGATAACACCCAGAATCTGACCGTCATTGGTCATTACCGTCTTTCCCCTGAGCTCACTAATGAATTTTCTCATCGCGTCCCATCTCCTGGCAAACAAGGCATTAGCTATCTGTAATAACCTAACAGGATATCCTCCTTTTTCCTTTTAGCCATTGCGGTGGGCAGCTCCTGAGCTATCTTCTCGTAATATTTTGCAGTCATCTCGTCGGTGGATGGTTTCACGGTTGTCAGAGCCTCCTCGAAATGCTCCTGGGTAACCGATTTCGCCTTCTTATTCTGTCTAATAGCAATCATAGCAGCCTCTCGGCATAGGCTCTCGATATCCGCTCCGACATATCCTTCTAGTCTCTTTGCCAGCAGCTCGAGATCAACTCCCACGAGCGGCATGATCTTCGTGTGTACTTGGAGGATTATCAGCCTAGCCTGCTCATCGGGCACCGGAACAAGCAATATCCTATCAAATCTTCCCGGTCTGAGCAGCGCAGGATCCAGGATATCTGGACGATTGGTAGCCCCGATGACAATTACGTTTTCCATCCCCTCAAGCCCATCCATCGATGTGAGCAGCTGATTCACCATTCTCTCGGTGACTCCTGAATCGGAATACACGCCCCTCCGGGGAGCGATCGCATCTATCTCGTCAAGGAAGATAATCGCGGGTGCCACCTGCCTTGCTTTCTTGAAAATCAGCCGTATTGCTTTCTCGCTTTCGCCCACCCATTTTGACATAACCTCGGGACCCTTGATCGAGATGAAGTTGGCATTCGATTCGCTGGCAACGGCCTTCGCGATCATTGTCTTTCCTGTACCTGGAGCGCCAAACAGGAGAACGCCTTGGGGAGGTTTTATTCCCATTCTCGCAAATGCTTCGGGATCCTCCAGCGGCATTTCTATGACCTCTCTGAGCTGTCTTTTCACCTCTTCCATGCCACCTATGTCGCTCCATTTGACAAACGGAACCTCGATCAGCACCTCCCTCATTGCGCTCGGTTCGATCTCGCGCAAGGCCGTGAAGAAATCGTTCGCGGTCACCTTCATTCTCTCGAGCACCGATGTCGGAATGGCTTTATCGAGATCTATCTCGGGCAAGTATTTACGCAGGGTTTTCATGGCAGCCTCTCTTGCTAAAGAGGCGAGATCAGCCCCGACAAAGCCGTGTGTAATTTTCGCGAGATGAGCTATTTGAACATCATCTTCCAGTGGCATACCCCTTGTGTGGATTTGTAGTATCTCATCTCTTCCCTCTCTCGTCGGAACTCCTATCTCTATTTCTCTATCAAACCGCCCCGGTCGTCGAAGAGCGGGATCAATCGCCTCTATTCGATTAGTCGCCGCTATTACTATTACATTTCCTCTGGTGCTCAGTCCATCCATCAAAGTGAGCAACTGCGCAACCACTCTCCTCTCCACCTCTCCCTGCACCTCGTCTCTTCTCGGAGCGATGGAATCTAGCTCATCTATGAATATCACGGATGGGGCGTTCTTTTCCGCCTCGGAGAAGATCTCTCTCAACCTCTCCTCGCTCTGACCGTAAAACTTTGACATAATTTCCGGCCCTTGGATGGAGAAGAAGTTCGCCCCCGCTTCATTCGCCACTGCTCGCGCAATCAGCGTCTTTCCCGTGCCGGGCGGGCCGAATAGCAATACACCTTTAGGCGGATCGATCCCCAGTCTATCAAACAGCTCTGGATGCTTGAGCGGTAGCTCTATTATCTCTCTCACTCGTTGCAGCTTCTCATCCAGCCCGCCGATGTCCTCGTATCTTACCGAAGGCCTCATTATCTCCGATATCTCCACCGGCTCTGTCTTTACAGCCAGCTGCGTGAGCTCGGTGATCTGAATTATTCCCTGTGGAGCGGTTGATACAACAATAAATGGTAGGAAACCCCCCATCAGGGCGATATTCGGGATGATAATCTCGTCTCCCTTTACGACTGCCCGATTCAGAAGTCCTCTCTTAAAGAGCTCTTCGACTCCTTGGCCGAATCTGACCTTCTTTCCCTCCGGTATCTTCGGGGCTACGATTATTTTCGTGGCATTTGCCACATCAGCCTTTTTAACGAGTACCTTCTCACCGATCGAGATGCCAGCATTTCCCCTTATCATCCCGTCGATTCTAATGAGCCCCTTTCCCTCATCTTCATGAGATGCTCTAAACACCTTTGCAGCCGTTCTCTTGGGACCCATGATCTCGATTATTTCGCCCACATCCACGCCGAGCTGCTTTCGCGTCATAGTATCTATTCTCGCTCTTCCCAGCCCCACCTCCGACTGATGATGAGCTCTCGCTACCTTGAGCTCGACATCGTTATTCTCTTTCCCATTCTCCTTTGATCTCATCGCGGGCAAGATAACCTCCTCGTTGTGATAATCTTCGAGTTAGCGCAAGGTCCAGAAGCCGAAATTTTTCTTCGGTCGGTCATTTTCCCCCTATCTCTTTTGTCATAATTAACTGTTCTCACAGATATTAACCGAGATGCAAATAAACTTTAACTCAGGTCTTTTAAAATTGATAATCTCAGCTGATAGCATCATCTCTTCGACGAGCATTTTGTACCATAATAATCGAAAACATGGCAACGATTTTCGTCAGCCGGAGAAGGTTTGTCGAATGGCATACTCATAGGGTCAAGGGTAAGGTAGAAATGCTTAACTGGAATTATTATATCAACTAAATCAAATACTGAATCATCAGAGCGGATGCATATGCACGAAGTACGTTTTCACGGAAGAGGTGGCCAGGGAGCAGTGATGGCTGCTCAGGCGCTCGCGAGCGCCGCCTTCGAAGAGGGAGGTTATGCCGTCGCCTTCCCCTTTTTCGGTTCCGAGCGCCGTGGTGCTCCGGTACTGGCTTTTACGAGAATTGATAAGACGCCAATACGGATCAAGACGCAGGTCTATGAGCCAGATTTCATAGTGGTTTTGGATGATGGGTTACTTGATGTTGTCGATGTGGCCGCCGGAGTGAAGAAAGATGGAATGGTAGTTATCAACACGACTCGAAAGCCCGAGGAGATCGATCTCGGCATCGATCTGAAAGTAGCAACTATCGATGCAACAGGCGTTGCCCTCGAAGTCCTCAAGAGACCGGTCACGAATAGCGCGATCCTGGGGGCATTCGCAAAGGCTACGGGAATTGTATCGATTAATGGTGTCGAAAAGGGAATCGTGAATATCTTCGGTGCCCGGCTGGGCGAGAAAATCGGTCGGAAAAATGCGGAAGCAGCACGAGCAGCATACGATAGAACGATCCTGGGCGAGTCGAAAGGTAAGGTGAAGAGGAAAGGCATTGCGAAATGGTTACCGACGGCTCAGGAGATGTTGCCGGGTGCTGCAATCGGAGAGGAGGATACCCCCGTTGGTAAGGTCGGCATGGGCTCGATGATAGAGAACAAGACGGGATCGTGGAAGGTATTCCAACCAGAGTACGACAGCGAGAAGTGCACGATGTGTCTCATCTGCTGGTGGGCATGCCCCGAGGGATGCATCTATCGAACTGAGGACAAGTTGAGGTTCGACATGTCCTATTGCAAGGGATGTGGAATCTGCGCCAACGAATGTCCGGCTGATGCCATCGAAATGATACGAGGTGATTGATAATGGCGAATCGCGTTGTCACGGGCAACTACGCTGCCGCTTGGGGCGCCATGGTATCTAAAGTTCAGGTGGTTGCAGCCTATCCGATCACCCCTCAGACCTTCATCGTGGAGCATCTCGCGGAGTTTGTCAACGATGGTATTCTTGATGCCGAATATATCGCGGTTGAGAGCGAACATTCGGCTATGAGCGCGATAGTCTCTGCTAGCGCCGCCGGGGTGAGAGCGTTTACTGCAACAGCATCGCAGGGGCTGGCGCTTATGCATGAAATTCTTTTCTGCGCCAGCGGATTGCGAGTGCCCGTGGTTATGGCAGTCGTCAATAGATCTCTCTCCGCACCTCTCAACATCTGGTGCGAACACAACGACATAATGCCGGAGAGAGATAGCGGTTGGTTAATCGTCTTCTGCGAGAACAACCAGGAAGTCCATGATATGGTTATCCAGGCGTTCAAGATCGCCGAGGACGAACGCGTTCAACTTCCTATGGCTGTAAATCTGGATGCATTCATCCTATCACATTCCGTTGAGCCCGTGGACCTTGCTGATAAAGCTCCAGTGGAGGAATTTCTCGGCACCTATGTTCCCCATAGCTCGGTGCTTGATCCCGAGAAACCGATGGCCATTGGTCATGCTGCGCCGCCTGACTACATGCAGGAGACCCGCTGGCAGATCCATGATGCTCTGGCGCGATCCAAGGAAGTCATTCTCGAGGTTAATAAGGCGTTTGCAGATAGATTCGGCAGAGATTATCAAGGTCTGATAGAGGAGTACAGAACCGAAGATGCCGAGGTCGTGCTCATGACTGTCGGAACGGTCACAGGCACCGCAAGAGATGTTGCGGATACGTATAGAGAGGAGGGCAAGAAGGTCGGTCTCGTGAAGCTCAGATTCCTCAGACCCTATCCCACAGAGGAGCTGCGAAAGGTGGTTTCGGATATCAAAGCGTTCGGGGTCTACGATAGAGCGGTATCGTTCGGTGTCAGCGGTCCGAACTTCATCGAGGCAAAGAGCGCTCTTTACGGTATGACCGTCCCAATGGTGAATTTCATTACGGGATTGGGCGGCCGAGATGTCACTGTCAAAGATATTGCAAAGATGTTTGATGCGTTGCTGGAAGTTGCCGAGACAGGCAAAGTGAAGAAAGATGTTGTGTGGCTGAGCACGAGAGGGGTGAGCGAATGGTGAGGATCAAGGATCTTACGGATGAAACGCTTCTCACGCCGGGACATACTGCATGCTCGGGATGCGGTGTTGCGACGGCGATAAGGAACATGATGAAAGTTCTTGGGAAGAACACGGTTGTCTACAATCCCGCCTGCTGTCTGATGATCTTTACCGCAATGTATCCGAACTTTGCCTGGAAAATACCGTATCATCATGTCGCGTTCGAGAACAGCGCGAGTTGTGCTTGTGGAATAAAGAGAGCCTACAAGAAGCTCGGAAAGGATGATGTTCAAGTAGTCGCAATTGCAGGTGATGGTGGGACAGCCGACATAGGTATCCAAGCTCTATCGGGCGCTGCGGAGAGGAATGAGGACATACTTTACGTCATGGTCGACAACGAGGCATACATGAACACCGGTATTCAGAGAAGCGGATGCACACCTTATGGTGCTTGGACGACAACAACACCAGTGGGCAAAGTAATAGCCGGGAAGAAAGAGCACAAGAAGGATGTGCCCATGATCATGCTTGCGCACGACGTTCCCTATATAGCCACCGCCTCGGTCGGATACATGAAGGACTTTCTTGATAAGGTCGAGAAAGCGAAGAACATCAAGGGATTCAGATACTTGCAGGTGTTCACTCCATGCCCGACTGGCTGGAGGAGCGATACCGCTAAGACAATTGAGCTCGCCAAGATGGCCGTGGATTGCGGCATGTATACGCTATTTGAGGCGGAACATGGCAGGCTAAGGATCACAAGGAAGCCGAAGATGACCCCGATCAGGAACTATCTGTTGGCGCAGGGACGTTTTAGGCATCTCAAGGACGAGGATATCGAGGAGCTTCAACGATGGGTAAACGAGAAATGGCGAAGAGACGAAGCTTTGGCAAAGACCTATGAAGAACTTTACGGAAAAGAGTAGGTCGGATCAGTTCTTAATCCACTGGCTGAAAAATCAATTAGCTAGAATCGAAGTTGGGCCATCACTTGCCGGTAATTTTTCCTTCCATTACTCCCAAGCAGTCTCATCATCCTTCAGAGGTTTCATTTGGGGGAAGAACAGAATTTCCTTGATTGAGGGTGAATTCGTCAGAAGCATAACTAGTCTATCAACCCCAATTCCCAATCCACCCGTGGGAGGAAAACCGCATTCCAATGCTCCTATGAAATCATAATCTATCGGATGAGCCTCCTCATTTTCTTGCTTTCGCAATTGTTCTTGACGTCTGAAATTTTCCAGCTGCTGATCCGGGTCCGTCTGTTCAGTAAAGGCGTTTGCTATTTCCCAGCCATTGATAAAAAGCTCAAAGCGCTCCGAGAAATCCGGATCATCTTTCAGTCTCCTTGCAAGAGGTGAAATGTCTGCTGGGTGATTCAAAATGAAAATGGGATCGGTAAGCTGAGGTTGCGCAATAAAATCGAATATCTCACAAATTATCTCTCCCTTCATCATATCGGACGATACCTCAGGAACTCCCAGCCCGTCAGCAATTTCCAGGATCTCCTCCTTCGATTTACCTTGTATTTTAACATCTCCGTATTGCTCGATAGCCTCGACCATCGTCATGTTCTTCCAGGGTGGGGAGAAATCGATAGTCTTGTCTCCGAACGGCAAACGATACTCACCGATCAGCTCCTTGATGAGATCACATATCATATCTTCGGTGAGCTGCATTATCCCATGAAAGTCCGAGTAGGCCTCGTACAGCTCGAGCATTGTATATTCGGGATTATGCTGTGCGTCGATGTCCTCGTTTCGAAAACTCTTGCCTATCTCGTAGATTTTCTCGAGCCCTCCAATCGTAATTCTCTTCAGATAGAGCTCCGGGGCGATTCTGAGATAGAGCTTAATGTCCAGATAGTTATGATGGGTCAGGAACGGACGTGCGAAAGCCCCGCCATAGATCGGCTGAAGAATCGGTGTTTCGACCTCCAGATATCCTCGGGAATCCAGCCAGGATCTCATATAAGATATGATCCTGCTTCTCATGATGAATTTCTTTCTTACCTCTGGATTGACGATCAGATCGAGATATCGCTTCCTATATCTCTGCTCTATATTCCGCAGCCCATGATACTTCTCCGGAAACGGAAGTAGAGATTTCGTCAGAAGATCAAAATCCTCAGCCCAAATGGTGATCTCACCCATTTTCGTTCTGAATACGGGTCCAGTGAGACCTATTATATCCCCGTTCTCGAGAAGCTTGAAGAGCTCGAACTTATCCTTCCCAATATCGTCCTGTCGGAAATATGCCTGAATCTTTTCATCCTGCCCGAGCACATCTGCGAAGCCGGCTTTGCCGTGAATTCTCGTACCCATGACCCTACCGGCGACTGTTACCTTCTCCTGGCTCTTCTGTTGGCCGATATCCGCATGCTTTCTTCTCACCGTTGCAATATCGTGAGTGACCGAAAAACGGTACTTGAATGGATCCACGCCAATCGAGATCAGCTTGGCCAGCTTATCTCTTCTCAGCATTCTCAGGTCCTTTTCCGTCCTCTTCTTTTCCGCTACCATCTTGGCACATGCCTTTGGCTCTCTTTCCGGGATAAAATGTACGCTCTAATAAAATTGAGCTTCTTGCGTGCAGCATTCTCAAATTAGAACTGGCTACTCCTTTTCCTTCTCCTCTTCACTATCGATCTCCTCTATGGCTTTGAGCAGCTCATCGATTCTGAAGGGCTTCAGAAGAAAATCCTTCGCGCCTGCTTTGAGGGCATCGCTCTTGATCTGTAAGTCCGCGCTTCCGAACAAGATCTTGGCATCTGGGTTGATTCTCAGGATCTCCTGGGTGGCAGTCACACCGTTCTTTACGGGCATTCGCTGATCCATAATCACTATTACCGGCTTCTTGCCAAGCTCCTCGTATTTCCTGATCGCCTCCTCGCCATCGGAGGCCACCCCGACGATTTCGTGACCTCTCGATTCAAGCAGATCTCGATATAGTTCGATTATGAATTCCTCATCGTCAACCAGGAATATTTGGGCTATAGATGTCCCTCCTTGATAGCTAGTTTTTAAGTGGGTGATGAATTGTCACAAAGCCATTTAAGAATTTCCTAACAGATATCGATTCTGGAATTTATTGAATAAGAATGAATATTGATCGTCTGAGGAGCGTGATTGGATCGCAATACGCGTCCTTCTCTCGATCTGTTGATCTCCGGAGAAGGGCTTCGTCATTCCTCGATCATATCAATCTACTTGAAAAAGGATTTATACCAAGTGCACAATTGAAAAAATGGAATTCATATGCCGACCAAGAGCACTAAGAAGACAGAGGGCTTCCATTCGGCAGCTGGTCTGATCAGATACTTCGATGCCGAGGAGGATGTCGCGATCAAGATCAATCCCTGGATAGTAGTGGGTTTTTGTGTGGGTCTTTCCGCAATCGTTCTGATCTTAACAGCAGTGTTCCCAACATGAGCACTCTGGCCATGGCTTCATTTTGATTGCGAAAATCGTAGCAAAAGATTTTATTAACAACAGTCATTTCGACCAAGGGTCCAAAGATCCAGGTGGCATTGTTTTTCCTTTTCCAGCCACGTAATCCAGGAAAAGGCTTCGGGGAATAACGAGAATGCGAATATTTAGTTGAGTCGCGGAAAACGGCTTGCATTATTCGGATAGCGTTCCTTCGGTAAAAAATTAAAAAATCCAAAAGTGGTAGGCGTGGGATACGCAGATGAAAGAAGCATATTTAACGCATGATAATCGCACAAAAAAGGCAGGATATTGGTTGAGTGAGCTTCCCAACCATTCAAGCAGGAAAGCTCGATTTCAATTAAATATTGCATCGGCCGCCCTTCTGGTGCTTGATATGCAGGAATTCTTTCTCAGTAAAGATTCTCATGCCTATGTTCCATCCGCGCAAGCTATCTTGCCAAACATTCAGTGTTTGATCGAGCTATTCAGAAAAAAGAATCGCCCTGTGATATTTTCGCATCATTCTTTGGAGGCGGGAGAAGATCCAGGAATAATGAAGGAATGGTGGCGGGATACAGTCAGGGATGGATCCCATGAGTCAGAACTCACTCGGTTATTAGTACCCGCAGAATCTGACCTGGTACTGCGAAAGACGAGATACAGCGCTTTTATCCATACAGGGCTTGAAGCTGCCCTCAGAGAGAAGAATATCATTAGTGTAGTGATTACTGGTGTGACAACTCATCTCTGTTGCGATAGCACTGCCCGCGACGCATTTATGAGAGATTTCGAAGTCTACTTTGTTGTTGATGCCACCGCTACTTGGACAGAGGATTTTCATATTTCAAGCCTGAAATTATTATCGGATGGTTTCGTGATACCTTTGGCAACCGAGGATATCGTGATCGCAAATGGAGGCCGGATGGTCAGATGATGGGAACCACAAAGGATGTAGCTATTGTTGGTGCTGGGCCGGCCGGTATCTCCGCTGCGATCTACCTGAAAAGAGCAGGAATAGATCCCCTTGTTTTTGAACGTAAGAGGATTGGTGGGTTGCTTATTAATGCAAATCTTGTGGAGAACTACCCAGGGTTCCCTGATGGCATATCTGGGAGAGATTTAGTAAGACTCCTCGTAGAACAATTGTCCAGAATCGGCATCAAGGTGATAATTGATGAAGTATTGAGAGTGGAGTTCAAAGATGATATGTTCCATCTGGAAACCGACCAGAAAGAATTCATTGTGAGATTTCTTGTATTCGCCACTGGCACTCGCCCCAAGAATATCGAATTGAAGGGGTTTGAGTCGCTTGTGGGAAGTAAGCTATTCTTTGAGATTGTGGATATTACTTCGAATTGGAAAGGGAAACATTTTTTAATCATTGGTGGAGGGGATGCAGCTTTCGATTACGCTCTCAACTTGGCTGCAAATCATTCCAAAGTGGACATCATTTTCAGAAGCAGAAAGCCGAAATGCATCCCTTTGCTCCTCGACCGAGCAAAAAAAGAAACGCGTATTAGACTATTATCTGAATATATTCCGGAGGCAGTTTATCGGGAACATGATAGTGTATCTTTGAAATGCCGTTCAGGAAATGATAAGATATTCTTGCGTGGAGATTATGTGATTATTGCATGCGGTAGAGAGCCTAATCTGGATGCGTTGCCAGCGCGGCTGAAAGCTAATACAGTTATCCGCCCTGGTGAGAAGGAAAAGTCAAATCTCTTTTTCATTGGCGATATTGCAAGGGAGTCACATAGACAGTTGGGAATAGCAGTAGGCGATGGAATTGATGCCGCCATGGAAATAGCTAGACGAATTGCTGAGGGGATTTGAGCTGAAGATACTTGCAGAATATGGACAAGAGAATATTGCCAAAGTTTATGTTGCTTCTTTCAGGGATGACTTCGAACATAAGGTGGAGTTTGTCGAATCGCTGCAGCCGCCAATTCCGAGGGATAAGAAATGGGTTCTGATAGTTTCTTCGTCTTTTGGATGCCCGATGAAATGCCTTATGTGCGATGCTGGGGGAGGATACGCGGGAAGATTGGAAACAGAAGAGATAATTGCTCAAATCGATTATATGGTTCTGAGGCGCTTTCCAGATAGAAGAGTGCCGGTTAAGAAGTTCAAGGTTCAATTCGCAAGGGTGGGGGAGCCTTCTTTGAACCCATGCGTCCTTGATGCAATGGAACTCATGCCTGATCGGTACAGCGCGCCCGGCCTGACTGCTTGTGTTTCAACCATCGCTCCTGTTGGATCAGATAAGTTCTTTGATCGACTTGCTGATTTAAAGAATGAACATTATTCAAATGGTTTATTTCAACTCCAATTCTCAATACATTCTACCCAAAGAGAGAAGAGAGATTGGTTAATTCCTGGGAGGAAATGGGATCTTAATAGGATCTCTGAGTTTGGTGAGAAATTCTATAAGAAAGGCGATAGGAAGATCGTTCTCAATTTCGCCCTAACAAAAGGTATTTCAGTGGACCCAATAATAATTAATCGTTATTTCGATCAGAAGAAATTTATCATAAAGTTAACACCGCTTAACCCAACAGTTAGAGCATCAGAGAATGAGCTCGCTTCTACATTGGATCCGATGGATCCACATTCTGCAGAAGAGATTGTGAACGATTTTCATCATTTTGGGTTCGAAGTAATTCTGAGTATTGGAGAATTGGAGGAAAACAAGATCGGGAGCAACTGCGGACAGTTCATCAGCTCATTTAGTGAATCAGAACTAACAATAAAAGGTGGTTATGAGATCTCGAAATATAGACTACGGCCAAGAGATATTTCGTAATATCTGAGCCTAAAAGACAGATATTTCTCAGGCGACCATTGTATTTTCCGGCTTCTTGATCTGCCGGAGCAGATAGGCCGTCACCTTTTCTGCGAGTTGAGAAGGCAATATTTCGCCTTTCATACAGCCGCCCAAGGCATCGGTGAGTTCTACTGGCAATGCCTGAGTGATTTCCATATTAGGGCAAATAACCCCTATAGGACCGTATGGAAGGATTCTTTCCTGTTCAGCGAGAAGATCGACATCCTGGGGGTTGTCATACCCCTCGCCTTGGTTTTCGTTCCTGAATTTATGCCCTTGCAGAGCGTTTCTCGCTGGCAGGGATAAATTGGCCTTTCTGCAAGTTGTCGAGACCCAATGCCGTAAGTCAACAGGTCTAAGATGGTTGAGCATATGCTTCCTTTCGAATCGTCTCCACTGAATTGAATAGTGTACGGATCTCATTGCAACATTTCGCTCTAATTGTCCGTTTGGCTTTCGGTGTGGCAATATAGGATCTTCGCTCAAAGCGTCGGGCATTGTCTTCTTTAGTTCCGCCAGAACATTGGATATATCTTCAGGCAATCGCGCCTTAACCGGGGTCATTTTCTTATTTCCCGGTTCTCTTCCAGTCGTTATGACCGCCTCGGGCTTTCCATCCATTCCATAATGAATATGCTTCCATCGGAATAGACAGGCATGGCTCGGACGGACCCCGAGCTGGAAGATTATCAGGACCAACCCCTTCAGGTATAACTCTTCTTCATGTTCAAGTGCCTTGATCCATGGAATCACGTCAATGTCTCGCGGGCTCTGTCGCCTTTGTGCTTCGGGCAATTCCCCCAGATGCCTTCGTGCATCAATTGGGTACGGAATCGAAAGCCCTTCTATCCAGACGCATTTCAATGCGACATTATGTGTCCTTACAGACGGTGCAGGGACATCGCTCCTATTGAGAAGATACTGAAGCAATAGCTCCTTTCCTATGTGCCCTTGCAATCGCCTTCGAGAATAGTCTTCAAGATTTACCGTTCTGGCAAATCTCCTGAAGATTAACTCGTATTGTCTCGGCGTATGTCCTCGTAGTCGTCCTCCGGCCAGTTTCTTGAAGTTGTCAATGATTTGATCGACTTTCACCAATGAATCGCCATCGGCAATCTCGATTTCATTGGCTGTCTCAGAATCCCCGTCTTCCCCGAGCTGGGTGTATTGCTCGGATTCATAATCTTGCGTCTCCAGCGGTGAGTTGTCCCCTTCCTCGCCGCCGATTGGTAATATACCATTTGAGGACGTAAACTTATCGCCCGTTTCGGTAACCACTTCCAGGGAAGACCCATTGGAGATCGTATTATCCAGTTTAGAACTCCGCATGTTTTCGCGGTCTTCGTCTCCAAAATCTTTGTAATCCTTTTGAAAGCCTGTTTCAGGCCGTTCTTGATTCATTCTGAAGCTTCGAACCTGAACTCTTAATCTTGGACCTCTTTTTGTAATTGCGTAATTTATAGGCACTTTAAACCGCTTTTCCTGCGATTTCACCTTTGGAGGGTCTTCTTTTGCAGTTGGTCTCATCAATTTGAGCTTGAGCTCGGAAACGGGTCTTAAAAAAAAAGAGAATACCTTTGTCAAACAATCTTTGAGTAAATTGGAGGAATTATTGATAACTTGAACAATCGAATTGGTAACTTCGCAAAGCGCCTTGAAAAAGGTCGAAAAAGGAGCAATCGCTTTCTTCTCAAGCAACCGATGATTGTATATCGTCTCGTCCATCGGTCACTTAATAATATCAATTTACTTCATAATAGTTTTCTCTCTCATGCACTCAGTGAAACATTTAAATACCGAATTGAGAAAAACCAATGAAATATGCAGGATATTTTTTGCTGTCCAGTCAATTTTTTTGACGAATTTACAGAAAAAATTTCCTTATGCCTCCCTATATAACTAGATAAATACTACTTTTTTACAGATTGCTTAATATATTATTGCACTTGAAAAATCTATCTTGATTGAGGTTCGAATCCCGGCGCATGCTTCCTGAAGAAAAAGCCTTAAGCTCATAATGGGGTTCGAAAACGGGGGAAATAAGATAGGGGCTGAGAATAGCCTTACGATTTACATTTCTAAGGCCTATCCCAGCCATTTCGGCCGTGAAATAACTCCCAATTTTTACTGTGGTATGCTATCCTATCATTGAAGCAATCGAAGCATACGAAATCATTTTCACTGAATCGCCAATGAACATATAGCCCATGATCGAGTAGCTTAATCTTGCCGCAGATCACGCACAGGTCACGATCATCGGCTACATCGAATATATCCCATTGAAGGATACGATCTTCAACCTCTTCGATCACGTTTTCCTCGGCCATGATGATCCATTTCTCCGTTTAGTCTGAAGATATATCTCAGCAGTTGTCAGAGACATTCGGGAAGCGAAGTGCTACTGGTTGTCGAGAACCGCCTTTGATGACGATGTATGCTGTGAAATTAGGAAGATCGCCAATTGCCTTTATCGTTTCCTTGTCTCCAATCTGTTCCTTAAGCCAGATCTGGTGGCCAGCAACTCTAAAGAATACTTTAGTTTCACAGAGTCCACTGATCTCCGAAGATAAATCTGTGGGGCTTTGAGTCGCTAAGATGACTCCATATTTGCGCTTTCTTCCGCGATGAGTGATTTCCTTAACGAATTTTGCGATCCTTGTGACATAATCCTTCTTCATGTCGCCCCGTTGAGGGAATAATCGATGAGCCTCATCAATAACAAGTAGAAGGTCGGCATCGGCTTGTCCGTCCAAATAGTTCTTTCTCTTTTTTTCGAACAGAGTTGCCATAAGATATATTGCTGCAACCCTTTGTTCATCTTCAGTGAGCTCACTTGCATCTATGATGGTTATTTTACCGGGCTCAAGCAATAATTGAGGATCAAGAATAGGTGTTCCAGGCTGATCAAACATATTGAAGGTAGGAGAGAGCGTCGCCCTCATGACTGCGCCTTTGAGAGCAGGCGGGAGTCTCATATCTCTATTTGCTTTTGACTCAATCTCCCTGAGAAGCTGATGAATCGATAGATTCTCTCCACGCTTCGCAAAGGCATAACAAACTTCATTTGCAATGCGATCCAGCTGATCAATTGTCTTGGTGGTCAGTTCAGGCACGAAATAGGGAATGTATCTTGGTCCGAGTGCGGAGAATGAAAGTGTAGTGTCTCCTGGCACCTCATGCGTAGATACTCTCAATACCTGATAAGTTGCGGAATTGATTCTCAGATGAGTGAACTGACCTTCGACATCGAGAACCACAATCGCAGGCTGAAGTTCCTTGGATTCTTGAAACATCTCTATTAGGTATCGTATGAAATTAGTTTTACCAGTTCCCTGACCGCCGCATATGAACATACTCTTGAAAGCCTGATTGGGATCATAGAGATAATCGAGTCTAGTCTCGGCGTTCTTTGAGATTGCAAGGAAGCCCATTGGAATTCCATGAGTTGGCAATCCGAAGATGACAGAGATATCTTCCTTGGAAGGTGGAATTAAGTCATAGCCATCGAAATCTGCGCTGGGAACCTCTTCAAAAGATCCATTTCGATTGATTCCCATAGGTTCTATCTCAATATTGCAGACGAATCCCTCTATCGATTTCACTATGATGCTCTGACTCCATCTCGACGATTTCGCCTCGACAACTCTGCAGATCAAACGATTCGAATCTTTTATTCTGGAAACGGCAGTCAATAGATCTCCTGGTTGCACCTTAGATGCATGCTCAGGATGCAGGTACCCGAAGAGTCTCTTTTTGTCAGTTCGGATGTTCAAAGCTTTGCTCACATTCTGCAGGATTCTTCCGACGGGGACAACGGTGTTAGTTTGGTTCTCATGTATATCATATATCTCTGGCATGCACGAGACTGGTTTGTCATCATCCACAAGGCTACTCGAACAGATGGTTCCATGGAACTTGCAGGAGTTGCATTTTTCCGCAGGAAATGATGAGATAGATCTATTCATCTTGAGGGCTTCAGTAAGTCTGTCAATCTCTGCAATCAAACCCGAGGACAAAGAGATATGACGGGTAACCCCCTGCATTATCAATCGACCTTTGCAAGGAATTTCTTTTTCTCTTTCAACTGTAAGAGCAGAAGTAGCCGTTTCGAAAGCGAAGGCGTTTTTCAAAACCGAATCATCATCGAGTAAAAGACCATCCTCTGGAACGTATTTCCAGACAGTTGCATGGTTACTATCAATCGCGATTATATCTGGAGAGGCAAAGATACCATCATTAGTAATGGTCTTATTGAACTCAGGGAAACCGCCGAAATATTCTCGGATAAGCATCCTTGTATCTAAATCGCTTTTTTTCATTGTTTTCTTAGCAGTTTCGAGAATATCCTTAGAAATCTGATCAAAGACTACTTTGAGTCCCTCTGAAGATGTCAGCTTTGGATATGTTTTATAGATTTCTTTACGTGCTACCCTTAGAATATATTCCAATCTTCCGATGTTGTAGATGGCTAATTCTGATAGCTTATGTATCCACTCCTTATGGAAATCAATTACAGCAAAGTGTTCCATCCTCGCAAGTTGAGAAATGGGAATCGACTCATTGCGTTGTCTTAGCACCATACCGAGTCTGGGACAGAACTTCATCATGCCGATCGCATGTGCTGATATTGCGAATGTCTCAGACATCTTCATCACCTGTGCAAGAGAAGAGGTTTAGTGTACCGTTCTGCTCCATTATCCGACCAAGTATGTCGGGTAGCTCTTCGACTGAGATGCTTGTTTTGTCTTGGATCACATTCGCGGTTGCCCGAGACATCTTGGAACTCTCGCAGACATCCGAATAGGAGCAACCTTCGCACATCTGTGAACGACCGCTTTCTGCCCATTCTCCTTTATTAAGGAAAGAGTCTATTCTGGCGATGGTGTTCTCCAGTTTGCTTCTCAAATCTTGATCTATCACGACAGGTATTCTCGAATATGTATGTGTTAAAAACAGTTCACCATATGGTACCTTGGCACCAGTCTGTTCTTCAAGTGAAATGCAATATGCAGCCAGTTGCAGTTTCCAAGGAAGGAGATCGAGAGAAGGATCATAGCCACAGGATTTGTATTCAATTGGAACTTGCTCGTTCTCTCTTGTGTATATTGCATCAATTCTGCCAACGAATCCCAAGGAAATTGATCTTACTGGATATTCGATTCTAGTCGGTAAAACGATTCGGACGATGTCGACTGGAGCGAGCCCTTTTTCAAAGAGGTGATTTGTCAGTTCGATTCTTTCGTCTTCTTCCTTGTTCAACCTTCTAATGAGAGAAGTACTATAGTTTCTTAGAACGCCGTTCTCATTAGCAATTGAATCTGACATCTCCGCGATTGTGCCGTTGACAATCGAATTGATTTCGGGATAAGAGGCGCTTATTAGCTCCTCTCTCGATTCGAAGGCAATGTATATGCTCATCATTTTTTTCGCAAGTCTACTTCGAACATGATGCTCAATTCGACCGAGTAACATCGGTGTAGTAACCGTTCCTTTGTCACAAAGGACATAGTGATGATATAACTTCCCAGGACACATCATATACTCCGATATGTCTGTCACGCGCACTTGCGTCCCAGAAAATTCGTTCTTCATTTCAACAGCCCGTGTTGAGGCTGGATCATCAGAGCCCAGACTTTTTTTCTTCCCTTTCTTTTGGTGGGTCATTTTTTTCACCGATTACTACAAGGGATTGCTATTATAATTCAACAAATGGAATAATTTTCAAAGGATCATGAATCACAATCAGAGACTTTGGAATTATTTTCCAATATAGTATTTCATAAGTCAGCAAGATTCATGAGACGAAGGGATAAAGATGGGTACCAAGCAAATAGAGAACGAATCCAGTCCAATTGCATTGGCGAGAGAAATCTTCAAAATCAGCCATATTCTAAGAGATTTACTGTATTGGGCGCTTTTCGTTTTTATCCTAATGATGGTATTTATTGTCTTTTCAGTAGCGTATCTATTCGCCGAATACAATGAAGTCCTTCTTCAAGTGGCAGCCTTTTCTGTCTTCTTTTGCTTTATACTTATGCTATATATACCATTCAATCTCAAAGATATCATTAAAGCGATCAAGAGCCTAAAGAACTGGGACGACAAGTATCTGGTCTCAGCATATCTTACGATGTTTGAATTCGTTCCGAGAGGAGATCAAGAAGTGGTGAGGGATGTTGTCAGCAGATTGATAGAAGTACATCCTTGGATAAAGGAGGAAGTTGCAAAGAGAGGAAACGTTATCCAATATGATGCTATTGTTGAAGGGAAGACTAGTAAACACAGATTCGATGCGACAATTACTCGTGGGAAAAAGAGAGAATTTAGTGTCTTTGTTCGATTCTTCAATGAACAGAACAAAATAACAAGCATTGAGAACATCAAGACATTTCATCAGGATGTCGAAGATGTCGTAAGAAAGAGGAAAATGGAAGTCTTTGAAATTGTCGGCGTATCTTCTTCAGACTATTCCGATGAGACTATTGAGTTTGTCTCGGATAAGGCTAATTGGATAAAGGACATATCTGGTGATCTTGTACCAATCAACCTGATTAAGGTAATTCCTGAGGGTTTTCGCATCGTTTGGATGGAATACGGAGCATAATAACTATAGGAAGATAGTCTGGAATAGATATTCCTTGGTCTGATTCCATTTCTCATACCCATATTCACTGATGCGATATCTAAGGCCATCTTCTAGCTTCACGACTTCGATCTGATTAATCTTGACGAGATGTTCGATGCAGACCTTGATGTCTTCATCTCTCTGAGATTTCTTCATATCGCGCTGGACATCAATAGTTATCTTATGAATCGAAACGTATCTCTCTCGCGGATCCAGGACAAATCGATTTGCTAAATATCTCAGTATCCAAACTATTCGTTTTGGGTTCGGAATATTTTCGCAACGTTTGCCTTGATTCTCTGTTCCCACGTATGGAAAATACAGTTCTGTTGACTTAAAGATGGGTGGTTAAGCTATGATAAGGCTCTAACTACAAATATTCATTAGAAGATAATTAAAAAAAAGCATTAAATTGCGAAATTTTACGCAATTTTTTTTGCATTGATAGAATGTCCTGGCATCTTTATGAGAGCTTGAAAAAGTTTAGAAGAAAAAGCCTTAAGCTCACAATATGGTATGGAATAGATGAAATAATGGACGACTCTGAAAAACTCATTGGATGCTCTAGTTGTGGAGCTGAGTTCAGGCCCGAGAAGATTATAGCAGGTCTCGCAAAGTGTCCTTATTGTGGTTATCTCAACTCTATGGATTAGCATTATTCCAGAAGAAAAAGCCTTATTGAATTAAATCGAATCTATGTCTGAGGAAAATGGCCATAAAAGACAAGGAAATGGACAAATCGGATTGGATTGCAGTAGGCGTGGCTGTTGGTCTTACTTTTATCATAATTCTAAGTTTTTCAGGCTTCGCTGATCTTATTTGGAATTATGACGAAGAAATTGTCATTGAATGCAATTATTGGATAGAGTGTTTGACA
>Ga0209986_10000143_pt1 | contig 63812 bp, 50 predicted proteins | sample BlataG_FD_183168 | JGI IMG/M metagenome (GOLD analysis project Ga0209986, IMG submission 183168) | Deep subsurface microbial communities from Black Sea to uncover new lineages of life (NeLLi) - Black_00105 metaG (SPAdes) (version 2) | ecosystem: Environmental > Aquatic > Marine > Oceanic >... | reverse complement strand
ATGGCGACGATCATGGCCGAGATGTTCGGCAAGGCGACCGGCTGCTGCCGGGGCCGGGGCGGGTCGATGCACCTGTTCGACGTGGGCCGGCGGTTCTACGGTGGCACGGCGATCGTCGGCGCCGAACTGCCGCTGGCGGTTGGCCTGGCACTTGCCGACCGGCTGCAGCAGTCATCGAGCATCACCGCGGTCTTCTTCGGTGACGGGGCCGTGGCCGAGGGCACCTTTCACGAATCGCTCAACCTCGCCGCCCTCTGGCAGCTGCCGGTGCTCTTCCTGTGCGAGAACAACCTCTACGCGATGGGCACCCGGCTCGATCGCCATCAGGCGATGACCGACATCCATGCCAAGGCGGCCGGCTACGGGATCGCTGCGGCGGCCGTCGATGGCATGGACGTGCGGGCGGTAGAGGCGGCAACCCGTGAGGCGGCTGAGACGGTTCGCGACACTGGCATGCCGTTCCTGCTTGAGGCCCGGACGTATCGGCTGCGGGCTCATTCGATGTACGACGCCGACCGTTACCGACCGCCGGACGAGGTGGCTGGCTGGCTGGCGCGGGAACCGCTGACCAGCTTTGCCGATCGGCTGCGGGCCGAGGGGTGGCTGGACGAGGCCCGCTGGCAGCAGCTGGAACAGGAAGTCGCCGCTGAGGTCGCTGCGGCTGTGGCAGCAGCGGCGGCAGCGCCGGTTGAACCGGAGAGCGACCTCACTCGCGACCTGCTGGCTGCGGCTGAACCGGTGGAGGCGAGCCCATGCCCCGGCTGAGCTACCGCGAGGCGGTCCGGGAAGGCCTGCGGGAGGCGTTGGCGGCTGATGACCGCGTCTTTCTGATGGGAGAGGACGTGGGACGCTACGGTGGGGCCTATGCCTGCAGCCGGGGGTTGCTCGATGAGTTCGGCCCCGACCGCATCCGTGACACGCCGCTGTGCGAGGCGAGCTTTGTCGGGGCCGGCATCGGCGCGGCCATTGCCGGTATGCGGCCGATCGTCGAGGTGATGACGATCAACTTTGCGCTCTTGGCTCTCGATCAGATTGTGAACAACGCGGCTACCCTGCGGCACATGACCGCCGGGCAGTTGGCCGTGCCGCTGGTCATTCGCATGGCCACCGGTGCCGGCCGGCAGCTGGCCGCGCAGCATTCCCACAGTCTTGAGGTCTGGTTTGCCCATGTGCCCGGGCTGAAAGTGCTCTGTCCGGCCACGGTGACCGATGCCCGGCTGATGCTGGCTGCGGCCATCGCCGACCCCAACCCGGTCATCATCTGCGAGCACGCCCTGCTCTATGCAACCGAGGGGGACTGTGCCGAAACGGCTGATGGCTTCGACGCCTGGCGGCCGCTGGTGCGGGTGCAGGGCGATGCCCTGACGATCGTTACTTCGAGTGGATCGCTGCCAAAGGTTGTGGCCGCCACCGACCAACTGACCAGAGATGGCATCCGGCCTGAGCTGATCGATCTGCGGTGCCTGCGGCCGCTGGTGCTCGAGCCGGTGGTTGCATCGGTCCAGCGAACCGGCCGGCTGCTCGTGGTGGATGAAGGCTGGCAGACCTGCGGGCTGGCCGCCGAGGTTGCCGCCAGCGTGACGGAGCAGGCCTTCGCGGCGCTGGCCAAGCCCGTGGCTCGCGTCTGCACCGCGGAGGTGCCAATTCCCTACGCCGCCCAGCTGGAACAGGCAGCCTTGCCGAGTGTTGAAGGCATCGTTGCCGCCGCCCGGGAGCTGGTGGCGTGAACGCAAAAGTGCCGGAGTGAATCCAAACAAAGGCAAAGAAATCGTGCCCGGTGGGAGTTTTGCTGGTGCGGTGAGCGGGACCGAAATCCTGAAAGCCCGAGGCGCGAGCCGAGGGAATGTGGTTTGCGGATCAAAGACGTGGTTTCCCTCAGCTTGCGCTTCGGGCTTCCAAGCAATAGACACACCTAAAAGATCGCAACTTGGTCGGGTCACCGAGAAGGAGCCCGTCAATGAAACACTTTCTGATGCCGACCCTTGGGGCTGACATGGAGGCCGGAACGCTCGTCGCCTGGCGAAAGCAGCCGGGCGAGCAGGTGCACCGTGGGGAGACGCTGGCCGAGGTCGATACCGACAAGGGCGTGATCGATGTCGAGGTCTTTCATGATGGCGTGATCGATAGCCTGCTGGTCGGGCCGGGTGCCAAAGTGCCAGTTGGTACGCCGCTGGCAACCATCCGGGAGGCTGGCGAGCAGGCCGTTGAGAAACAGCCGGCGGAGGCAGCAGGCGTTCAGGCTAAGGGCGTTCGGGCTGCAACAGAATTGCCTGCAGCTGCCGAGCCCGCTGCCGGTCAGCCGGACCGGCAGGCCCGAATGCGGCGGGCGATTGCCGCAGCGATGAGCCGATCCAAGCGGGAGATTCCTCACTTCTATCTGGCGACCACGATTGATGCTGCTGCAGCGGTGGCCTTTGTCGCTGCCCAGAACGACACGCTGCCAGCCGATGAACGGCTACTGCTGGGAGCGGTCTTCGTGAAGGCGGCGGCGTGTGCGGTGCGAGAGGTGCCAGAGATCAACGGCTACTGGCGGGACGACGCCGTCGAGCTGTTACCGACGGTGAACGTAGGCCTGGCGGTCTCGCTACGGGGCGGTGGGCTAGTGATCCTGACGCTTCGCGACCCGGCGTCTTGGACGCTCGCAGCCCTGTCGCAGCAGATTCGTGAGCTGACGCAGCGGGCCCGGACCGGCCGCTTGAAGGCCTCCGAACTGGCTGATGCCACCCTGACGGTCACCAGCCTCGGTGACCGCGGCGTCGATTCGGTCTGGGGGGTGATCTATCCACCGCAGCTCGCCATCGTTGGCTTTGGCACAGTGGCGAGGCGACCGCTGGTGGTGGCTGATCGAGTGGAGGCTCGGTCGGCCGTGACGGTCACGCTTGCTGCGGACCACCGGGCCCTCGACGGCCATCGGGCGGGGCTCTACCTGACCGCGATTGCCGAGCAGCTGCAGCAGCCGGAGACACTCTGATGCCGGCACCGCCACATCCACCGCTGAGTGAAGCCGCCGTTCGTGCTGCCGTCTTTCAGGCGCTGCGGCAGATTGCCCCGGAAGTCGACCTGTCAGCCATTCCCGATACGGCAAACCTCCGCCGGGAGTGTGATCTCGATTCCGTCGATTTTCAGAACTTCGTCATTGGGCTGGGAAAGTCGCTCCAGGTTGTCATTGCTGACCGCGACGCGGCTGAGCTGGTCACACTGGCGGGCTGTCTGGGCCTGCTGGCCCACCGCCCTTCAGCGACCACTGATTGACAGGGTCAGGAAGTGGGTCGCGCAGCTGATACAGGGATCATAGCTGCGGATGAGGGTTTCGCACTGCCGGGTCAGGCTGGCATCTGAGGGGGGCTGTGGCTGGGCCAGTTCCCGGGTGAGAATGGCCGCCAGGTCGTGCTCGACCTGGGCCTGGTTTTGTGATGTCGGGGGGATGATCGTGGCGGCGGTGACCAGGCCGGCGTCGTCGATTGCATAGTGGTGATAGAGCAGTCCCCGCGGGGCCTCGGTGGCATGGCAGCCACTGCCGGCCCGCCGTGGCAGCTCCGGCCGGGCCGGCTTGGGTGGTGCCCGGTAGTCGCGGACGATCGCAATCGCATCTTCGATCGCCGCGAGCACCTCGATGCCGCGGGCAATGATGCTCTGGTGCATCGAGGCGGTGGGCCAGTCGATGCCAGAGCCCTCAGCGGCCCGGCGGGCCCCGTCGGGTAGCTGTGTGAGGTTGTGGCTGAGCCGAGCCAGCGGCCCGCAGAGATAGGGGCTGTCATCGGCAATCAGCCGGCTGTGCAGGGCGGTGCTCTGCCGCACCTGAAACTCCCGGCTGTAGGCGGGAAAGGCCGCAATCGGCACCCGCACCGGCTCGGCCCCGCCGCTGATAGCCAGCTCGCCATGATTCATCGGGTATTCGTGATCGGCAACAAGCGACAGCCGCCGCTGCGGTGGCGGGGCCGCGGGGAAGGCGAACCGGCTGACGACCGCAAGGCTGCGGTGGGCTGCCTCCAAGCCCCGCTCAAGGTCAGGCAGCAGGGCCCTGATCACTGCCACATCGGGGCTGCGATGAAAGCCGCCGACTGCGACATTGATTGGATGCACCGCCCGGCCGCCGACCGCTTCGAGCAGCTGGTTGCCGAGGCCCTTGAGAAACATGCCATCCTCAAGAAACCCGGCATACTCAGGCGGCAGCGAAAAGGCACTTTCGCAGCCGAGGAAATCGGGGGCGTGCAGCAGGTGCATATGCAGGGCATGACTGGTGATCCACTCACCGCAGTAGAGCAGCCGCCGCAGCCGGTTGATGGCCGGGCCGACCGCAATACCGAGGGCCTCTTCCAGCGCGATGCAACTACTCATCTGGTAGGCGACGGGACAGATGCCGCAGATCCGGGCGGTGATATCGGGCACCTCGGTAAGGTCGCGGCCCCGCAGCAGCCGTTCAAAGAACCGGGGTGGTTCATAGATATTGAACTCGGCAATCTCCACCCGCCCATCGACCAGCCGCACCTTCAGCGCCCCCTCACCCTCGACCCGGGTCAGCGACTTCACCGAAATGCCGCGAATAGTTTTCATGGGGCTCTCTTCGTAAGCAAAGGGGCTACTGGGGAACCGGAGAATTCACCACGAAGGCACGAAGGACACGTAGTATTGTTCCCCTGAATCCCGCAGAGGTAAACCTCCGTCTTAAAACTTTACCGCATCGATGGTCGTATCTATTTCCCGATGTCGGCCAGCCATGGCGCTCGCAGAACCGTTGTCCTCCATCGCAATCGTATTCGACTCGGAAGATTGTTTCTTTGCGGGGCCGCTGAAGATTTGGGAACCCGCGGCCGCAACCCCGGGAAACGATATCGGTTCCCCTGAAATATGCGCCAAGGGACAACGGTTCCTCGATTAAAAACGTGGTCTCCCTCAGCTTGCGCTTCGGGCTTCGAAGCAATCGGAAACGGCCCATGCCTGGAAGCCCGAAGCAATCGGCGATGCCCCCGTGCCTTGAAGCCCGAAGCGCAAGCTGAGGGAATGCGGGTGGCGGCACGTTCCTATCCTGCGTTTTCCTCGCAGACGCTTGGGGCTTCGGATTTATCGGTTTTTTGGAGGAAGCCGCGAGGCCGCACCGTCAAAGCGTGGGTTGTGACATCCTGAGGGAATGCGAGTTGACCGAGGCGGACGCTCAAGAGCCGTCTGATGCCAGTGTAATTTTCGGTATCCTTCGTCCCCAGCTCCAATGCCCGCCTTGACCTCTGCCCGTCAATCCGATTGATAACCGCCGTCGGTGGTTCCCTTCGTGTCCTTCGTGCCTTCGTGGTGATCAACGAACAACACCGCGGGCTGGTCGCGTCAGCTGCCCTCAGCCAGCCGCTGGGCTTCCTGACGGAATTCCGGGGCCCAGGCGTTGAAGGACTGGACGAGCCGGCCCAGCGTCTGCCGGTTGGCGCCCTCCCGTTCATAGAAACCGGTCAGGCTAACGAGATTGGCCGGGTCGCTCGGCCCGTAGCAGCCGAAACACTCACGGCCGTGGGCTGGGCAGATCGCACCGCAGCCGGCATGGGTGACCGGGCCGAGGCAGCTGATGCCCCGGGCCACTGCCACGCAGACCGTCTGCCGCTGTTTGCATTCGACGCAGACACTGTGGCTGGGAATGTTCGGCCGCCGGCCCAGCAGAAAGGCGGTGAGCACCTCCAGCAGTTGGCCGGGGTCGATCGGGCAGCCCCGCAGTTCATAGTCGACCGGCACATGGTCGGCGATCGCCGTGCTTGTCATCAGGGTTGAGATGTATGACGGGGTGGCGTAAACGCCGCTGAGAAAGTCGGGGTCGCGGCCCCAGTTCCGCAGCGCCTGGATGCCCCCGGCAGTGGCGCAGGCGCCGATGGCGACGAGGTGCTGGCACTGGCTGCGGATCTCCTTGATCCGCTTGATGTCCTCCGGAGCAGAGATCGAGCCCTCGACCAGGCCGACGTCGTAGGGGCCCGGCTCGATCCGCGACCGGGCCTCGAGGAAGTGGGCGATCTCGACCCGTTCGGCCATCTGCCGCAGCTGCCCCTCAAGATCGAGCAGTTGCAGTTGGCAGCCGTCACAGGAGGCGAACTTGTAGACGGCCAGCTTGGGGCGGGGGGCACTCATAGCTGGGGCACCTCCAGGTAGCGGCTGATCCGATCATGCCGGAACACGGGGCCGTCCTTGCAGACAAACTCCGGCCCGAACTGGCAGAGGCCGCAGAAGCCGGCGGCACAGTGCATATTCCGCTCCATCGACAGCCAGAACCGTTCTGGCGGCAAGCCTCGGCCAAAGGCGGCGGTGGCCAGGGCCCGCATCATCACCTCGGGGCCACAGGTGATGACCGCCGTGGCTGCCACGACTGGCTGATCCCTTAGCAGCTGTGGCACGAAGCCGACTGGACCGTCCCAGCCGGAGGTGTCTTGGTCGACGATCAGCTCGACCGCAATACCGGCGGCCCGCCAGGCGGCGATATCGGACTGATAGAAGAGGTCATCCGGGCTCTTGGCTCCAAACAGCACCGCCACCCGGCCGAAGTGATCGCGGTGGTTCGCGGCCTGACAGACTGCCGCCCGCACCGAGGCCAGCCCGACGCCACCGGCGGCGATGATCAGATCGGCCCCGACAAGCTCCTCCAGCGGCCAGTGCCGGCCGTAGGGGCCGCGGATCAGCAGGTCATCACCGACCCGCATGCCGGCGAGATGCTTGGTGACATTGCCGACAGCCCGCACTGTGTGGAGCACCGGATGCTCACCGGGTGGAGAAGCGATTGAAATGGCCGCCTCGCCGATGCCCGGCAGGTAGAGCATGTTAAACTGCCCCGGCAGGGAGGCGACCAGCCGGTTGCGGTGAGGCTCATCGATGGCCAGGGCATAGCTGCGGACGCCGGGGGCGTCATCGTGGAGGGCAGCGATCGTGGCCTGGGCATACTCCCAGGGGGGAATTGGGCCGGCGGCCGGGGCTGCCGCGGTGGCGGTGCCGACGGACCAGCTCATGAGGATGTCTCCCGGATCGCAGCCACTTCTTCAGTCAGGTCGATGCCGACCGGGCACCAGGTGATGCAGCGACCACAGCCGGTGCAGCCTGAGCTGCCGAACTGGTCGATCCAGCCAGCCAGCTTGTGGGTCAGCCACTGCCGATAGCGGGCAGCAGTGGTCGGCCGGGCGTTGGCCCCGTGCATCTGACCATGTTCGGCCGTGAAGCAGCTGGCCCAGTGCCGTTCCCGCGAGACATTATCCCCGGACAGCTCCGCCACCTCGGTAACACTGCTGCAGAAGCAGGTGGGGCAGACCATGGTGCAGTTTCCGCAGGCGAGGCATCGCTCCGCCACCTCTGCCCAGCGGTCATGCTCGAGGTTGTCAAAGAGCAGGTCACGGATGTTCTCGGTGTCGAGGCTGCGGTGGGCCGGCACGGGACGGGGCTGCGGGCCAGCGATCGGAAGGGCAGTCGGGGCGACCTGGGCGTGGGGCCGTACGGGTGTCATTGGCCGGCTGGCCATTGCCGCGGCCAGTTCGCGGGAAACCTCGCGGGCGGCGGCGAGGTCGGCGGTGGTGCATGGAAGCCGGCCCGCGGCCAGCTCGGCAGCCACCGTCGCGCCTGCCGCTGAGCCGATCTCAACCACGAACCGCTCACAGACGGGCGTCAGCAACAGGTCATGGCCGATCGTCACCTCCGGCCCGCAGCCCATCGAGTGGCAGAAGCAGGTGGCGGCCGCCCGCCGGCAGTTGACCGCCACGATGAACAGCCGCTCGCGGCGGGTCCGATAGAACGGGTCGACGTACTCACCCTCAAGAAAAACCTGGTCTTGGATGGCGAGGGCCCTTAGGTCGCAGGCCCGCGGGCCAATCACTGCCAGCGGCACGGGGATTGCTTGCTCGTTAACCTGCCGCCAGCTGCCCTCCTCCCGCCGCCACTGCTGAATCGTCTCGCGGGGGGGAAACAGAAAATTTTTTAGCGAGTGGGGCCCGGCCACATGGTCGAAGGGCCCGGCGAGGGCCTGCTCAATCAGCCGGTACCAGCCGCCATCCTGCTCGTCGATCAGGCCATGGGGCAGGGCGGTGGCGGCGGGCAGGTCGTCATAGACGACCGCCGCATCCCGCACCTGCGGCCCGACGACGCGGTGGCCGGCTGCTTGCAAGGCCTCGATGAGCTGCTGCAGGTCCTGCCGGTCGAGCCAAAATGGTGTCGCGGTCTCAGGCATTGCCGAAAGGTCTGCATGGAATGGGTGGCGGAAGAGTCATCCTGCTCTGCATCAGACCAACTCTACGCAGCTGCCGTCAAACGATTCCAGCGGGCCGTCGCTATCGTCGCCCCCAGCCCGAGCTGCCGACCGAGCTGATCACGCCGGCGTGCATGACCAGTCCGAACCCAACCTTGTTGATTACATCGGCCACGTTATAGATCAGCTCGCGGGGGGCTCCGTTGCCGGAGAGCGGCAGCAGAAAGCCGATCGGATAGATTGCCCAGCCGAACAGGATGAACAGCCGCATCACGATCAATGATCTGGCCAGTGGTTCCGGGGCGTCGTGAATCGCCTCCTGCAGCGAGAAAAACAGCGTCACCAGAATCAGCACCACGCAGCCGCAGCTCAGGGCGAAGAAGAGCCACCAGTTCTGGCTGCCGACCGGTGAGATTTCGGCCACGAAGCCGAGCCCGATCATCGCCACGTCGAGCAGGACAAGCTGGGCAAACACCTAGAGCGATTCCCTGCCCAGGCCGAGCAGGAGCGGAAACGTCAACAGCAGCAGGGGCGTCGTCAGCAGCCAGTCTATGTATCGCATTGCTGTAGGGAACTCGCCGCCGGCCTGCTGATAGACCCCGCTCATCTGCTGATAGTTGACGCAGGCAATGCCACAGATGAGGGTCGAGAGGGCCACCACCGTGTATTGCTCGGAGTCGAGGTCACCACGAAAGAGCATCAGGCCAAAGAAGGCGGCCCCGGCTCCCATCGTGATCGTCGCGGTGAAGAACGTATAGAGCGTGACCGATTCCAGCAGGGAATTGCTGGTGAACTGCAGCGAGAGGGCCGTCGTTTCGGCAATCAGCGGGATCATGCGGGTGCCTCTGAGGAAAGGTAGGTCTGAAACAGTGAAAGCAGCCGTTGCTTATCGAAGGGCTTGACGATGAAGTCGAGGGCACCGAGCTGGATGCACTCGTTGAGCTTGGCCCGCTGGTCAATGGCGCTGATCATCACCACCCGGGCCTGCGGGTCCTCGCCGCGGATGGCCCGGAGGGCTGCGACGCCGTCCATCTCAGGCATCACGATATCGAGGGTGGTCATGTCGGGGCGAAGTTCTTGGTATCGCGCGACCGCCTCGGCCCCGTTGGTTGCCTCGCCGACAATCTCCCAGCCGGCCTTCTTTGCGGTGTCTTTGATGATCGCCCGCATGATCATGGCATCGTCAACGACGAGCAGCCGCTTGGTCGAGGTGGCGTTCATAGAGGGCTCCAAGGGAATTGCAGTGAGAAGAGGACGCGGGGTCAGAACCGTTGCGGTTCAGCCCCCATGGTTTCAACGGTCATCGTGCCGGTGGCGACATCGAGGGCGATCCGCCGCCCCTGTTCACCTCCACAACACTTCGCCAGAATCGGAATGTCAAGCTGGCTCAAAATCTGTTCGATCGCGGCGACATTCTGGTCGCCGATCGTCATGCCGCTTTGGAAAGCGAACATTTTGGCGCCGCCCGCCAGCTTGGCCGACCACCGCACCGTTTCGTCCCGGCAGAAGTCGCCGAGCTGCTTGAGGAGTTCCGGAATGGCGGTGTCGGCATACTTGCCGGGCTGGCTTTCGCGGCCCTTCGATTCCGGTAGCATCACGTGGGCCATGCCAGCCAGCTTGCGGCGACGATTGTAGATGGCGACGCCGACGCAGGAGCCGACAAACGTCCGCAGTTGCCCGTCGTCACGGCCGACGCCGATCTCAGCCATGCCGATCGCGCCGGCAAAAAATTGCCGGGGAGCGGAGTTGGCGGCAGCGGTGTCTGGTGGGGTCGTCACGGCAGCTGGCGGGAGGAGGCGAGCAGGAAACGGTCAGTTGAGGTCATCAGCTTCCGGTATGAACAGCAGGGAGCATTTGCCTGGCATGTCATCGACACGGAAATCGGTATGGGTCAGGAAGACGTCATCGGCCACCGAGGCCTGCGCCATCAGGATGCCCTGCATCACTGCGGCGGCGTAGTCTCGGATGAACCAGGGAGGGGAGGGGAGTAGTGGTTCGGCGAGTGCATTGGGGTTTGCTTGCGGATCGATGGCCATGGCGTTGAGGTAGGCACAGCCGATGATGTTGGCGGTTTCGACGGCCGCAGACTGCTCGACCTCGGTCCATGTGATGCTGGTTCCGACCTCCCGGCCGAGCAGCATGTCGGCCAGGGCCAGCCCGCTGGCGTCGTCACTGGTCAGCACCAGCAGGCCGGAAAACAGGCCGGTGATCTGCATGGCACAGGCGACCAGCGGTGAGTCGGTAACGCCGAGGACGCCAACGGCCTCGGTGATTGGCAGCACCGACACTTGGTTGATCGTGATGCTGGTGGGCCGTCCCAGCCACTTTGATAATGCGGCGGAGGCCTCCTCGGCGGCCCGCTTGAACAGATCGGTCTGCGAGGTGAGTGAACGAATTGGCATAAGGGGCGTCCGTGATTGATGGTGCTGGCCTGCGGCTCAGTGATCAGCGTTTACTTCCACCGCAGCGCCGGCCTGTCCGCCCACGGCCAGTTCGATGCAGGTGGCGGCATCGAGCAGCAGGCAGACCGAGCCGTCACCCAGAATGCTGGCGCCGCCCAGCCCCCGGATGTGTGTGAAGTTTTCGTCGAGTGACTTCACGACAATGTCCTGTCCGCCCAGCAGGGCATCAACCCTCAGGCCCAGCGACCGGTTGTTGGCGTGCAGAACAACCACATGGGCATCATCGTCGCCAGGTTTGGCGGAGACTACCGGGGAATCATTGGCGGCATCCGTGGTGTCGCTGTAGTCGAACAGGTCATCAATTGAAACTAGCGGCAGAAACTCTCCGCGGATGTCACACATTTGGCGGCCGCTGACCAGCAGGCTTTGATGGCCTGCGACCGAAATGATTTCGCGGACATTTTCAATCGGCACCGCCAGCACGCCGTACCGTAGCCGAAAGAGCATGCAGCGGGTGATCGTCAGGGTCAGCGGGAGCCTGATGGTGAACTTCGTTCCCTGACCGGGCCGGGAGCCGACTTCAATAGTGCCGTTGAGTCGGGCAATTTTGGTTCGCACGATGTCCATGCCGACGCCGCGGCCGGAAATGTCCGACACCGTGGCAGCCGTACTGAAGCCGGGCTGGAAGATCAGCTCCACCAGGTCATGCTCAGCCAAGGAGTCGGCCGTTTCTTGGGGCAGCAGACCACGGCTGACGGCAATTTGCTTGACCCGTTCGGTGTCGATGCCGCTGCCGTCGTCTTCGACAGTGATGAACACATTGTTCCCGCGGTGTGAAGCCGAAAGGGTGACGGTTGCCACCTCTGGCTTCCCGTGCCTGATGCGAATCTCGGCTGGCTCGATGCCGTGGTCAACACAATTGCGGATCAGATGATTCAGCGGATCGCCGATCTCATCGATCATCCTTTTGTCGAGTTCCGTCTTTTCTCCCGCGATCTCCAGGTACACCCGCTTTTCGAGTTCCTGGGCAATGTCGCGGATCGATCGCTTGAACCGGTTGAACAGCGGTCCAACCGGTACCATCCGGGTGTTGAGAACTCCCTGTTGGAGACTGTTGGAGACCCGGGTCAGCTGATCGATGGCAGCTGAGAGTTCTGAAAAATGCTGCCGGCATTCGTGCCAACCCTCAAGCTGCTGCTCCATGGCATTGAGCTGCTCGGTCAATTCCTGCAGCTCCAAGCTGGCCGGGGGCGGGCCATCGGAGGAGAGCCGCTCAAGGAGATGACGAACCTGCCCAATGACAGTAGTCGCCTGCGAGGTAATCCCCGTCTTGTGGAAGACTGGCGCAATGTCTTCCGCAAGCTGCGATAACCGGGCCCGGTTGACGACCAGTTCGCCGGTCTGATTCAGCAGCACATCGAGACGGTCCACATCGACTCTGACGGTTTCGGTGAGGGTGGGGCCCCTGGTGGCTGGGGCTGTACGGCTGGCGGCGGTTTCCGACGCGACCGTGGCGGGACCGATGACAGGAATCTCATCCGACTGGTCGAATTCAGTGGCCTCCGGCGCGGCGATCGGGATCGCGGTGGCCCGTGTGCCGGCCGGCACCTCCTCCAGAGTGACTGCCGAAACACCATCGGCTCGGGCGGCCGCATCGAGCTCGGCCTCGGCCGCCAACGTGGCCAGCACGACCTCAAACCGCTCGAGGCGTTCGACGTCCGGGAACTGCACGCGGGGTGGCTGGCAATCGACCAGGATGCCGAGTGCCGTCAGCCTCGTCACGATCAGTTCGGCCTTCATCTCTGCCATGGGCAGGCCGGCTTTGAGGGCGACCTGGATCCGCCAGTGCTGATCTTTGTGTTCGACCGCTGCCGCCGGTTCGGCTGGTGTCATTGCTGGCTCGGGGGCGGAAGCTGCTGGTGGCCTTGCCGGTGGCGGCGGAGCGGGCTGCGAGGCATCGGCCCGACTGGCCTGATGCTCAAGGGCCTTCACCTGATCGAGGAGATCACCGGCGGAATGAAGAGCCTCGCCATTCCGTAAGCGGCCGTTGCATTCCCGAAGGAAGTCGATGCATCGGAGCACCACGTTAATCGTGGCGGTGTCGAGCTGCTGCCGGCCTGACCGCAGCCGTTCAAAGTGGGTCTCGAGATGATGGGTCAGGGTGGTGATCCGGTCGAGTCCCAGCAGGGCTGATGAGCCCTTGATCGAGTGAATCAGCCGGAAGGCTTCGTTGAGCCCCTGGGCGTTTGCAGGGTCGGTCTCAAGTTGCAGAAAGGTCTCCACCAGCCCGTCGAGCTGCTCGTCGGTCTCGTCGAGGTAGAGCCGAAGATAGTCACCCATCTCGTCGGCTGGCAGGTCACCGGGAAAGTTATGGTCGCTCATGAGTCGGGGTCGGCTGGCGGAGCCGTGAAGCCGCGGGGTAGTCAGAGGGGTTTTTCGTAGAGGAAGATCGACTTTTTTTCGAGATCGCTGAGGAGGTCGTAGATGCCGTCAGCCGGGCCGACCACCAGGAATCCACCGGGGGCGAGGGCGTCGATCAGATTGCGGACCGCCCGCTGCTTTGATTCACGGTCGAAGTAGATGAAGACGTTGCGAATGAAGATGCAGTCCTGCCGGGGGCCGGAGAGCGGGTCAAGCAGATTGTGCCGCTGAAACTCGCACATCCGCACGAGGCGGGGGCTGATGGACCAGCCGTTCTCAGCGGGCAGGTGAGTGAAGTATTTTCGCCGCCGTTCCGCCGAGACATGTTCAAGTGAACGGTCGGGGAATACGCCCCGCTTGGCTGCTGCAATCATTGTCTCGCTGATGTCACTCCCCAGCAGTGAGATCCGCCAGCCGGTGAACCGATGGAGCATCTCGTCAATGCAGATTGCCAGCGTGTAGAGCTCCTCCCCTGAACTGCAGGCCGCCGACCAGACCCGCAGCGAGCGGTCATGTTGCCTGTCGGCCGCCCGGCCAAGCAGGTCGGGCAGGAACGCCCCGGAAAACCAGTCGAAGTGGCCACCGGTGCGAAAGAAGTGCGTCTCGTTGGTGGTGACAGCGTCGATGAACTGTTCCAGTTCGCCCGGCAGGCGGTCTCGGGTGAGTTGGCGGTAGTAGCCCTCGAACGAGTCAATGCCGAGGTCTCGCAGCCGGCGACGAATTCGGTTGGAAAGCAGCGTGATCTTCCCGTCGGCCATTCGGATGCCGGTCTCGGCGTAAATAAACGTCCGGAATCGGTCAAACTCGTCCTGAGTCAGTTTGGTCAGTTCCATGGTGGTCCACTGTCCGCCGGTCCGGGTGACGTGCTGGCTCTCGCAGAATCGCCGCTGCGGCAATTCCGCCCGCCCCGAATAGTATTGCCCAGACCTGCAAGGTACGACTGAAAGCATTGCTGAGCCCGTGGGAGAAGCCGGGAGTTTGGGGGGATCAAACGCTGAACCGCTTCACGAGGTCGCGGAGTCCCTGCGCTTGGGCACCAAGTTCTTCTGCGCTGGCGGCCATCTCCTCGGCGTTGGCGGCATTCGACTCGGTCGTCTGGGAGACTGAGCGAATCGCAAGTTTGACCTCACCTGCGTTGGCCGCCTGATCCTCTGTCGCCGTAGCGATTGAGCTGATCTGTTCAGCTGTCCGGCCTGAGGCCGACACAATCTGCTCAAGAGCATGGCCAACCTTCTGGGAAATGGTGGCACCCTCCTCGACTCGGCGGCTCGACTCGTTGATCAGCCCGGTGATTTCCTTCGCTGCCTCACTGGCCCGCTCAGCCAACTTGCGGACTTCATCGGCCACAACCGCGAAGCCGAGGCCGTGCTCACCTGCCCGGGCCGCCTCAATGGCGGCGTTGAGGGCGAGCAGATTGGTCTGGCTGGCGATTTCACTGATCACCTCGATAATCTCATTGATCTGCTGCGAGGACTTCTGGATCAGGTCCATCGAATTGACGGCGTCGGCCACGGCGGTGCCGCCGGCCTGGGCCATGCGGGCGGTCTCTTCAGCCTGTTCCCGGGACTGCACCGCAGCCTTCGAAATTGAGTCAATCGAGTTGACGAGCTGCTCGACCGCGGCAGTCATCTCCTCAACGCTGGCGGCCTGTGACTGGGAGCCTTCGCTGAGGCCGCTGGAGCTTTCGGCGATCATGCGAGCACCCTCGTTCTGCTGGTCGGCGGCCTCAGAAATTTGCCTGACCAGCCCGCTGAGTTCGTTGATCATGGCATTGGCGGTGTTGGCGATGCGAGCAACGTCGTCATCGCCGGCCTGTTCGAAGTCGGCTGTCAGATCGCCGGCGGCCACCTCGGTGAGATGGGTCAGCAGTGATTTCGCCCGGAGCTCGCGGTCGGTGTTGTCGATGGCGAACTTGACGACCCGGACAACGCGGCCCTGCCTGTCCCGCACCGGTGCATAGGTGGCCATGATATAGACCGGTCGCCCCCCCTTGGCGAGTCGGGCATACGCGGCAGTGAAGTGCTCACCCCGGCCGAGGGCGTTCCAGAAGTTGGCATAGTCGACACTGTCACGGGAGACATCATCGACAAACATGCTGTGATGTCGGCCGCGAATCTCCTCGAGCGTGTATCCGAAGACTTTCAGAAAGTTTTCGTTCGCCCCGATGATCGTGCCGTCAGGCTGAAAGTCGATGCGGGCCAGTGACAGGTCGATTGCCGAAAGAATGTCGGCCGGGCTGGACCGGTCAGTGCCGATAAAGCGGGCCTGGCCGGCGGCTGTGGAAAAGCCGGAAGTTGGCCGGAAGAGCCAGGATAGGAGTGGCATGGTTGCGTTGTTTGGCGGATAACGGGAAATGAGGGCAATGAGGTGGGAAGGCGGCCAGACCTGCTTGGGCGTTCGGATCCGGTCCTGCTGCCAGCAGTCTTCAGACGCTGAACCGCTTGATCAGGTCGCGAAGCCCTTGTGCCTGGGCGCCCAGTTCTTCGGCACTGGCGGCCATCTCTTCGGCGCTGGCGGCATTCGACTCGGTTGTCTGCGAGACCGACCGGATAGCCATCTTGACCTCGCCGGCGTTGGCCGACTGTGCCCTCAACGCGTTTGCTCGACTCTTTGATGAGCGCAGTGATCTCTTTGGCCGCCTCGCTGGCCCGCTCGGCCAATTTGCGGACCTCGTCGGCCACCACGGCAAAGCCGAGGCCGTGCTCGCCGGCCCGGGCCGCCTCGATGGCGGCGTTGAGGGCCAGCAGATTGGTCTGGCTGGCAATCTCACTGATCACTGAAATGATCTCGTTGATCTGCTCGGAGGACTTCTGGATCAGGCCCATGGAACCAATGGCGTCGGTGACGGCAGAGCCTCCTTCTTGGGCCATCGCCGCCGTCTCTTCGGCCTGCCGACGGGAGTCGACCGCTGCCTTCGAGATTGAGTCGATCGACGCGACCAGCTGTTCGACCGCCGCAGTCATCTCCTCCACACTTGCGGCCTGGGACTGTGAGCCCTCGCTGAGGCCACTGGAGCTCTCAGCGATCATCCGGGCTCCTTCATTCTGTTGGTCGGCCGCTTCGGAGATCTGCTTGACCAGGCTGCGGAGATCCCCAAACATCGTGCGGGCATTGTCGGCGAGCAGGCCCATGTCGTCGTCGCTCGTGTAGCCGATTTCACGGGTCAGGTCGCCCTGCGAGGCGGCGGTGAAGACCTCGACCAGTTCCTTCACCTTCGCTTCGACGTCGGCGGCGCGGTCATTGATGATCTGCTGCTGCTCACGCTCCCGCTCTTCGGCCCGCTTCTGTTCAGTAATAATTTCCCAGGTGACCAAAGGGCCCATGTAGTTGCCCTGGCGGTCTTTGAGGGCCGTGACGCTCAGGTCGAGAATTTCATCACCTAGCTTGATTTCAGCCCGGTGCGGCAGATTGGCCGGATCCATCACGATCGCCCGCTGGTGTTCCGGTCGCTTGTGGAAGATGTCGATTGACTGGCCCATGATCTTGTCGACCGGGCAGGGCAGCAGGTGCTGGAGCTTCCGCAGCGACTCGTATGAGGCGGGGTTCATGTAAACGATATTGAAATTGCGGTCTGCGAGGATCAGTCGGACGCTGGTGTTCTCGACCATTTCGGTGTACCGCTGCTGCATTTCGCGGTCGGCCTCACGGGCTTGAGCCTCAGCCGTGACATCGACGGCGAACTTGACAACCCCGACGGGAGCCCCCCGTTGGTCGAAGACGGGATTGTAGGTGGCCTGAATCGAGACCGTCTCACCTGTCTTGGTAATTCGTCGAAACTCACCCGACTGAAACTCACCCCCACGCAGCTTTGCCCAGAACTCACGATAGGCGTCACTCGACTTGGTCACCTCATCCACAAACATGCTGTGGGGGCGGCCGCGAATTTCATCGAGCGTGTAGCCCATCAGGCTGAGGAAATTCTGATTAGCATCGAGAATGGTACCGTCGAGGGCGAATTCGACCCGGGCCATTGATCGGTCGAGGGCATCAACGATGTAGCGGAGAGAAATCGATCGAGGGGCGGCCATGGGGTGAGGACTCCGAGAATGCAAAGGGGAGTTGGGGCCGGCATCGATGCTGCTTCGGCCCCGGTGCGGGGTGGTCAGGAAAGGGGACGTGATTAACTACGAGATTCGGAAAACTGCTCACTCGCTCGATGCACCTCTTCGAGATTGGCCGGATCAAGGAGCTGGTCGACATCGAGCAGGATGAACAACTCGTCACCGACTCGGGCAAAGCCCTCGATGAAGCGGCGGCCGGTCGAACTGACCGAGTCGGGGGCAGGCTGTAGTTGCTCGGAGGCGACCCGCATCACGCGTGAGACGGCATCGACCGTGCAGCCGACGGTCCGCTGGCCGACATTGACCACAATGGTGCGGGTTTCGGCGTCATTCTCCTTCCGGTCCAGCTTGAACAGCGTCCGCAGGTTGATGATCGGGATGATCGTGCCGCGTAGGTTGCTCACACCGTCAACGTACGGCGGCACTTCCGGCACTCGGGCGACGCTGGTCGGAATGACGATCTCTTGAATCCGCTCGATCCGAAAGATGTAATTCTGCTCAGCCAGCCGAAAGCCGACGAACTGCGGGGCGGCGGCATTGGTGCCGCTGCTGGCAGTCTGCGGCGTCCCGACGGGTGAAACGGAGGGAGATGAACCGTGCATGCAGCGTCCTTGGCGTTTGGGACCGCTCGGGGGAAACGCGGCCGGAGTGGTGTTCCCGCTATTCCGATATACCCGTCAGTTGATGCCCGGGCAAATTTCCCAACACGAAAAAGCTGCCTTCCCTGCTGATTTTCTCTCATCCGTAGGATCAGGGCTTTTTGCAGCGGTCGGTTTGGTACGATTTCGACGAAAAGCCAGCCTGGTTTGCCCGGACTGGTGGCTTGTCGGATTTGAGGCGAACGCGTGACATCTCCCTCTTTGCTACGCGTCCTGGTGGTCGATGACTCGGCCCTCTATCGGCAGATGCTGAAGCATGTTGTCGGCAGTGTCCCTGGCGTCGAGGTGGTCGGGACGGCGGCCGATGGTCTTGAGGCGGTCAGGCAAATCGCAGACCTGCGGCCTGATCTCGTGACCCTCGATGTTCAGATGCCGAACCTCGACGGACTGGGCGTCCTGCGGGAGATCAAGCGGCGGTCTTTCCAGACGCTCGTTGTCATGGTGAGCAGCCTGACCGCCCAGGGGGCGCCGGAGACGGTCGAGGCGTTGCTGCACGGGGCAATCGACTGTGTGCTCAAGCCGGCCGGGCTGGAGCCGCATCTCGCCCGGGCAGAACTTCGTCAGGCACTCGCTGAGCGGCTCACTGCGGTGCTGGCCACCCGCCGTGAGGTGGAGTCGGCGGGAGTCACCCAGCCACCGGTCCGGGTGACGAGCCTCGACATGGCGACGAGTGACTGTGTTGCCATCGGGGCATCGACGGGCGGGCCCGAAGCGTTGCGGAGGGTACTCTCGGCAGTGCCGGCCGGAATGGCGGCACCCGTCTTCATCGTCCAGCACATGCCGGCGAAATTCACTGAGTCACTCGCGAAACGGCTCGATGAAATCGCGGCCTTCCCCGTCCATTTGGCGGGAACCGGCATGCTGGTGGAACCGGGGCATGCCTACCTGGCTCCCGGGGGCTTTCATCTCACGGCGGTCCAACGTGAGCAGGGCGTTGTCTGTCGGCTGACCCAAGCACCTCCCCGACACGGCTGCCGCCCGTCAGTCGATGTGTTGCTTGAGTCGCTCACCGAGATTTACGCCGACAAGATTGTTGCCACCATTCTGACCGGCATGGGCTCCGACGGGCTGGCCGGCTGCCGAGCGGTCAAGGCTGCCGGTGGGGCCGTGGTGGCTCAGGATCGCGCTGGCTGTGTGGTCTATGGCATGCCCAAGGCGGTGATTGATGCGGGGCTGGCTGATGTCGTGCTACCGCTCGACACCATTGGCGAGGTGCTGGCGGGAAATCGCTACCGCCGTTCCAGGCTTCCCGGAACGTGAAGGAAAGAACTCATGCGAATCGTGGTTCTCGACGGGCATACGACCAACCCGGGTGACTGTTCCTGGCGGCCTGTAGCTGTTCACGGTGATCTTTCTGTGTACGACCGCACCGCGGCTGATGAGATCGTTCCCCGGGCCGCCGATGCTGGGATTGTCTTGACCAATAAGACGCCGCTGGTGGCCGAGACGCTCCTCGAACTCCCCAACCTCAGGCTCATCTCGGTGCTGGCCACCGGTGTCAATGTGGTTGACCTCGAGGCCGCCCAGGCTGGCGGTATCACCGTCTGTAATGTTCCCGGCTACAGCACACCAAATGTGGCCCAGGCGGTTTTTGCCCTGCTGCTCGAGCTGACCAATCGGACGGCAGAGCATGCCGCTGCGGTCCGGGCGGGCGACTGGACCAGCTGCCCCGACTTCTGCTTTTGGCGGGGAAATCTGGTGGAATTGGCCGGTCGCACGCTGGGCATTGTCGGCTACGGGGCGATCGGCCGTGCGGTGGCGGTGATCGGCCGGGCCTTCGGCATGCAGGTGCTGGCCAACCGCCGGTCAGCAGCCGCGGCGGAGGAGGGTGTGACCTTTACCGACCTCGACACCATCTTTCGCATGAGTGACGTCATCAGCCTGCACTGCCCGCAGACGCCCGAGACCGCAGGGCTGGTCAACGCCAAGCGGCTGGCCACGATGAAGCCGACCGCTTACCTGATCAACACCGCCCGCGGTGGCGTGATTGTCGAGCAAGATCTTGCCGTTGCCCTCAATAGCGGCCAAATCGCCGGGGCGGGCCTCGATGTGCTTTCAACTGAGCCGCCGTCGGCTAACAACCCATTGCTGGAAGCAAAAAACTGTCTGATCACGCCTCACATCGCCTGGGCCACCCAGGCCGCCCGCGAGCGGCTGATCGCGGCAACCGCCGAAAACGTTGCCAGCTTCATCGCAGGCACGCCGCAGAACGTGGTCGGGTGAGATGTGATGCGAGAAACGACGCGCTGGGCGTGTGGTGGGTAGCAACAGGAGCCCCTGCTTCGAAGCCCGAAGCGCGAGTTTTGATGGTGCGCGTCCGCGGTTTCCCGCACAAAGAACCATTCTCATGAAGACTGGAGCGCAAGCTGAGGAAAATGGCTTTTGGGTTTAAAAAACGTTCTCCCTCGGCTCGCGTCTCGGACTTCACGGAATTCAGTTCGGCTCAGCGCACCCTCAGAAAGTGGAAGCGAGGGAAGACGCGGTGCCGACGATCGGCCAGAATTCGGCAGATGATCACACGGAGGCACAGAGGCACGGAGGAATAAGATGAAAGTCGTGAGCGAGGCCCCCTCCGTGGCTCCGTGCCTCTGTGTGTCAAAATAAACTGGTGGCCGCTCCCTCAGCCGCGCAGGAGCAGAAGTTTTGACAGGGCGGCTTTTCGCGTCTGCCTGCCGAAAAAACCGATTCTCGTGAAGACCGAAGCGCACGCTGAGGGAAACCGTTTTTCTGATCGAGGAACCGCGTTCCCTCGGCGCGCGGCTGCGGAAGCCTACGGCGCTATCCCAACATTTCGCAAACTTCCCTCGAAAATTTCTTGACCGCCGCGAAGGCGAGTGGCACGATTGACGAGGTCTTCGGTGCGAGACAACGTCGCCCTAACAGACTTACGCACTTCAGCTACTCGCCCGCTGGCACTTCCGGTGTTGTCTCGCCGCGGCGGGTGGCGGTGATGGTCAGGCTGCCGCCGATGGGCACCACCTGCTGCTCGGCGACGAGGCTGCCGGTAGCGGTGAAGCGGATGGTGTCGCCGACCTGCTTGAGGTCGCCGGTGAGCAGCAGTCGGTCAAGGGCTGTCCGGACCGCACCCCGCAGGGTTGAGTCGCCGGCGGGGCGGCTGGAGTCACCGACGAGGTTGGTCAGGTTCGCACCGGCAATCACGTACCGCCGTCGGGCGGTGTCGTAGTCCAGATCATCACTGCCCAGTGTGGCGGCGACCGCTGGCTGGCCCTCAGCCCGCAGGGTCAGCTGCAGCATCGGCTTGGCCGGCGGAAAGAAGCTTGCGGGCACGGCAATCTCAATGGCGGGGGCTGCGGCAGTAAAGAAGGCGTCGGTCTTGGCGGTCTCGACGTCGCTGCCCCGCGGAGCCTTGGCGGTGAAGGTCAGTCCAATCGTCGGGCTGCCGACAAGTGCCAGTCCGCCGAGCGTGCCACTGGGGCGTTGCCGGGCCACCGGTACGAGCAGATGGCTGCTGACGCCGTAAGGCGTGGCCAGATGAAAATCGACCAGCTGCTGACCGTTGCAGACAGTGGTGCACAGCGGCGGTGTGGCAGGTTTTGGTGAGGTCTCAGCCGGGCTCGTTCGCGGCGGCGGCAAGGGCTCGGGCTGATCACCGGTCAGTTCGGCTTGGCCGCTGGTCAGGCTGATGTGGCAGGAGGTCTGGTCAAGGGCCTGCACGCTCGGTGGGATCGTCACCTCCATCACCTCGCGGCTGAGGAGCCGGAAGGGCAGCGGCCGGCCGCCTGCAATCAGCCGGGTGTCGTGGATGCTGAAGCCCTCGCCTGTGAGAAACAGCGTGGTGGTGGCTTGCGGGTCGATGCCCGGTGCTCCGTACCAGCCGGAGAGTTCCGGGGCGAGGTCGGTGATGCCGGCATCGAACAGTTCAAAGCCGCCGGCCGTGTTCTCCAGCGGCAGCTTGGCGGTGAGGGTCTGAAAGGCCAGTTCCTGCTCAAGCTGGTCGGCCCGCCTGAGCAGCTGGGCGAGGAGGCCGTCGGCATAGCGGTGGCGGCAGGCCTGGCAGGCGGTGGCCGACTCGCGAACGGCAGCGACGGCCCGGGCCAGCTTGACGGTGTCATGCAGGTCGGGCTCGGTCGCCTTCGGGTGGGCGAGGGCAAACCAGTTGGCGTGCACATCGAGGCTGACTGCGGGAATGAACGAAGGCATCACGATGACGGCAGCGCACTCGCGGATGCCCGGCTCGAGGCAGCGGCTGGCCAGGTCGGCATCGCTGCTGACGCCGCAAAGGGTTTCAGCCCAGCCGGCCAGGCCGGTGCGGGTGGGCGGTGGCTGGACTCGCGGGGCGAACCGCCAGCCGAAGGTGTCGGCCCCGTGGGTAAAGCCGACGGCGGTGCGGTTGAGCGAGACCGTGGCCATGTCGAGTTCCAGCCGGCGGGTGGCCCGGTTGAGGGCCTGGGCCGAGGTGCGGCCGCTGGCAAAGGCGACCGCCACCGCAATCTGGGCCTCGCGGCGGCGGGCGAATGAGTCTTCGACGTTCTGTTCGTCAATCACCGGGTCGAGTGCGAAGACCCGCAGCGGCCAGCGGCAGCGGACATAGTCGGCAAACACTGCCCGAGCCTCGGGGCTAGGGGTAGGGCCAAAGAAAGGCCCGGCCAGGCAGGGGCCGGCCGGCATGGTGCCGGTGCTGCCGGTCGCGGCGATGTCGGCTGCCAGCCGGGCATCAAGCAGGGCCGATTCAACCAGCACCGCCCAGGCAAGCACCGCCGTCGTGGTGCGGCAGGGGGGCGCGGCAGCCGACTCGGGGCTGCAGCAGTCGTCACTGTCAGTTGTCGCCTCGCGTGGCAGTGACGGTTGGGCCACATCGGCGGCTCCGAATCGCCGGAAGGCGTGGCAGCGAATCTGGTCGATCGCCGCGATCTGCCGGCCCCGGATCAGGTCGGGCAGCTGCCAGCCGGCCAGCTCCTGCCAGATTTCCCGCTGGGCCGGCACAGCCAGAAAGTCGTAGGCCGCCTCGAGTTCACTCGTCAGAAAGGCCCGCACATCGGTGTAGGCGATGCAGGGCCGGCTGACCGGATGGCCGGCCAGCGCCGTCTGGGCCGCCACGATCAGCCGGGCCAGCGGGCCGATGCCCGCCACATCGGCCAGTTGCGAGCCGGGCAGCGGCAGCCGGGCCCGACGCGACTTTACCGCCGGCGGCGGGGCGGGGGCGACCGCTGGCAGCCGGCTGCCGAGCGACTCAACTGCTGCCATCAAGCTCTGCCGGGGTACGGCCGACTGGCGGCTGCCGGCTTGCGGGACCTGCTCGATTGTGCGGGCCCAAGCCAAACAGTCGGCGTCGTTGACGCAGTGGACGAGTGCTGGGGCAATGGCGTCGACCAGATCGTTGATGACCAGGTTACGAAAAGTCCGCGGCAGCAGTTCGGCATCCAACTGCATGTCGGCGGTCAGCGTGATCTCGGCCCCGTACCCGCGACGGGTCAGGCTGCCGGGCAGAATCGACACCGGCAGCCGCACCAGGTTGAGGGCATAGCCGGGGGCGTCGGCTGAGTCATCCCCCTCGTTCACCCGCCGTAGCGCATGCAGGTGATGGAGATAGCCCGAAAGCTGGTCGAGGTGCAGCTTGGGCTCGAGGCCGATCGGCTGCTCGGGAAAAGTCCCTGGCAACTCCGGCTGGGTGAAGGGGGCGGTGCGATTGATGACCAGCTGATCACCGCGGCCGAGGCCTTCATTACCGGAAGGCAGCAGGTCTCCGATCTGGTTGACGACGCTGGCCTCCGGCACCGCGACCACGTCGTCGCCCCGTCGCCGACGGCCGGCGGCTGCTTGCAGGGCCAGGGCCATGCCGAGGTATTGCTGGTCGCTGCGGCGGATGGCGGCCTGGGCCCGTGATTCGAACCGGTCGAGTTGGCGGCGGAGCTGCTCTTCGTATTCGTAGCGGTGCCTGGTCAGCCGGCTCTGGCCCCAGACGTCGGGGGCCTTGGCAACGATCGAGCCGTGGGTGTCGATCCGGTGTTCGATCCATTCGAGCCGGGCGGCCAGCTCATCGACGCAGGGGTCGGTGGCGATTGGCGGCTTCTCGCGGTGGGCCGCCTCGAAGGGGGCGGTCAGTTTTTTGAGCAGCGGACCGAGTTCGCCCGCCGTCACCGGCGTGACGGCGGCGAGCAGGCAGCAGAGCAGGGCAAGCCGACCGGTCAGGCCGACAGTGTGGCGAACAAACATGGCGAGGGACCAGCGTCGGCCGCTGGGCAGGAGTAAAGCGGGTGGCACCATTCGGGGAGGCAGACCACCCATGGTATGGTTGTGGCATCGGAGCCTTGCGGTGGGCCGCTCCGGCGAAACACCAGCGGCCGGGATGCAAGCCGTATTTGCCCTCGTTTACCCGACTGGATTTGTTGTGAGGTCGATGTCGCGGCTGTCCGGTCGCTTCCGCTCCCGGCTTCCTGGCGTCTTGTCCGGAATGTGAAAGCCGCCAGCGGAAGCTGGCGGACAGGTACGCCCAACAACCTCTGGTCGCTTTTGCTCGAGAAAGGAATCCCCGCATGACCCCCGCCTGCTGCCGTGATCCCCGTCAGTGCATCGTGCCGCCCTACATGGTCGAGTTCATGGCCCGCTCTGTCGATCCGGAGGTACGGGAGCGGGCGCTTGTTTCCCTGTCACACTGTGCCGCCGTGCGAGCGGTGCGGGCCTTCAAGCAGCAGCTGCCGATGATGCTGGCCGTGCCGAGCCCCGCCGGCCGCAAGCACCGGCTGGTCTATGACGCCCGCGGCCGCGACGAACTGCCGGGCAGGCTGGTGCGGGCCGAGGGAGAGTCAAAGCAGAAGGATACCGCCGTCAACGAGGCCTATGACTATTCCGGGGCGACCTTTGACTTTTTCTTCAAACGGTTTGGCCGCAACTCACTCGACAACGCCGGCATGTCGCTGATTTCCAGCGTGCATGTCGGCGAGGCTGACGGCCGTGACCGCTACCAGCCGATGGCCAATGCCTTTTGGGACGGTGAGCAGATGGCCTACGGTGATGGTGATGGTATGGTCTTCCGCCCCTTCACCCGGTCGCTCGACGTGGTAGCCCACGAACTCACCCACGGCGTGCAGGCCTATGCCAGCAACCTTCGCTATCGCGGCCAGTCGGGCGCGATCAACGAGCACTTCTCGGACGTCTTTGGTGCCTTGGTGCGGCAGTGGAAAAATGACGAGCCGGCCGAGACGGCCAGCTGGCTGATTGGGGTTGAGGTGCTGGTGCCGGCGGTCACCCGGCGGGCCATCCGTGACATGGAGCACCCCGGCACCGCCTACCGTGACGATCCTGCCCTTGGCAGTGACCCGCAGCCGGGCCACATGAAGGACCTCTACACCGGTCCGGCTGACTCCGGTGGCGTCCACATCAACTCCGGCATTCCCAACCGGGCCTTCGTGCTGGCGGCTAAAGGCCTCGGCGGGCCGGCCTGGGAGACGGCCGGGGCCATCTGGTACGAGGCCCTCTTGCAGCTATCGCGGGACAGTCAGTTTGCCGACCTGGCCCGGGTGACCGCCCAGATCGCCGCCGACCGGTTCGGCGCCGCTGCCCGCAAGACGGTGCGGGCAGCCTGGAAAAAGGTGGGGCTTTGATGGACGGCCAGCAGACTATGGCAAAAGTCTGCCGCTAGGTGGAACCGCATGCCTTGAAGCCCGAGGCGCGAGCCGAGGGAATGTGGTTTGCGGATCAAACAGCGAGGGTTCCCTCAGCTTGCGCTTCGGGCTTCGATGCAAAGGCTTTTTCGCCTAGTAGGTGGCAAACAGCACCATCAAAATTACAAGCTGGACGAACACTGATGTCGATGCCCGAATCTTCAGTTCCACAAAAACGAAATGACTAGCCCACCGATTACAATTGACGCCGAGGGCTTTTTCCACGGACAAGCAGACAGAGCTTGGCGGAAGCTGCACTCGCCCCATGGTAGCTCGTCCCGTGTAGCGGTTTGGGCTTGCCGCATCCATGACCTGAGCGTTCACTCCAGTTGTCACCATGAAAATCACTTTTCGACAGTCGGGCGGTTTCATGGGCTTGGTGCGAGGCTGTACGGTCGATACGACGACGCTCGCGGCTGACGAGCAAAGCCGCGTTGAAGGGCTCGTGACCGCCAGCACCCTGACCGCGTCATTCACCCGGCACAATGAGGGGGGCCGTGACCGGTGGCAGTATGAGATCACGATTGAGTACGAGGCGGCCCAGGTGCATGTGATCTGTGACGATGCCTGCCTGCCTGAGCCGGCCCGACCACTGGTGGCCTATCTGGTGGGCTGTGCCAAGCCGATGCCACCATGAGTGTCTGCCTTGGGGCTTACCGTCGCTTGTCCCCGCAGCGCCGGGGCTCGGCCCCTCACCCATTCGAGGTCGGGCAGAACCCAGTGAGGGAGTGATGCATGTCTCAGCATTCTGACGAGCGGGCGGCTGGCGGCGAGTGGGGCCGGTTCGAGGGCCGCGTGGTCACCGAGTGGCTTGATGACGGCCGCGACATGCGGCTGGTTGAGCCGTTTGCCTATGTCGATGCCGCCGACACCCACTGGCTGGCCCCGGCTGACGCCGTGGTCAACGGGGCGAGCATTCCGCGGGCCTTCTGGAGTGTGATCGGCGGGCCGTTTGCTGGCCGCTTCCGGAACGCGTCGGTGGTGCACGACGTCGCCTGCGTTGAGCGAACGGAGGGCTGGCGGGAGGTTCACCGGATGTTCTATGAGGCCTGCCGCTGTGCCGATGCCCCGCTGATCAAATCAAAAATCATGTACTACGCCGTCTATCACTTCGGCCCTCGCTGGCAGCCAGCCGGCCTTGGCTTTCGCGACGAGACTCCGCCGCAGCCGACAGCTGAGCAGGCTGCCGCCGTGGCGGCCTATTTTGAAACACACAAGGTCGCGGCAGCGTCCATTCCCCAGCTGAAGATCACCTTTAGTCCCCAATGATTTTCACCAGCACCCGCTTGGGCCGGCGACCGTCGAACTCGCCGTAGAAGATCTGCTCCCAGGGGCCGAAGTCGAGTCTGCCGGCGGTGATCGCCACCACCACCTCGCGGCCCATCACCTGCCGCTTGAGATGGGCATCGGCATTGTCCTCACCGGTACGATTATGGTCGTATGCTTTGGGACTTGCATTGAAGGGGGCCAGCTGCTCCAGCCACTTGGCATAGTCGCGATGCAGGCCGGGCTCGTCGTCGTTGATGAAGACGCTCGCTGTGATATGCATGGCGTTGATCAGACAGAGCCCCTCTTGCACCCCCGACTCGGCCACCAGGGCCTCGATCGTCGGCGTGATGTTCTCAAAGCCCATCCGGGCGGGGATGGTGAAGGTGAGGTGCTTGGTGAGTGATTTCATGGGGGCAAATGAGAGGATTCGGCCTGTATGTTTCGAACGTCAGCGATGAGTTCTGGCAGCCAGTGGGAGAAGGTGTCCCACACAACCTTGTGGTCAATCGCTCCATAGCCGTGAATCAGCACGTTGCGAAAGTCGACCGCAGCTGCGGCATGCCGAATCTGATCAAACGCCTGAGGCGAGACCTTGCGAACACGGCCCAACGCTTCCCCGATGATCTCAAATTTTCGTTCAAAGATCACCTTGAGATCTTCGTCTGCGAGATACATGTCTTGTGACATGCCAGTGGCTCGCACCAGCATAAAATGCAGAGGCATCGATAATGTCCGCCAACAGGCTGGCAAGATTATGCGGTGGCATAGATCGGAATCCGGGTGCGTTCCAGCTCTCCTCGAAACAGCGGGTTGCTGACCCCGTCAAGGCTGACCAGGTCGATGCGTTCGTCAAAGATCTCGGCAAGCGATCGGTAAAGCCCGAAGAACTGCGACGCGGGCGAGCGGTCGGCGGCGAGTTCAACCAGAAAATCAATGTCGCTCGTTGCCGGGTTGTAATCTGGACGAGCGGCGGAACCAAAAACCCACAACGCCCGCACGCCGTTTTCACGGCAGGCGGTTTCGACAGCCTGACGACTGTTTTCGATGGTTTCGGCAATTGTTTTCATTGATTCCAGTGGTTGGCTTGCTCGGATTGCACCGACATTCACATCTTACCTGGACGGCAGACGGCCGGCCTCGGCACCCTCACGGAAAATCGTCTTTCCTTCCTTGATCGTCTCCACCACGTGAATGGTTTCGAGGGCAGCCGCCGGAACGGTCAGCGGGTTCTCAGAGAGGATCACGAGGTCGGCCAGCTTGCCCGGCTCGAGCGAGCCTTTGCGGGCTTCCTCACGATACTGAATGGCCGCGTTGATGGTGAGGGCCTTGAGGGCCTCCAGCGGGGTGATCCGCTCATCAGACCCCAGCACCGAGCCGTCTCGCATGGTGCGGTTGACGGCGGTGTGCACCGTGAAGAGCTGATCGAGCGGCACGACGGAGTAGTCGGTGTGGTTGGTTGGCCGCAGCCCGAGGTCGAGTGCGAAGCGGAACGGGCTGAGCTGCTCAGCCTGGGCTCGGCCCCGGTTGGCGATGTGGGCCTGCCCGAAATAAAAGGTGTGGACTGTGAAGAATGATGGAATGATCTTCTAGTCGGCATACCGCTTCAGCTGGTCGGGCCGGATGAACTGCGAGTGGATGCCGACCGTCCGGCGGTCCTTCGTGAGACTACCCGCAGCAGCATACCGGTGGTCTTCCAGCAGCATGTCGATGGCGGCGTCACCCTTTTGCGTGGATCAGCACCTGAGCCCCTTTGTCATAGGCCTGCTTGAAGATGTCGTTGAGTTCAGCCTGGGGCGAGGTCGGCTCACCCCGCCAGTGCTGCTGGCCGGCTGGTCCGCCGTTGAGGTAGGGGGTTGTGAAGAAGGCGGTGCGGCCCTGGGGAGAGCCATCGGTCAGCACCTTGACACCGCCCACGCGCAGCCGGCCACAGTAGTCATGCTCGGTGAAGGGAGGCTTGTCGCCGATTGTTGCCTTGAGATCCTGCGCGAGGATGTAGGCGATCAGATCAACCTCCAGCAGGCCCCGCTCCGCCGCTGCTTGCAGCAGTTTGTACGTGCCGGCGCCTGTTGCCCCTTCCTGGGCGGTGGTGATGCCGGCGGCGGCATAGGCCCGCTGACCGGTCTTGAGAAACCCAAGCAGTTTTTCTGCCGGGGGAAGGTGCAGTCCGGTGAAGATCGGGATGAAGGCGGTCTCCATCAACAGGCCGCTCGGTTCCTGCGAGCCGGGCAGTCTGCCGATCACGCCGCCCGCTGGCGTCTTGGTGGCTGCCGTGATGCCATACCTTTTGAGTGCCGCCGAGTTGAGCACGGCACCGTGGCCGGAGACATGGAGCAGGATCACCGGATTGTCGGGAAAGGCCGGGTCGAGATCCTGCTTTGTTGGATGCCGTTTTTCAGTCAGCAGGTCGGGGTCGTAGCCATAGCCAAAAATGAATCGGCCCTTGGCCGGCTTCAGTTCTTCTTGTTTGGCCTGCAACTGCTTGACGATGTCCGCAATTGAGTGGCAGGGGCCGGCCGGTGGCGAAGAGCAGTTGGCCTGCAGCGGCATCAGCACGCACTGGAAGAAGTGGCTGTGGCCGTCGATGAACCCGGGCAGCAGGGCCTTGCCGGCAAGGTCGATCAGCTGCGTGGGCGGGGCGGCAGCAGCTGAGGCCGCGAGGCCGAGTGCGAGGCTGAACCCGACAGGGAGACGCATGGCAGTGTTCCCAGGAGTGGATGAAGGTTTCGCTGTGTCTGCGGCCGGAATGGAGCGTATCGTCAGCCGGCCGACTGATCGCTAGGATGCGATGATCGATGAGACAAAAGGAGGCAGCGATGCACGTCGAACGGGTGAAGTATTTGATCTGGGCCGCCGACACCGACCGGGCAGTCCGATTCTACGAGACTCTCTTCGGGGCCAAAATCACGAGGCAGAATCCGGCTGTGACCGACCTCGACATCTGCGGAGCCACAATTGGCATTCACAGCGGTGGCGAGGGCAAGCGCACCTGGACAGGGCTGAGCTTTCAGGTGGCCGATGTGGTGGCTGGTGCCGCTGAGGTCACCGCTGCCGGCGGTATCCTCACGCATGAGCCGCGTGAGGAAAACGACGAGCCGCCCCACCTCGCCATGTGCGCCGACACCGAGGGCAACGAATTCATGCTGTCGCGGAAGCGAAGCTAGCTTTCTTAGATTGGTCGCCTGCCAGGCGGCGGACGGTCTTCACAAGCTGCTAGGGATCGACTGCCAGACAGACCAGCGTGTCGTCGTCTCGCAGGTAGAGCCGGCCGGCTGCGAGGGCCGGCAGGGCTCGGAGGGTGCCAGGCAACGGTCGTGCAGTTGCCAGGGTTTCAAAGCCTGCCGGCGAAACCTTAAGCAGCATGAGATCGCCGCCGGTCTTGACGGCCAGTAGTTTGCCATCAGCAGCGAGCAGCGTGCCGTAGCCGAAGTTTGGCTCCTGCCACCGCAGCTGGCCCGTGGCCGCATCGACACACTTCAAGGTGGCGGGCGGAACATCGTCGCGGCCATCAATGCAGTAGAGGTGGCCGTCGAGCAGGATAGGGGTGCAGTATTGGCTGGCCAGACTTTCGGTGCCCTGCCAGATCGGCGTTGCCGAGTCAGTGCTTAATGTCGTACATATCGAGCCAATGCCGTAGGCGGCTGTGACCAGCAGGCGGCTGGTGCCGTCGGCGGCAGTCCAGGCCACAGGTGTGGCAGCGTTGACAGTCGGCCCCCGCATGCCGAACGGAAACTGCCAGCCGATGGCACCGTTTATCGGGTCAATCAGCAGGCACTGATAGCGGGTGATGACAACTGCTTGCTGGCGGCCGCCTTGCTCAATGACCGTTGGGGCAGCGTAGCTGGCTGGCTCGTCAGTGGTCTGCCAGCGAACCTTGCCGGTTGAGAGTTCGAAGCCAACGACACCGGCACCGCGGCGGCCGCCGACGTTGACCACGACGCAGTCGCCAATCACCAGCGGACTGGAGCCGGCGCCGAAGTAGCCCTCGGCGGCGTCGAACTCCCGGTGGGTTTGCCGCTGCCACCGGACCTGGCCTGTCGCCGTGTCGAGGCAGGTCAGCACGCCCTGCGCACCGAAGGTGATCAGTCGGTCGCCGGCGACAGTCGGAACGCAGAGGGGGCCGTCACCGCCGCCGACCTGCGGCTGGAAGCGGGTGGGGTGGTCAGTCTGCCAGAGCGTCTTTCCGGTAGCCGCGTCGAGCGCCTCTGTCACCTCCTGGTCGCCCTGACGGTGAAACAGAAACACCCGGCCCGCCGCGACCGCCACGCCCGCGTAGCCGCTGCCCACCGGTCGCTGCCAGATAACGGGTGGGCCAGTCTCCGGCCAACGGTCGGTCAGCTGCTCGTCTGCAGCTGCGACACCAGTCCTGACAGGCCCGAGCACCTGAGGCCAGTCGCCGGCGGTGGCGGCTGGCGGCAAAACCGTCAGCGTGGCCAGGAGGAGTATGACAGGCCGGAGAGAGGTGCTGGCAGAGACGTTGGGCATGGGCATCGGGAGGCTCAGGGGGGCGGTGGAATCGTTGGGGGAAATGCTGTTCCGATTTCGTTAGTCTACTGCCGGAGTCTGCAGGTGCGGACGTTTGTCGTTTTGCGTGCTCCGTCTTTCACCGAAGGAACTAGTCGATGCGTACCCTCAGCCAAAACCAGAGCCTGCGGCTGCTCCTCGCAAGCACGCTCGGTTTTCTTTTTGTTGCCCCGGCAATGGCCTGTTCCCGGGTGGTCTATCTCGGGCCAGCGGGAGCGGTGGTCACCGGTCGCACCATGGACTGGACGCAGTCGATGGAGACCAATCTCTGGGCCTTCCCAGCGGGCCTCAAGCGAAACGGCAACGCGGGACCACAATCACTTCAGTGGCAGTCGAAATACGGCAGCATCGTTGCCACCTGCTACGACGGGCTCTCTGCTGACGGTCTCAATGAAAAGGGTCTTGTCGCAAACATCCTCTCCCTTTCAAGCAGCGTTTATCCAAAGCTGGACGGAAAGCGGCCCGCACTTTCAATCGCAGGCTGGGCACAATATGTGCTCGACAACTTCGCGACTGTGGCCGAGGCGGTGGCCGCTCTTAAAGACGAACCGTTTCAGTTGGCGGGTCTCACGCTGCCGGGCGGACATGCCGGCACCGGCCACCTTTCGATTTCCGATGCAACAGGCGACTCGGCTGTGTTTGAGTATCTCGACGGCAAGCTGGTGATCCATCACGGCAAGCAGTTCACCGTCATGACCAATGATCCGCCGTATGACCAGCAGCTGGCGCTCAATGGCTACTGGAAGGAAATTGGTGGCGGGGTGATGCTCCCCGGCACTGAACGGCCAGCCGATCGGTTCGTGCGGGCGAGTTTCTATCTGGGGGAGGCACCGCAGACGGCGGACGAACCCCAGCAGATTGCCACGATGTTTTCCATTATCCGCAACGTCTCGGTGCCATTTGGCGCCGAGCACCCCGGTCAGCCGAATGTTGCTGCCACCCTCTGGCGGACCGTCGCGGATCAGCAGCGGCTGACCTACTATTTTGAGATGACCGACAGGCCCAATGTGTTCTGGGTCGAACTCAAAAAACTTGATTTTTCCCCTGGACAGCCGATTCGGATGCTGCCGGTCGAAGGTGCGGCAGTGAGGGCGGGCGAGGTGTCCCAGCAGTTCGCACCGAGCCGGCAGTTCGCGTTCCTGCCTGGCGGTGACAAGTAGACGCTCTCCGAAAAACGGCGAGTCGGCAACGGACCTCCGGTAGATACAGGATGGACGGTGAGGCCGCCGCGGGACACGATCGCCGGGAGTGGCTTCATGGCTGCTGGGCCGGGAGTTCGGGAGCTGAGGATACGATGACACAGAACATGCTGACGTATCTTGGCGTCACTGTCTTTTTGATTGGGGGCGGTCTGCTGGCACCCGTTAGTGATGCGGCCGATACCTTTTCGCCGTATGCAGCTGGAGACGTCCCGCAGACGGTCACCGACCTCTGGAAAGATTATGACGCCCGCAAGGAACCACTCGATGTTGAGGTGGTGAAGGAATGGCGAGCTGATGGCGTGGTCAGCCGGTATGTGCTGTTCACCGTTGGCACGTTCAAAGGCACGCCGGCCCGGATCGCGGCCTACTATTCATTCCCAGCCAACGGCCAGAAAAACCCTGCCTTTGTCTGGAGCCATGGCGGTGGCCAGCGGGCCGATCGCGGGCGTGGCGTCTATTTCGCCAGCCAGGGCTACGCGACGGTCGACATCAACTGGCTGGGCCGGCCGCTGGAGGAGGACATCGAGGCCAACACCGACTGGGGGAAGGTCGATCCGACACAGGGTCCGCAGTTTTATGCCAAAGCACTTCGGAAAGGCTGGAAACGCAACCTGCAGCCAGACGACTCCTCGGTCGATCCTGTGGTCAGTCCCCGAAATGCTAACTGGTTTCTGCTCGCCGTGGCGGCGCGGCGGGCGATCACCTTTCTCGAGCAGCAGCCGGAGGTCGATCCTGAGCGGATCGGCTTCAGTGGATTTTCGATGGGGGGCATGATCACGGCGCTGACCGCGAACGATTCACGCCTGAAAGCGGTTGTGCCGTTCGTCGGCGGTACGGGCTTCAAGTACGTTGACTTTCCCGGGATTGAGCGAAGCAGCCTGCGGGTCCATTTTCAGCCCGATGAGCTCGAGCTCTACAAGGCCACCATTGACCCCGTCAGCTACTGGCCGCTGGTGAACTGCCCCACCTGCTTCATCAGTTCGTCGAATGATTTTCACTCAGCATTCGACCGGATTTACCAGTCGATGGCATTGCTGCGGCACGCAGAGTGGCGGGTTACCACCAACATCCATCACAATCACGGCCCGGGCCCAGAGCAGTGGGTGCTGCTCAACCTCTGGTTTGATCAGTATCTCAAAGGGGTCGACCAGCAGATTCCAGCGACGCCCCCCTCAACCTTCACGGTGGAGGGGAACCAGGCCAGCTTTACGGTGACACCGGAGAATCCTGAGCGGCTGGTCGAGACTGAGGTCTACTACAGCTACGATTCAAATGCCCGCATGCGATTCTGGAAGCGGGCTGACGCGGGCAAGGCAGGTGCAACCTGGTCGGTTGACCTGCCGGTCTATGACGATCTGCCGCTCTACGTCTTTGCCCTCTGTCGCTACCGACTGAACGAACCCCGGCAGCTTGAACGTGGAGAGACCAGTACTTTTGTGCTTAACTCGCAGGAGCATGTCTGGCTGCCGGAGGTCGTCGACCGCAGGTCGCTGGCGAAGCTGGTCAAGCCGGGTGAGACCTTTGAGAATTTCGGCCACGGGGCCCGTGACTGGGGAACCCGGGACGGGCGGAGCCTGACGACCTATAAGTTCCAGGATCCGGTCCTCGATCGTGGCAACGCCCGAAAGCTGGTCTTCACAATCGACCCGCATGGCAAGCGATTAACACTGCGAATGCGTGCTGAGAGCAAGTTTCTCGCGCCGGCGGACAATCAGGGCAGTTTCGCGCTGACAAAGCAGGTGACTGGCAACGGCCCGCAGGAGATTGTTGTCACGAGGACAGACTTTGAGGGACCCGAAGGTAAGACCTTAGAGTGGGCAAAGATTGGTACATTTCAGGTGACGCTGGTCGATGTGCAGGGCAAGACAACGCTGGAGCTGGCCTCGGATAAAGGCCAGGAGTATCTGCAGTCGATCCGGCTTGCCGAGTGAATGAGGCTGACTGTCGCGAGTTCGTTCGGTTTTTCCGACGGCACGATGCTGGCTTGGAATGATTGAAATGCGTCAGCGGATGGAGACGGCAATGCTTTGGCGGGAGTGGAAGCGAGTCTTGGGGATTCTCGCAGGGCTTGCCTGCCTGATAGGGGCAACGCCGGCAATTGCGGCTGAGCAGCCGAACATCCTGTTCATCTTTGCCGACGACTGGGGCTGGGGTGATCTCGGCTGTCACGGGCATTCTTATGTGAAGACGCCGAACATTGATCGGCTGGCCCGCGAGGGCACCGACTTCCACCGGTTCACGGTGGCCAGCGGCGTCTGCTCGCCCAGCCGCACGGCGGTGATGACGGGGCAGTTTCCAGCTCGCTGGAACATCGACGGGCACTTTGCCTGGGTCGAGCAGAACGCCCGGCGGAACATGCCCGACTGGCTTGACCCGGCCGCACCGCTGCTGCCGCGAATGCTCAAGCAGGCGGGCTACGCCACGGCCCACTACGGCAAGTGGCATCTGGCCAACGACATGATTCCCGATTCGCCGCTCCCCAGTAAGTACGGCTATGACGACTATGGTGCCTTCAACTGCGCCGGCGAACAGATGCCCGTACATGACGATGCCGCCCGAACCATTGCCTTCATTGAGCAGGCGCAACGGGACGGTAAGCCGTTTTTCGTCAACCTCTGGATGCATGAACCGCATACGCCGTTTCATGTGGTCCCAAAGTATCGCTGGTGGTTCCGGGAGGCGGGCCTCAGTGAAGAAGACGAGATTTATGCCGCCACGCTGGCCCATGCCGATGAGCGAATCGGGCAGGTGCTTGCCGCACTCGACCGGCTGGGGTTCGCCGAGAACACGCTCGTCATCTTCAGCTCGGACAATGGCCCGGCCCGGGCGGCTCGGCCGACTGAGCTGAAGCTGACGTACGACACCGCGACCGGGGCTGGCTTCGGGATTGCTGCCTCCAAGGGTGTTGCTGGCGGCCGGCGGGGCTACAAGGCGGCACTGTTCGAAGGGGGCATCGGTGTGCCCTTCATCGCCCGTTGGCCCGGCAGAATTGCCGCGGGTGCCATTGACAACCAGACGTTGTTCTCGGCGGTTGATCTCTTGCCGACGTTCTGCGAGCTGGCCGGGGTGTCGCTGCCGGAGGACTACTTGGCTGACGGCATCAGCCAGACCGAGGCGCTTTTCGGGCAGCCGTCTCCGGCACGCACCAAGCCGCTGTTCTGGAAGGCCGAAGCTCCCTGGCCGGCCCCGAAGGATCGGCCGGATCACTGGGGAGCCTGGGCTGTGGTTGCTGACCGCTGGAAGCTGATTGCCAGTCACGACCTGCAGCATGTCGCCCTCTTTGATTTGGCGGCTGATCCGCTCGAGGCGAACGATCTGGCAGCCGACGAGCCAGCCACTGTTGCAGCGCTTCGGGACCAGCTCGTGGCCTGGCAGCAGACGCTGCCGTCCGCGCCGCAGGGGGCTGTTTTTTCCAGCCTGCGGAAGTAGTGAACTCAACTGGCGTTACGGTGAGCCATGATCGACCGGCCGGTTTGGACAACCGCCAAGACGGCGGCGCCGGCCAGGATGCCGAACAGTCCGTTGGCGGCCATCAGCGCCAGCGACTCGAGGCCCGCCAGATCGTGGGCCAGCGTCTCTTCAACGAGATGGTGCAGCGGCGGAATGCCGTGCAGCACGATGCCGCCGCCCACCAGGAACATGGCGGCGGTGCCGGCAATTGAAAGCAGCCGCATCAGCCACGGCGTCGCTGTCACGATGCCGCGGCCCACGGCCCGGGCGGCCGCCGACCGCTGCCGGGCCAGCCAGAGCCCGAGGTCGTCGAGCTTGACGATGCCGGCTACCAGCCCGTAGACGCCGAAGGTCATCAGTGCGGAGATCGCCGCCAGCACGCCCAGCTGAACCGCGAAAGTCCGCTCGGCCACCACGCCCAGGCTGATGACGATGATCTCCGCCGAAAGGATGAAGTCGGTCCGAATCGCCCCCCGGATCCGCGTCTGTTCGACCGCCAGCAGGTCGGCCGTTGAGGCCGCCGCCGCCGCTGTCACCGCGGTGTCGTGGCCGCTGGACTCGTTCCGATGCAGTAGCCGATGAAGCAATTTTTCGGCCCCCTCAAAGCAGAGGAACAGCCCTCCGGCCATCAGCAGCGGTGTCACCGCCACCGGCAGCTGCCAGTTCAACAGCAGCGCGGCCGGGACCAGCAGCGCTTTGTTGATCGCCGAGCCGACGGCCACCCGCCAGACAACCGGCAACTCGCGGTCAGCGGCAACCCCCGTCACCTGCTTGGCGTTGAGGGCCAGATCGTCGCCGAGGACGCCGGCGGTCTTCTTGGCAGCGACCTTGGTCATCACCGACACGTCATCGAGGACGCTGGCGATATCGTCGAGCAAAAGCAACAGGCTGGAAGCCATCAGGGAAGGGTGTTCTGGCAGGAGGAACAGCGGGAACCGAGGGCGGAACACTCCCACCGACGGCCAGGACTCTGGCAGAATACCGCACCGCGGGCGGCGGCCGCAGCAGCAGTTGTTGGTCTGCTCAGCTGCCCGGGTTGCGGTTCATGGAGATTACGCATGATCGATCGTTGGCTTAGTGGCTTGACCCTCCAGGCTGCCCGCCCGGCTGAACCGCAGCTGCTGGCCCATCGCCGCCAGCACCGGGCCCGCCTTGAGCGTCACGGCATGCTGATCTTTCTGGGCCAGGTGACGTTGATCGGCCTTGTGCCGGTGCTTGATGCCGGGCAGCAGCTCACCCCCGGACTGTTCGTGATCGTCGCCCTGGGCCTGTCGATTGCAGCAGTCTGGCTGCTTGGCTACCAGCGACTGACAATCCTGCTCGCCGCCATCAGCACATTCGCCTGCTGTTGGACAGCGCTTCACATCGTCACAGACCTTGGCTTCCGGCTGCCGCCGCTGCTGGTATTTCTGCTGGTCAAGCTGTCGGTTGTCTATCTCTGCATCCGGCAGGCCTTCAGAGATGGTGTGCCGGGTGTCCAGCGAATCTACTGTGGGGCGGCCAGCTTTATCATGCTGGGTATTTTCTTTGCGGCGATCCACGCCCTCGTCGGTGCCTTCGGCTTTGGCCACTATGCACTGCCACAGGAATTCGAGGGTGGCCGTGACCTTCGCTGGGTCGACTACATCTGGTTCTCGTTCGCTACCCTCACCACGGCCGGGTACAGTGACCTCGTGCCGACTGGCTCGCTTCCCCTGACGGTGGCGACCTTTGAAGGACTCTGCGGCATCCTGTTTCCCGCCACGCTGATTGCCCGGATTGCTTCACTGCCGGCCGATGAGCCCAAGTAAGCACTGGCAACTGCCACATGATGACCTGAGGAGTTGAACGCGTTGGGCATCGAGTTTTTTCGGCAGGCGGTCGAACAGGTCGGGCTGGCAATCGATGCCGGTGGGGTGATCGTGGTGGTGGCTGGGATCATCGTGGCCGTGGGCCGGCTGCTGTTCCGGCCGGCTCCAGCACTGGGGCCTTATCGTCAGTTTCGCCAGGATCTTGGCCGCGGCATCCTGCTGGGCCTCGAGTTCCTGGTGGCAGCCGACATCATCCGCACCGTCGCCGTGACTCCGACCCTGGAAAGCGTGCTGGTCCTCGGGCTGATCGTGGTGATTCGCACCTTCTTGAGCCTCGCTTTGCAGATGGAGGTCGAGGGCCGACTACCCTGGCAGCGGTCTGCCCTTCCTGCCGAGGCGGGCGGTCCAGCCGCTCCTGAATTGCCACAGCCTCTTCCCGGCGGCGGGTCCGCCATGTGAGAACTCTGTCAGCGTGGCTGACGTGGTTGAGTTGCCGGACTGAGCGGCGACACTGAGGGAAGTCAGGTCAGGTGGTGTCGCAGCCAACCTGCCGGACGAATGACCAGTTTTGCACCGGAGGGAAGACAGGCATGTCTCTTGGAGAACGAGCGGACGAACTCGAGCCGTACGAGTGTGCCGGCTTCCGGTTTGCGGGCCGGGACTATTACGACCGCAACCTCGTCTTCAATCATGTGGTCCTGCCCGAGCAGGCGACCCAGCGGGAGCGGTTTGAGGCCGTCGCCCGGACCCTGCGGGATGTGCTGGCCCAGCGGTGGATGATGACCACCGCCACGTACGACCGGAAAAACCCCAAGCAGGTCTATTACCTGTCGATGGAGTTTTTAATCGGCCGGATGCTCGAGAACAATCTGATCAACATGCAGGTTGATGACTTTGTTCGGGAAGACCTGCAGTCGGATCAGCAGCAGAACTGGCACCAGATCGTCGAGAGCGAGGCCGACGCCGGCCTCGGCAACGGCGGCCTCGGCCGGCTGGCCGCCTGCTTCATCGACTCTCTCGCCACCCTCGGCATTCCGGCAATGGGCTACGGGCTGCGGTATGACTACGGCATCTTTCGGCAGGAACTGCACAACGGCTATCAGGTCGAACGGCCCGACAACTGGCTGGCCCACCCGGACCCCTGGGAGGTGATGCGGCCGACGAAGGCCGTGCCGGTCTCGCTGGCCAGCCGGTTTGAATTCCGCGGCGGAGAAATCTATGCCGTCCGCGGCCAGACCCACCGGATCATCGGCGTGCCCTACGATCGGCCGGTGGTCGGCTACGGCGGCCGGACGGTCAATACGCTGCGGCTCTGGCGGGCCTCGGCAAGCGATGTCTTCGACTTCGGCCAGTTTTCCGGCGGCGACTTTGTCGGCTCAGTCGCCGACAAGATGCTTGCCGAGACCGTGACGCGGGTGCTCTATCCCGATGACTCAACCCCGCGGGGCCGTTCGCTGCGGTTCATCCAAGAATATTTTCTGGTTCGCTGTTCGCTCGCCGACATCATCAGCCGGTTCCGCCGCCGGGGGAACGCCTGGCGGGATCTGCCCGACAAGGTCGCAATCCAACTCAATGACACCCACCCGGCCATGGCGGTGGCCGAGCTGATGGTGATGCTGCTCGACGAGGCTGGCCTCGGCTGGGACGAGGCCTGGGAACTCAGCCGCAAGACGCTCGCCTACACCAACCACACGTTGCTGCCGGAGGCCCTCGAAAAGTGGCCGGTAGCCCTGTTTGAGGAACTGCTGCCGCGGCAGCTCGACATCATCTACGAGATCAACCGGCGGTTTCTCGGTGCGGTCAGCCGAGACTATCCGGACGATCCTGACCGGGGCAGGCGGATGAGCCTGATTGAAGAGCATCCCCAGCGGGTCGTGCGGATGGCGAATCTGGCGATCGTCGGCACCCACTCGACCAACGGTGTGGCGGCGATCCACACGCAGCTGCTGAAGGAAAAGACGGTCCACGACTTTGCCGAGATGTTTCCGGAGCGGTTCAGCAACAAGACCAACGGCGTGACGCCGCGGCGGTGGCTGCTGGTGGCCAACCCCGATCTGGCTGCGCTGCTCACCGAGACGATCGGCGACGGCTGGATCACCGACCTCGACCGGTTGACCGGCATCGAGCCGCTGGCCGACGACACCCGCTTCCGCGAACGGTTCCTGGCAGCGAAGCGGGCCGCCAAGGGCCGATTCGTCGACTGGATCAGGCGGACGGCGGGCATCGAGATCGACCCCGACACGATCTTTGACACGCAGATTAAGCGGATTCACGAATACAAGCGACAGCTGCTCGCCGCGCTTCAGATTGTGGTGCACTACAACCGGCTGCGGGCCGACCCCAGCCTCGCGCTGCCACCGCGGACATTTTTGTTCGCCGGCAAGGCAGCGCCGGCCTATCACCTGGCCAAGCTGATCATCAAGCTGATCACCAGCATCGGCCGCACGGTGAACCGCGACCCGCAGATGCGGGATCGCCTCCGGGTGGAGTTTCTGCCCAACTATTCGGTCACGCTGGCAGAGCATCTGATTCCTGCCAGTGACGTCTCCGAACAGATCTCGACGGCCGGCTACGAGGCCAGCGGCACCAGCAACATGAAGTTCATGCTCAATGGAGCGGTGACGATGGGCACCCGCGATGGGGCGACCATCGAAATTGCCGAGGCAGTCGGCGAGGAAAACTGCTTTCTGTTCGGCCTCACCGCCCAGCAGGTGATTGAGAGCCGCGGCGGGTACTCACCCGGCTGGCACTATCACAACGAGCCGGAGACCCATGCCGCCCTCCAGCTGATCTTCAATAACCACTTCAATCACGACGAGCCCGGTATTTTCGAGCCACTGCGAGAGGCCTTGCTGTCCCGCGGCGACCCCTACATGCACCTCGCCGACCTCGGCCCCTACGTCGAGGCGCAGCGACGGCTCGGCGAGGCCTACGGCGATCGTTCCGCCTGGGCCCGAATGGCCATTCTCAATACCGCTCGCAGCGGCCGGTTTTCCAGCGATCGGACGATCGCCGAATACGCCCGCGACATCTGGCGGGCGACGGCCTGTCCGGTGGACGGTCGGGAGCCGTGACTGGCGGAGCTGCCGAAATCGAACGTACGGCAGGCAGGCTGCGTTGACCCGGGGGGCGGTCGGCAGCCGGCAGCCCAATCTTTACTCGGCTTTTGTGAAGTTTCGCCGGCGCGACGGTCGACGTAACAGACACGGGGGTGGACCTGTGGCCGGTTCGTTGAGGCAGCGGGGGAGCACAGCGTGGTGAGACGGATTCGGCAGGCAGCGGTGATCGCCACAAAAAACGGGCGGGTCTGCCTGATCACCACCAGCAGCGGCAAACGGTGGCTGGTGCCCAAGGGGAACCGCCAGGCGGGCTGCGATCTTCGCCAGACGGCTACTCGCGAGGCGTGGGAAGAGGCGGGGCTCGTCGGCAGCATCGAGGGCCAACCGCTGGGAACCTACCAGTTCGTCAAACTCGGCCGTCTGCATGAGGTGATTGTCTTCCGCATGCATGTGCGGGAGGCCAAACGAAACTGGCCGGAACGGGGCAAACGGCGGCGGCGGTGGCTGCGGCCGGCCAAGGCGAGCGACCGAATCGAACACGCCCAGCTGCGCGAGATTGTGGCTGCGGTCGGGGCGGCACCCGCGCGGGCCGCCTGACGAGCCGGTAGCAGGTGCGGCAGGGGGAAACAGGCGTCGTGGGAAGGGTCCGCGGCGGGGCTTGATCAGGAGGTGGCAGGTGACCAAGGACATGACGGGCCGGAGGATTGCCGATTTGCAGGATTCAACCCCGGTGGCAGACGCCGCCCGCAGGGTGATCGCGCTGCGGCTGGAGTCTGTTCGGGATTGCCTCGGCAGGGCGCTGCGCGAGTCGGAGAACCGCCGGCAGAATATCCACGCCCTCCGGGTGGCAACCCGACGGGCGACGGCAGCAGTCGATATCTTTCGCGAGTGTTTGCCGCGGCGGATTCATAAAGAGGTGCGGGGCCACCTGCGGTCGATTCGCCGGGCGGTCGGGGCCGCCCGTGACTGGGATGTGATCCTGCAGCGGCTTTCAAAGGCGGCCAAGAAGGCAGATGACGCCGACCGTCCGACCTACGACATGCTGCACGGCTATGCCCTCGCCCACCGCATTCCGGCCCAGCACCAGCTGGAACTGGCCTGTCCCGACTATCCCTTCGGTTTCGACCGTCTCCAGGCCCGTACGGTGGCCGCGGTCCGCTGGCGGCAGGATCCGCAGCCGAGCCTCGGCAGTTTCTCCCGGCCTTTGATCGGCCAACTGATCGATGGCTTCAACGGCCTTGCTGAGCGGGGAGACGGTGACTGGGCAATGCTGCATGAGGTTCGCATTGCCGGCAAGCGGCTGCGGTACAGCCTCGAGGTGGTGGAGGACTGTTTCGGTTCGGCCCTCGAGGCCCACCTGACCCCGGCGTTGGCCCGGCTGCAGGAGGTGCTTGGGGCGGTTAACGACAGCTTCAACGCGTCACGGCTGCTGCGGCAGATTGTCGAGGGCATTGCTGACTGCGTGCCGGGCGTGGCCGACTGCTACCGTGACCTGATGGAGCGGCAGATTGAGGAGCATGAGGAACGGATGCGGTCCGGCCGGGAGGACTACCGGTCCTGGCTGGAGGAGTGGAACGGCAGCGAGATGCAGCAGGCCTTGCTCGCGGTCTGTCCCGACCTTTCGGTTCGTGCCGGTTGGAACAGCCAGGTCACCGTCCCGGTGCCACTCGATCCGGCCACGCTGGGCAGAACGGCCTGAGCGCGGGCTGCGGCCAAGCCTTCACGCTAAAAGCTCTTCAGGCAGTGGGTGACGCGGAAGGAACGGGCCGCCGACAAAAAATGCTCTAGGCCCCGCCGGCAGGTTTTCGGTATGTCTCCCAAGCTTGTGTGGATTGCGGCGGAGCATTGGCGAGGCAGGGAAATGAGTGTGGTGCCGGGATGGCTTTGTGCAAGGGGCAGAGTTTCTCGATTGCATCGGCGAGCAGCTTCCCGGCAGCAACTCGGGGCCGAACAGCTTGAGCCGCGGCAGCTGCTCGCGAGTCACCCCGGTATCGTCTTTGATGCAACGGGTGAAGAGGTGCCGGTTGACCCTGCCGTCCAAGCGGCCTTGGGAGATCTGCTGGCCTATATTTCAGCAGCTGTCGAGTCGCAGCCGACAGCCGGAGCCTTCAGCCTGCCGGCCGCCACGCCCCACCGTGAACTGATCGTCTGGGGCAATGGTGGAGCGATTGACGGTGTGCTCGTGACGGCCGTCGCCCATGACGGTCAGGCCGGCAGCCTGGCGACCGATCTGGCGGCAGTCGGTGGGACGGCGATCGTCACCGCCGGCGACTATATTTCAGCGGTGGTGCCCTTCACTGCGATCGACGACGTGGCCGCCATCGCGGCCCTCGATTATGGGGACGTGGCCTTCGAGTCAGTGGCCAACGGCAGTCCGATCACCAATCAGGCTGCCATTGCCCTCGGGGCAGAGGCGGCCCGGGCCCGGTTTGGCAGTGACGGCAGCGGCGTCCGGGTCGGGGTGATCTCCGACAGCTTCAACAATCTGGGTGGCTACGCCTATGACGTCAGCATCGGCGTGCTGCCGCCTGATGTTGCGGTGCTGAAGGACTATCCGCTCTTCACGCAGGACGGGGTGCCGCAGCCGGGCGACGATGAGGGGCGGGCCATGGCCCAGCTGGTCCACTCCATCGCGCCGGGGGCGTCGCTGGCCTTCGCCTCCAGTGGTAGCACCCCGGCGTCGTTCGCCGAGAGCATCCGGATGCTCGCCGAGGCGGGCTGCCAGATCATCGTCGATGACATCACAGAGGGGGGTGTGCCCTGGTTTCAAGACGGCCTGGTGGCCCAAGCGGTCGACGATGTCGTCCGCGACTTTGGGGTCGCCTACTTCACTTCGGCGGGCAACTTCGGCCGCAACAGCTATGCCGCCGACTTTCGGCCGGTGGCCGCCGCCGACCTTGAGGGGCTGCCGGCCGAACTGGCTGATGTGACGGGGCTGAGCCTCCACGACTTCGACCCAGGCCCTGGCATCGATGTCTTCCAGACCGTCGGGATTCCGGCTGGGCTCGACAGTGTGCGGATCGTCATGCAGTGGGACCAGCCGTGGGAAGATAATGCCAGCGACATCGATCTCTATGTCTTTTCAGCCGACGGCATCGAGCTGCTCACTCGACTCGAGGGCAGCCATCAGCTTGGCGCCGATCCGGTGCTGGGGGGAACGCTGCCGATCCCGCCGGGGCTCGACGCAGTGCAGTTGGTTGTCGCCCATGCTGGCGGTGTCGCCCCGGGCTATTTCAAGTACCTGACCTACCATGCGACGGTGGAGCCTGAGTACGTCTCTGGTGACAGCACAATTACCGGTCATGCCAATGCGGCGTCAGCCGCAGCGGTGGGGGCGAGCTTCTATTTTCGAACGCCTGCCTACCGGCAGACGCCGGGCGAACTGGCTCCGTCGAGTTCCCGGGGGGGGACGCCGATTCTCTTTGCTGAAGATGGCCAGCGGCTGGCCAAGCCCGTTGTCCGCCAACAGCCCCGCTTCGTTGCCCCGAACATCGGCGACACCTCGTTTTTTGGCAGCGACGTCGAACTCAACCGGCTGCCCAACTTCAGCGGTACGTCAGCGGCGGCTCCCAATGCAGCCGCGGTCGCGGCATTGATGAAACAGCTTGATCCCACCCTGTCGCCCGAAGAGGTCTTTTCTGTCCTCGGGACGACCGCCAGTGGTATGCCCGAGGCCGGTGGGCCGCGGGCAGTCGGTGCCGGCCTGATCAGCGCTGAGCGGGCCCTGGCCAGCGTCGCTGGGGTGACAGTCACCGGGACGGTCTTTGAGGATTTTGACCGTGATGGCAGCCTGAGCCTCGGCGAGCGACCGCTGGCCGGTGAGACGGTTTTCCTTGATCTCAATGGCAACGGGCAGCTCGACCGGGCCCCGGTGGCGGGGGCGACGAGGGCTTTTGTCGGCTTTCAATCGACCGAATCGACGGAGATCGGGATTCGTACGCTGATCGAGAACCCCAACACACCGAACACCGGCCCACTGCAGCAGCCGTTCACGGCGACGGCGGGGATTGATGTCAGCGACCTGCCTGGTGCGGTCACCGATCTCGGGGTGGTGTTTACCCTGCAGAGCGACCAGGTGCTTGCCAACCAGATGATTGGCCCACTGTTTGTCATCCTGATTTCACCGAATGGGGTGCGGGTGCCGATCGACGGCACGACGGTGCTGGGCGAAGGGACCTCGGCGAGCAGTTTTGACCCGTATCCGCTGCTGCTGCCAGCCGACGGCCAGCCCTACCCACGGCTGGCAAGCCAGTTTGAAACCCCGGTGAGTGAGTTCCTCAATGGATCTGGCAACGCCGTGCTGTCGCAGGTCGATCTGGCGGCAGTCGTCGGCAGCAGCCCGAACGGACGCTGGCAGTTGGAAGTGCAAAGCGGCGACGCTGATCCCGCCCGCACCGCCACGCTCGAATCGTGGGAGCTTTTCCTGCAGACGGCTGAACCCTCGGTGCAGACCGGCGCGGATGGCGGTTACCGCTTCACCGGCCTGTCGCCGGCCCCGGTGGCGGGGCCGATTCAGCCACAGCTTGTTGTGCCCCCGGGCCGCAGCCTGATCGCGCCACAGGGAGTTTATGAACTGACGCCGGGCGTCGGCCAGCAGCCTGCCGGCGTGAACTTTGCGGTCTCGCTGCCGACGCCGATCCCGCGGCCACCGCTGCGGCGGTCGGCCACGATTCGCGTCGATCGAGCTGTGATGGGGCCGCAGCCGGTGCAGTTTTCGTGGGCCGACCTCTCGCTGGCGGTTCTCGGCCAGCCTACGGGTGAGCGATTCGTGGTCGCCACAACCACCATCGGCCGGGTCGAAAAGTGGAATGGGCAGCGGTGGATTGATGTCTCGCGGCCACCGATGGGAAGCTCGCCCCGTGAGCTGCTGCGGCGGCTTGCCGAGCGGGTGATCAGCCCGACCGACGAGCTTCGCTGGTTGCCCCCGGCTGGAGTTGCTGATGGCCAGACTGCGTTCTTAATCATCGGCTGGGACGGCGTCGCCGTCGGCACCGGCCTGTCCGAGGTCGGCTTTACGACCGCGAGCGGTTGAGCGAGCAGAGGCACCTCTTTCGAGACGGCTACCGCAGCGGATTCCAGACCCGGTCAAATCCCAGACCGAAAAAATCTTTCAGGTTCGCGGTCGCAAACTCCGTCACACCGGTGATGCCGCAGCGTTTCGGCGAGTCGGACATCGATGATTCGCCGGAAGGCAAAACCCCGCTGGGAAGCCCGTTGCCAAACGGCCGGCATGATCGGGGCGGAATCGATGAGCTGCCAGGCCTGGTTGGAGCGATACGCATCACAGATTCGCACCGCCTCGCCTGCCGAGAGGGGGACGGGAAAGATTCGTTCCTGAGATTCAAATTGGCTCGACCAGCATGAGTTCACAGATTGCCACATCGCGACGGCTTGCGAGTGATTCAATGAACTGCCGTGCCGGCTGATGCCACGGTGAGTCCCGATTGGCGGCATGGACCGCCAGATTGGTATCGAAACTCAGCATCGGTGGGTCGATCTTAGTCGTGACAGGCAGCTGTCCAGTCCTGCTCTGGGATCAGCGGTTGGCCCATGGAGACCGGTTCCGGTAGCGACCATGCCGTTGGGGTCGTCCGGCCCGGTGGGTGATGGCGGATGATCTCCTCGAGTTCCCGTCGGACGACCTCTGCAAAGCTCATCTCGTTTTCCGCAGCAAGCCGCTTCGCCTCGTAGTAGAGCCGATCAGGAGTTTGTACCTGGGTTTTAATCATGATGGTATTTTACCATCTCTATTGCAGCCGGTGGAGGTGGCCGGTCGAGGTGCGGGGGATGGTCGGCGATTTCACCGCGAATATCGCTGGTTGGGCCAGTCGTGAGGTAGCAGGATAAATGCCAGTGCTGTCAGTCCGCCGAGGCTGCCGCAGAAGATGGCCAGTGTCGCCAGGGCCGACTGGACGCCGGTGGTAACGCTGCGGAGCTTGACGAGGGCGGCTACGGTGACGACCGAGCCGGCAGCAGCCGTGCGGGGCTGCTGGCCGCGAATGGCCAGATGGTCAGCCGTCCGGCCCAGCGTGGTGATGACCGCCGGCCGTTCCGCCCGCACCGCCCGCCGCTGCTTGGCAAAGGCGACATCAGCGCCCGAGGCAACGGCCGAGGACATGATCGACGGCACGATCACCAGCGGCACAACCAGTGCTACCACCGCCAGCAGGCCGGCGTAGGGCATGTCACGTCGGTCGATGCCCTCCACCTCGTCGATCAGGAACGAGGCCGGCAGCATGCCGAGAAAAAATCCCCACGCCCCGAGCGCGGTTGCTGTCTGCCAGCGGGCTGTGCCGAGGTCAAGCCCGGCGAGCCACCAGATGGCTGCCGCCGAGCCGAGGCTGCCCAGCAGCAGCAGGCCGTGCCGCAGCTGCCGGTGGCGGATGGGAGCGGCCACCAGCGTGCCGGCCAGCATGGCCGGGGCGGCCGGGAAAAAGATCAGGCCGGCCAACTCCCGCGGATAGTGCCGCAGCTCGGTCAAATACTGCCCAACGACGCCGAGCACCGCCGCCAGTTGCAGGATCAAGAGCATCCGGGTGGTGATGGCCAGCACATAGACCCGTGCGCTGAGCATCTGCCGGAGGTGATCGGCCGGCGACATGCCAAAGACGAACCGCAGGACCAGCAAGACTCCAAGCAGGCCGCAGATGGCGACCATCACGACATAGGCGTTGCTGGTGAAGCCGCCCAGTTCCCGGCCCTTGTCGGTGACCACCATCAGGCTGACCACCCAAAGCACCAGCAGATGGATGACGAGCAGATCGACCTTGGGCCGCTCGTGACCGGCGACCTGTGGCGCGGGGCGATCGGCCGGCAGCCAGGCCAGCAGCAGGCCCATGCCGACCAGGCAGACTGGCACGTTCATCCACCAGACCCACCGCCAGGAAAAGGCTTCGGTCAGCCAGACCGCCAGCCAGGGGGAGAGGGGCCGGCTGGCATAGGCGAAGATGCCGTAGAAGAGTACGGCACCAAGAAAGAGTCGGTCGAACCGGCCGTAGAGATAGTTACGAAACAGGCCGATAGTCATTCCCTTGCCGAGACCTTCGACGATACGGCCGCAACAGAAGCTGGAAAAGTCGGTGGCACAGCCGCAGAGCAGGTTGCCCGCCGCGAAGAAGGTCAGCCCGATGACGAGGGTGTCGCGGGAGCCGATCTTGCCGGCCAGAGCAAGGCTGCCGAAGAGGCCGTAGAGCATCGGCACCCCCCAGGCGATTTCGGCCCAGAGCTGGTCGGCCTTGTCGTACTCAAGCGCCCGGCGGATCGTGTCGTGAACCAGGCCGGTCAGGACCAGCGTCTGGTAGACCGTCGCCAGGATCGCCAACGCCGCCACCATCGTCACTGCCAGCCGGAGTCGGTCGCTCGTTGGGGGGCGTGTGGTCATGGCGTCGGTCATGGTTGCTGGTGTGAGTTCACCACGAAGGCACGAAGGACACGAAGTGGTGGTGTTTCAAAAGGTGCGAGTGTCGAAGGTTTTCGGAAGACCCCCGGCCCGGGTTTTGTTGGTGCGGTGAGTGGAACGGGATTCCTGGAATCCTGGGCTGCGGGAATGCGGTTTGTGAATCAATCAATGCGGTTTCCCTCAGCTTGCGGTTCGGGCTTCGAAGCAAGGGCCTTATTGCTGGTGGGTGCTGAGCGGAACGAAATTCCTCAAAGCCCGAGGCGCGAGCCGAGGGAATGTGTTCCGGGGAGCATGGGACTTTTGCTGGTAGCTGCGAACGCCAAACATCAAACCCGTTTACCCGGATGAGAGGATGCGGCAGGTTCTTCATCGACTCACTGTTTTCTTCGTGTCCGCCGTGCCTGCGTGATGACTGGTGATGATCTCCGGTTCACCGCGTCTGGCCACCCGCGCGGCTTCGGCCTCTTCAACCCACTCAGGGTCGCCGGGGCCGTGGGCGATCGTGACCCGGACCGACATACCGGCCCGCAAGTGCTGCCAGTGTTCGTCCCGCTCGATCTCAATCCGGACCGGCACCCGCTGGACGACTTTGGTGAACTCGCCAGCGATGACATCGCGGGGCAGCAGCGAAAACTCGGCGCCGGTGGCCCGGTTGATCCAGAGCACCCGCCCCCGCAGGACGGTGTCGAGGGCTGCGATCTCGAGTGAGCAGCGATTGCCCGGATTGACCCCAGCCAGTCGGGTCTCCTCGAGGTTGGCGATCACATGCAGTGCCTCAGGGTCGAGCAGCGTCGCGATCGGCAGACCCGGTGGAGCCTCATCACCGGCATGCTTCGCTTTGTGAACGATGATGCCTTTGCTGGGCGCTGTCACCTCCGTGTGGGCCAGCGTGTGGCGGGCGGCGGTGACCGCGGCTGCAGCGTCACGGACCGCTTCTTCTCGCAACGCGACCATGTGTTCAAGTTCCGCCACCGTTTCCCAGCCGGTTTCAGTGATCGCCACATCGAGGGCGGCTTTCTTCACCGCCGCCTGGGCAAGGGCCAGATTCTTCTCCGCCACGGCGATCTGTGCGGTGCCCGCCTTGGCCATCCGCTGTTTGGCCAGGGCTGCGTCCAGCTCTGACCTCGTCGCCTCCTCTGCCCGGGTCGCCTCCTCCATTCGCCGGGCTGGCACCGCCTCCTGTTCGGCTAGGCTGGTGAACCGTCGGCTGTCGGTGGCGGCCTGCGCGTGATTGCTGCGGGCGACGGCAACAATGGCGACCGCGGCCTCGATGTTGCCAGCCACCTCTGCCTGGGTGAAGGCCAGGCCCTGCTCGGCCTTTTCCTGCTCGACCAACGCCATCCGGTAGGTCTGTTCGGCCAGGGCGATCGACAACGGCACCTCTCTGCGGACCTTGGCGAGGCCGACCTGCTGCCGCTTTAGTTCCGCCCGGGCGATACCGAGCTTGGCCTCAGCCATGGCAAGCTGATCCTGAAATGGCGTCGGGTCAATCCGGGCAATCACCTCACCCGCCACCACCCGATCGTTTGCCTCAACCGGGAAACTGATCAGTCGGCCGGTGACCAACTGCGGGGCGACATGAATCAGCGGGGCTTCGATGAAGGCATCCTCGGTGATTGAGTGCGTTGCCCGGAAGGTGGCATAGCGGTAGGCCTCCGGAGCGGCAACGCCCACAACCAGGCTCACCAGCACGACAACGGCCAATCCGATGACCAGCGGTTGGCGGCTGCGGCGAGGGCTTGGGGCGGCGGTTGCCGGTGAGGGAACAGATGTGGTCTCAGTCATGACGGAGTTCAGGCTGGATGGGGGGGGCGGTCTCTGATCCTGCGGGCGATGGCAGCAGGGCGGGTTGCTCGGTGATTGGTACAAGACCGGTTGCGGCATCGTCAGTGATTGCTCCAGCATTGAAGAAGGTCGGCTGGTGCGGGGTGAAATAGTGACAGCCGACGTCGGCCCCCATGGCGTACTCCAGCCGGGCCAGGGCCAGCAGGTAGTCGTAGATGGCGTTTTGGTATTCCTGCCCGGCCTGGGTGACCGCCGTCTCGGCCTCAAAGACCTCGGCGGCAGTGGCGTCACCCTCCCGGGCCCGGGCCTGCACGATCCGGTAGGTCTCCCGGGTCTGCTCGACTGGTTTCTCCGAACGGCCGATCGCTCGGGCGGCGGCCACGAACTGCTGGTAGCACTCGTTGACCTGGAAGGCGATCGTGTCGGAGAGGATCTCGGTCTGGATCATCGCTGACCGCACCTGCGAGTCAGCCTTGCGGATGTCGGCCACCCGCTTGCCCCCCTCGTAGACACCCCACTCGAGGTTGATGAAGCCGAGGGGAACGTCGACGTAGCCGCCCGGCTCATCGGCCCGGAAGTTGAAGTAGAAGCCATTGGCAAACACCTTGGGGGCGAAGCCGAGCTTGGCGACCCTGCGGCCGGAGTCGGCGATAGCCACCGTTCGGCGGGCGACGGCGAATTCACGGCGGCTGCGGACGGCCTCTTCGAGGCAGTCGGTCACTGTCATCTCGAAGCCGGGCACATCACTAAAGCCGGCCACCGGAGTCGGCTGGTGCTGGGGTACCCCCATCGCCAGATTGAGTCCGCCGGCGGCAATCCGTTCGGCCGCCTCGGCTGAGTCGCGCAGCTTCAGCGCCCCGGCCAGGGCCACGTCGGCCCGCAGCTCTTTTTCCTTTTCAAGCAGGCCACCCTGCTGCAACTTGGCAATGGTCTGTCGTTCGCTCTCCAGCCGGGCCGCCGACTCTTCAGCGATCCGGGCCAGTGACCGGGCTCGCAGCAGTTCGAAGTAAGCGAGCGTCACCTCGTGGGCGATGGTTTGTCGGGCCCGGACGGCCTTCAGCCGACTGATCTCCTCGGCCAGACCGGCCTGCCGGTGCAGGCCGAGCCGGCGGCCGAAGTCAGTGATCAGCCACTGGATCCGGGCCTCGGTAAGGACATAGGTGGTGTTGTAGTCGAAGCCGATCGGCAGGAAGCCCTGCTGCGGCACATAGGTGCCCTGGGCGGTAGGGGCGCCGGGAATCGGAATGCCGATACCGCCAACGTTGACGCCAAACTCACCCACGCTGTATCCGGCACTAACCAGCGGGAGAAAGGCGGCTGATGCAACGTCGCCAGCCAGACCGGCTCGGGCGATGTTTTCCAGTTCAGCCCGCAGCCGCGGCTGCCGCCGCATGGCTGTCTGGATGCAGGCGTTGAGCGTGAGGCCACCGGCGGAATTGTGCGGTAGTGTCGTATCGACAGCGGTGGCGTCGTGCAGAATTTCGGCTTCGTGCGTCGCGAGTACGACCGCGCCGACTGGTGCCGCAGCCTCCGCCAGCGGAGCCGGTGTCAGCGGTCTGGCAGGTGGCGTGGTCTCGGGGAGTACCGCCTCGGCGGTGCTGCCGACTGCCGCCCGGAACCGATCGCCCGCGCAGCCCGTTACTGCGGCAAGCATCCCGGCAGTAAGCAGCACCACGACCGGCACAAACCAGCGGATCTGCCAGGGCTGTTCATCGAGCGGGCGGGAGGGCATACCGGGAGCCAAGTTGAGCGATGGATTCGGCTTCTCTTCTTTTCGGCACAATCGGCAGCGATGCTCAAGCAGTGGCCGACTTGGCGGGGTGGCATGGCCCGGCTGTCGAGTGAAGGCGGCGCGGCTGGGGTGACGGCGCGGGCTGCGGATGGATGGCTATTGGGCTTGTCGAAATGACTGCCGATCGGGTCTGTTGGAGAAGCACAGTGCGATGAAGATCCGTAGCTACGACCCGAACCCTCTATGCGGCCATCTACTCGACATTGCCGACGGCTCAACGTGCTGTGGAAAGCCGCAGTCGTCATCGGGGGGCTAGCAGCAACTCAGTTGCCGCTATTTGCCCAGAATGACTGGCAGTACCCCGATCCGTTTTTTGGTGGCATCCAGTTTGAGCGTCAGGCGGGCCTGCGGGGCGACTGGTCGTGGCGATTGCCCCAGCCGGCCACTGATCGACAGCTACCGCCGGATGATCCTGAAGCGGCTGATGCGGAGGAGATGTTCCGTCAGCGACCGTCCCGCCGGTGGCGGGCCTGGCGTCGCTGGCAACGCAGCGGCCGGTCATCGAGGGCCGCTCAATGATCAGCCGGAACAATCGACCGCTGCCGCGGTTTATCACCACCATGCCACAGGGGGTGGCAGAACGTCTGCCAGAGGATGCTGCCGGCTATGTTGGCGAATTGCTGGCCCAGCATCAGGTTGACCTGCGGGTGGTGCCCCGCCGGGTGACGAAACTCGGGGATCATCGGCCGCCGAATGCCGCTGTGCCCTGGCACCGGATCACCATCAATGATGACCTGAACCCGTACGCCTTTCTGGTCACACTGCTGCATGAGTTGGCCCACCTGGCCACCCATGTCGAACACGTTGGTCGCCGCCGGCGGCTGCAGCCCCATGGCCGGGAGTGGCAGCATCAGTTTACCAGGATCATCGGGCCGGTCGTGACCGAAGGCTTGGTGCCGGATGATGTCAGCAGGGCGTTGCGGGCCTCCCTGCTGCGGCCGCGGGCTGCAACCTGCAGCGATCGAAATCTGCTGCTGGCCCTGGCGAGATATGAGCCGGTCCATGACGGTCGGCAGCGGGTTGAGGAGCTTCAGGTTGGTGTGGTGTTTGAGACCGAGACCGGCCGGAGATTCATCCGGGGAACCCGACTGCGGAGCCGGTATCGCTGTGTCGAAGTCGATTCGGGATTCGAATATCGGGTGCATGGCTTGGCCCTAGTGCATGCTATTTCCGAGGCAGACTAATCACTCCGCCAGCGAAAGGTCGGAGCGGGTCGACAGGGTATGCTGGGATGATCCGGACGATTACCGGGGTCCACTCACACAGCCAGCCGAGGGCGATGACATGCAGCAGGTCGCACACATAGCCCTGATTCTTCTCAGCCTGGTCGGTGGTGCGGCCGCGGCGGAACACGCCACGATCGCCGACGGCTGGCCCCGCTTTCGTGGTCCCGACGCCGCGGGACAGGGAGGCGGTTTCACCCTGCCGGTTGACTGGTCCGCTGCTGACTGGAATTGGCAGGTCGATCTTCCTGGGAAAGGACATGGTTCACCCATCATTCACCAGGGCCGCATCTACTCAGCTGCGGCATCGGAGGAGGCTGGGCTTCGCTTCCTCCTCTGTCACGACCTGTCCAGCGGCCGGCTGCTCTGGCAGCAGGCCTTTCCGGGGCCGATCGAGCGGCATCACCAGCAGAATAGTTCCGCCTCGGGAAGTGTTACTGTTGATAGCCGCGGCGTCTACTGGCTTTGGGGGATCAGCCAGAATGTACGGCTGGTGGCGGTGACGCACGCCGGTGAGCCACGGTGGTCCGCCGACCTCGGGCCGTTTGTCGGCCCGCACGGTTTTGGCGGGTCACCGATTGTCTGGGACGACCTGGTCATTGTCCCGCTGGAGCAGGATGAGGCTGGAGCGATCGTGGCAGTCGCTGCCGACACCGGCAGGCAGCGGTGGCGATTGGCCCGAGAAGGCGTCGGTAAGGCTGCTTATGCCACGCCGTTGGTGTTGCCGGGTGCTGGAGGAAAAGACCAGCTCATCTGCACGAGCAACGCGCACGGTATCTATGCCGTCGATCCCGCAACCGGGCGGGTGCTGTGGGAGCAGCAGTGCTTCCCCCGACGGACGGTCGCCTCGCCCATCGCGACGGGCCCGCTCTTGATTGGAACCTGTGGAAACGGTGGGGGGAACAACCTGCTGGTCGCGGTCAGGCCACCTGTAGGCCCCGAGGACGATCCTGAGGTGGTCTACCAGGTCAGCCGCAGCGTCGCCCCTTATGTGCCGACTCCGCTGGTGTCCCGGGGCCGGCTCTATCTCTGGGGAGACAAGGGTGTGGTCACCTGTCTGACAGCCACGGACGGAACCGAACTCTGGAAGGGCCGAGTCGGTGGCGGCTATTCCGCATCGCCGATCGTGGTGGGGAATCAGATTCTCAATATCTCCAGCGCTGGGGAGATTGTTGTGCTCGACGATGCCGACCGCTTCGAGATCTGCCTGCGGGTGCCGCTTGAGGAAGAGACGCGGGCCACACCGGCTGTCGCCGCAGGCTGGCTGGTGGTCCGGTCGGTCAGTCGGCTTCGGGCCCTTCAACTCGATCCCGCAGGCCGCTGACTCGCTGCCTCTTGAGTAAGAGAGTCGCCGCTGACTGCGACGGCAGCCTTTTTCCACGGTCTGCTCGGCAGTTCGGGCCGCTGGGCTCCCTCAGGATCACCGGCGTTGAGAAAGCTCGTAGTCGCGCTGTTGCTGCTGGCTACTGTTGTGACCGAGTGGCTCGTGATCCAGCTGACTGGCCCACCGAACGGACGGAACGCGAGCGGGGCTGGCTCGGCTGGGAGACAGTCCGGGGGCCGCGTCGCCGGACGCTGTTGCCGTAGAAATGCAGGGGACGGTTGGGTCGCTGTTCGATCGGCGTGTTCTGGATCCGTTCCCGCTCTGCCCCGAAGACGATGATCCGGGGATCAAAACCGGTATTGGCGGCAACAACTGGGATGCCACTGAACGAGACGGAAAGGACGGTCAACAGGGCGAGGGGACGCATGGCAACAGTCTCGGGCGAGGAAGGGCCGGCACACCGCAAGCATGGCATATGAACAATGAACCGCTTGCTCGCAAGCGACCTCAGCTTGCCCCTGACGGCTCGGTCAGGCCGCAGCGTACGGGCAACCCCTACAACCGGACGGGTAATCCTCCAAGGCAGTGGCTCACCCGTCGGTGCTGGTTGAGTGTTGCAGCCACTTCTTGAGGAAGGCGGTCAGCCCGGAGGCCGTTGAGGCCGAGGCACCAGCCCCGATGGCTGGCAAGTGCGTCGGCCGCACGTATTGAAATCCTCTCGACCTCGTTCAAGTGGAGGCCATATGGAAGGCCTGCCAAAGCCTCAGCCGCCTCGTCAGAAAGCACCTTCATGCCGTTCAGGCAGACGTCGCCACGGTGACGAGCCAAGGCCTTGCCGTCCGCTACGTTAAGTTGCTTCACACCATTAAGAGCAAGCGGCCCTACATGCCTCGCGAGAGCTTTGGCAACACCAGGCGCAAGTTCCGTGAGCCCATCAAGTTTCAGCGGCCCTTCGCACAGGGCAAGACCATCGGCCGCTTGAGCGGAGAGTTCAAGAACCCCGGTAAGGACGAGAGCCTCGCGGCGTCCTCCTAATGCAACTGCGGTTTTCCATGAGAGCGATTGCAATTTTGGGACGCTGAGGATGCCGGTGGTCGCGGCAAGAGCCTGAGCGGCAGCAGGCGTGAGGATTTCGAGATTGGGTAAGAAGATATCGGTGGCGGTTTCTGCCAATAAGTGAGCCTGAGCGGCCGTGAGAATCCTCTCCGTACAGACCACAACATTGGCCTTCCAGCTCGGTTGCTCGCCGTGCGCGAGCAGCAGGCCATCTGTAACGACATCGACACAGGTGCCGTACAGCGAACCATACCGCTGAGCCGCGGACAGAGGCTGGCCGGGCCAGATGGCATTGACACGAGTGGCCACCGGGGACGTCTGGTTGAGGGTGGGAAACTCTTGGTCGCAACCACAGCAAAAGAATGCCGCAAAGGGCAGGAGTGCTAGTGTGGGACGCTTGTAAAATCGTCGGAGATGGGCCAATCGGATCGACGCTTGCATTTGAGAAGCTCCATGATCCGCCTATCGGGGTCGAAGGATGAAACGCGCAGCGATACACAAGAGGCTAGAGGAAGCGAACGATCGTTCTCTAAGAAGCGAGCCGTTTGCAGGTGGGAGGCCGGGCATTGGCCTTGGGGGCGGGGAGCGATGGTGAGTGCCGCCAAAGCATCACTCACCACCACTGTCCATAAGCTATCCTGAACGAAGAATCACGACAAGCTGTGAGAAAATTTTTTTTGTGTTAGTGGAGCTTTCTTCGGGGGGGGGCGTCCCGCCGCCTTGCTCGTGCCTGTTGCAGGCCAGAGAGGTGACCATGGGTCGCTATCACGAGACAGAACGCCATCCTTCATCACGCGTCGGTGGGTACAGGTCATGGCCCTTGAGGCCAGAGGAGTTTTGATGGCGGCCCCTTCAAAGTCGATCACCCGGCGTCCCCGCGATCCTGCTCGCACCAAGGGGCGGCTGCTTGCGGCCGGTATTGAACTCTTTGCCAAACGTGGTTTTCACGGCGTTGCGGTCGACACGATTGTGGCGACGGCCGACTGCAACAAGCGGATGCTCTATCACTATTTCGGAGACAAGGAGGGCCTCTACGCCGCCGTGCTCCAGGCGGTCTATAAGCGGATGGAGCAGGTCGAGATGAAGCCGCTGCCGGCCGCAGCGACAACCGCCGATGTCATTCGCGAGATGATGGCCCGGCACTTTAACTTCCTTGCCGGCGAACCCGAGTTCGTCAACTTGCTGATGTGGGAGAACCTCAACGAGGGGCGGATTCTTGCTCGGCACCCTGACCTGCTCACCAAAACACCAGTGATCGATCGTCTGCGGGAGGTTTTGGAGGCGGCAAAACGTCGCGGGGAAATCAGTGACGTTGGCGATGTCCGGCACCTGCTGATTCTGATGATGGGTATGTGCTTCATTTATTTCGCCAACCGTCACACGCTGCACCAGGCAATCGGGCTCGATCTTGATCAGCCGCGGGTGCAGGCCGAGGGGCTGACCATGGCCCAGCGGATGTTCCTGGCTTTCCTGGGGCTCGATGACGAGGGAAACGGCCCTGCTTGTGGTGGTGACGAGCCTGTCAACAAAATGCCGGTGGCTGGCCGGTCGCCTCGAGCACCGACAGCCAGAGGTCGCCGTCGGGGCTGACCCGGTTGCGGTGGCTCACCGCCAGGGCCATCGGAATGTGGACGTAACGGCCGTGCCAGCGGCCGACCACCATCTCCGTTCGCCCGGCCATCGCCGCATGGACCGCATGCTGGGCCAGCCGCAAACAATAGACGCTGTCGTACGGGTTCGCCTCAACGCTGCGGATCTGATAGCTGGGGTCGATGTATTTCAGGTTGATCTCGACGCCCGCCGCATCGAAGTGCCCGCCGATCCGATCCTTCAGAAACAGCCCGATATCGCTGAGCCGCCGATTTCCAGAGGCGTCGACCGCTCCCTCATCAGCCGCCAGCAGATCCTGCCCGGCGCCTTCGGCCACCACCACCACCGCGTGCCCCGACTGCTGGACACGGTCCAACAAGTGGGCGAGGAAGTTGTTTGGCCCTTCGAGGGCGAATGGCACTTCGGGAATCAGCACATAGTTGGCATCGGGTTCGGCTAGTGACGCGTAGCAAGCGATAAAGCCTGAATGCCGGCCCATCAGCCGCACCAGGCCGACCCCGTTGGGCGAGGCCTTGGCTTCGACGTGGGCCGAGCGGATCGACTTGGTGGCTTCGGCGAAGGCAGTCTGGAAGCCGAAGCTCTGGTCGATGTAGGGAATGTCGTTGTCGATCGTTTTGGGAATGCCGACCACCGCAATCTTCTGGTTGCGGGCGGAGATCACCTCGGCAATCTGCATCGCTCCCCGCAGGGTGCCGTCGCCCCCGATGACAAACAGGGCGTTGATGTTCATTCGCTCGAGACAGTCAACGATTTCTTCTGAATCCTGACCGCCCCGCGAGGTGCCGAGGATGGTCCCCCCCTCTTCGTTGATGTCACTGACCATCGTGGGGCTGAGGTCAACCACGTCATGGCCGTAGCGGGGAATAAATCCCTGATAACCGTTGCGGAAGCCGTAGATTCGCTTCACGCCGTAATGGAAGGTCAGTTCCATCACGATGCCGCGGATGACATCGTTGATGCCCGGGCAGAGCCCACCGCAGGTGACGATGCCAACCCGCATTTTCGCGCCGTCGAAAAAGATCTGCTTGCGGGGGCCGGCCGGCTCGAAACCGGGCAGGGCGTCGAGTGCCAGACCGCTCCCCTCGGCTAACTGTTTGGTGTCGTAGAAGTAGACCCGGTCGTCTACGTCGACGTAGTGGGCGGAGGTGCGGCGCGATTCAATCATGCTCCGGATCGGTGAGTCGATCCGGCAGGAGCCGAGGCTCTTGACGGTCAGTTCGTCAGCGGTGGCCATGACAGTGGCTCCTGGGGCCGAAGGGGTGAGAGGCTGACACTCAGCCGGTGGTTCGCATGCCGGCAGCGATGCCCTGGACGCAGAGTCGGAGAAGGTCACCGACGGCGGGGTCGGGCTGGCTGCCGTCCTGCCCCGACGCCGCGGCCCGGCGCCGCATGAATTCGATCTGGATCAGGTTGAGCGGATCGATCGATGGATTGCGAGCCTCGATCGAACGCTGGAACCAGGGGGTGTTGGCCAGCAGTTCACCGCCGCCAACGATGTCGAGAATCGCCTGCCTGGCCTTGTCCCGCTCGGCCGCGATCCGCTGCCAGATGGACCGCCGGACCGCATCGACAGCGCAGAGTTCCGCATACCGCTGGGCAATCACCATGTCGGCTTTGGCGAGGGCGAGCGTAGCGTTGTCGATTGTCGCCTGAAAGAAGGGCCAGCCGCGGTACATGTCGCAGACAGTCCGCCATCGCTGCCGGTCGTCGTACTTGATCTCGATGAGGGCCGTGCCCAGCCCGTACCAGGCGGGAATCATGCAGCGGCTCTGGGTCCAGGCGAATACCCAGGGAATCGCCCGCAGATCATCAAGGCTGCGTTCGCCCCGGCGGCGAGAGGGCCGCGAGGCGATCGGCAGATTCTCGATGTCCTCGATCGGCGTGGTCTGCGAGAAGTAGCTGATGAAGCCGGGCTGGTCGACGAGGTCTCGGTAAACCTCGCGGCTGCGGCTCGACATCCGCTCGGCCAGTTCGGTCCAGGCCGGTTCCGGATCAACCCGGCGGACACTCGAGGCCACCAGCGTCGCCCACGAGACCTGCTCGAGATGGCGGCTGGCGATCTCGGCGTCGTCGTACCGTTCAGCCAGTACCTCGCCCTGTTCTGTCAGCCGGAGTGAGCCGTCAAGGCTCTTGGCCGGGAGGGAGAGAATGCCCCGGGCGGCCGGGCCCCCGCCCCGGCCGAGCGAGCCGCCGCGGCCGTGGAAAAAGGTGAGGCCGACCCCTCGGGCCTCGGCGGCATCGTGCAGTTTCCGCTGGGCGTCCTGCAGCCCCCAACAGGCAGCCAGGTAGCCACCGTCCTTGGTGCTGTCGGAATAGCCGACCATCACGATCTGCCGGTTGCCACTGCGGGCCAGATGCTCGGCATAGGCCGGCTCGTCGAGGATCGCCCCCAGGGTCTCCTCGGCATTGGCCAGATCGGCGATTTTTTCAAACAGCGGCACGATGGCAATGTCGTGGTCACTGATCGGTTCACCGCGGGCCTCGGCCCGGCCGACGGCCCATCGCCAGAGCCAGAGCACCGCCAGCACGTCGGCCGGAGTTCTGGTCAGACTGATGATCGAGCCGCCCAGGCAGGCGGCACCGAAGCAGACCGATGCCCGCTGGAGTGTGGCAAACAGCTGCAGGGTGTCGATCGTGAGTGAATCGAGACCGTCCTCCGGGACCTCGATGTCTGAGCCCATTGTGTCGATGAGCAACCGTCGGCGTTCGGCATCGGGCAGGGCCGCGTAGGCGGTCTTCTCCGGCAGCCGGCCGAGGGCGGCGAAGACGTCACCGAGGATCTCCTCATAGCGGCGGGCATCCTGGCGAATGTCGAGCCGGGTCATGTGGAGGCCGAAGGTGCGGACCAGATCGAGCCACTGCCGCACCGGGGCATCAAGTGACAGCCCGTGGTCACGTTCAAGGCAGTCAACAATGCGGGCGACATCGGCCTCGAAGTCTGCCGGGTCGCTGTAGGCGAGGGGGGCGGAGGGGGCGTTGAGTGAAGCGGCACGCGAGGCTTCCAGCCGCAGCCTGATCATCCGCAGCCACTGACGATAGGCCTCGTTCGGTGGGATGGCCGACTCGGTCTGCTCTAGGTCGGGCCATCGCTGCCGCAGTTCAGCCAATCGGGCAAGCAGGTCGTGGGCCCCCGGAGCCGACTTGAGCGAAATCGTCAGCAGGTCGTGGAGTCGGCGGCACCATTGCAGATGGGTGTCAATCGCTGCCTGCCGCAGCCGGACGAGGGTCTGCTCGGTGATGTCAGCCGTGACAAAGGGATTGCCGTCCCGGTCACCGCCCATCCAGGAGCCGAAGGAGAGAAACCGGGGGATCGTGAAGTGCGCGTCGGGAAATGTCTGTTCCAGTCCTCGCCGCAACGCGGCATAGACGTCGGTAACCGCCGCCCAGAGTCGAGGCATGATCGAAAGTCCCCGCTCGACTTCGTCGAGGACCGTGGGCCTGCTGGGCCGTAAGAAGTCGGACTGCCAGAGGATGGCGAGTTCGCTCCGGAGTTCACTCTCGAGGGCCGCTTTTTCCCGTGGCAGGATGTCGGCGGTATCGAGCCGCTTCAGGCAGGCCCGCATCCGCCGCAGCCGGGCCCGGATGCTGCGGCGTTTGGCCTCGCTGGGGTGGGCGGTGAAGACCAGCTCAATCGCCAGCCGGTCGAGTGCCTGCTGGACTTCGGCTGTGCCCAAACCCAGCTGCTTGAGTTCCTTGAGGCCAGCGGCCAGCGATTCCCCCAGCGGTTCGGGAAAGCTGGTTCGCTCGCGGTCGCGGAGCACCCGCACCCGCTGCCGGTCCTCGGCGATGTTAACCAGATCGAAATAAATCGTCATCGCCTGGACAACGTCCCGGGCGGTGGCTGGATCGAGCGATTCAATCCGTTCGGCCAGCGGCTGTTCGGCGGCATGCTCACCACCGCGGCGTTCCCGGGCGAGTCGCCGGATAACGGCAAGCCGGTCGAAGGTTTCCTGACCGGCAAGTTCGACGATCACGCCCTCGAGCACACTCTCAAGCAGGCGGATGTCGCGGCGAAGCAGGTCGTCATTGACCATCGAGGCCTGGCGGGGAGTGGAGGGAAGCGAGCACCGGACAACAATCAACCGCCTTGGTCCGGGGGACAGAATACGGGACGACGGCCGTTTTGCAAAACGGCCGCCGGCTCGGGGGCGGTGAAGGTCTCGTCGCCGGGCGAGGAAACGCCCAACGCTCCTCGAGCATTCACCGCCCCCGAGCCTTGTTCAGCGTGAGGGGTTCACAGGAGGCTGGGAGCGGAGGTTTTGTTAGTGCGACAGGTGGAACCGTAGTCAGGGAAGCCCGAAGTGCGAGTTTTGGCAGTGCGCTGGGAGATCCCTCACTCCGGGAAGCCCGAGGCGCGAGCCGAGGGAATGGGGTTTGGGCGCACCAACGCGGTTTCCCTCAGCTTGCGCTTCGGGCTTCGAAGCAAGGCGGCTTCTACCAGTGGGTACAAGCGCCCACCGGCAAACCTGCGCTTCGGGCTTCGAAGCATGGGCTTTTCTGTAGCTAGCCGATTAGCCGCTTCATCTCCCGCACCGCCTCGGTCATGCCGACGAAGATGGCTCGGGCCACAATCGAGTGGCCGATGTTGAGTTCGTGCATGCCTTCCAGTTGGGCAACCGGCACGACGTTGCGGTAGGTCAGCCCGTGGCCGGCGTTGAGGGTGAGGCTGGCCTGCCGGGTCAGCGTGGCGGCCCGGGCAAGTGAGTGGAGTTCGCGGTCGCGGTCAGCCTCGGTGGCGGCATTGGCGTAGCTGCCGGTGTGCAGTTCAACGGCCGCCACCCCGAGGGCGGCCGCCGCCTCGATCTGGGCTGGGTCGGGATCGATGAACAGCGCGACCACAATGCCGGCAGTGTGAAGCTGCCCAACCGCCGCGGTGACGGCCACGCGATTCCCCACCACGTCGAGGCCGCCTTCGGTTGTCACCTCAGCCCGGTTTTCCGGGACCAGGGTCACTTGGTGGGGCCGCACCCGGCAGGCGATCGCCGTCATGGCCGGTGTGATGGCCGATTCGAGGTTGAGCTTCACCTGCACCGTTTCTTTGAGCACCTCCAGGTCACGATCCTGAATGTGCCGGCGGTCCTCGCGGAGGTGGACGGTAATGGCGTCTGCCCCGCCCAGTTCCGCCGCTGCGGCAGCCCAGACCGGGTCGGGCTCAACGGTGCGCCGCGCCTGCCGCACTGTCGCGACGTGATCAATGTTGACGCCGAGGCTGGCCATGAAAGGGACTCCTTAAAATTGCAAACGGCCCCGGCGGGGGGCCGGGGCCGTTTCAGCCAACGACTGAGCCTTTCGGTTCAGACTTCCTTTTTCAAGAGGATCACCGCGTTGCCGCGGGGCGTGCGGATTTGCAACACCACGCCGGCTTCGGGGGTCTCCTGCTCAATTGCTTCGGCAAACTCGTCGATCGAGCTCACTGGGGTCTTGCCGACCTTGCGGATCAGCACGCCCGGGCCAAGCCCGACCTCGGCAGCCAGACCGTCGGGATCGACCCGGTCGACCAACACGCCATCGAAACCCTCGTACGCATCCTGAGCAACCGAGCCCTTGTCGCGAACCTCAAGCCCAAAGGTCTTGGAGTAGAAGGTCTCTTCACCCCCGGGAGCGATCCGCCGCCCCTGCTGCCGCTGACCGAACCGCTCTGGCAGTGTCTTCACCTCAACCTTCACGGACACCTCGCGGCCGTCCCGCAGGACCACCACGTCGTGCTGCTTGCCGATGGCCGACCGCTCGACCACCTCTTGCAACGTCCGCGGACTATCGACCGGCTTGCCGTCGAACGAGACAACGACGTCAAGGTCCTGCATGCCCGCATCCTTGGCAGGTGTGCCGGGCATCACCTCGGTGACAAGCACACCCTTGCGGCCCGGGGCGCCGAGTTTGGTGGCCATGTCAGCCGACAGCGGTGCGATTGACACGCCGAGGTAGCCCCGCTCAACAATGCCGCGGGCGATCAGCTGTTCGCTCACCCAGCGGGCCTGGTTGATCGGAATGGCAAACCCAATGCCCTGGTAGGCACCGCTGTTGGACGCAATCGCGGTGTTGATGCCGATCACCTCGCCGGCCAGATTGACGAGCGGCCCACCGGAGTTGCCCGGGTTAATGGCCGCGTCGGTCTGCAGGAACTTGGCCCGGCGAATCCGGCCGAGTTCCCGGCCTTTGGCCGAGATGATGCCCGCACTGACCGTCGTCTCCAACTCGAACGGATTGCCGATGGCAATCACCCAGTCACCGATCTCCAGTTCATCAGAGTTGCCAAGCGCCGCCGTCGGCAGGTTGTCGGCGTCGGCCAACCTGATCACCGCGATGTCGCTGTCGGGGTCGGTCTTGATATCGACCGCCTTGAACTCACGGCCGTCGGTCAGTTCGACCGTCACCTCGTCAGCCCCTTCGACAACATGGTTGTTGGTCAACACGATGCCGGCCGCATCGACGATGACGCCGGAACCGATTCCCGAGCGGGGTGGCATCCGGCCGTTTGGTGCGCCGAACCCCTCGGGCATCCCGTCGCGAAAAAAGTCTTCAAAAGGCGTGCCACGGAATGGATTGTCGATTCCGCCCCGGCCGTCGCCGTTGGAGGTGACGTTGCGGGCCTTGGTCTCGCTGCGGACAACCACCACGCTGGGTGTTGCCTTACCGGCGGCGTTGCGGAAGGCCCGCGATAACGCATTGGCTGCCGCGACCGGGTCGGCCGGTGCCGGATCAGCCGCCAGCGTTGCCGGCGGCAACAGCAGCCCGAGGGTAGCCGCCATCAACAGGGCGGTTGCGACTGAAGACCATGCGTGACGGCCACTGGCCGCAAGAATCGTCTGCTTGCAGATTTTTGACATGTAATTGTCCTCCTTTTCTTCCCTCCGGCTTTCCCGCCGGAACTGAAACGTAGACACGTTCCGCAGCAGGGAAGACCCCGCTCGCAGCCCGCCGGTGCCGACTCCATCTAGTATCATAGGAGCAACCGCTGCGGGGGGACGATAC
>Ga0209986_10000142_pt1 | contig 63969 bp, 53 predicted proteins | sample BlataG_FD_183168 | JGI IMG/M metagenome (GOLD analysis project Ga0209986, IMG submission 183168) | Deep subsurface microbial communities from Black Sea to uncover new lineages of life (NeLLi) - Black_00105 metaG (SPAdes) (version 2) | ecosystem: Environmental > Aquatic > Marine > Oceanic >... | reverse complement strand
CTCATTTAGAATCAGTGGCAAGAAGTTAGCCACTTTGGCCTTGTACACCCGGTTTCCTTTCTCATCAATAATACTCAAGACGGTATTACTTGAATGAAGATCCATTCCAACAAAATATTTCACGTGAAAACCTCCTTTTTTTTATTGAATTTTACCACGTGTATAAACCTTCGTGTAGTTTTCCCTTCTAGATGATTATCAGGTCTTGCTTTTTGCTTTTACTCATATAAACGCCATTTTTACTAATGCATTATATTGCGTACGATCCAGCTTTTTTTATAAATGGGAAGAGGAGCGTGGCAGAATCTCATACTGAGGATAGGAAATATCTATGTCGTTTTCATCCTTGCAATGATATTTTAAAGCGTTTGTATGAGATTTTTGAGAAAAGCAAAAAGCAAGACCTGACCCCGAAGAGGTTGATAGAAAAATCGAGAGTTGGTAAGATTGAGGAGCCATGAACATGGACAGATATTTAGAAGCTGCAAAAGACGCTGCTCAAAAGGCCGGGCGAATTCTCAGGGAGAATATCGATAAGTCCAGCACAATATTTTTTAAAGGGACTGTCGATCTGGTCACTAATTTTGATAATCAATCCCAGAAGGCAATTTTCAAGCATCTTTCATCCTGTTTTCCTGGCCATGATTTTCTGGCCGAGGAGGGGTTGAACAAAGAAGAAGGAGCAGGATTTAGGTGGATTTTTGATCCTCTTGATGGCACGACAAATTATGCTCATAACTTCCCTATTTTCTGTGTGTCAATAGCATTGGAGAGGAAAGGGGAGATCGTTCTCGGTGTGGTTTACGATCCCATGAGGAAAGAGATGTTCTCGGCAATAAAGGGAGAAGGCGCGTTTCTCAACGGAAAAGAGATTAAGGTCTCTTCTGTTGATGATTTGGATAAGAGCCTTATAGCCACGGGATTTCCTTATGATATTCGGGTGAGCGAAGTGAACAACACCGTCCATTTTAATAATTTCTTGACTCGAGTCCAGGGGATCCGGCGCTGTGGCTCTGCGGCGATGGATCTCTGCTATGTGGCCTGTGGGAGGTTTGATGGTTTCTGGGAATTGAAGCTTCAGCCTTGGGATATAGCTGCAGGGGCCTTGGTTGCCCAAGAGGGGGGAGGCCGAATTTCTGATTTTAAGAATCACGAATTCAGCATTTTTGATTCAGAAATTTTGGCGACAAACGGCTTAATTCACCAGCAGATGGTGGATGTGCTTCAAATGGAAAATGTAAAAGTATAGAATGAACAGCAAAGGCAGAGAATTTGATTAAAATATACAAATGAAAGAGAAAAGGATAAAATAAGTAACAAGAAAAGGATAAAATGAGCAATAAGAAAAAGAATGTGATAAGGTCCGGAGATAAAGGAAGTTTGCTTGTTGTTCTATATTGGTTACTGCTAGTTGTTCCTTCTTTGTTCTTCCTTTTCGTCTCAAGCAGTGTTTCAGTTGAAAACTCTGTTTTGAATAAGGAAGAGGTTTTCGCCAAGGAACAGGAGGAGAATTCCGATTTAGAGTGGAAGGAAGTTTCTAGAATAACTGTTTTGGGTAGTGTGGATTGGATAGATACCGGCCTTGAAGTGAAAGAAGATCAGGAAATTTATTTTAGCGCACAGAGGCAAATTTCTCTTCAGAGGGGCAACCCGATGGCATGGTGCGGACCTGATGGCATGGATCGTAAAACCATGCAGCAGCCCATTTCAGATAAAAATATTGGGGCTTTAATCGGGAAGGTTGTCTGGCTTATTTCTATTGAAGTCGACGAGGAAACTGGTGAAGAGATTCGCCACGAGATCATTGAAAAGTTTTACATAGGTTCGGCAAATCAAGTCAGGATGTCAATAAGCGGGCGACTTTTTTTGGGGATCAATGAGAATGTTGTCGGCGATAATTCCGGCGATTTTGAAGTTACAATTTATCTACTCTTTTTTCCTTGATGAATTCTTTTTGCCGAGGAAGTTTTCCATAAACTGGATATCGTAATCTCCTTTGATGAAATCCGAGTTGGAGAGAATACCCAAGTGAAGAGGAATGTTTGTTTTTATGCCAGCAATAATAGTCATCTCTAAAGCTACTATCATTTTTTTGATGGCATCTGCTCGTGTTGGGGCCTTCGCCACAATTTTGGCAATAAGAGAGTCGTAGTCAGGGGGAATTTGCCAGTTGCTATAGGCTGCGGAATCCACTCGGATACCTTCTCCTCCTGGAAAAACCAAAAAGTCAATCTTTCCGGGGGAAGGAATAAATGTTTCCGCATCTTCTGCATTTATCCGGCATTCGATACTATGACCGTTTAATCTCAAATGAGGGGAGAAGGAGAGCTTATCACCTGCAGCTATTTTGATCTGCTCTTTGATCAGATCGATAGCGTAGACCATTTCTGTAATAGTATGTTCGACTTGTACGCGCGTGTTGACTTCCATAAAATAGAATTTCTTTCTCTCATCCACTAAGAACTCAAATGTCCCCAAACTCTGATAGCCTATGAAATGGGCTGCCTCCTGGACAGCTTTAATCATCTTTCTCCGGAATTTTTCATCTATGAATGGGGAAGGTGTCTCTTCCAGTAGTTTTTGGTGTTTTCTCTGGATGGAGCATTCTCTTTCACAAAAAGCGAGGACATTTCCCTTTTTGTCGCCGACCACCTGAATTTCTATGTGGCGGGCTTTGAGCAAATATTTTTCCAGATAGATAGAAGAGTCACCAAAAGCGGTTTTAGCCTCATTTCGGGCTATGGGAAACTGCTCTTCCAGATTAGTGGTAGAGCGGACAACTCTCAAACCTTTTCCTCCGCCACCCGCCGCTGCTTTGATGATAACAGGGTAGCCGATTTTTTGAGCTATTTTTTTGGCCTCAGATATGTCTTCAATAACTTTATCGCCTCCAGGAATTACTGGTAATTTGGCTTTTTCCATCTCTTGGCGAGCTCTGTTTTTATCTCCCATGAGCCTCATGAGAGAAGCGGGAGGACCGATAAAAGTTATGCCTGAAGTTTCACAGATCTCAGGGAAACGGGGATTTTCCGCCAAGAATCCATAGCCAGGATGAATGGCATCGGCTTTAGTAATCTCAGCCGCACTAAGGAGATTGGGGATGTTGAGATAGCTTTCAGAGGCTTTAGCAGGGCCTATGCAGATTTTCTCATCGGCAAGCATGGTGTGCAGAGAATTTCTGTCTGGTTCAGAGAAGACGGCTACAGTTTTAAAGCCCAATTCTCGGGCTGTCCGGATAATGCGCAGGGCAATCTCCCCACGATTTGCAATTAAGATTTTAGAAAACATCTAGGATTATGAGAGTGGCTGGATTGCAAACAATCTTTGCCCGTATTCGACAGGTTTTCCGGTCTCGACAAAGATTTTTTTGAGAGTACCATCAACCTCTGATTCAATTTCATTCATCAATTTCATTGCTTCAATAATACAGAGAGTTTGGTTTTTTTTCACGGGGTCTCCTATTTCAACGAAAGGAGAGGAAGAAGGGTCTGGAGCACTGTAAAAAGTCCCGACCATGGGAGATGTGATGTAGTAAAGATCATTCTTTCCTTCCTGTGGTGTGGCCTCTAGAGGTGTGTTGTTTGCTTTTGTTTCTGGACCTTTAGATGTCTCGAGAGCAGGAGCGGGCTCAGATGCAAAAGCAGAGGCGAGGTCTCTGCCGATCTTGATCTTCAGACCCTCCACCTCCAGCTCGAAGTGAGACAAATTTTTCTCTTCCATTAGACGTATGAGCTTATTTATCTCTTTGTAGTCTATCTTTGAACTCATATCATTTCCTTAACATGCGTTAGATAGGAACCTCATGATCCTCTTCATAACGCTTTCAAAAAAATTAGTAATACCTTAATCACAATACGAAAAAATGTCAAGTAGTCAAGTGGGGCCCCTATCCACCGTCAAAAAAAAGAAAAACCTCGCTGTACCCATATGGTAAAATGGGTTATGCAAAAAATCTTTCACCCATTGGGTGAAAGAAACAATGGAATAAATGGGGCCAGGCCCCATTTTTTGTATGAGAATGTCCTTTTTCTTACAAAATGGGGCCTGGCCCCATTTATTCCCTGGGGCAAAAGAAATGTGTTTTGGAGCCATATAGCCTGAGCCTTTCTTCAATGGTCGCTGCAACTATTTCCCAAAACCTTTGTCCTGAACATAGCAACCAGTTATCACGGAAATGGAGATGCTTACACGTCCCCTTAATACGTTGACTTTACTGGGGTTAGGCCTTATTATGACAGAGCCTGGACAGTCAAATGTAGAGGAATTTTTCTTCTCGATAGTAGGGCCTGAGTCCGGAGGAAGAAGATGCTTGATCAATTATCGAATCGCCTTCAAAAGGTTATGAAATTTCTCCGTGGTGAAGGAAAAATCACTGAAAAAAACATGGCTGAGGCCTTAAGGATGATTCGTCTAACCTTTCTTGAATCTGATGTTAACTATCGAGTTGTGAAGGACTTTGAAGAGAGAGTCAGATATAAAGCACTGGACGAGAAAGTTCTCTCGAGTCTTACTCCTGCTCAGCAAGTCATCAAGATAGTAAGAGATGAAATAACTTCCATTTTAGGACAGGAAGCAAAAAAATTAGAATTTTCGAGCCATTCACCATCAATTTTCATGCTGGTCGGGCTTCAAGGTTCTGGAAAAACAACAACGTGCGGAAAACTCGCAAAGTGGGTTTTGAATCTCAAAAAAAATCCTCTTCTTGTCTCATTTGATCTGAAGAGACCGGCTGCTCAAGAGCAACTGAAAATGATTGCCAAAATGCTCAACCTCCCCTTTTACGAAATGACAAAAGAGCAAATGTCTTCTCCTCCCGAAGCTCTCAAAGAGCTCCTCAAGCATGCCACAAACCGAGGTTTTGATCCTCTCATCGTCGATACAGCAGGGAGACTTCATGTAGATGATGACCTTATGATGGAACTTCGAATGGTGAGAGATATTCTCAAACCCGCAGAAGTGATCTATGTGGGGGATTCTATGACCGGTCAGGATGCAGTGAAAAGTTCCCAGATCTTTGAGGAAAAAATTGGGTTGACTTCCGTTATTTTAACCAAGCTCGATGGCGATGCAAGAGGAGGAGCAGCTTTGTCGATAGTTACAGTGACAGGTAAGCCTATAAAATTCATCGGTGTGGGGGAAAAATTCGATAAGCTCGAAGTTTTCCATCCTGACCGCATGGCTTCCCGGATTCTGGGGATGGGCGATATCTTGAGTTTAGTCGAGAAGGCAGAGAAGGAGGCTGATCTAGAAGAAACAAAAGCGCTAGCCCGCAAGCTCCGAAAACAAGAGTTCAGCCTAGAAGATTTTAAAAAGCAGCTCGTTCAGATGAAGAAAATGGGGCCACTTTCCCAAATTTTGAGTTTATTGCCTGAATCTGGTCCTTTCAAGGATGTCAGCAAGATGAATATTGATGGCAAGAAGATTCTTCATTATGAGGCCATTATCAACTCAATGACTCTTGAGGAAAAGGAAAATCCAAAAATGATAAGTGGGAGCCGCCGTATGAGAATTGCGAAGGGAAGCGGAAGGCCTGTTTCTGAAGTGAACCAGTTATTGAAGCAATTTATAGAAATGAGAAAAATGATGAAAAAATCTTCCTTCGAGAAAATTCTTTCTGGGATTAGTTGACTAAAAGAGAAAATTTAGATATTATCTCTCATTATCTAAGATATAGGTGTTTGATTTATCAAACACAAATTATTAAATGTATTTAATAAGAATAAATGGAAAATGATTTCAATACGACTCATGAGACTCGGAGCGAAGAAAAGGCCTTTTTATCGAATCATCGTTATCGATTCAGAAAGACCGAGAGAAAGCAAAGCGAAGGAGATCATAGGATATTACGATCCTTTAAAGGAACCCCCTGAAATCAAAGTTGATATTGAAAAAGCAAATTATTGGCTAGAGAGAGGAGCTCAAGCTTCTAAAACAGTCCAATCTCTTTTACATAAAGTTTCCAAATCTGAGAAGCTTTCCAATCAACATTCTAAAACTTAAAGGAGGTTACAGTGAAGGAACTCGTTGAATTGATTGCCAAATCGTTAGTTGACAGTCCGGACAAGGTGCAGGTTTCCCAGTTAGAAGGGGAGCAAACCACGATTCTGGAACTCAAGGTTGCTCAGGAGGATTTGGGCAAGGTTATCGGCAAACAGGGAAGAACAGCACGGGCCATGAGAATTATTCTTGGTGCTGCTGGGATGAAACTGAAGAGAAGATTCAATCTCGAAATAATCGAAAAAGGGTAGTTTGGTCAGCATAGGAAAAATTATAAGGAGCCAGGGAAATAGGGGCGAACTAAGAATTAAGCCTTATCCTGAGCACCCTCAAAAGCCTTTTTTTTTTAAGGATATTTCTGGAAAGAAGGGGAGTTCGAGAAGGATTTCAAGTTGAATCCTTCCGCCCCTATAAAGAGTTCTACATTCTCAAGCTGAAGGGAATTGACTCTCTTCCTCAGGCTCGTGAGTTAGCGGGACAAGAAATTCTGCTCCCAGAAGAAGACCTCCGAACTCTAGAAAAAGGTAAATACTATTTTTTCCAGATAATCGGGTGTTCTGTTGTCAAAAAAAATGGAGAAAAAATCGGAAGCGTTAAAGATCTGTTGTGCATAAAAGATAATGATCTTTTGGTTGTCGCGAAAGGAAAGAGAGAAATTCTCGTGCCTTTCACCAAGCCCATATGCCTTAAGGTCAACCTGAAGCGGAAGGAAATCCTTGTCGACCTGCCCGAGGGTCTTTTAGAGTTGGATGAGATTTGATATAATCACTATCTTTCCCGAGATGTTCGGGAGTGTGTTCTCGAAAGGAGTTATAAAGAAGGCCCTGGATAAGGGATTAATAGAAGTTCATGTTCATAATCTGAGAGATTTCACCTTCGATAAGCACAAGCAGATAGACGACCGCCCTTTCGGTGGTGGCCAGGGAATGGTTCTTAAGTCTGAGCCTATTTTTGTTGCTGTAGAGAAATTTAAACGGAATGAGAAAACACCTGTATACCTTCTTTCTCCTCAAGGAAGGAAATTTGATTTTCGTTTGGCTGAGGAGTTAGCGCAACATCCTCAAGTCATTCTTATCTGTGGTCGTTATGAAGGAGTCGACGAAAGAGTGATTCAATATTTAGTGACAGGCGAGATTTCCATCGGAGACTATATTCTCACAGGAGGTGAGCCAGCAGCTATTGTTGTCGTGGACGGGATTTCGAGGTTCATTCCCCAAGTTGTGGGAAACGTGGAATCAGTTAAAAATGATTCTTTTTATGAGGGTTTATTGGAATTTCCTCAGTACACGCGCCCTCGCAATTTTAGAGGCATGGAAGTTCCCGAAGTTCTATTCTCCGGAGACCACAGTAAGATTGAATCTTGGAGGCGAAAGAAATCTTTAAAAAAGACATGGCTTCAAAGAGCCGATCTTCTGGAGAGTCGAAAATTATCAGCGGAGGAGAAAAAGATCCTGGAAAAAATACCAACAGAAAAGAGAGGAAAAAAAGATGAATCTGATTGATTCGGTCGAGGAAAAACTTCTAAAAAAAGATTCAGATTCTTTTAAGGTGGGAGATACGGTTAAAGTCCATGTCATAATAAGAGAAGGAGATAAAGAGAGAATTCAGGTTTTTCAGGGGGATGTCATCGCCAAAAGAGGTTCTGGCCTGGGGGCAACTTTCACTGTTCGAAAAATTTCCTTCGGTATTGGAATAGAGAGAATCTTTCCTCTCCATTCCAAGATGATCAAAAAGATTGAAGCTGTTAGGCATGGAAAGGTCAGAAGAGCCAAATTATACTATCTTCGTGAACTTAAAGGCAAAGCAGCCAGACTTAAAGAAAAGAAACAGAAAAGACATTCTGAATAGATTGATTTTGACTGTTTTATGGGGCAAATCACCGATAATATTTGTTTTTCTTAAGGAAGGAAAAGGCTGACTTGCGGTTGGAATAAGGAACAAGCATGATTTCATTTTTGGAAAGAAAGTATCCTTCCCTAGCACTTCCGTTCTAGACTTCAGGACTCTGCTCGGTGCAAGTTTGTTAAAATGGCAGATTTTCAGATTGAGAAGAGAATTATAAAAAAAGGATTCAGGGCTATAGCAGGAGTCGATGAAGCCGGAAGAGGTGCTATTTTTGGTCCTGTCGTAGCCGCCGCCGTTATTCTTCCTCCGGTGCTGATGAGGCCTGGCTTATCAGGATGGGCAGATGAAATCGATGATTCTAAAATAATATCTCCCCCAAAGAGAAAGAGACTAGCGGGAGCTATCTTAGCCAATGCAGTCTCTGTAGGGATAGGCTCGGCCACAAATTATGAGATTGATCAAAAAAATATATACTGGGCTTCGTTAAGCGCAATGAGAAGGGCAGTTGAGAACATGCCTGTAGCTCCAGATTTTATTCTAGTTGACGGATTTAAGCTAAATGATGTAAATTATCCTCAGAGAAGTATCGTCCAAGGTGACAGAAAAAGCACTTCAATTGCAGCTGCTTCCATAGTGGCTAAGGTTCTTAGAGATGAAATGATAATCCATCTAGATAAAGTTTATGAAGGATACGCCCTCTCCAAAAATAAAGGTTATGGGACAAGGGAACACTACAGAGCATTAAAAGAGACGGGGCCAACATTATTTCATAGGCTTACTTTTAATCTTAGGAATAAGTGAGATGAATTCTACTAGAAATAGAGGAAAAACCAGAGACGGCACCAGAGGTAAAACCAGGGAGCTAGCCGAGAAATACGTCAAGAAGGGAAAGTTGACAGACGCAATATCTGAATACAAGAAATTGTTAACAGGAGACACTCAAGAGGTCAATGTCAGGAATATCATCAGCACCCTATATTTGAAAATGAATCAGAAAAGTAGGGCGTTAGAGGAGCTTGCCCAGGTTGCCGGCCACTATGAAGAAAGGGGCTTATACTCCCAAGCAATGGCAGTTTATAAGAAGATAAGCAAATTAAATCCAAAAGACACTGAAGCAGCGATGAAATTGGGTGATCTTTATGCCAGACAAGGATTCCCATCTGAAGCAAAGTCAGAATATTTGAAGGTTGGAAAGGATTTAATGAGGAATAATCAAACAAAAAGAGCTGTCTTTTTGTACGAAAAACTCAAAAAAATAGATAAGAAAGATCCGGAGGCAAGGCTAGCTCTGGCTGACCTATACACAAGGGAGGGATCAACTGATCAGGCGGTTGATGAGTTGAACGAGGCGGCTGAATTAAAGATTAGTAGTAACGACCTGAAACATGCGCGGGAATTACTTAACCGTGCAAAAAAGCTAAAGGCAGATCATCCAAGGACGTTGTCCAATTTGTTTGATCTCTTCAGGAGAGAGGATGAAAAGAAAGAAGCTCTATCTCTTATCGATGATATTCTGAAAAAAGACAAGGACAATGTTAAAGCTCTCAAGCAAATGGGCAATCTTTATTTTGATGATCAAAAATTAGAAAAGGCCGAGGAGGTATTTTCTAAGATTATCTCCCTTCGACCCAAGGACGTTACTGCAACAGTCAAATTAGGGCATATCAATATTCTTCAGGATAATCTTGATCAGGCTTTTGAGCTTTACGAACCTATGATTGATAATTTTATACAACAACAAAAATTCGATAAAGCTATCGGCCTTCTCGGCCTTATTATCTCATCCAAGAAAGCCCACCTTCCCACTCTAGAGGGATTGGCTTCTATTTATAAATCAAATAATCAAGCAAAGAACCTAGAGATTGTTTACAGGGTTATTCTAGAAGAATACCATAAAAAAGATGTGAGAAAGGAATCATTAGCTGTATTAAGCGAGCTTGTTAGGCTTTGTCCTAAGGATGATGAGATTAGCGACGAATACAATCGCCTGTTAAGAAAATTTGGAGCTCCAGAGATAGAGAAAGTAGCAGAGGTCCCTTTGGAAATGGCGAAAGATGTGGAGGTGCCTTTACGCGAGACGAGAGAAGTGGAAGAGCCTCTTGTAGAGCCGAAAGAGGAGGAAGCACGATTGGAAAAAACGCTGGAAGTAGAGTCACCAGTGGGTAATGAGAAAGAGCCGGGGATATCATTAGAAGAGGCGAAGAGAGAAGCGGAAGAGACTCTTGCAGAGCCGAAAGAGGCTGAGATATCTTCTGGGGAAGAAAAGGAACAAGAATTACAATTAGAAAAACTAAGAGAGGAAGAAGAACCTCCCCAGGTGGAAAAAGAAGCTGAGGAGATGAAGATCCCTGTGAGTGAAGAGAAAGAGCCGGAAGTACCTTTAGAAGTAACCAAGGAAGCGGAAGTACCTTTGGTAGAGGAGAAAAATGCGGCAGAACCTTCCATGGGGCCAAAGACAATGGAGCGAATTCTCGAGAGAGAAAAAGAGACGGAGTTATCTCTCAAAGAGAAGAAAGAAGCGGACGGAAGGCTAGATCTTTTAGAAGGAACAGAACAGAAGTTAGAAATGAGTTTAGCTCAGGCTGATTTATACGTAGAACAAGGTTTGTTGAGAAATGCGAGAAGGATTCTTGAGAATTTAAGGATAAGCTATCCTGATGATCCCAGGATAAGTCAGAAAATTGATACTATTAGCAAAGCCTCTCCTCAGGCTAAAGTGGATGAAATTCTGCAGCGGGTTGAGAAAGTCTCTGCGGAAGAAACCAAGTTATTTGGGAAAAAGGCCTATTTCAGGTTTAACTTAGGTGTTGCTTTTCTGGAACAAGGTTTGTTAGATGAAGCCATAGAGGAATTTAAACTGGCCTCCAAGGACAAGAGCAGAACTGTGGAATGTTATACTGTGATCAGCAATTGCTACAGGCAGAAAAAGGATTCTCAGGAAGCTACAAAGTGGTTAGAGAAAGCTTTGAAAATTACTGAAGAGGGATCTGATTGGTTTTATGCTTTAAAATATGAATTGGCCTCAATCTATGAAGAATTGAAAGAGATCGAAAAAGCGTTCACTCTCTATACTGAAATCAAAAAATGGAATTCTGAATATAAGGATGTCGAAAGAAAGATAAAAATCATAGAAAAAAAACTTCAAAAATAGCACAAACAGACTATCTGCTTCCCTTCATAAACCATAATTCATTCCCTTTATTTTGCTAAGCGTAATTTACCTGATTTATTCATAAATTATGCCGACACCAATATTTATTTTCATCGCATCTGCTTCGTTACAGGGCATTTGCAGTGAAGAACCACAGCCGCATACCCTGTGCCTCGCATCTGCGGCAAACTCGATCCGTGAATAATCCAGATTAATCACCTGGAGGGGATTTCACCGCGTACGAATATTACAGAGCTGCTAATCAATAAAATACCTCATGAGAAAAACTTGCTGGAGAAATCGTTATCCTTACTGAAAAAAGAAATGGCAAACAGGTTTCAAGGGTAGAGCGCGTTGAGAAAATTTATTTATGACAAATAAATAAGAAGGGAGTCTAAGCCTTAAAAGAATATGAAATTATCTTTAGCTTATTCACTCCTTCCCAGGCTGCTAGACTTAATAATGGGAGAGATACCTTCATCACGCATCATGGTTCTATTGATGAATAATATGAATCAAATTGTTTTTAAAGAGTCACGAGAGATCGCCCAATCTGAGAGTAATGAAATCAATACAGAGATAATCAAAAAAGCCCTTGAGGAAAGACAACCCATTATCATAAGCGATTTTAAAACAGATTCTGTTTTGTTAGATAGCGGGAATAACCTGAAGAATGTACTCTGTCTTCCTCTTATCATAGAAAATAAGCCTGCAGGTGCAATATATCTCGAGCGAAAGGATGGATTAGGGCCCTTTACAAGGGAGAATTTAGAACTTGTGATTGCAATCTCAAAGCCTATCAACTTGATTTTGAAGAATCGAGAAGAGTTCCAAGAAATTGGAGAAAGGAGCGTTGATCTGGCTAAGCCTTTCCTTGGGGGACAGAGCAAAACTTTTCGCTATATTCTCAATTTGATAGACAGGGTAAAGAATAGCTATGCTCCTGTATTTATATCGGGAGAGAGTGGCACTGGAAAGGAACTGGTAGCAAAGGCTATTCATGAGAATGGAACAAGAAGAAATGGGGAATTTGTCGCCGTGAATTGTGGAGCTATACCTGAGTTTCTGTTGGAGAGCGAATTATTCGGACATGTGAAAGGAGCCTTCAGCGGGGCTGTGAAAGATAAGCCTGGATTGATTGAAGAAGCAGATGGGGGGACATTTTTTTTAGATGAAATAGGGGATCTTTCCCTTCATCTGCAGGCTAAGCTTCTTCGCCTTCTTCAGGAAAAAGAAATAAGAAGAATTGGTGAAAATAAGTCACGATTGATTAATGTAAGGTTTATAAGTGCGACCAACAAGAATATTGAAAAAGAAATTGAACGAGAAAATTTTCGTGAAGACTTGTATTATCGTCTAAAGATTATTGCCATTGAACTTCCTCCTCTGAGAGAGAGGAGGGAAGATTTCCTTTTTTTCTTGAATCATTTTCTCGAGAAATACTGTACTGAGATGAAGCGAGAAAGGGCATATTTTTCGCCCAGAGCTTTGGAGTTGCTGGTGAACTACTCTTGGCCGGGAAACATTAGAGAACTTCAGAATGAAATTCAAAGATGTTTAGTCTTTGCTGGAGAAGATAATTTTATTAAAGAGGAATGTCTTTCTCTAAAGATCAATCCTCATAGAGAATGCTTTACTGTATCCTCCTATGGTTTCTTCCAGGCAAGAGCCGAATTTGAGAAAAGATTTTTAAACCAGGCCTTAGCCCGTTGGAATTCCAACAGAGCTAGGGTTGCAGAAGAAATAGGCTTAAGCAGGCAAGGACTTTTTAAATTGATAAAAAAACACGATATAAACGTTCCGAAAAAAAGCGAAATGGAAAATCGGAACGTTCCCTAGAAAAAGCATCCCCAAACACTCCTGCATCATGAATGGCTACTTCCTCATCCCGGAAAATTTGATGCTAGCTCCGCTAGACTAGGTTTTGTTTTTTTGATAAAGTTCATATCAAATGAAAAACGAAAAGGGGAAAAAGCAGGTGTTTCAAATTATCTGTCCCTGTTGCCAATCAATACTCTGGACAGATCCTGTCACCCAAGAGGTGATTCAGTTTGAAAAGAAAGGGGGGAAGAAGAAGGAATCGTTAGAAGAGTTGCTGCAAAAGGAAAAAAAGAGAAAAAGTGAATTTGAGCGAAAATTTGAAGCAACTGCAGAATTAGAGGAGAAAAGGAAAAAAAAAGCTGAGGAGGGATTTAAAAAAGCCCTCACAGAATTTGAAAAGGAAGATTAGCGCCTAAAAGTTTCCGCCAGGTTTTTTCTGGTTTCTGTCAGCTTCCGATCTGGGTTTCGTCATCTCTTATTTTTGGAGCCATGGTGAAATTTGTAAAACCATAAAGGGCTAAAATCACAACAGCTGCATAGTTCATTATTGCCCATGGCAGATAAGAAAAAGTCGAAACCCCAAGGGTTCCTGTGATGTAAACACCAGCCATGCTCCAGGGAATAAGGGGAACGATGATGGCCCCGCATTCTTCGACGATCCGGGATAAGTTTTTTGCGGCAAGCCCTTTTTTCTTATAAACAGCAGAAAGGAGGTCTCCAGGAATAATTATGGAGAGGTAGGAACTCCCTGTTACTAAGGCTGTAATTATCGTGGTGCCTATGGTAGTCAGCACAATACTCCAGACCTTTGTGGCAAATTTCATAACGCGATCAAGGATGACAGAAAGAAGTCCTGTGCGCTGCATAATCCCTCCGAAGCTGAAGGCGGTAAAAGCCACAAGCTGAGTTTCCATCATGCTCATCATTCCTCCTCGAGAGATGAGATTGTCCACTTCTTCAACTCCTGTCTGGGCTACGTAGCCAGTATTCATGGCAGTGGCAACATCCGTGATCGAGGCTTTCTGGAAAATTATGGCTATAATTCCAGCCACGAAAGAGGAAATGAGCATTCCGGGAATGGTCGGTTTTTTAGTGAAGGCAAAGTAAAAGACGATTGCCATAGGAAGGAGAAGAAGAACATTAAAATTAAAGTTATCCTTTATTGTTTGAGTGATAATGGTCATGGCTTCGGATTCGACTTTTCCGCCTTCGTATCTGAGTCCCACCAGGAAATAGATAAACAGACCTATTAACCAGGCAGGAGTAGCTGACCAGACCATGTGTTTGATGTGGTCAAACAGGTTTGAGCCCACAGCTACAGGAGCCAGATTTGTCACGTCTGAAAAAGGAGACATTTTGTCCCCAAAGTAAGCCCCGGCAACGATCGCTCCTGCTGCTGGACCAAGAGGAATTCCAAGACCCATGGCAATGCCAATAAAGGCGACTCCCAGAGTGCCGATAGTTCCCCATGAAGTTCCTGTGGCTATAGAGGTGAGCGAGCAGACAAAACAGGCAGTCACCAAAAAATACTTCGGGGATATGAGTTTCAGCCCGTAATAAATAACCATGGGAATTGTGCCAGATGCAATCCATGAACCGATAAGAATCCCGACACAGAGCATGATCAAGATGGCCGGCATGGCCTTGTGAATGCTATCTACGATTCCACTCTCCATATCTTTCCAGCTGAAACGCAAATAAAGGCCTAAGCTCCCGGTAATAAAGGCTGCGCAGACGAGGAGAACCTGGGGTCGGATCTGGTAGATTCCATAACCCACCCCAAGAAGAGCGCCCATAGCGACGAGAGGAGCCAGGGCAATCACAAGGCCAGGTTTTTTAGGTTTTCTTATTTCGATTTTTGTTTCTTTTTCCATTTTTCTTTCCTTTCATTCGAAATTAAATTTGCGCTTTGCTCTTGCGCTTAACAATTTTAAGAAAAAGTTCCTTTTGCGGTGAGTTTTCTATCGGAGATCATCATCCGTCCCATAGCAAAAGAATCTGTTAGATTAAAGTCTTTATCGAATAAAATTATATCAGCATCTCTTCCGACTTTGATCTCTCCTTTTTGGTTGAGTTTGTAAAATGTGGCAGGATTAGTAGAAAAGAGCTTCAGAGCATCCTGGAGGCTCAGAATTTTTTGTCGCACTAAAAAACGGAAATTTTCTAGGAGGCTTTTCTCGGTTGCAATAGTCAGACCGATAAGGTTTCCCTTTTTGTCGAAAACAGGCATACTTCCGTTGCTGTCTGAACTTACTGTGATATGGGTGAGGGGAGCCTGCTTTTTAAGGCACAGTTTGATTGCTGCTGCTATACTAATTCCACCATTAGCCTTTGCTTCAGGCTCGGCGCCTGCTGTTAGATCGATATAACCTCCTTGAAGGATAAACTCGATTGCTTCCTCCAGTAGTTCACTGTTGCGGTTGACGTGAGTTGGTATGACTTGAGTGGGAGGAATTTCTGTTTCCTTTATCAATTTAAAGAGCATCTCTAATTTGCGAGGTCCGTCGCCCAAATGGAGGTGGAGAATCCCTGCTTTTCCTCCGAGCATTCCCCCGACCCTGCATTCAGCTGCAAGGCGGGCGATTTCGGCAAAGATGGGCTGGGAAGAGCGGTGGTCAGAAATAGCTATTTCTCCTGCTCCGATTACCTTATCGATGAGGATGAGATCAGAACGAATACTTCCTGTGAGTGTTATGACTGGAATTTGATAGGATCCAGAATAGATATAAGTTGTGATTCCCTCCGCATCAAGACCTCTTGCTTTAGCCAGAAGAGATTGCATATGGCGCGTTGTCCCATCAGTCCCCAAGCAGCCGATGACAGTCGTGACTCCGCTCGAGGCGATATCTTCTACAGTTATTTCGGGTGCTCTTGTAGCTGGTCCTCCTTCCCCGCCTCCACCCAATATGTGGACATGGCTGTCCACAAATCCAGGTATAATAATCTTTTCCGAGGCGTTGACTACTTGGACATCCAATCCTTCAATCCTAATCTGCCCTGGTTCTTTTACGGCACAAATTTTGCTCCCCATGATCAAAATATCTTTTTTACCCAAAGGCTCAGGTGCAAAAACCTGCCCTTGGTGAATTAGGATCATCATCTTTTCCTCCTTCTTAATAAACTTTTCAAGAGAGACTTTTGAGTAATTTTTTTTAAGGCTAAATTACCATGATTTTTTCCTATTTTCAAGTTGAGTTCAAGTCGGGGTCAGACCTTTCATATAGTTGGGATCAGGTCTTGCTTTTTTCCTTTACTCATACAAACGCAATTTATACTAATGCGTTACATCGCGGGCGACCACGCTCTTTTTATAAATGGGGAGGGGAGCGCGGCAATCTTATCCTGATAATAGGAGATATCTATGACGCTTTCATCCTTGCAGTGGGATTTTAATTCGTATAAAATAAGAATCAAGAACTGGTGAAATGGCAACCATCGAAGAAGAATTAAGAAAACGAGAGCCTATTATTAAAGGAGCAAGTAGTTTTGCCCTCCTTGGCAAAAAAATTGAGGTAATGGGGGAAGAGAATTTTGTCAAAGGAGGGCCTAATATTATAGTTGGCAATCATATCGGGACGTTTAAAGATATCGCCATTTTATTCAAAATCATTCCTCGGCCGACTTTTTTTACAGCCAACAGGATGATATTCAATAAAGATGAACTCAATTATCTTATAAGACGTCATCTGAAGATACATCTGAAAAACTTTGGTCTCTTGCTTGATTTAGTCCTCAGCCCCCTAAAGTCCCTTGTTGTCAACTATGTTTCAGCCAACGCCGCTAAAGTGGGGACTATTCCTGTGGATTTAGGCCAGGGAAAAAGAATGGCTATGGAGAAATGTCAAGAATATCTAAAAAAAGGAAAAGCGATCATCACGCTTCAAGGCCTGGGCCGGGTGATGGAAAAGAATCCCAACCCTTACGTGGGTTATTTCAAGAGAGGAGCCTCCGTCCTTTCCTATAACATGTATAAAGAGGAGGGAATCTCTGTTCCTGTAACCCCCATAGCCATGTTCGGAACCCAGGTTCCTTTTCTAGTTCCGGCTAAGATTAGAGTCAAAATAGGGGAGCCTATGTACATCACTGATTATTTAGCGGGGGAATTTGCAGAAACTGTGGATAAATTCAGAGAAGCTCTGGAGAAAAGAGTAAAAGCTCTTATCTTAGATATTATATTCTTGGGATCAAATCTTTAAAAGGTCTGATCCCGCTATCCTTCTCCTCCGTACCTGGAGAGGACATCAGAATTGATCTTAAGGAAAACGTCGTATTTTATCTTAACTTTTTTTTCTTCTCTTAATTTGAACATATAAGATTGGAAGAATTTGTTCTTTTTTGCCTGCAGCAAATTTTCTTTTTCTGTTTCCTTATCTTTCTCAAGGTCTTCTTGGGTCACTTCTTTCCTGTCCAGTATTTTAATCAGGGCATAACCTTCTTCAAACTCGACGGGTCCGCTTCCTTCCTTTAAAGGAAGAGAAAAAGCGAGCTCATCGATTTTCGAATTTTCTCCGATAACGCTTAGATACTGTCCCCGTTTGTGTTCTTCGGCAGTGTTGTACTCAAGGCCATGTTTTTCGGCCAGGCCCTCAAGGCTTGCTTTTTTGAGTTCTGCCTTGACTTTTTTCATTTTTTCCAAGGCCTTCTCTTTCTTTCTTAAAACTAAGAATTCTTCTTTGACTTCTTTTTCCACTTCTTCAAAGTTAGCTTGGCGAGGAAGTTCAACTTTTTCGAGTTGGGCAATTCCCACACCTTTGTATGTATAGATAGGGGAAGACATTTCCTTTTCTTTGAGTTCGAAAAGAGTTGTGCTTATAGTGCCTGCAGAGTCAATGTCTTCTATGGTCTCTCCCTCTTTGAGAAGGCCCGTATTTTTTAATTCAAAGCCAATTATTTGAGCGACTGCACTAAGGCTTTTTTCTTTTCTTGCCCTTTTTTCTAATCTGTTAATTCTCTCCTCAGCCATCTCTCTGGCTTTCTGGTCCTCGACGGCACTTTTTATTCTTTCTTGGACTTCTTCAAGAGGCTTTATCCGCGATGGCTTTTTTTCTGTGATTTTAAGGATAGAAATCCCTTCTTCAAGTTCTACAGCGCCAGAAGTTTCCCCCTCGGAAAGTTTCTCAATTTCTGTCTTCTCCCTAGAGGATAATGTTTGCCACTCATAAAGACCCCAGTCCCCGGCGTTATTTGCTTTATTATCCTTGGAATGTTTTTTTGCTAAATTACCGAAATCTTCGCCGCCTTTAATTTTTTCTAAAATTCCTTGGGCTTCTGCCAAAACAAGCTCTTTTTCTTTCTCATCATAAGGGAGATAGATTCTACTTGCCTTCAATCTTTCAGGATCTTTGAACTGTGATTCATTCTCTTTATAGTATTTTTCTATATCAGAATCAGTCAGTTCGATTTCTGCTTTTATGTCTTCTGTTTTGAGAAAGACAAATGCAGCTTCTCTTCTTTCAGGGATTTTGTATTTTTCTTTGTTCTTTTCAAAGTATTCCTTAATTTCGCTTGAAAGGGGTTCCTCTTTCAGCTCTATCTTTTCAGTTTCAAGGATGACAAATTCCATCTTGGCGGATTCGTTCTTGTTTTTATAGCTTTCCCAAAGTTCTTCAGGGGTAAGAGTGATTCCAGCCGTGAGGACTTTCATGACTTTGTTGAGGATAATCTCTTTTTTGAGGCTTTCTTCAAATTCTGAGATGGAAATTCGGTTCCATTCCAGAATTCTCTTGTATTCTTCAAACCCGACGAATTTTCCCTCCCTTTGAAAGACAGGATAACCAATAATTTCTTCTCGAATTTCTTCCGAGGAAGCATCTATTCCTAATTCTTGAGCTTTTTGAGAGAGAAGGGTTTGTTGGATGATCTGCTCGAGGACTTGTCTAGGAATATTGAGCTGCTGGATGAGTTTACTATCGAGGTCTTGAAACTCTCTTTTTAATCCCTCAAGTCTTTGCCTTAGATTCTGGAAGTAAAGATCCGCGGAAATTCTCTCTTTCCCTATTGTGACAATAGCCCCTGTTGCTCTTGTTTCTCCCAAACGGCCAGCTCCTCCCCATACTGCAAAAATAGTAATAATAAAGGCAGCAATAACAAGCCATAGGATGGGAGATAATTTCTTTACGTTTCTTCGCATTGCTTTTAACATGATCTCACCTTAATTTTGTAGAAAATGGGGACAGAAAATGGGGCCTGTCCCCATTTTCTTGGCCCCTTTTTCTAATGTCTTGTCCACGATTAATCACTGTCTTCTTTCTTACAGAAAAAGTAGCCTGTCTCCTTTTTTCGCATCTAAACAAATCAACATTCTTCTAATAAATATCGAGAGATGACCAGACGCTGAATCTCAGAAGTACCTTCATAGATAGAGAAAGCTCTGGCGTCTCTATAAAGTTGCTCAATCAAAAATTCTTTTGAGTATCCATAGCCTCCGTGAATTTGTAAAGCTTGATAGGCAATTTTATTGGCGGCTTCTGAAGCGAAGAGTTTGGCCATGGAGGATTCTTTGGTATAGGGTTTCCCTTTATCGATTAAATCAGCAGCCTTGTAAGTTAGCAATCGAGCCGCATCTCTTAGTGTACTCATATCAGCAATCATGAATTGAATAGCCTGAAATTCGGAAATTTTTCTACCAAAGGCTTCTCTCTGTTGGGCATATTTAACTCCCTCTTCTATAGCCTTATCAGCGAGACCAACGGCTTGAGCAGCAATGCCGATTCTTGAGCCGTCAAGGCAATGGAAGGCAACAGCTGCTCCTTTTCCTTCTTCTCCCAAAAGATTTTCCGCAGGAACTTGACAATCTTCCAAGACATATTCCGCAGTTAAAGAAGAATGCAGCCCCATCTTTTCTTCAATCCTGGAGGCTAAAAATCCTGGAAAATTTTTCTCTACAATAAACGCATTCAGTTTCTTCACGCCTGGTTTAATCTCTGTCGAGGCAAAAATAATAGAGGCATCTGCTTCGCTTCCAGTAGTAACCCATGATTTTGTCCCGTTTAAAATATAAAAGTCACCTTCCCTTATCGATTTCGTTTTAAGGTTTTTCGCATCTGAACCTGCTCCTGGCTCAGTCAAAGAAAAAGCTCCCAGCATCTTCCCTTTGGCCGCTTTTGGAAGATATTTTTCCTTCTGGATTTTATTTCCAAACTTCATGATGGAGTGGCAAAAGAGCGAACAATGAACACTGACAATAACGGCTAGTGAAGGAGATGCCCGAGCGATTTCTTCAAGGGCAAGAATCAGGGATATGTGGTCTGTTTTTGCACCTCCATATTCTGAGGGAATAGTCATACCCAGGATTCCTAGTTTTCCCAATTTATCTAAAAATTCACGAGGAAACTCGTGGGCATCTTCTAAGATTTTTACTTTAGGTTCAATCTCCTTTTGGGCAAAATCCCTGACCATAGCTTTAAGTAGCTTTTGATCCTCTGTGAGCTCAAAATTCATTTTTCCTCTTTTTTCTTTTTTTAAAGTTTACTTGCCTCTTCCGTCATGAAGAGAAAACTATTTTGAACCTCAATTTTTTATGAGCCTAGTTTTGCTTTCTGAAAAAGAGGAAAGAGCCGGTCGTATGTCGTTTCGAGATTTTCTATCATCACCTTTGTTTCGCCCACGATAGGCATAAAATGCGAATCTCCGGTCCAGCGCGGTATCACATGCAGATGATAATGATCAGTAACACCTGCCCCGGCACACTTGCCTAAATTCATACCGGTGTTGAAGCCTTGAGGACAATATTTCTTTCTCAGAGCCTTCAGGCTCAATTTGAGGAGATCTGCCATCTCATCAGTCGATTCTTTTTTTGCGCGCTCCAATGAAGAAACGTGTTTGTAAGGAACAATCATCAGGTGGCCAACCGTATAAGGATATTTATTCAACACAATGAAGTTGTGAGCGCCTCTAAAAAGGATGAACGCCCCTCTGTCGTCTTTTGATTTAAGAGCTTGGCAAAAAATGCATCCGCTCATTTTGGATGATCGTCTGACGTATTCTTTTCTCCAAGGAGCAGAGATATATTCCATTATTTACTATTTATCAGGTTTTTTAGGATTTTACTCGGCTTAAAGTACAAAACCTTCTTAGGAGGAACATGAACTGGTTCACCGGTTCGAGGATTTCTTCCTGAGCGTGAATTTCTTTGTCTGAAGCGGAAACTTCCGAAACCCCTTAATTCTATTTCTTCTCCCCTTAAGATCGCTTCTTTTATAGTCTGAAAAAAAAGATTTACGCCTGCCTCTGCCTCTTGCTTTGAAATGTTCATTTCTTTTGAAATTTTGTTGATTAAGTCGGCTTTAATCATCTTTTTTCCTCCTTTTTCTTTACCTTTTTCTCTGTTTTTTTCTCTGTTTTTTTCTTTATTTTTTTCTTTACTTTTTTCTCTGTTTTTTCCTCTACTTTTTTTGGAGATCGCATTTGTTTGAAATGATCCTTAAAGACATCCCCCAGAGTGAGTTTACTGTCTTGGCTCTCAAGATATTTTTGATACTCTAACTTTTGGAGCTCTAAGTGAGCTTGTCTAAAGCTGAGTGATATTTTTTTCTCCCTAGGATTCAATTTTATGATTTTTGCAATTCTTTCTTCTCCTTTGGAAAAAGCCTCTTCTGGCTTTTCAATTTTCTGTTCGTCTAGCTCTGAAAGGAAAACAATCCCTTCAATTCCCGGAGTAATTTCAACAAAAACTCCAAAATCAGTTAGGCGGACGATCTTGGTTTTGACAAGGTCTCCTATCTTTTGTCGATTGAAAAAATCCTCCCAAATATCGCCTTCTAGCTGCTTTATGCCCAGCGATAATTTTTGCTTTTCCACATCGATGTTTAAAATGATGGCTTCCACTTCTTCATTAGCTTTTAGCTTTTCAGAGGGATGTTTTATTTTTTTCCAGGAGATATTAGAAATATGGATGAGACCCTCAATTCCTTTTTCCACCTCCATGAATGCACCAAAATCGGTTATGCTTGTTATAGTACCTTTGACTCGGGCTCCAGGACTGTATTTCTGCTTGAGCAATTCTAAAGGATGAGGCATCACTTGTTTAAGGCCTAAAGATATTCTTTTTGCAGAAGGATTGATATTCAGAATGGAAACCGTGACTTCTTCTCCAGGAGTAAGGATTTTTTTTGGATGAACAACTTTTCGAGTCCAAGTCAGGTCTGAAACGTGGATCAATCCCTCTACTCCTTTTTCGAGTTCGACAAAGGCTCCAAAATCAGCCAGGCTTACTACCTTGCCTTTTATTTTTTGCCCAATCTCATATTTTTCTCCCACGGTTTCCCAAGGGTTGGGTGTCAGTTGTTTATACCCAAGAGAAATTTTTTCCTCCTTTTCGTTGAAATCGAGGACTACAACTTCTGCTTTTTCCCCGACTTTAAAGATTTCTGAAGGGTGATTGATTCTTCCCCAGGACATATCCGAAATGTGAAGGAGCCCTTCCACTCCTCCCAAATCTATGAATGCTCCAAAATTTGTCAGGCTTTTCACTTGACCCTTGATTTTTTGTCCTTGGCTGAGCTGGCTGAAAACCTGGACTCTTCTTTTTTCCCTTTCATCCTGGAGGAAAAATTTTCGGGAAAGAACAGCATTTTCGGATTCGCGCTCAAACTTTATAACCTTAAATTTATATTTATTTCCTATAAGCTTTTCAGGCTCTTTGACTGCTCTTACGTCGGCATGGGAGTCAGGAAGGAAAGTATTGATTCCAACATTAACAGTGTATCCATTTTTTATTTTTTCAATTATTTTCCCCGTTATCCATGTTTGGTAGTTGTAAGCTTTCTCCAGGTTGTTTAAAGCTTTGAAAGCAATTGCTCTTTTATGGGAGAGGACGAGATACCCTTCTTTCAAGTCACTTCTCTCCACGATCGCTTCGATATCGTCACCTGGATGGATTTCGCTCTTGTCCCGGATGTCAGTAAAATCCTCCATGGGAATAATGCCTTCAGACTTAAATCCAATATCGATGAGAGCATGGGTTGATGTAACTTTAATAACTTTACCCTTGATTATTTTCCCAGGGGCTATCTCTTTAGCATTGAATTGGTATTGATCCAGTAAATTCTCGTAATCTTTAGAAGAGAGATGTTCCTCTTCTTTTTTTGTTATCTCTGACATTGGACGGTCTTCTCCCTATGAAATTGGTGTTTGAAGCTAGTTTTGATTTTGGCCACAGCTTCTTGGATAGCTCTAGGAGGAGTGGAAGCACCTCCTGAAACCCCTATTTTTTTCGCTCCTTTAAACATTTCAGGTTTAATCTGAGCTGCGCTTTCAATGAAGTGTGTGTTGGGCAGAATCCTTTTTGAAATCTGGTAAAGTTTATTTGTGTTGGAACTGTTCTTTCCCCCCACTATGAAAAGTATGTCGACACAGGATGCCAACTCAGAAGTGGATTTTTGCCTGGTTTGGGTGGAGCGACAGATAGTATTGTAGACATTCAACTCCTTAGTTTTTTCGATGAGAGCGGAGACAATTTTTTCAAGAAGGTAGAGGTCTTGAGTGGACTGCGCCAGGATCGCTCTTTTTTTTCTGTTAGGAAGGTTCTTGACCTGATCCTCATTTTCTACAATTATCCCTTTGCCCTGGCTGAATCCAATAAGTCCTTTTATTTCTGGATGTTCCTTGTTCCCGACGATGATTATTTCTTCTTTATCCCTGGCCAGTATCTCTACTAATTTTTGAATTTTTTTGACGATAGGACAGGTAGCATCAACAATTTCAATATTTTTTTGGGTGAGTAATCTGTATATATCAGGAGAGACTCCATGGCTTCGGATGATAATAGTTGCTTCATTGAGTCCGTCTAGGTCGCTTATGGAATGAATTCTTTGTCTTTCCAAGTCGGCTATAACCTGAGGGTTGTGGATCAGGTCTCCCAGAGTAAATACTTTCCCGGCTTTCTTCTGTCTAGTTTCACTTGCAATATCCAAAGCTCTTCTGACTCCGTAACACAATCCTGAATTTTTGGCTACTATGATTTTCATATTTCTAGAAATTTGGTCGACCAAATATAGTACATTGGAAAAGGCTTGTTTGTCAATCTAAATAGCGGTAAAATCTTAACTTAGCGTCAGTTTGGAGGGTTGAGAAAAGGTCCTATCCCCATCTTTCTTAACTCGGAGGAAGATGGCATATTTTTGATTTCAATTTTTTTCTCAGGATGCAGTTCTTCGAGGCATGAGAGGATGGATTTTACGGCGGCCAAGTGGCGAGCCACTCTTAGCTTTAGAGGGATTCCATCTTCACCATAGGGAACAAAAAGTCGTCCAAGCTTGGCTGCTTTCGTGTAATTCTTATCTTTTCCTTCGACAATCAGGGCAGGAGATGTCTTTCCTTTGAGCCTTCCGTGGGAAGCATTCGCGCTCTCAAGAAGGATAGCCATAATCTTAGCGTGGTCTCCCCATTCTCGGTGGCTCAGACCCCGAAGGTTTAGGGGAGAAGCTTCCAGGCGAAACTCAAAGCCTTCAATTTGGAGCTCCATGAGAGCAAGAGCAGCAAGGTCTGCGCTGTTTTCATGAAAGACAATAGCGTTGATAACTGGGTATTCGGGGGCTGCCTCGTGCAGATCGATGGCAAGGTCAATTTTTTCTTTTTTGATAAGCTCCATGATTCCAGAGGCTATTTTCTCTGTTAAAGAGCCAGCCTTTCTTCCAGGATAGCAACGGTTGAGATTTCTGCTATCCGCGCCCGAGAGCTTTTGGCCTGCCGGGTTGATGTATATAGAAGGATCCGGCCATTGGTGGACCGGATTAGTCAAGCGAGAGCCATGGCGAAAGCGCCTTCTTCCCCACGGGGATTCAAGAGAATATCTCTGGGGATTTCCTTCCTGAGGATCGCTGTGGGTAAAGCCGCTGTTATTAGCCCGAGGAACAATAATGATTTTTCCTGTTGAAACTTGAATGTTTTCGATAAGAAGTACTGCTGTTATGAATCCTGCTGGTTCATTGGCGTGTGCCCCTCCCAGGATCAAAAGGTTTCCTCCCTTTTCTTGTCCTTCATAGAGGTAAACATCTGTGTCTCCCCACGTTTTCTTCAACCCTGGGAAGTAGGAGCTGAGCATTTTTCTGGATGTAAGTCCACGGCTGGGGAAGACAGCCTCTTTTTTTTGCATGCTGAGAAATTTGAGAGCGGAGAGGAAACAAATGGCGATGGCAAAGAGAAGAAGAAGAGCGGAGATGAAGTTTCCTTTTATATTCCTCATGGTCTATTTGATCAAAAAAAGCCGGAGGAGAAACATGATAAGAACAAGAGCGACACTGACCTGGTTCCAGAACTTTTTCTCGCGAAAAAGACACCAGATGAAATGGCATGTCAGGTAAAAAACTATAAGATGGTAAACGATTTGCATCTTTTTCTCTAAATAAATTTATCTAAAAAAGGAGCGAAGTGTAATACGGCCACCCCTATTACAAGTTGAAAGAGAGCGGGCATGAGGCAATGCCGGAGAACCTTGAAGTAATTGGCCTCTTCAACTACCTGAGCAGCAAAGATACCAGCCATTGCTGTGGGCGGCATCAAATCTCCTAAGCCTGCCACAGCTGATAAGGCAGAGGAGGTAATGATAGCATTCTTGTCTATAAGGGCCAGTATGAATGGAACTCCCAGGATAGAAGCAGATCCAAAGGCAGAGACAGCCCCGAACAGCGGCATGCTGGTGGCTATACCAAGATAGAGGAAGAGAGAAGGCAGAGAGAGAAAGGATATCACTATCCAGCCCCTTGCTCCTGTTAAGGTCATGATCTGGATGAACATGCCTACGCCTACTAAAATACAGGATATGGGTATAGATTGCTGCATTGCCTTTTGAGTAGTTCTGAAAAAATTAAAGGGCCTTCCGCAGCCAAGTCCTATCAAGCTCCCCAGCAGGAAAATAGCTGGGATGCCTATGTCAGGCATGATTCCGGGGAGGACGCCTTGACCGAGCATCAAGACAAGGACTACGATCAGGGGAAGATACAACCGAAAACCATATTTTTTGGAATAGGATGGAGGGAGGGCAGCTTTCATTTTTTCATATTCAATGATTTTAATATCTCTGTACCCCAGCCACAGAGATATAACGATAGCAAGAGGGATGACTATGATCAGGAGGGGAAAGGTGAGTCCTACATAGGGCATATCCACTCCTCCTCCCATGATCATGACCAGGATGTTTACTGGAGGAGCAATCATACCCAGAATTCCTCCCATGGCTATTAAGGCTCCTGTTTTGACTTTGGGAAGCCCCATTTTCATGAGTACTGGAGCAACGAGAGCTCCTGTGGTGAGGACCGCGGCTGTAGATGAACCTGTGATCATCCCTGGAAACATGATCAAAGCCATGACAGAGAGAAGCAGGGCGAATTTTCTCTTGTAGAAGGTTCTTAGCAAAATAGATGTAATGGTGTCCAGAATGCCCGATGCCTGGAGAACATTCATGAAAATCATGGCCGTGACGATAATAAGGATAGTGTCAAAATAACCAAAGCTACCTTCAACAAGGTGACGCAGACCTATCCCTTCTCCTCCCAAGAAAGAGCCGGCCAGAGCAGAAAAAGCGAGGGAGATTCCTATAGGAAGTTTCAAAAGCATAGCCAGCAGGACAAAGATGGCTACCATTAAAAAGAAGATTAAGTAATCTGGCATTTTTATACTTTAAGAGTTTGACTTGCTGGGGCAAAAGCAACGTGTTTTTGAACCATATTGCCTGAGCCTTTCTTTTAAGGTCGCTTCATCCATCCCCGAATCCTTGATTGTTTAATAAGAATATTTGGGGATGGTCTCGCTCCCAAAAGATTTTTAACGCCATTCAAATTCCGCTCTTCTCGGCGGCTGCGTAACTCGCTGCGCTCAGACATACTTGCCGGTCCACTGCGTGGACTTCCCTCGAAGAACAGAATTTGAAGGCTAAATCTTTTAAGGTCGCTTCATCCATCCCCGAATATTCTCTCTTGGTGTCTAGAGACATGTCTCGCGCCCACAATATGGAAGGGCCTGTTTATTTAAATGCATTTTTTAGCGGCCCGAGTGTATCCACTGTTTTTTCAACTTCAACCAGGGTAATTTTGTGCTCTTCACAAATCCTGGTGAAGAGCTTGTCTTTATTCCCGGATTTGACGACGATGACCATTTTGGCCGTAGGAAGGAAAGCCGATATAAACGCATCTGAAAGCTGGCCTCTTCTTGCTTCTCCACCAAGATGGAGACAAAGGAGAGGTATGTTTTTCTTTTGAGCCTCTTCAACGAGCAGATTGATCCTTTCCTTTTCTTTAGCCACATCAAGACCCGCTGCTCCGAGACCTTTCAAGCTTACCCCTAAGACCAAGGCAAGAGTTTTTATGTTCTCTAAATCCTTTGTAGTGGCAGTTTTGGAGAGGATAAAGTTGAGTTCTCCCTTTTTTGCCAGGACCGAAGCCAGCCTGACCTCAGCACTCTGACCTGCAGATGTAATAAGGAGAGGTTGTTCAAAAAGTGGTGAAGCTACTTTTTTTTCTTCCTGAGAGAATATCACCAGGGTGAAAAAAGTGAGAAGGAGAAAAGTTGTAAAAAAGGTCTTTTTCATCATGCCATCCTTAAAATAAATTTTAAGCTTTGTCCTAAAGTCACTTTATGAGAGGTCATTACGAGGAGTGCAGAAGATTCCTTCGCTTTGCTCGGAACAGGCGTAGTAATCTCATAAAAAAAGGTTGAGATTGCCGTGCTATGCCCGCAATGACAATTTTTTCCAGTGAATTAATATCCTGCTCCGTATCCATCCCTGCGGGAATCAGCCCCACCCAAAATTACTTTTTTATCCTGGAGAATCAGTATGCCCTGAGCACCTCCAAAGTATTTATCAAAAGCTTCTCTGATTCTGATACTATGTCCCATGTTTTTTAGAGTTTCATATGTTTTTTCAGGGAAGCGCGATTCAAGAGAGATGCTTCGCGGCTTTCCCTGGGAGGAATAGCTGAAAAAGCGAGGGGCTTCGATAGCTTCATCTAGAGACATGTCGAAATCAATGATATTGATAATTATCTGAATAAGAGAGGAAAAAATTCTCGTACCTCCTGGTGAACCCAGAATCAGATACGGCTTTTCTTTTTTAAACATTATAAGAGGGCTCATAGAGCTTAAAGGTCTGCTGTAAGGACGCAGCGCATTAGGTGAACTGAGATCACGGGAGAAATCATACATAATGTTATTAAGCAGAAAGCCTGTGTTTTCAGGGACAATTCCTGAACCAAAAAAAAGATTAATGCTGTGAGTTAAAGAGACAATGTTTCCCTCTTTGTCAATAACGCACAAATGAGACGTATTTCCGTTATCGTTCTCTTTCTCCTCAAATCTTCCGAAAGGATATAAATCGAGAAGACCATCTGGCTTGATTTGAGAAACAATCTGTTTAGCATGTTTTTTGGAAATAAGTTCCTCGATAGGTATCTTTATAAAATCAGGATCACCAAGATATCTTGACCTATCGGCAAAAACAAAGCGAAGAGCTTCGCATAAATGATGGATATAAGGGGGAGAGCTAGGGCCCCATTTTCTTACAGGCCAATTCTCAATGATATTGAGAAGTTGGATCATGTGCACTCCTCCAGAGCTTGGAGGTGGTATTGAAAAAAGTGTATAATCTTTGTATGTTCCCTGCAACGGGGGGTGTTCAATCGGCTCATAAAGAGCTAAATCTTTGAGTGTCATTACTCCGCCCTTTTCATTCACTGCTTTTACAATCTTCTGGGCTATCTGCCCCTTATAAAACTCATCTATACCCTTAGAGGCAATAAGCTTTAAGGTTCCAGCTAGTTCAGGATTTCGGAACAGGTCTCCAGGCTCGTAGGGAAAGCCCTCGTTTAGATAGCAAGTTCCCTCTCCTGCATTCGTGATAATTTTTTCGTATTGATCTTTATTGATGCGGCTGAAGGTTTGGCTCACAACGAATCCATTCTCTGCAATCTTAATGGCTTCTTGCGTAACATCAGCCAGGTTTTTTGTCCCGTATTTTTTGAGAGAATGAATCCATCCCGCCAGGGCGCCAGGGACAGCAACGGCCAGCCCGCTGGGTTCTATTTTGCCTTCATCGTTGAATATTTCCCGGGGGACCCTGGAAGGAGCCTTTTCCCTGAAATCTACGACAGTGATTCTTTTTTCTGAAGCAAGGTATATGACCATAAATCCTCCACCTCCGATTCCGGAAGCAAAAGGTTCACTAGCATTCAGGGCAAACGCTGTTGTCACCGCGGCATCGATGGCGTTTCCTCCTTTTTTTAACATCTCCAAGCCCGCCTTTGCAGCTAGGTGATGGGCAGCCACGACCATCCCGTTTTGCCCGACAAAATTGTAAGGCTGATGGCGGTCTGAAGGAAGCTCAATGATTTTTATTTCCCTAGGTCGACAAAAAAAGGAAAACACCAGTAATAAAGAAGTAATAAAAGAAAGGATTGTTTTTTTAGTGAACAGAGCTTTCATCTTCCTCAATATCTTTCTCCTCCTCTAGAATTTTTGAAATCTCCTCTGGAGAGGGAAGGTCCTTTATGTCCGTAAGACCAAAATATGTTAAGAATTTATCGGATGTCCTGTAGATCAACGGACTCCCGGGACTCTTTTTTCTTCCTACGATTTTGATCAATTTTTTCTGGAGAAGAGTTTTTAGGGTGTGGCTGGAGTCCACTCCTCTCATGGCCGAGATTTCCGCCAGGGTTGCAGGCTGGTGGTAAGCGATGGCTGACAAAGCCTCCAAAGCTGCAGGTGAAAGTTTGGCTTTTCTTTCCAACTTGAAAAGACGCTTTATCCATAAGTCATGCTCAGGGCTTGTTGAGAAAAGATACCCACCTGCTGATTGGAGGATTTGGATTCCCCTTTCATTCGTAAGATAGCTTTCAAGAAGCTCTTTAATGGCCTGCTCAACCTCCACTCCTGGATATTCCTGGAGAACATTTTTGATTTTTTCTAACGTCAGCGGCTCCAGGGAAATAAAGATTAAAGATTCGATGACTTCCTTCAGGCGGTTTTTCATCATTTTCTCTTCAAACAAGCCTCTTGGCGAAGCCTAACCTTAATTGGCTGGAAGGGGCCTTTTTGGATGGCAATGACTATCCTGGACTTGATAAGTTCCAGAAGGCTGAAAAAAGAGACTAAAGCTTCTTCAAAAGATTCCTGCCGGCTAAAATAATCCATAAAATCAAGAGATGAGTTCTCCTTTAAAACTGCCATAATTTCCTTCATTTTTTCTTCTAAAGGAAATTCTTTTCTCTTGATGGTTCTTGTCTTTTTTTCTTCTTTTTTCCTCATCAGAGAAAAAAAGGATTCAGCCAGGTCAAAGAGAGAGACTTCCATGAAATCAGTCTCTTCTTCTGGAAACAGAGAGGGTAGAGCTGTTCTTTTCCACTTCTGCAGTTCATCTCCTTCCTTTTTTCTTAAAAGGAGACTGGCTGCTTTTATTTTTTGGTAATCAAGAAGCTGATCCACGAGAATTTGACGGGGATCTTTTTCTTCGTCTAAGGCCTTTTCTCGAGGGAGAAGCATCTGAGATTTGATATAGATGAGGAACGAAGCTATAAGCAAAAATTCAGCTTCCCGATCAAGATTTATCCTCTGCTTATGGTTGAGGTATTCTAAATATTCTCTGGCGATTGTGGCCATGGGAATATCATTGATATCAATTTTTCTCTTCCTAATCAGAAATAAAAGGAGGTCCAGAGGGCCCTCGAAAACTTCTAACCTTACCTGATATATTGCAGAGGCGTCCATAGATATCGATTATTTTTTAAAGACCTATGGCAGATCTAACTTCTTCCATGGTCTTTTGGGCTACTAGTCTTGCTTTATCATTACCTTCTTCCAGGATTTCCCAGACAAGCTGAGGTTTTTTTTCGAACTCATCCCTTTTTTCCCTGTAAGATGTAAGAAGGTTGAGGAGGCTGTCGATGACCACATTTTTACATTCCAAACAGCCTATTCCGGCTGTTCGACACCCATGGGCCAATTCCTCTCTTCGTTTTTTCGCCACAAATGCTCTGTGCAGAGTAAACACAGGGCAGTCTTTTGGGACTCCAGGATCTGTCCTGCGTTTGCGTCTGATATCAGTCTTCATGGTTGATATTTTTTGTCGAATTACTTCCGGTGAGTCTTTGAGCAAAATCGCATTCCCGTAGGATTTGCTCATTTTGCGCCCGTCTGTTCCGGCCAGCTTGGGGACTTCTGTAAGAAAGGTTTGAGGCTCGGGAAAAATGTTGCCGAAAAGGCGGTTGAATCGCCTTGTCACTTCTCGGGCAAATTCAAGGTGAAAAGCCTGGTCTTCGCCTACAGGCACGGCATCTGCTTTATAGATAAGGATATCAGCTGCCTGAAGCACAGGATATCCTAGGAATCCGTATGTGTTCAGGTCTTTATCAGGAAGTTCCCTCTGCATTTCTTTGAATGTGGGAACCCTTTGCAGCCAGGGAAGGGGGATAACCATTGAGAGAAGCAGATGGAGCTCAGCATGCTCTTTGATATCTGACTGGACGAAAAGAACACTTTTTTTCGGGTCTAATCCTGTGCTCAACCAATCCGCAGCCACTTCAAACGTATGGTCTTTAATAGCCTTTGAGTTCTGGTATTCAGAGCTTAAAGCGTGCCAGGTGACAATAGTATAATAGCACTTGTATTGCTCCTGGAATTTGAGCCAGTTACGCAGAGCCCCAGCCAGATGCCCAAGATGGAGAGGACCTGTGGGTCTCATTCCGCTGAGAACAACTTTTTTCTTTTTTTCTCCCATTTTATGACACGGCAATGGTTGCTATTAAAATATAGATGGGTCTAAAAATGAGATTAAGAAACCCGATAAAAAGCAATCCAAGAATAATAAGAAATCCATAAGGGCGGATTCTATCGTATTTTTCTGCGGCTTCATCAGAGAGAAGGCCCATCAGGACTCCGCTTCCATCCAGGGGTGGAATAGGTATCATATTGAAAATAGCCAAGAGAGTATTGATAAGAGCACCATAAAATAAGATCAAAGCCAATCCTCCAAGAGGATGAAATCCACCAGCAAAACCAGTTTGCGCGAAAATGAAAGACCTGAGAAAGTAGACTATATTGGGATTAAGGAATTTCAGGATAACGATTCCGACTAAAAAAACTGCGGCTGCTGACAGGTTAGAGATAGGTCCGGCGGCTGATATCCAGAGGTTATCGCGGCGTGGGTTCCTCAAATTGAGAGGATTGACCGGGACTGGCTTGGCCCAGCCGATAAAAGGGATGCCTGTTACCATCATAATAAGGGGGAGAATAACCGTGCCGAGAGGATCGATGTGTGGTATGGGATTGAGAGTGATTCTCCCCAGATGATAGGCTGTGGGATCTCCAAATTTAAGGGCGGCCCAGCCGTGGGCAGATTCATGAATTGTGATTGCAAAAAGCAGGATGAAATAAGCGATTATTCTTATTATTATTTCCATTTTAAACTAGAGCTATTTATAGCATATGATACCTAAAGGGTAAAGCATTTCAGTTTTTGAATTCGGATTCTTCATCCATGCCGCAGCGACCGGCATCATACATCCACCGTGCAAGTATTTTCATCCATTACAATCATGCCACCTGATCCCGTCATAGAACCCACTTCTGTCAATCTCTCATAGTCCACTGGGAAGTCTATTAAACTCTCTGGGAAACAACCTCCCGATGGCCCGTCTGTTTGAACAGCTGTAAAAATTCCAGTAGTAAGTCCTTTTCCTGTTTGAGCTTTGAAATATTTCAGAAGAGTTCTGGCATCAAGTCGGCAGAGGTCACATTGAAATCTCCTTTTGTACTCTAAAATATGAGAAGCACCTTTTGTATGACAGATACCACCTAACGATAGTATAATCCTGGAGAAGTTTATATCTCCTCCATTATAAAGACCCAATTCTACATGATTCAGTGACTCCGTAATTTGGGAAACAAGCTCAGGGCTGATAGCTTATAGTAAAAAAGAATTCCGCTTATTCATCATCCAAGAACCTCAGCTCCAAATCCTTTGTCTCATAATCCCTAACCCATCTCATATAAACGACAAACTATGAACTACGAAATAATAATGGCATAGGTAAATTTTATATCAAACCTCTAAGTCTACATGCGAGAGCTACTCTTTGTATGGCAATATTATAAGCGGCATCACGGGTGAAAACTGCTTTTTCTTTGGCAAGGTCAGCGACTCTCCGATAAGCAACCGTTATCTTGCTGTCCAATCTTTCCAAAACTTCTTCTTTTGACCAATAATAATTCATGTTATTCTGAACCTGTTCGAAGTATGAGCAGGTTACGCCACCGGCATTACAGAGAATGTCAGGTATGAGCAAGATATCTTTTTGTTTGATAACCTCATCAGCTTCAGGGGTTGTGGGGCCATTCGCACCTTCAGCTATGATTTTTACTATATCGGAAATCATATCCACATTGTCTGCACAAATCGTATTTTCAGTCGCAGCAGGAATGATAACGGCTACATCCTTGGAAAGCCAAGCATCTCCATCTTCTTGTTTCCAGCCAAGGTCCTTTGCTTTTTCAGCATCAATTGTTCCAAATTTGTCGGTAATTCTTTCCGGTGAGGTGCTTACGATATATTTGGGATCAATTCCGTTTTCGCTAGTATATGTGTATGCTTTTTTATCTTTGTTATCCCAGCATGCCATTGCAATGACTTTCCCACCGTATTCTGTGAAAAGATCACAAGCAAACTGAGCGACATTCCCAGAGCCTTGAATAGAAGCGGTTGCATCTCTTATATCGATTCTAAGGTCCTTAAATGCTTCACGGACAGCGTAAATAGCACCGTATCCAGTTGCTTCTGTTCTGCCAAGGGAACCACCTACGCCTAGCATTTTGCCTGTAATAACTCCGGGTTGTTTAGATCTAGCAATCGTTTCATATTCATCCATCATCCAAATCATATGCTGTCCTGTTGTCATCACATCTGGTGCTGGGACATCCAAATTTGGGCCAATGAATTCCCAAACCTTCCTGATGTAGCCCCGGCAGAGCCTTTCTTGTTCCCCTTCACTCATTTCACGAGGATCGCAAGCGATCCCCCCTTTTGATCCGCCTAATGGAATATCGACCGCTGCGCATTTCCAGGTCATCCAGGTCGCAAGAGCACGGACTGTATCAATAGTTTCGGCAGGATGGAATCGAATTCCGCCTTTTCCAGGTCCACGGCTTGTATTATGCTGTACGCGGAATCCTTTGAATACTTTTGCTTCACGATTATCCATCTTCACAGGTATAGTAAATTGGATTTCTCTTTCAGGCTCACGTAAAAGAGATCGTGTGCCTGGATCAAGATTAATTTTTTCTGCAACAGCATCAAATTGCTGTTGCGCCATTTTGAATGCATTAAATTCTTTTGGCATTATTCCTCCGGGTTTTAATTGATGTTTTAATTAATTGATATTTTATCCGGATAAAATCTCAAGTGATTCTTTTAATAAATCTTTTGGGTCAACCAATATGACATCATTTATGACGTCTTCTAAAATTTTTTCCGCTTTGCCATGCTCATTTTTTGGAACAACTACAATAACTGGAATCCCCAATGACTTACAGGAGTATAATATATCTCTATGAGAGATTGGGTAACTAGGAAAAGTCATGATTTTATGAAGATAGGCAACAATAAGTGAAATACGATCGCTTCTAGTGAGGAGTTTTATGAACTTTCCATAATTATCAATACCATTTCCAAGTGGCAGGGTCCCATAGCCATTTGCAACTAGATATGTCAGAAATAAGGAATCTGTTCCTTCTAAGTAACCTACTATTTTCATTTTATCCTCCCTGAATTAATTTTATTTTTTTCTATATTATTAAATTTTCGAGCTTTCTTCTGCAAATTTATAATCTCAGTTAAATAAAAACGGTAACAACTTGGGATGATTTTGGGAAAAGACTTTGTGTAGACTTATGTTAATATTAAATTTGAGTTTCTTATGAGGGTATTGACTTGAGCCAGGACGATTTTGGTGAAGCAGGGGAAAAAGGTCCTTATGAAGTATGAAATTTATGACTCCTCCTCCGAACCTAAAAGTATATATAATTTATAAAGTATATATAGAATATTAACAAATTATTATAACAAATATTTTTTATCTCTGTCCAGAAATTTTCTGAATATGTAAGCATCTTCCATTTATGTGATAACTAGATGCTATGTTCAGGACAAAGGTTTTGGGAAATAGTGTAATCGGGGTAAGACCTTGTTTTTCGTGATTACTATCTCGTCTAGTTTGTCTCGCCGGCAACGGACGAAGACATGAACAGACTTAATAGAGGAAAAATTCAAGTTATGCAAGTTTTGCAAGTCTGACCCCAATGTGGGCTTGATAAATCAAGCCCCTACATAAATAAATGGTTGAGTGTTAAATTTTTTTACAGTTTTCGGCTGATTTTTAGTAAGTCTTACCTAAAATTATCCTAATCCTGCCAGAAATAGAATATTTTTATTGAATTCAGTTGGCACAAAAATTGCTATTCTTTAGAATGAAGACACGACAATAAGGAATGAGAAAATAGCACATAAATGTACATATTCCTATAGTTATTATATTATTTCTTTTTTCTGCTATAATAAATAAATGAAAAGAAGATTTACTCTTTGGCTCCCTTTCTTATTTTTCCTTGCTTTTTTTATAATCCCTCAGCTTGCTGCCGAAGAACAAAGTATTAGTGAATTTATCTCTCAAATTCAAAAATCCCTAGAGCTGAAGGATATTCCGGGTTACCTGGAGAGTTTTTCTAATGAAATAAGGGAAAAAGAAGAGTTGATTGTAAAAGATAGGTTTAATGTCCTTCAGATGGATAGCGTAACTTTGTTCAAGCCCAGTAAATTGATCCAAACAGAGGATGAAGCCAAAATATATCTTCAGGCTTTCTTTCAAAATTCTTATTCTGTTGCTATAGAAACCTGGCATTTATCGCTTATCAAGGTGAATGGTCAATGGCTGATAGAGCAGAAAAATGTGCTGGGAAGAGTCAGGATAATGTATAAGGTTAAGATTCCATCTGGAAGAGTTGAAAGAGTTAAATCGATCGAGGTTGAACATGCGGATATTAAACTTTCCTTTAAAGATGCGATAGTCTTTTATGACAATATCCCCAGCCTTGAAACTGGCCTTCTTATCTTGGGGAAAGGTCATTTGCATTTTTCTCCCTCTGATTCAGGAGAAAAGCATCAGCTTGATTTAATCTATAAAAAAAGCTTTCTTGAAGATGAACTTACGTATGCCTACCTCAGATTTTCCGACTACTTTTTCCGGAAGAACATAAGGATAGTAAAGGATTCAGATGAGGAGAACGTCCAGGCTTCGACTCTAGACAGAAATAAAGCATATACGCTGTTTTCAAAATATTATTCCCGATCGTTCACAGTTGAAAATTCCTTTAATAGAGAGTTGCTTACTACGTTACCTCAGGGAGAGGAGGCAGTTTTCAGCTTTAAAGGAAAAAGGTTGGGAGATCTTACGTACATCTATTCTCCTTTCACACCGGAAGAAATCAATCTTTACCGATGGAAAGATGATAAAATCATCAACCTTTATTCGCCTCACGAGGGTGGGAAAAGAAAGAAGATTTTTATATCTTTTGTCGAGATGTTTGAGGTTAAAAGCTACAAAATTGAAATCGACTTTAAACCTCAACAATTTTATATCTCTGGGAAAGCAAAAATTGAAGTAGAGTCTAAAGTTGATTCCCTCGAAAGAATAATGCTTAAGCTTAATCCTAGGTTAGATATTCTTCGCATTTATGATGAGGAAAAGCGGGCGTTGATTTACAGCCAAGATAGATTGAGAGAGTCGCTTTATATTTATTTTGTCCATCCTCCTCCTGAAAATAAGCCTTACTCCATAGAAATATATTACCGGGGAAAGCTTGTCCCTCCCAAGCAGGTAACGGATGTCATCGCCGGGCCTCAGTATGATAAGAATCTTATCTATATGGCTCCTAAATCCGAGACTTATCTTTTTAGTCGAAGCGCCTTCTGGTATCCCTCTCCTCCTGGTGATGATTATTTTAAGGCCCGTTTAAGAATAATTGTTCCTCCTGAATACCAGTGTATTTCCAATGGAGAATTAATAGAGAAAACCAGATTGAACGATGTGGAAAGGGTAGAAGAAATAGAAAAAACAGGAAGCTCTGTTTATATCTTTGAAACAAAATATCCTATTAAATACATTTCTTTTCTTGTCGGTAAATTTACTAAAGTGGAAGAGGATTCAGAGTCTCTTCCACTGCAACATTTCTACTCATCTGGCATCAACTTTCAAAAAAAAGGGCTTATTGAGAAGGCTAAAAATATTATTCAATTCTATGAAAGCAAGTTTGGCCCCTATCCTTACGAAAAGCTAAGTATTGTCCGCAGAATCTGGTCTACTAGTGGAGGTCATAGCCCAGCCTCTTTTATTGTCATTAATGAATTATCCCAAGCTCAGAATGGAACTGTATATATAAACAAAAGGAGTCCTGTTGATCTTTCTCGCTGGAAAGAATATTTCATCGCCCATGAAATTGCTCACCAATGGTGGGGACAAGCTGTAACATGGAAAACGTATCATGATCAATGGTTAAGCGAAGGATTAGCTCAATTTTCAGCCACTTTATACTTAGTCGAGAGACATGGTGAGGGAGTATTGCCCCCTATTTTAAAGAAATTCTCTCAATGGACTAGAAAAAAATCGATATGGGGACCGATAACTCTTGGCTCCCGCCTTAGCTATCATGATCCTAAAGTTTACCAGGCCATAATTTATAACAAAGCTTCTTTAGCCTTGAATATGCTTAGAGACCTCCTGGGCGAAGAAGTATTTTTTAAAGGATTACAGGAATTTTTCAGCAGGCATAAGTACGGCGCGGCAAGTACGAAAGATTTTATCAAAACGATTGAAGAGATATCAGGGGAAGATCTGGCAATATTCTTCAGGAATTGGTTTGATTCCTATGTTCTTCCTGAGGTCAAAGTTTCTCACTCTGTCCTGAAAGGGGAGGGAGGATACATTCTGAAATTAAGAATCACCCAAGCAAAAGAGCTTTTCGTTTTCCCCTTATGGGTAGAGTGGATTGAGAATGGAAATAGAGTCAAGAAAAAACTAATAATTGACGAGAAAAAAGAAGAATTTGATTTTGAATTGAAGTCTAAGCCCAGGAAAATAAAAATAAACCCGAATAAGGCTGTACCAGGAAGATTTAATTAAAGGGGACAGGCTACTTTTTCTTTACAATAATTAATGGGGCCAATTAATGGGGCCAGGCCCCATTTTTATATCTTGTAGGGGTCTGATTCATCACACCCACCTTTTTAAAAAAGGACCCTGTCCCCTTTTTCTTTTTCCTACCATAGATTCGAAATATCTATATTTAACCTCTTGATCATCTCATTAAGAGTGGTGGGCTTAACTCCTAAGAGGTTAGCAGCTTTTTTCTGTATTCCTTTTGCTTGCTTTAAGGCGCTAATGATCGCCTTTTTCTGGAATGTTTGAATATTTTCCTTGAGATTGAGCTCATTGTTTACAGAGGCGACAGCTCTGGTCTCTTCTTGAGAAGCGAGGAGGAAAGGAGGAAGGTTCTTTCTGGAGATGAGTTTGGACTTAGTCAGAACAACAGCTCTCTCGATAAGGTTTTCCAGCTCTCTTATATTTCCTGGCCAATCATAGCTCAAAAGTATCTCCATAACGTCATCAGTGACACCCAGGATTTCTTTTTCATTTTCTTTACTATACGTGTCTAAAAAATGTTTGACCAGAAGTGGAATATCCTCTTTTCTTTCTTTAAGCAGTGGCAACTCTATTTTGATGACGTTCAAGCGGTAGAAGAGGTCTTCCCGAAACATCTTTTCACTGATTTGTTCTTCCAAATCTGCGTTAGTAGCCACAATGACTCTGACGTCGACCCTGATTGTTTTTGTCCCCCCTAATTTCATGAATTCTCTATCCTGCATGACTCGTAACATTTTCGATTGAGTTTCCATATTAAGGGAAGATATTTCATCAAAGAATATTGTTCCTTTCTCAGCTGCTTCAAACAAACCCTTTTTGCTGCTCACAGCTCCAGTGAAGGCCCCTTTGACGTGACCAAAAAGATGACTTTCCAACAGGTCAGGGGGAAGAGAGCCGCTGTTTACGATTATGAAGGGGAAATTTTTCCGGTCGCTGTTTTGGTGAATGGCTCTCGCAACCAGCTCTTTACCTGTTCCGCTTTCACCTTGAAGCAAAATCGTGCTTCGGGTAGGGGCAGTGGCTTTTACTGATTCGAATACATTTTTCATGACTTTGCTTTTTCCGATGATGTTTTCAAAGCTGAACTTTCTTTGGAGTTCATCTTTCAGCCGTAAGTTTTCTTCTTGAAGTTTCCTGTATTCTATTGCTCTTTGTACCGTTATAAGCAATTCGTCATGTTTGAAGGGCTTCTGAATATAATCATATGCTCCGATTTTCATGGCAGAGATCGCTGATTCCACTGAGGCGAAGGCTGTTATTATGATAATAACAGAGTCTGGATCGATTTTTTTAAGCTTTTTGAGGACCTCTATTCCGTCTATTCCAGGCAGGAGCAAATCCAGAAGAATGAGTTGGAAAGATTGGGAAGAATGCTTATCAAGAGCTTCTTCCCCGCTTGCAGAATTTTCCACCTCATAACCTTCTGAGGATAAGAGATCACCCAATACTTCATGGATAATGGGTTCGTCGTCGATAATATGAATTATTCCTTTTTGAGTCATTTTTTTGATTTATGAAACAGTAAATTTATCCACATTTCTCTTGTCTAATTCCATAGGAAGATAAATCGTGAAAGTAGAACCTTTCCCGCTCACACTTTCAGCAGCAATCTGCCCTTCATGCTCTTTAATAATAGCATAGCTGATCGACAAGCCAAGGCCAGTCCCTTTTCCGCTCCCTTTAGTGGTAAAAAATGGATCAAAGATATGGGGCAAGTGCTGATCTTTAATACCCGTTCCGGTGTCCTTTATTTTTATGATAGCCTCATTATTCATTTTACTGAGTTCGATTTTTAGCGTTCCCCCTTTGGGCATGGCATCAATGGCATTGAGGATAATGTTGATGAAGACCTGCTGGAGCCTCTCTCCTTCCCCCCACAGAGGTTTCATAGGAGAAAGATTTAGCTCTAAGTTTATGCTCATGGTTTTTAATTTATACTCAATCAGAGATATAATCTCCTCGAGACTTTCTTTGAGGTTCACTTGATGAAAGGAGGACTCTGAAGGGATCCGGGCAAAGTTGAGCAGGTTTTTGATTATTCTGGCTACCCTTTCAGTTTGAGCTTCAATCTTTCCCAGAATCCGAGAATGACTGGAGTTGGAAAGCTTCTTTTGGAGTATTTGAACATAGCTTGAAATTCCTGTCAGGGGAGTGTTGATTTCATGAGCAACTCCAGCCGAGAGGAGGCCGATCGAGGCCAGCTTTTCTGAAGTGAGGAGCTGCTGCTGAAGCAATATTTTTTCTGTTATATCATCAAAGACGACGATTGTCCCGTATGGATTCATCTCGTTATCTAAAAGAGGAGTTTTGGCAATATCGAATATTTTTTTATCTCCGGGGAGGATATCCAGGGTAATCTCACTCAAGAGCCGGAAGTCCTTTTGAGTATCAGAGGGAAAGAGGGCTGAATAGTTTTTAGGTCCTAATACCTTAATTAAATTTTTATTCATGACCTCTTCTTTTTTTCTGGAAAGAGTATCTTCGAGCACCCGATTCCATCCGATGATTTTTCCTTTCTGATCTAACACTGCCACTCCTACGGTTAGACTTTCAATAATGTTTTCGTTGTAGTCTTTAAGCCTTTCCAATTCCAGAGCCTTTATTCTGGACTGACTGTAAAGATAGGCATTTTCTAAGGCTAAGGCCACTGGGGAAGATATGGTTGTCATAATTTCCCAGTCTTCGCTGGTGAGGAATGTGTTATCTACTTTTTTCCCCATTCCCAGACAGCCGATAAGCTTATCCTCGACTTTTAAGGGCAAATAATGGAAAAAGCCGGAAGAAGAAAGCTGTTCGAACTTTCTTTGCAGCTCCTCTTTTTCAGCAAAGGAATAATAAGAAAGAAATTCCCTTTCCGTTAAGCTTTTGTAAAGTTGGTCATCAAAAGTGATCATTTTTCCGGAAAAAGGCAATATACCCCTGGATTTCAGGATAAAGAAAGAGTTTTTTCGGTTGTCATCAGGTAGGAGAAGAGCAATGCATTTGAGAGAAAGGGCATTAGCAATCAATTCCAAAAGAGATTGAGAGAGCTTTTGAAGATTCCTTTCTCGGCTGAGTTCTTTACTTATGGAGAGTAAAGTTTTGCGATATTCATAACTTCGCTTGTAAAAAGCCCTATCCAGGATGGATTGGAAGAGCTTTTTTAACGGCGGGAAGAGTGTCGCTCCAAGAATTATAGCCAGAATTCCCAAGATGAGGTAATTGAGCCTGCTTTCAGCTGGGGCTTTCGTTTGGGAGCTGGCGATAAAATAAACAGTGGCCAGGACAACAGAAGAGAGGATCAGAGCGAACACTTTTTTGAGCAGCAGCTCAAATTCCATAAGTCTTTCCCTGGAGATTGAGTAGGAAAAGGTCAGAGGAATGAGAACCTGGAGAATAACGGTGAGTTCTGCCGCCTTAGAAGGCACCTGGCCAAGCATGAAGGGAATGATGTAGAAAAGGCTGAAGGGAATGATTCCAATGCCTAGGCCGTACGCTATCCACTTTAATTGTTTTTTGAGCAGAAGGTTTGAAGGTTTAAACATGCTTTGAAGAATAATCACCAAGGTCATGATTGAAAAAAGGGCAAAATGGAGGAGGTCTAATTTTTCTGATGTCTGGTGCAATTGGAGCACAAAAACGTCGCTCAAATTTTTAAATGAGGGAACGTGAAGGAGTATTTTTGTTAAAAGGAGAACTGCAGCCGGGAGATACAAAATAGAAATTGAAGATAGCTTATTATTAAAGAATTTTTTTCTTTGAGGGAAAATTAAAAAAAAGTAAAGAAGCAACGGGGGGAAGACCAGAAAAGCTGACTTGTCAAGCCAGTAAAAAAGACTGTCCAAGACATTCAGCTCGCCTGTGGGAGAGAAAATATAGAACGAACAAAAACACAAACATACGAAATAAAAATAGACATAGGGCATTGATAAGGGTTTTTTAGAGGTGAGAAAAATAATCAACCCTATAGCCAGAGTGGTCAAGCCGATAAGAGCAAGAAAGAAATATATGGGATTAACACCTTTTTCGCGTAAATAGAAGGAGGGAAAAATAATCTCGCCTCCTCTTGCGATTTCGTAGGTAACCTTTAGTTCTGAGCGTCCCGCTACCCATAATATCTTTGAAACATCTATTTTGTTTTTTATCGGGGCGTTATTGATGGAATAAAGAATATCTCCTTTTTTGATGCTGTGTAGATACGCAGGGCTGTTGACTTCAACAATTACAGCGGTCATACCTTCTGGTTTTTCATCCCAGAAAACTCCATCAGCAGGCTCTTTCCAGGTAATTTTCTTATAAATATTCAATCCTCCCAGCACAAGGAGAATGAAAACGGGAAGGATTGCCAGATAGATTTTTATTTTCTCGAAATAACTTGCTTTCTGTTTTTCAGAGAATCCAAAAAATTGAATCATTTTGGCAAAAAATATATGCGTACCTCAGTCCAAAATATGTTTTTTTCCAGCCCTGATTGCCCATTTAATACAGGGTTGCTTCAGCAGTTTTTCCAATTCTGGATCTTCTTTTAATCCTAAAGGTTTTGTGTTCCTGGAGAGGATTGTGCTCATATAATCATACTTGGGCTTTTTAACCGGGACATCCTGTGGATAAGCAGCTGAACTTTTAGCAAGAAATAGACCCTTTGAAGAGAGGCCGCTGGGGGAAGTGAATGTAAGAGAAAGAAGGAGGAGGATAAAAAATACTCCTGGGAGAATCTTCTTTTTCATTTTCTTAAGATAAATCTTTCTTCAGCTTTTGTCAACTTTTTCCGCAGGCTTTGCTCCGTAAAAATAAGAAGTAGACATTCTGGAAAAATCAATAGTAGACGAAGGCACATCCATTTTTTTTATGAATTTATTTCCATATTTATGGAATTTTTTCTAGAATATATGATTAAATATTTCTTTTAATTTCTTTTCTTCTTCTCTTATACCTATTGAAAATAAAAGAATTATATTCAGTTTATACCTATACTTTTTTTGTTTACAAATGTTGGCATTTTTTTTGCTATGAATATTAATCTAAAGGGCTCCGTTCTGGCCTATTCAGGCACACATGAGATGGTGAGAATAAATCATCTTTTCAGGTGAGAAAAAAAGGAGAAAAGTCATTATGTGATTCATCTTTAAGGGCTATTTACTTATATGGGCATTTTTATTACTTTTAGCTCGATACAGGAGCCTAGCTCTGATGATGCAAATTTCGAATAAGGTTTTTATGGAAAATGGGGACAGGCCCTTTTTTCGCAGGTTGCTTTTTTGGAACAAAAAAGGGAGAGCTCCTATCTTGCTTGTAAACGGAAAGAAAAGAGCGACAGTCCCCTCTATGAAAAAAGGGGCAGAAAAAAAGGGACAGGCCCCTTTTTTCCCCTGTTTTACCCTTTGCTTACCGCTTACTAGATTTGACAAAAATCAGAGGATAACCTAATATTAATTTAATATTTACTTATATTTAAACAGTAAGAGAAACTTATAAAATTTAAGAGCGATGCCTTATTTTCTTTGTCGATTGGCTACTGAAGAGGGAAGCGTTGTTTCTCAGGCTTTTCTTGCCTCATCTTTTGAAGAATGCAGAAAGCATTTCGAGGAAGAGGGATTTTGTGTTTTATCTATCAAGAGAGATTGGAAGAGGGTCAAGATTCCTGTCCTCCCTTTTGAGAAGAAGATTAAAGATAGGGACTTCATCATGATTAATCAAGAGCTTGTGGCTCTTATCAAGGCGGGTTATCCCATACTCAAGTGTATCCAAATCATAGTGAAGCGAGTTAAGAATATTCATCTTAAAGAATTATTGATGAAGGTCGAGAATGAAATTCGGGGAGGCAAATCTCTCTCAGAAGCTTTTGCCCCTTATGAGAAGAAGTTCTCTACGGTTTATATTGCCTCTCTTATGGCAGGGGAGCGGAGCGGAAACTTAGCTGGTACGATCAACCGTTACATTGATTATGCAAAAGTTATTGACCGGACTAAAGCAAAGATAAGATCTGCTCTAACTTATCCGACTCTTCTCGTTCTGTTTGCTTTCATTCTCCTTATGATCCTGATCAATTTTATCTTGCCTCGTTTTACTTCTTTTTATGCTGATTTTGAGACTGAACTCCCAGCTATAACCCGTGGACTCTTAGCTTTCTCTCAGTTTTTGAGAGCAAATTTTCCTTTTCTGATTGCTTTTGTCTTTTTACTGTATTTAGTCTATTCCCTGTTGAAGAGGAACGAAAAAACCCTTGTTATTCGTGATAGAATCAAGCTTAAAATTCCTTATGGAGGTTCAATCTTGGTAGAGTCAGGAGTCTCACTTTTTTCTCGGACACTGGGCTTTATTCTTGAAGCAGGGATTTCCCTCGTCTCAGCTGTCGGCATCGCCTATCATGCTGTTCCCAATTATTTCATCATCCAGAAAAGCAGGCAATTGCCTGAGCTTATAAAAGACGGAAAAAGCTTATCTGAATCCCTCTCCAGGATAGACTTTTTCCCGCCTCTTTCTCTTGATATGATTCGGATAGGAGAGGCATCGGCAAATCTTGAAGGCATGTTGAGCGAAGTGGCTGATTACTATGATGAGAAAATACAAGCAAAAATTGACACTTTTGTATCCCTCATTGAGCCGCTGGTTATCATTTTTATGGGTTTGATTGTGGCAGCGATGCTTCTCTCTGTTTATTTGCCTATTTTCAATATAATAAGAGTAACTGGATAATGGCCAAGATTGATAAAAAAGAATCACAGCAGACTTTTCTCTCTGATGAAGAGAAAACTAAAAAATTAGCTACGAGATACAATGTTCCTTATATTGATCTTTCATCCCGTAACTTGAGCCGTGAGCTTGTTCAGTCTTTTCCTGTTGATTTTCTTCATCGGTCGAATTTCATACCTTTTGAAGAGAAGAACAATATTGTGAAAATTGCAGTAGCTGACCCTTCTGATATCGCAACCATAGATGCCATCGAGTCTTATTTGGGGAGAAAAGTGGAGGTTTATGCAGCTTCCAAGATGGCTATCAATGAGGCACTGCGAAAGACTGAAACTGCGCTCCAAGTCCTCAGGGATGCGACTGAAGGATTCGTCATGAAGGTAGTGGAGAAAGAAGGAGGAGAAGAGGAAGAAGTCATATCTGTGGAGACGCTGACCGGACAAGATGGCTCGATCATAAAGCTGGTCAACTCCATAATTTTCACAGCTGTTCAAAAAAGGGCCAGCGATGTTCATGTCGAATCAAAAGAAGAAGGTCTTATCGTCAAGTACCGCATCGACGGAGTTTTAAGTGAAGCCATGGAGCCGATCGCCAAGAAATTTCAATCGTCTATCATCTCTAGAATCAAAGTCATGTCTGACCTTGATATTTCAGAACGAAGGGTCCCGCAGGATGGGAGGTTCAGGCTGAGAATCAAGGACAAAACCATTGATTTTCGTATCTCCATCATGCCCAGCATCCACGGTGAAGATGCTGTCATCAGGATTCTCGATAAGGAGATGATCACCGCGGCTATATCGGAATTAAGGATGGAGTTGCTCGGTTTTTCAGATGAAGTCCTCAAAAATTTCCGAAGATATATCACCCAGCCTTATGGGATGGTTCTTGTGACCGGTCCGACAGGAAGCGGAAAAACTACCACTTTATATGCAGCCTTGACAGAGATAAGGGTTCCGGAGGACAAAATCGTTACTATTGAAGACCCTGTTGAATACCAAATAAATGAGATCACCCAGATACCTGTTAATGAAAAAAAAGGGCTCACCTTTGCTCGGGGACTAAGGTCTATCTTAAGGCATGATCCGGATAAGATTATGGTTGGAGAGATCAGAGATCCTGAAACCGCCCAGATTGCTATTCAGTCTGCCTTGACCGGACATCTGGTTTTCACAACCGTTCACGCCAATAATGTTTTCGATGTCGTAGGGCGCTTCCTCCATATGAAAGTTGACCCTTACAGTTTTATTTCAGCTCTGAATTGTATCCTGGCTCAAAGACTGGTTAGAGTCCTCTGCCCTGTATGTAAGACTCCCGTTAAATACAAGCGCAAGCAATTGCTTGAATCCGGGCTCAGTCCCCAAAAATACAAGGATCGACTATTTTATGAGACTCCTGGCTGTGAAGCATGTTACCACACCGGTTACCAGGGAAGAACCGCTATAGCCGAATTACTCGAGCTTTCTGATGAAATACGAGAGATGATCCTGGAGAGAAAACCTCTTTCTGAAGTGAGAAAGAGAGCCAAGAGCGAAGGCATGACTTTTTTAAGAGAAGTAGGGATAAAGGAGAAAGTCTTGAAAGGAGTAACCAGCCTTAAAGAGCTAAACAAAGTTACTTTTGTTGAGTGAGATGATGGCCCTTTTTACAGATAGAATAAAGAGTTGTTTCATGCGACAATTCCTTCCCCGTTCTGCAATTCAGCTAACTTCCAGTTATCTGAGCGGAATTCATGTTTCTTCTAAAGAAGGAAAAATCAAAAATCATTTTATTCTCCCTCTTGAGAAAGGGGTGATTCAGCCCTCTTTCAGCAATAAAAATATAAAAAATCCGGCCTTGTTGGAGAAAAAAATAAAGCAAGGCCTCGAAAAGCTTCATCTTTCAGACAATAAAATAGCCTGTCTTATCCCCGAATTATCTCTAAAAGCTTTTGTCCTTTCCTTTGATTCTCTCCCCTCTTCTCGGGAGCAGAGGGAGCGGATTATTCGCTTCCGAGTAAAAAAACAGATACCTTTACTTCCCGATGATGCCAGGTTTTCATTTGATAGGTTAAGATCAAACAGCTCTTCGAAAATGTTTGTTGCAGTTGCCAGGGCCTCGATTATTAAAGAGTACGAAGATCTCTTTAGTAAGTTTCGTTTAAAAGTTAGAACGGTTGGAGTCCCTACTCTGAGCCTGTATTATCTACTTAACAGGGAAGAAGAGAGAGATTTGCTCCTCATAAATATAGAAGAAGACTCTCTCAGCCTTATAGCCGGCCTAAATTCTGAAGTTGCTATGTACCGCCTGAAGCTGTTTATCCCCGGCTCCCTTACAAATTTCTCTGGACTTCAAAGAGTAGAAAATATTGTTAAAGAAGTGGAGAATACTGTGAATTTTGTCGAAGATAAGGAAAAGAAAAAAGTCAATTCCTTCAGGGTTCGTCTGGGTCTTTTGGAACCAGAGGAAGAGATGTTTTCACAGCTGAAAGAAAAATTATCTTTGCCTGCAAAGGGAATAGAGGCAGGCCTGACCTCAAAGCTTGGATTAAGAGAAAAGATGATATTATCTCCTCTTATCGGACAAATTTTATGATAGAACGTACACGATTAAGCTTGAATTTAGCGAGTCATCCTCTGCGTAACAGGAGGTTTTTTTATTTAATTCTATCCTCGCTCGTGGTTGCTCTTCTTCTTCTTTCTTTTTTTGCCGGCAAAATCTTTGTTGAATACAAAGCCAAAGCTCAGGAAACAAGAGCTTCCGTCAAGAGGACAGATAAACTGATAAAAAATGTCCAGCGAGACGAAGAGGATTTTTCCGCCAAAATCGAAGATGCAATCATAAAATATAAAGGAAAAGTTGATTTGATTAACAGCATTATTTTAGGGAAAAGTTTTTCCTGGATAGAGTTTCTCTCTGATTTAGAGAATTCTCTTCCCGATTCGAGTTATATTGTCTCCATGGCACCCACGCTCGCCAAGGATTCAAGAGTGCAGTTGAGCTTCAAAGTTGCTTATTCGAGTGTGGATGATCTTTTAGAGCTTTACAATAATTTAAAAGCTTTGAAATTTAATCAAATAAGAATAATAAGCGAAGCAGAAAACGAAAGGGGATTACTCCTCTCGGAGATTTCGTTAAACTATGAAAAAGATATTTGATTTATTGGACGACAAAGAGAAAAAAATACTCCTCGTCCTCTGTGTTATGATCGCAGGAGTTGTACTCTTCCTCCTGTTGGTTTCTCTCTCCCAGAGGAGGAGTTATTTTAAAGTTCTTTCCTCGCATTCAGTCAAGCAGAAAGATTACGAGCAGCTCGATAAGACAAAAGTAGAGAAGGAAGGAGAATGGATTAGATGGCAAGACGCTCGGGGGGATATGGATGAGCTGAAAAAGAAATATTTTTATGATGATGATAAAGAAGGTTTCGAGCGGCTAAGGCTTGACCTCGAGCAGCTCTTGAACAAAGCGCGGATCAATGTTTCTTCTAGAAAAAGGTACAATTATGTTGAATTTAAGGGAGAAACGATAAAAAAGATTAACGTAACCTTTGACATAAAGGGATCTTATTTGTCCTTGAAAGGATTTATTCATTCTGTAGAAGAATTTCCAAAATTCTTGCTAATAGAAAAAATTGATTTTTTGAACATTGATGCTGGAGGAAATGTGCTCGAGTTAAGAGTTGTTTTGGCGGGCTATTATGAAAGCTAAAGAGATTACGTCAGCTTTTTTCATCCTTTTCCTGAGTATAGGTCTAAGTATTTGGGCTGGAGAGGAAAAACTCCAGAAGAAAGGGCTTGAAAAAGGTGGAGAAAAAGGTCTTATCAGGAAAGACCTGTTGTTGAGAGAGAAAATAGAGCTCGGAGATCCGGTAAGGAACATTTTTACTCTTAGAAGGTCAGTAAGCAGGGAGATTGAAAGGGATCCAGTTGAATTGCGGCAGAACCAGCAGCAGAATCCAACCCTCCCTGGTAAGTATGAGGCCTCTTCTTCTCTACCTCTAAACATAAGATACATCGGATACGTCATTTCCGACGATAAGATGGTTGCCCTTATTGTGTTTGGAGGAGGCGCTCTGGCCGTGGAGAAAGGAGAAGTGATAAGCGAAGGGGTGAAAATTGGAGAGATTACACCTGAAGAGATAGAAATCATCGGTTCGGATTCCCAAAAAAGGAGATATTATTTAGAAGGAGAGAGATGATGAGAAAAATAGTACTTTTGACAATAATTGCTCTGACCTTTTGGGGTTGTGCGGGATTCAGTCGAAGCTATAAGTTAGGCAATGAGGCAGCAATCGGCAAGAATTGGGATGAGGCCGTCAAATACTACGAAAGGGCAGCGCTGGAGAGTCCTGAGAATTCTGTCTATCGTCTTGCACTTTTCCGGGCTAAACTTGCTGCCAGCTCCGTTCATCTTATTAAAGCTCGGGAGCTTGCCTTTCAAGGGAAAAAGGAGGAAGCTCTCGTTGAGTATGAAAAAGCCCTTTCCTATGACCCTTTAAACAGAATTATAGCTGAGGAGGCGAAAAGCCTTATAGAGGAAGAAGTTAAAGAAGAGGAACCCAAGAAGATTAGGATTGAGCCTCCAGTTAAGCTTAAGGTTGATAAAGAAAAAATTCATTTGAAATTTGTCGATGCCAATCTCCGCTCAATTTTTCAAGCTTTGGGAAAACACGCTCGAGTGAATGTTCTCTTTGATGAACAATTCAGGGATATTACTTTTTCCATTGACCTTGTTGATATGATTTTTGAACAGGCTCTCAATTCGCTTTGTTTGGCCTCCAAGAATTTTAACAGGATTATAGATGAGAGAACAATTATTATTGCTCCTGACCTACCCCAAAAAAGAATTCAGTATGAGCTGAATGCAATCAAAACCTTCTATCTCTCCAATATCAGGGCTGAGGATATTCGCGTTTCTCTCACGCAGATGCTTCGCACTCAATATAAAGCACCGAATATCATTGTTGATAAAAATATAAACACTGTCACCTTAAGGGATACTCCTGCTGTTATAGAATTGGCGGGAAACATCATCAAGATTTGGGATAAGCCAAAGGGAGAAATCCTAATCGATTTGGAAATAATGGAAGTTTCTCGAGTGAGACTGAGACAGTTGGGTATGGAGCTAGAACAGGGTCTAGTAGGCCTCAGATACACTGGCCCTGAAGGGTCCGGGGCGGATGAGCAAGGCTGGTTTAAGCTGAAGAGCATAGATTTTTCCAAATCTGAACATTTTCAAGTCACTCTTCCTGGTGCTGTTGTGCAGTTTTTAGAAGCAGATTCAGACACCAAGATAATCTCCCAGCCCAGACTTCGGGGTATTGACGGGGAAGAAATAACGTACGTGGTAGGAGATAAAATCCCTATTCCCCGAACCACATTTACTCCTATCGCAGCAGGAGGATATGCTCAGCAGCCTCTGACTTCCTTTCAGTACGAGGATGTCGGAATCGATGTCAAGATTACGCCCACGATTCATTTTGAGAAAGAAATCACCTTGGAATTAGATATAAAAATAAAATCCCTCGGCGGAGCCGGGTATGCCGATATTCCCATTATTGCCACAAGGGAAGTGAAGAATATAATCAGGCTTAAGGATGGGGAGACAAACCTGCTAGCTGGTTTGTTAAAGGATGAAGAGAGAAAAACTGTGAGCGGCATAGCCGGGCTTAAGAACATCCCTATCTTGGGGAGCCTTTTTTCCAGCACTGACCAGGTAATCCAGCAAACGGATGTCATCCTGACCATTACTCCCTATATTATCCGCACAGTTCCTATAAGCGAGGAAGATATGAAACCTCTCTGGGTTGACCTTGGCGGAATTTCTCCTGCGGTAAGTGCAAGAGGTGGCCCGCCTGAGGAGGCGCTTGCTGAGCGAAGGGTGAGGCAAAGGGAAGAGGTAGAGGATATGGCGAGAAGAAGTGAACAAAACCAGGTTTTCCTGACACCGGCTAATTTTGAAGTTCCCCAGAATCGAGAATTTCGGGTTAGTGTCAATGCCAGAATTCAAGAGGATATCAGCAGCATGTCCTTGAACATAAGCTTCGATCCAGGGTCAGTGGAATTGAAAGAAGTCGTTAGAAGGGAATTCCTTAACCGGCTCGGAAAAGATGTGCCCTTTTTGAAGAATATCGATAATTCCTCCGGAATCTGCACTATCGGATTTTCAAGTACTGATATTGGCAATGGGATTAAAGGAACAGGAAGTATCGCCACGCTTATCTTTCAAGCTGTGAGTAAGGGTGAGAGCACAGTCCAGGTCACGAGTGTCTCGGCGAATAAGCCTACAGGCCAAACCCTGATGTTTGAGACAGGCCAAAGTCGTGTTGTTGTCAGGTAGGAGTCCGCATATCCCTCTCCAATAAAACTCTTCCATTTTTTGGCTAGCTGAAAAATAAGCTCTCGATATTTGGCTCGTCTGCAAATACGTTCGCAATGACAAGCGAAGGAATCTTCTGCGCTTCTCGCGATGACATTTAATTTCCATCACTTCAGGATGAAATCAGTGATTATAAGATTGGAGGGGAAAGTTTAAAATTCTTAAATAAAAAAATTAATCGATAAGGCCAGAGCAACGCAAGTAAAATTAACGGCATAAAGCAAAAAGACCGTTTTTTTCTCTGAAAGCCCTAAATCAACAAGGGTATGGGAAATGTGGTCACATCCTCCCTGATAGAATAGTTTATGGGAGGAAATTCGTCTTAAAAAGACGAATAATGTATCAAATACAGGGACAAAGAAAATTAAAGAGAGGAATAAAATCAGAGGAAAGATTTGAGTTTTATTATTGGAAAATACTTTGATACTGATAATGCCAAATAGAGTCCCTATGAAATAGCTCCCTGAATTACCCATGAAAATTTTTGCAGGAGAAAAGTTGAAAAGTAAAAAGCCAAAGGCACAGGCACCCAAAATTATAGATATAAAGGCTCCAGAACTGCTATTTTGAAGTATTGAAAAGGAAAAAAGGGAAAGGCCGCAGATAAAAGCTATTCCTGCCGAGAGGCCATCTATGTTATCGATTAAATTGAAAGCATTAATAATTACTAATATCCAGACAAAGGATAAAGTAAAATCTAATAATTTCGATCCAGAAACTGAGAAAAAACATCCTTTGTAAATCAAAAAGAAAGCCACAGCTATCTGAAAAATTAGTTTGGTATAAGGTTTAAGATTGATGAAATCATCTAAGAGTCCCATGGCGAAGATTAAAAAGAGAGGAAGCAAGAGATAATAATTATTTTTAAATTCACCTTGATATAAGAAGAATGGAATCAAAAAGCTGAGGAAGATGCCAATGCCACCCAAATTTGATATCGGCCTTTTGTGCCAGCGATCTTTCTTTTGCTCGACTAATATATTGAATTTTTTTGAGATTTTGATCGAAGTCCAGGTAAAAAAAAGCGAAAAGAATAGAGGAATAAGAAAAAATTTCAAAAAAATTTGTAAATAAGAAGTATTTACCATATCCTCTATCTTTTTTTATTAAGTTCCCGAAAGTAAATATTTCTGATTGATTCAATTGATAGGATAGGGGCAGAGATCTCATCCAATAAAGGAGGATAGTGGGGAGCTAAATTCAGTATATCTTTGTCTGAAATATTTTCACTCCTAGATTTTTGAATTTTCGCTCTTGAAAAGAGCAGTTCAGGAAGCTGGGAAAATAGAGAAAAATAACTAAAAAGATAGATTTTTAGCATTTTAAGGTTGAAGGTTTTAAAAAAATGCATGAAATTCCTGATATCTTCTTTCAAGTAATTCTTAAGAAAGCCTTTAAGGTAATAGAAAGAAAAAATTTTCATAGCGAATCGAAGTCGATTCCTTACGACCAATTTTGATTTAAGTCCTGGGAAATCTTTAAAAGAGGTTTCAAATTTGTGATAAATTGTCGCTCGAGGTGCAGGGACAATTTTCCAGCCCTTGAGCCTTGCCCTGTAGCTCCAATCTGCATCCTCATAATATGCCTGGTAACGGTTATCAATCGGACCGATATTCTCCAATGCTTTTCTCTTGAGCATGACAGCTCCAAAGCAGGCGGACGGGACTTCCGTTAGATTATCGAACTGGCCAAAGTCGAAGTGACCCATGAAATTATCAGATCCCCATTTCCATAGTGGTATATAATTTCCGATACTGTTGATGCATGTAGGGAGTGAATATAGCAGCATTTTGGGAACTACAGCAGCTGCCTTCTTCGATGCTTTTGCCTTTGCGAGCAACTCTTGAATAAAATTTTTATCCAACACAGTATCTGGATTCAAAATAACCAGATAATCGCCCTTGCATCTCTCAATAGAGAGATTAACAGCTTTAGCAAAGAGGATATTTTTTTTGCTTGCTATGACTTTAACTTCTGGAAACTTTTCTCCTATTGTATTTAATGAATTATCCGAGGAGTTGTTATCCCAAACCAGGATTTCTTTATTTTTGTGGGTTTGTTTTTTTATCGAGTTCAAGCAATCAGCAATGAATTTATCCCCATTAAAATTAACTATGACTACGGAAACCAAATCATTGAAAAGAATATTCTCTTTCTCTTCCTTTATAAGCTTTCTATCACTCCTGTTTTCATTTTTAATTATCCCTGCCATTGCAAGAAGAGATATATAGTTTTTTAATAGATCTTGCGGGCAGTTTAATTTTTCCCCTACACGCTTTTTTACCTGGCTAAGGTTGGAGCCAATGCAGGATTGCCAGATTAAGATGCCAAGCTCATCTGTTCTTATATGTTGACCATTTTCATGGGTGAAATACGTTTTATTTCCATTTTTACCTTCAATTTTTTTTATATTAAATTTGTTGTTTTGGGTATAGGTTTGCATCTAAACCCTTTTATAAATCTTTTCGATTTCATCTACTATACGAGGCCATGCATAATTACTTTTTACTTTTCTATAGCCGGCATCGCCCATCTTCTTTCTTGTCGCCCTGTCATTTAGCAGTTCCAAGATAGCTGTTCCTAATTCTACGTGATTATCATATTCAACATGGAGTCCATCTCGTAGATTATTAACTAATGCACTGGAAGCACCGGATCTGCAGCTTATTACTGGGATTTTATTAAGCCAGGCTTCTAGAAAAACAATCCCGAAAGATTCATATTTTGATACGCTTACAAAAACATCTGCGGATTTATAAATTGATTTTTTTTCTTCTTCACTGAATGAATCTATCATGTAAATTCTTTTCCTTTTCTCAAGGTCATACTTTTGGATTGATTTAATGATTTTTTTTGAATTCGCCGTAGGAGAACCGGCAATAATCAGAGCAGTATCCTTTTTTTCCTGCCAGACATAATCCACGGCTTTTACTAAGCTGCCTATTCCCTTATGAATTCCGTGTTGTCCGACAAATAAAATTATATTTTTTTCTTTTATTCCGTATTTTTTCCGAATATCAACTTCCACTCCTTGAAAATTTTCTTCAACCCCCACTCCAGAAACAAAAATCTTGTTTGAGTCAATTCCCGCTTTTACTAAAAAGTCCTTTTCCAATGAGGTAAGAGCAATTACTGCCTCAGCGTCCTTTAAGATTTTGTAGAAGAGTTGATTATGATAGCCGAACCTGTCCTCAGTATGGATGCAGGGAATTATCACTAACGGACATTTTTTCTTCTTTTTTAATAGGTGAGCATAATAAACATTCCTTGTAGGCAACGGGCAAGCACAGATCACGTCGCAAGGAAATCGCAGCGCGGCCTTGATGTATCCTCTTGTCCGCGGCCCCTGCCAGAAGGCCCTAATCCAGCCATTTCCCGGAAGTTTTAGATACCAAAATATTCTGTATAAGTACGTCCATAAGGTTTGATTCCTTGTGCTGAAGGGAACTCTTTCTACTTCTACGTCATTTATTGTTTCTATTCCTACAGGAGGCAGTTTTTTTTCATTTTTAGAAAGAGTGTAATCCTCTACTGATAGAGCATTAGAAGCGACAACCTTAACTCTGTGACCTCTCTTTTGGAGTTTTTCTGAAATATTTTGCATTAATTTTTCCACTCCACCTATGGCTGGATAATAGTTATGAACAAGATGAAGTATGTTTAAGCGATTTTTATCCATCTTTTTTATTTTTGGGATTGCTTTCTTTTTGGCAAAGATGGAATAAAAGGTTAAGAGGATGAGAGACCTCAAGGATAAGCTAGTTAGTGCCAAGAATTTTTTTAGAAGATTCCATTTTTTTATGCTGTATTTTCTGTAAAGCGCGTAGGCACTTTTATGAAAATCAATGATTGATCTTAGTTTTCTTGTCTCAGTGCTTCCTCCGATTGAATGTGTTGCCCTGGCTAGAGGATAATAGATTACTTTCCATCCCTGGTGTCTGAAGCGGGTGCACCAGTCAGCATCTTCCCAGTAGAGGAAAAAATTTTCATCCATCAATCCTACATCTAACACAGCTTCCTTTCTCACGCCCATCAGAACCCCAGAAACCCAATCCACCTCTACTGGCTTCTTTATCTCTGGTGAGGTTATAATGTTTTTTCGCGTAAATTTATTCCGAGGGAAGAGGCGAGAGAGTAGAGAATTCCTTCCAAATAGCGCTGTCCATGCATTGGGGAAGGCTCTGGCTGAACCTTGGATACTTCCATCTCGATTTAAGATTTTAGGCCCGACGATTCCAACCTGAGGATGGGTTTCAAAATAACCAATCAACCTGATGATTTCGCTTGATTTAACGTAGCAGTCAGGATTTAAGAGAAGAAGATATTTTCCTCTGGCATTCAATATGCCCAAGTTAGCGGCTTTAGCGTATCCGAGGTTTTTTTCATTAATTTTAACTGCGGCCTGAGGGAAAATTCTTTTTATTTTATCCAAGCCTGAATTTTCAGAAGCATTATCGACTACGATAAGTTCAATTTTGAATTGAGGCGCTAGTTCTTCCAAAAAAGAGAGGCATTTCTCGATGTATTCCTCTGAATTATAAGTGACGACGATTACACTGAGCGTAACTTCAGATGGTAGGGAAGGCCTTAAATCCGCGAATGCTCTTTCCAAATGGCGTCCAAAAATTTCGATATTTTCAAGGCCGATTGCTTTCCCTGGAGCTTTTTTGTTGGTTATTGAGTAATGATCTCTTGCTTCCAAGAAAGCTTTTACAGGCTCTTTCTTTGTACTTACAATAATATTTCTGTAGCAGGGTTCTTTAAACTCAGTTTCATAATAATGAGTGTTAAAATAGGCATCCATAAATCTATTTATAAAAATCCAGGAAAACTTATGCATAAGGGAATACCTTAGTGTCATAAAAAATAACCAGTTTTCGATGTTGCCTATGGAGAAATGAAACGCATCTCTGCTTGATTTTTTTATCTTATTAAAAGTCGATTGGAGATCAGGCAGCCCTTTTTTTAGATGTTCCTTTAGTTCAACCTGGTTTACGCCTAAAGCTCTTTTAATAAAATCTCTTAAGATCTTTTCAGCATTTTTTGTTGTCTTGTTCAGGAAGGGAGAAGAAAGAATGACTAAATCTGAGCTCACTCTAAATATTTCGTCTAAAAAAGAATTCCTCTGTTTTTTCTCTAGATGTTCTAAAATATCAAGAGCACAGACTGCATGGAATGAGGAGTCATCGAATGGAATTTTTAGGCTGTCGGCCTGGACAAATCCTGATTCATTGTTCCATTTCAGATCAATAGTAAAAGTCTCGTTTTCTGGAAGAAAAAGGTTTATTAGCCGGAATGTCTCCTCAGAATGCCATAAATGGGATAATCCGCCTATATCGAGAACCTTGATTTTTTTGTTCTTGAATATTTTTTTTATTATCTTAGAAGTTTCAAGATATCTGCCGTATTGATCAAAGGGAAGGCTTATCTTATCCAGGTCTTCAATCATTTTTCTCATGGACCCATTGACCTTGCAGATCAATGTGGCCAAAATCCGAGGGATCTCCCCCGAATACTGTAAACTTAAATTTTCTCTCTAAGTGATCATAAGATTTTTTCAGGGTGAAATCATACACAGCAGCGCTGAAAAAGTACTCGCCTCGCGTAAGAGTTAAATTTTTAACTTTATAGAATAGAGAGCCTGATTTTGGAATTTTTTCTACAGAAAGACTGGATTTAGTATTCGGTCCGCTGACCAGCAATCCATAAGGTGTATAAAAGGCCACACCAAACACAGGATTTTTAATCTCTTCTGATGAAGTATAGTCAATTCTGGCTATGAATGTCTCACCGCCTTTAAATGTATTTGTTTCTTTTAATTGTCCATTCAAAAAAGACACTTTCGTAATTTTGATTTCCCCTGATCCCCATCTTAGCGCGTCGTTTTCTTTCATAATCGTTTCTGCAGAAGGTTGACTTTCGATATTAATTTTTTCCCTATCTTCCCCAGAGATGCTCTTAATTCCTTTTAAGAGATTTCTATAATGATCAATACCCAGGGAAGTCTCTCCGCAGAATTGTATCTTTCCTTCATCTAAAACTATGACTTTATCGCAAAGCCGAGCTACTGTGTTCAAGTCATGACTGACTACCAGAAGAGTTGAGCCTTTTTCTTTAAATTGTAAAATTTTTTCAAAACTTTTCTGCTGGAAAGGCTCGTCGCCGACAGCGAAAACTTCATCTATGAGGACAATATCCGGTTCCAGATTAGCCACGATTGAGAACGCCAATCTTATAAACATGCCTGAAGAATAATTTTTTAGCGGAATATCGATGAATTTGCTCAGCCCTGAGAAATCTACGATCTTATGATAATTTTTCCTTATCATTTCATTGGATAAGCCCAGTAAAGTTCCCGAGAGAAATATGTTTTCACTGCCTGTAAGCTCAGGATTAAAGCCAGCACCGAGTTCGATCAGGGGCGCGATTTTTCCTTTGGTCCATAATTTACCCTCAGATAAGGGTAAAATCTTGGCCAGGCTCTTGAGAAGGGTGCTTTTTCCAGAGCCATTAACTCCTATTATTCCAAGAACTTCTCCTTTTTTTGCTTCCAAATTCACATTTCTTAAAGCCCAAAATTCTTCCTTTTCTATCCTGCGTTGGAATATTTTGAGCCCTTTTTTGCCTTTTTGATGTTCGTGTTTAAGAAAAAATCTTATTCCCAGGTTTTCGGTCTTGATGGAGAAGTTATTATCCATTTATTAAAAATGAAAAATAAAGCTCTCTTTTTTTCTAAGGAAAACATATATTCCCAAGCTAAAGGTCAAAAGCGTGATAGCGCAGACTGTGACTGTCAGCTTTCCTGAGGGCATTGTTGCATAATAAAACGGGTGCCTGAAATATTCGATAAAATAGAAAAAAGGATTCAATCTGAAAAATTTTTCTACATTGGAAGACAGAATAGATAAAGGATAGAGAATAGGAGTGAGGAAAAATAACGCCTGGAATCCTATGGCTATTACATGAGGAGTATCTTTTACATAAACATAAGTTGTGGCAAAAAATAAAGAAAGGCCCAAGGAGAAGAAAAAGATCAAAATAATTATAAACGGAGAGATAAAGAGCACAATTGATATTTTCCCTTTAAGTATGAACAAAAAGATAAAGAGAACAAAGGCCAGAGTTAGGTGATCAATAAACTGCGAAATAACCGTAGCGAGAGGGAATACGAGCTTTGGAGTATGTATTTTTTTTATCAACTCTTGATTGTTGACTATGGAATGAGTGGCAATAATACTTGTTTGTTGGATCATCCTCCACGAAACGAGTCCGGCAAAGAGAAAAAGAACATAATTTTCCATCTGGATTCTTATAATTCGAGAAAAAACCAGGGCTAAGATGCCAAAATAGAACAGCGGATTGAGCAAATGCCATAAAAATCCAAGAAAGGAGTTTTTATAGCGGAGCTTGATGTCAGATTTAATAAGATTGAAAAGAAGATGGCGGAAAGAATAAATTTCGCTGATTTCTTTTATAAGTTTATTTTGCATAACGGACTGGATTCAAATGGGATAGAAAGACATTAAAATAGTTTTTGGCAATATTGTAAAATTGAATTTTATAAAGAGAAAAAAGAATAAATACTGTAAACCTTGTTACGAGTCCAATATTGGAAATTATCCAGAGAAAAGGTATCCATACAGGGGAATAATGTTTTTTAAAATAATAATATCTTGAGGCATAATCGGTCCTCAGAGAAACAGAAGACATCTTCCTTCGTTCTGTACCCAGAGAGTGGATAATTCGCTGCGAACCCCAATAGAAAAGTCTGTATCCTTCATTTTTTAGTCTTCGGCAAAAATCCATATCTTCAAAGTAGGCCAGAAATTTTTCATCAAAGCCGGATAATTCTTGAAAAATTTCTTTTCTAATTAGAAAGCATCCTCCGCAAATAAATTCCGCGGGATGATCGGTCTTGTATCCTCTTAACGGAAAAAATCGAGCGTTAAACGTTCTTACTGAAGGAAGGAGTCCATAAAGTCCAAGTTGCTCTGAGAAATGATCAAGAGGTTTGACTATGTGCCCCGCACATATTCGCTGAATTTTCCCATGCCGATGGATGTGAGTAAAACCACCTCCTGCATAATCTTTATTTTTTGATAAGAAGATGAAAATTTTGTCGGGAATATTATCTTCGAATTCGATGTCAGGATTAGCAAAAAAGAGATATTTTCCGCAAGCTATTCTTGCTCCTTGATTGCATGCTTTGGCGTATCCTTCGTTTTTTCCGTTTTGGACGAGTGTTATCTCTTTTTTCTCTTTTAATATATCAATCGTTCCATCTTTAGAACCATTATCCACGATTATTATTTCGTGCTTTAAGCCTTTAAAACATTTTGAGATTGATTCAAGACATTTGCTGATAAATTTCCTAGAATTGAAACTAACAATTATTATTGAAATTTCAGCCATTTCTATTTTTTATCTCTCAATTATAAAATCATGAGCTTATGCTTTCAAATATCTCCAACATTTCGTGTGCCGTTCTCTTCCAGGATAATTGTTTTACTCTCTCCAAGCCTTTCTTAATCAATTCGTTCCTCTGACCATCATCATTAATTATCTTCATGATCGCCTTTATCCACTCTTCCTCATCAGAGCCACAAAGAAGGGCTGCTCCTCCTGCAGATTCAGGAATGGCAGTTCGGTCAGAACAGACGACCGGACATCCGCAAGCCATTGCTTCCACAACGGGCAATCCATAGCCCTCATACAGAGAGGGAAAGATCAAACAGGAGGCTGCATTATACAGATAAAGCAAATCTTTCTCGGGCAATTCGTTAAATTTATGGATATTTTTTCTGAAGCACGACTCTTGAATGAGTCTTAGAATTTCTTTTTCTCCATCTCCAGGGGGACCAGCCAAGACTAAATCCAGTGTGTTTTTTTCTTTTATTTTTTCAAAAATTTTAAGCAAGAACGGGATATTTTTCCTTCTGTGAGTTTGTCCCATATGCAAGATGAAGTTTCCTGGAATGTTGAATTTTTTCATTACAAAATTTTGAGCTTCGCTCTTGTCAATTGTTCTGTAATGCTCATCCACTCCGGGGGGAATGATAACGATTTTTTCTTCAGGAATTCCCAAGGTTGAGATTAAATCATTTCGGGTGCACTTGCTAAGGGTTATTATTTTTCTTGCTTTCTTGGCGGATAATTTTATGAATGTTTTTATATAGCTTAATTTATATTTTTCCTGTTTTGGAAATAGATTTTTTAAATTATACCAATGCAAATCAAAAGTGGTTACAACAGAGGGGATCCTCAAAGGTATCGGTAGTATATTGGATGGGGAAAAAAATAATGAATTTTTCCTTTTTAATTTAAAAGGCAGGATAAATTGTTCATAAAACACGCGAGAAATTTTCTTATGAGGATTTATGAAGCATTCGATATATTTAAATTTTTTGTCTGAATTAAAGAAAGCTTTGCTTTCTGGATTTAGGAGAAGTATTGGTTCAAAATTTGTATTGTCGAATTTGCTTAGATATTCAATGAAATTCAAAGAATATTTTTCAGCTCCAGCTCGCTTTGAGGTGAAAGGAATTAGGTTTATGTATAGATTTATCTTTTCTCTTCTCATTATCTTAATTAATACCCGAATTGCCTAGATAATGCTCTGCACCATAATAACTATATCTCAATATTTTAATAGTTCATAGTTATAACGTGTGAACTGTCCCCGCGTAGAGACAGTTCTCTTTTTCCAAGAAAAAGTAGCCTGTCCCCTTTTGTTTCCTTTTTTTTACAGCGTATCGCATTTCGTTAATTCACTTATTTTTTATCTGTACTTTTTTAATTTTCCCCAAGCTTTTTCCTCTTGTAAATAATAATTATTTTTAGAGTTTTATCGAGGTCGGAGTTAGATTTGAATTTAATATATTTTTTTAATTTTTCAATATTTGGAACCCTGTAATTAATATCTTTAAAATCAGCTCCATAAACCTGTTGATAGGGAATATACATAATTTTCGATTTACTCGAGGTTATATTTTTAATTTTACTAGCTAAGTTCTTTATGTTTATTGGTGAGGGAGTGCCTATGTTAAAAATTTCTCCCTCAGCCTTAGGATTACTCATTAGTTTAACTGTCGCTCCTACTACATCCAAAACATCTATAAAACTCCTGACTTGTGAACCATCTTCAAAAACAGTTATAGGTTCATTTTTCAATGCTTGATTAACAAATCTTGGTATAACCATTCCATAAGTATCAAGTTGCCTGGGTCCTATCGTATTGAAGTATCTCCCAATGACTACCGGAAGCCCCTTTTCTTTATAAGCTGCTTTGGCAAAAAATTCATTCACAGCTTTTGTAGCTCCATACGACCACCTGAGAGAAGGATTTAAGCTAATCTCATCAGATTCTTTGAAAGACTCATTGTTTCTTCCATTCTTGCCATAAACTTCTGAACTCGAAGCTAAAAATATCTTTTTGGAAAACTTTACGCAAGAGTTTAAGACATTCTCAGTTCCTCTAATGTTTATGGTTATGGATTTTATAGGGTTATCATAAATATATTTTACGCCAACAGCAGCAGCTAGATGAAAAACCAGATCAACTTCTGAAATTGCTTTCCTTAATTTAGGTTCATCAAGAATGTCGCCATGTATAAATTTAAACTTAGAAGACTCCAGAAAATTAGTAATATTGCCAAATCTTCCTGTAGACAAATCATCAAAGACAGTAACCTTGTGATTTTCTTTTAAAAGATACTCAGCAAGATAAGAGCCGATAAATCCTGCTCCTCCTGTAATCAGGCACTTCATGTATTCTCCTTTTTAATGACATGAAATAGCGTATCTCTACTTTTAACATATAGAGCGAAAAAAATGCCAATATTTTAAATAAAATAGAGTTATAATGTATATTTTTGTAATTCTTTTATTTTCAACAAGAAAAAGAGTAAAAGAAAAAAATTTAAAAGAATTACTCAATTTTTTTTCCTGGAAAAAATTCCATAATTATGGTTATAAATCCATAAAAAATTGATATCCCCTCTTTATATCAATTACTCAGGCGCTCATTGTTGTAATGAATCTTCATCTCTTTTCTTTATTGAAAAAGAAAGAATTACAAGTATTTTTCGTTTTGGCTTTATCCATTTTAGAAATGTTGGCATTTTTTTTGCTAGATGTATCAGGAGTAGAAGTTTGCCAATGCATGTTATCAGAAATGCAAGGAAAAAAGGATGACTTGACCTAAAACCCCTTAAAGTTATTGCTGTTAATGAAGCAGTTATTCTCATTCCACAAGATTGGCTTTAAAAGAAGAACCTTTGTTGGTGTGTTTGCTCAATTTTCATGTGCAATAAATATTAAGGAAGGGGGATAAAGAGGACTTCCAGGGTGAAATGAACATATTAATCGTTGCTGACGATCATCGCTCCTACCATTCTTTACAGGAGTTCTTGCTGCAAAATAATCACAGCGTCTTTTTCTGTGGTAAGCAGGGAAATGTCGTTTCTCGTATCAGGGATAATGATATAAAAATCGTGATTATTGATTTAGTAAAGGAAGAACTTCAAGATTTCGAGTTTCTCCAGCTCGTAAAGAGTTTTGATCTCATGATTGAGGTTATCATCGTAGGTGACCCTGCATCTTCTGAGAAAGTTGGAGAATCTATTCGCCTGGGTGCATGTGAGTATGTCACCAAGCCTCTTGAAATCAATAATATTCAGTCCCTTTTGAAAAAGATACAAGATAAAAGTGTTCTTCGGCAGGAGACCTTATTATTACAAAAAGAGCTAAACAGAAAATTTATTTTTCAGGGCATAATCGGAAAGAGTCCTTGTATGCTTGATGTTTTTTCACTTATCGAGAGAGTAGCCAGGTATCCTTGCACTGTTCTCATAACTGGAGAGACCGGCACGGGCAAGGAAATGGTAGCGCATGCAATCCATAAAATGAGTCCGCGCAGCAAAAAAAAACTTGTTGTCTGCGATTGTACTGCTCTGCCAGAGTCTTTGTTTGAATCCGAACTTTTTGGCTATGTTCGGGGAGCTTTTACGGGTGCAAATAGGACGAAAAAAGGATTGTTCGAAGAAGCACATGAGGGGACCCTTTTCTTGGATGAGATAGGAAATTTGCCACTTCCTTTGCAGTCAAAGCTTTTGAGAGTTTTGGAAGAGCATCAATATCGCCGTCTAGGGTCAACTGAAAATATCCAACAATTGGATCTCAGAGTGGTAGCTGCTACGAATCGAGACTTGAGAACAGATATTAAAAATAAGACTTTCCGTGAAGATCTATTTCATAGGCTAAGTATCGTCAATATTCATCTTCCGGGTCTGAAAGAAAGACAAGAAGATATCCCGTTGTTGTGTCGTCACTTCATTCTTAAATATAATAAAAAATTAAATAAAGCAATCAGAGGGACATCTCGTCGAGTTCAAAAAATATTGTCAGATTATGAGTGGCCAGGGAATGTGAGGGAATTGGAAAACGTCGTAGAACGCTCCATAGCGCTCTGCCCGAAGACATTTATTGACATCGATGATCTGCCAAAGTATTTGGAGGAGCGTTACGCAATAGAAGAAAGTGGCCGCGCCGAGTCAGATAGATTCCTTCCCCTGGATGAGTTAGAGAAGCAGCATATTAAGAGAGTTATGGAAGCAAATCAGGGAAACATCCAGCGAACAGCTCGAATTTTAGGCGTAAGCCGCTACACTCTTTATCGAAAGTTAAAGAAAACCTGTGATGTCGACGGAATAACCCAGGACTCAAAGATATAAAAAAAAGGTTGAGATTGCTCAGCCTGTTCCGAGCAAAGCGAAGGAATCTTCTACGTTCCTCGCAATGACATATCTTATGAGATTGCCACGCTCCCTTCGGTCGCTCGCAATCAGACTGTGTCACAATAGACATTATTTATGATAGTTCAAAATGAGTCAAATAAATAGGCAAATAAATCTGAATTTCCCCATATAATATGGTAAAATAGTATGTACTCGATAAGGG
>Ga0209986_10000141_pt1 | contig 64207 bp, 62 predicted proteins | sample BlataG_FD_183168 | JGI IMG/M metagenome (GOLD analysis project Ga0209986, IMG submission 183168) | Deep subsurface microbial communities from Black Sea to uncover new lineages of life (NeLLi) - Black_00105 metaG (SPAdes) (version 2) | ecosystem: Environmental > Aquatic > Marine > Oceanic >... | reverse complement strand
CCCGTAATGTCAATGTAAGCACACCCCTATTTGCCCACGCAGATCCATACCCCTGATATGGGAAGCGCCAGCCTTTTTTTCTGCCGACATCAGTGATGGATAAGCCCACTTCTAATTGATCGCCACAGTCACCAGATAACTCCTGTGTCCACGCAAATCCATATCCCAGATATGGGAAGCCCCACTTTTTCTCCCTGCCAACCTTCTTGACTGTCAAACCAACTTCATTGCCTCCGATATGGCCCTGCATTCTCTTTGCCCATGCAAATCCATATCCAAGATATGGGAAACGCCGCTTTTTCTCCCTGCCCACTTCAGTGGTTGTTAAATCAACCAAACTGTTGTTGAGAGCCCCTTGCATTCTCTTTGCCCAGGCAAACTTGTATCCAAAATACGGAAAACTCCACTTTCTCTCCATGCCAATATCCGTAGTTGACAGATCAATGCTTAGTTGACCGCCGTTCTCTCTTACCAGGTCAACCAATGCTTCATAAGAGATCGGCTCATCTGCAGTCCCAGGATCAGGCGGTAATTCCTCGACTAGGGGAACATTACAGTCGGGACACTTAGTGGTCCATCCCTCAAATTCACATCTGCATTTGGAACAAAACATGTTTTCTCCTTGTCCGACTTGGCCAGCGCGGGAACCAATCTGTGGCGCTGCGCCAGCGGCTGGTTCACTGCACCACGAGAGTCACCGCGAGACACTTCAACTGAGTTTCACCGCCGTGCCGCTGGCAGAGACCATGAGCATCCCCTCGCGGATGACCTCGTAGTCAATGTCTACGCCAACGACGGCATTGGCTCCTTTCGATGCTGCCTCAGAGGTCATCTCCTCCAAGGCGATTTCGCGAGCCTTCTGCACCTCTTCCTCGTACTCCCGGGAGCGTCCGCCGACGATGTCGGTGAAAGTGGCCAGGATATCGCGGCCGATGTGCGCGCCCAGGATCGCCTCGCCCGTGACGATTCCCAGATACTCTTCGATAGAATGACCTTCGACCCCAGGTGTAGTGGTAATGATCACCGTTTGCTCCTTCCAGGGGAGCAGAGGATCAGGGGAGCAAAGGCGCCCCTTTGCTCCTTTGCTCCCTGTTCCCTTGATCCTTTGTTACTCGATCCCCAAACGCTTCTTGCGCTCGGCGAGCTGCTGATCAATGGCGTGCCGCTCCAGGATCTCGTCCATCTGAGCGTCCAGGCTGGTAGCCAGCATCTCGGTCTTGGCAGTAGCCTTGTCCAGCCGGGCCCGGATTGATTCAGCGATGCGGGCCACATCCGCGTCACCAGATCCCGCCAGGTCATCGAGCGAGCCAATAGCCCGAGCTGTTAGTTCCTTAGAGCGAGCCAGGTCCAGCAGCGCCTGTAACTCCTCCCGCTCCTGGCGGATGCTGGTCAGCTTCGCCTCCAGCTTCAGGCGGGCATCCTGCAGCGCCTCGAATTCCTTCTCCTGGCGGGCGAGCTGCTCCTCATAGTTCACCGCCAGCCGCTGCGCGGAGTTGAGCTTGCTCTGGGCCGCCGCAGCCACCTCTTCCTTCCCGTCCTTCAGGAAGAGGTCAATGTTGCGATCCAGCTTCTCCGCCTTGCTGCGATACTCATCCAGCTTGCGGCGCAGCGTCTTGACCTGCCCTCCAACCGTAGCCGTCGCGTCCTCCAGATCCTCCAGGCTGTCCTCTATCTGTCGGATGTACTGATCAACGACAGCTATGGAGTTGGACTTGAGAGCCGCGTCCACGACGGCGTGTAGATTGGCCGAGATCAACGTTCTAACTTTTTCCAACAGCGATGCCATTTTCTAAACTCTCCTTTCTTAGTGATCAAGTTAACTTGCATCTCAATTGTACCACACAGATTGTCTGTCGCCTACTTCGACAAAAGCTCAGTACAAGCTTTGCTATATCACCTCCCCCAGTAAACCGGTATTCAGTTTCCAGTCGATGTCATTAAGCTAGAGGTTAGTTTTTCGGGCTCCAGGTCTTACTCCTCTACCCTCTCGACGACGATGCTACAATCCGTTACCAGGGCGGCAATCGCGCCAACCGCTGCCAACTGCGGCGCGAGCACAGTACCGACCACGCCTAGCGTGAGTGGAATGTCAATCAGGGTTTTGCCCTCCTCGTTTTTGATGGCGACGCGGCGAACGTTGCCCTCATGTACCAACTCTTTGCACTTGGCGAGGAGGCCCTCGCCGCTAACTCGAAACTCCTCTGTCCGAACTTTTTCTTCGCCCATGTTTTTTCCATCCTTTCTTAATGAATATAGAGCTGTCGGCTGACGCCTAAGCAGACCGCTTCTTGCCCGCTTGAGCTCCAGCGGCGGCGGCGGCGATTTGTTGGCCCATGGGGCTGGTCATGGGGTACACGATGACCATCGCGCTCTCCTCCTTGGAAATGTCCAGGAGGGCTTGGATCTGTCGTAGATCCATGGCGCCCGGTTGGGCTGCCAAAGTGTGAGTCGCTTCAGCGAGCGCGGTCGCTACAGCCTTCTCGGCATCGGCCTGGATCTGTTTAGCCTTGGCCGAGCGTTCGGCTCGTGCTATAACAGCCAGCTCCTCAACCAGCGCCGGAGGTGTACCAACATCCGTGATTCGCACCGCCCGCACGTTTACACCGTAGTCCTTAGCCGTGGCGTCAATCTCTGCCTTCAGCGCCGCCGCGACCCTCTCGGTTTCGCTTAGCAGAGGTCTCAGGTCGTTGCCACCGATGGTGCTCTTCAACGCTTCCATGGAGGCCCACTCCGTCGTTTTCCAGTAGTCCCGAACGGCAATGGCAGCCTTTTCGGGATCCTCTACCTCCAGCTCGACAGCCGCGGTAACATCTATGGGAATGTTGTCCCTGGTGAGCGTCTTAGTCGCTTTCACCTCATAGGTGGTGATGCGGACATCTACGACGCGAGCAACAGAATAGAGAAACGGCGGCACGACAAAGAACCCCGGCCCTCTGGCACCGACGGACTTACCGAGGCGCAGGAGGACCAGGCGCTCCCACTGGGGAAGGACGTAGAACATGCAGGCGATGGTGTGTGCAGCCCAGAAGATCACACCGGTCTTGAGAAGGCCCACAAAAAGTCGCCCAGCCCAAACACCGGCCTCCATTGCCGGACCCACAAGCTCGGCCAAAGCCTGAAAATCCGGCCTGGCAAGCAAAAGCCACAGCGGGATAGCAATGCCCCAGCGAACAGCGTTGCGAATAAAACTCTGAACTGGATTTCTCTGCCGTGGCATTCTTCTTTTCTCCATTTTTCCCCCTTTTTTCTGCTATTGTAAGCGTTCAGGTGCCAGGCACTTTCATCGGCTTCTTGAGGGCTACAGCGTCTCCAAGCTAGGTGAGATTGCTCAATCAGCCGGCTATTCGCAAGTGCCTGGCACCTCGACGGCTCTCCCCCACCATCCACCTGAACGGTTACCTGCTATTTACCTGACCATATTATACCACTAAACCAGCAGGTTTGCACGACATGCAACTGACAAAAGGCGGACATCTCACGGACTAACCAGCCTATACCCCCGGCTTTGCATTTGTCATTGCGAGCCGAAGGCGAAGCAATCTCCCACACACATCGGGGATTGCTTCGGCGGAAAAGCGCCGCCTCGCAATCACAGAAGGGCAGTTGTTTCTGCTCACGGACTAACCAATCTATACCCCCGACCGCGGACGGTTATCAGATACTTTGGCTCCGACGGGTCGGGCTCGATCTTCCGGCGCAGGCGGCTGACCAGCTTATCTATGCGGGCATCGTCAACCTCGTCAATGTAATCCTGGCCCCAAACGGACTCCACGATCTGATACTTGTCGCAGATTCTGTCCAGATGGCCATAGAGCAAGAGCAATAATCTATACTCCAGGTCGGTTAAATCAGGGGCCAATTCCCCGTCCACCCAGACATGGCCGGAATCCACATCTACCCGCACCCCCTGAGGCTCACGTCTCTTCACCAGCCTCTGCCTGCGGGCGAAGCCCTCGAACAACTGACCGAGAATGGATAGCTCACCCTCTTTCTCCTGAATGATGGACTTCTGACTTAGCGAACGTTCCAACTCCGGATCCAAAGGCTCTCCTGACCTAGAGACGAAAGCCGTTAGCGCCTCCTGCTCTTCGGCGGTAAGGCCGTTCCAAAGCTTGGCACATTCACTCCTGATACTGATGTCGGTATCGAGGCGCTCCCGAACTAGCTTGTAGCTTTGGTCTCGATAGGCTTTAGCGTAGTCGCGGCTGACCTCGGCCAGGACGCGGCCCTTCGTCAAGCTCAGGACGCGGCCCTTCGTCAAGCTCAGGACACGGCAGGTGGCCTCCAGCAGCCCAGGATGGCCGCCAGCCTGGGCGATGATGAAGTCTATGTCCTCCGCGCTGAACTCCACCTCCTCTTCCTCGACAAACCGAGCTATAACCTGGGTGGCGTCGTCTCTCCCTAGTGCGGATAGAAAGAGGGTGTTAAGAGTGAAGAGTTCGCAGAACTCGGCTCGACTGAGCTCGCCGAAGTCGGCCACCTTGGCCCCGCGTTGTGGCCTGCTGAGCGGCTGATCGGTGGCCAGCACGTACGAGAGACGGAGGCCGTATTTGTCCTTGAGAGCTCGGAGGTTCAAGAAAACACGTTCGTCCAGACCAGCGAAGGGCTCATCGAACTCATCGAAGAGAAAGACGACACGCTGTCTAAGCCCCTCGCTGATGGCCGTGAGGCCCTCGTTAAAACTCAGGGGCACCAGAAACGGGTTGGCAGGTTCCACCAGGTGGCGATAAGAAGCACCAACGCGATCCAGAAGCTCCGGCTCTATCTCCAGCTTCTTGAGCTCCGCCAAAGTGCTGCGCAGGATGAGCTCATAGAACCCCTGTTCCGTGAGCTCCAGCATCAGGTTGAAGTCAATATAGACGAAAATGTAATCAGCGGCGCGATCCCCCAGATACTTTCTCTTCACCGCAGGCAGGGGGATAGAGCGCAGCAAGGTGGACTTGCCCGTGTTGCTCAGTCCCACTATGGAGCAACACTCCCCATCCTCGATGCATTCCATGATGTCGGCCGCATCAGCATCTCTGACGACGGGGGCCTCCATCCCTTGTACAGGTTCATTGTTTATTCGCATGACCTCGTTTACCTCTCTGCTCTTTGCACTTTAGCGAGCCTTGCGAAGGTTTGTCCGCACAATCACCGGCCTCAACGATGCGATCATAGTCGCCAGAAGATGCCACTTTAGCACGGCAGCGAAACTTCGCAAGGCTGATATTCCCATGACCTCGTTTACCTCTTGACAGATTGGGCTAGCAACGGTATGATTAATTCGAAGTTTATCAAATTAGATTGGAGGGACCATGGAGAGAAGAACTGACGAGTTCGAGGAGCTGCTTGGCTTTTTCAAGGCTTTGGGTGACGAGAAACGGTTGAGAATAGTGGGGCTCTTGGCGCAGAAATCCCTCTGTGTGGAAGAGCTGGCGGCGATCCTTGACCTCAGCGCGGCCACAGTATCCCATCACCTGCGTAAGCTGGTCGAAGCTGGACTGGCCGAGGCTTCGGCAGAGGGATACTACAATGTCTACTCTCTGCGGGCCGAGACCCTGCGCGAGATGTCCAAGCGGCTCCTCTCCGCCGAGACGTTCCAAGACACGGCTCGAGTTCTAGACTTGGGAAGCTACGATCGCAAGGTTCTCCGAGACTATCTTGAGAATGGCCGCCTGAAGACCATCCCCGCCCAGCGCAAAAAGCGAGATGTTATCCTGCGCTACATCGTGCAGGAGTTGGAACTCGGTCGCCGGTACGCCGAGAGCGAAGTCAACGAGACGATCTCTCGCTTCCATGAGGACTACGCCACCATCCGCCGGGAGTTCATCATGAGAAGGATGATGGACCGAGAGGGCGGTTACTACTGGCGCATCGAGTAGGCATCGCAGCTTATAGCTACCTCGCAACTTGAGCTCCAAGGCTTGCCAGAGCACAAGACCCCCGTGCGTGGGGGTCTTGTGCTCAGTCGACGAAGCGTCGCTCTAAATCGCAATCTCCACGTTCAAAGCCTCGAGCACGAACTGGATGGGATTTATGATAGTAGTGGTGTAAGAGCCCGCGAATAGCAAACCGATGACGAAATCCTCCTCGTCCAGCACGGCGGCCCCTGAGTCTCCTCCTTTGCTCATAGCCCCGGCCATCAACTGATCCTCAAAGATGGCGATCTTCGCCCCTCCGTAGCTTACCTGGGCTGTGACATCAATCTGGATGATCTCGCCGGTGGTGAAGCCGCTAGTGCGCCCACTCTTCTTGACTCGGGTGCCCAGAGTGGCATCTCTCGATCCCTTGGGCACACCGATCACAAGGATCCTCTTTTCTACGAGATCGTCGGAGAGAGGCCGGGCGATGGCAGCATCCACTCGATTCGCTTCGGGAAGTTCCTGAAAAGCCATCACCCTGTGGCTTGACCCCAACAATTTAGCAAGCGAGTTGAGAAAGCTCTCTACCCCCGTGGCAATCGAGCAGGAGGGCGGACCGGCGCCGAAGTTTAGGGGGATGAAATCCTCCAAAGTGGCGATCCGATCATCGACGGTTCCCCCATCATAGCGAGCGGGCTGGATGATGGGATCGCGCTTCTCGGCCGCGTTTGAATTGGCCAGCACATGGTTGTTAGCGAGGATAAAGAGATGGTCACCCCTGGTTACCAGGCAGCCCAGGGTTCCCCCCGTGATGTCAACGTGCCCAATGGAGACACCCCCTGGCGCGGGACGCCAGCGATCAGTGTGGTCTTGCAGGGCCCTGTACTTGTCGCCCTTGGTCCTTTGGCCCAAGGACAAAGGGTACAGGACAAGTGCTCTGATCACCCCCGTCTCCTGAACATCGGTCCTCACCTCACCCAGCTTTTTGGGCACGATGTCGGCGGGCGACAGTTGCTCTTCGGGCATCTTCTTCGTCACTGAGACCACCACGCAGGGCTCATCGGTTATCCCGCCCTCGACCTCCTTGAGGCCGACACCACAGGCAACTACGTTTCTTCTGCTCAATAAGTAGTCGACGTTTCGCCTTTTAACCTTGATAACTGGCTCTAGGTCCTTTTCTTGGCCTTCTAAGAATGCTGAGCGTTGACTAAGATTCCCTGAAGACAGGGCAACGATCTCCCCTACAGCTTTCACGTCAACGGGTACCCCCTCTATCTCAGAGGGGACTAGATCCTTAGCGTCGAGTTGTGAGGGCCATTCTTTCTTCCTCACCATCACTACCAGGCTCAACTGCTCAGTCTTTTGGCCTTCGACCTCCTTGTATCCGATCCCTAGTCCAACGACGTTCTTTTTCTTGAGAAGGTGCTTCTCATGTCGATCTCGAACCGCCCTTATCTCCTCGATTCCTTTCTCTGCAGCCATAGCAGCCCTCCTACAAGGTGCCAGACACTTCCGAAGTGGCAAGCTCACTCACCTAATAGCTTCGTATGATTGATGTCATGGCGAGCCCTTCGCTATTTCAGGATAGACTCCGCGAAGCGATCTCTCGCCTTCAATTGTAAGCAACGGTGGAGATTGCTTCGTCACTTCGTTCCTCGCAATGACAGGGGTGAGTAGTTACGATTATACTACGAGTTCATATCCCCGGCAAAGTGCCAAATACCCCACAAAGGAGCAGGGGAGCAGAGTTCGTTAAATCCTGTAGTCCGCTGTTCACCTTCCCCCGATGGCCTTCATCTCCTCATAGACCTGCTCCGCGTTGGCCTTTAGCCGTTGCATAGCCTTTTCCCCTTCCTCATCTGCCACGGAGAAGAAATCAATCATGTCAGCTACTGAAGCGGCTACTGCGGCTCTGCTGTGGCCCGTCGAATACAACCCCCGTACCTTGGCGCGCAATCGGCGGATGTACTTGGATAGCTTCCTGGTGGCCTCTCTGTCGCATATCTCGCCCTCGCCGGGCACAATGATCTCTGCTTTCACCCACGGCCTCCGGATGTAGGTCAGGGCATCTAGCCACTCCTTGGAGTTGGCCTCCCCCATAGAAGGGTGCGTGCCGTTGACCACGACATCGCCTGCGAAGAGGATACCCTCCTCAGGGATATAGACTACGATGCTCGCTGGGGTGTGACCTCCAACGCGAATCAGCTCGAGCACTTTGTTACCCTTATGCAAGGTCATCTTATCGGTGAAGGTAATCTGAGGGGCAACGATGCTGAGGCTTTTCAACTCGGCGGCCACCTCCCGTTCACTCTTGAAGGCATCAACGAGGTGCTGGCGGAAAGAATCGCCGTAGCCCTTCATCTTCTTCCAGGCCAACTCGTGGGCTATAACGGGTGCCTCGAAAACATAGTTACCCACGACGCATTCGGGGTGGTGATCTGTGTTAATTATGTAGATTACCCCTTGATCCGTCAGCCCAGCGATCTTATCCCGCCACTGGCGAGCCTCCAGCGGCAGCATGGGGGTATTGATTAGGATCACACCCTCGCCGGTGATCACGAAGCCCACACTGCCTCCTCGATAACCGGTCTCTGCATATATGCCTCGCCCAATTTGCTGCATCTAGATTTTCACCTTCTTCAGGGACGGGCTGCCTGTGACGGGAACCACGACCAGGAGCATCAAAACGGTGGTCGTCACCGCCGAACCGAGGCACCAGGTACAAATGGCGCGAACGACGAAGATCTCCAGACACGTCAGGTAAATGGAAAAGAGAGTGCCAAAGAGGGTCAGCCCCAACAGCCCCAGCACCGACAGATTGGCCAATCGTCCGACCCGGTATCCTTGCCCTACCCACAATACACCGATGGCCAGGTAGTGCAGCACACCCAGCACAGCGACGGGGATTCCCAGGATTCGGGCGTAGGGGCTGGATTGCACAATGTTGCACTCGCCGATAGGCCCGCAGATAGCCTCGACGAGCGTGATTTCCACGTAAGCCAGGTACGCGGCAATTCCCAATCCCACCAGGCCCAAGAGGGGAATGGCCCACGTTTTGGCATAGGTGAGGGGGTTGCGATCTAACTGTAATAACTGGAACAGGTGTTGCCGGGCAGTCCCAACACGCCAGGCAGCGTAGCTAAGGGCGGCCACCATTCCCGCCAGCACTACCCCGGCCAGGGCAAAGCCCACCGGGTCTGGGGGTGACACTTTGATCTCGGCAGGCGGAAGCTCCTCGCCGCCGATGGTCAGCACAGACGGGGTGGGGACGGCGGTGGGGGTTGGGGGTGGGGTAGCTGTCCCCTGGGGCACAGGGGTTGGCGAAGGTCCCTGCTGGAGTCCAGAGATTGCCTGGGCCAGCCCAGGGATGTCAGGCCAGCCGATGCCACCGGCGGCCAGTCCCTCCTCGACCAGGGCCGGGAATTGCTCCGGGATTTCGTGACTGCCCACCAGTACTACGTCGCCGATCACCAGCGTGGGCACGCCTTGCCGCTCGGGCGGAATTTGGTATCGCTCGACAGCCGCCTGGTAGAGTTGCCGGCGAGCCGACTGAGAGGTGTCAACACCCACGATGTGGAGTCGGTCGCCGTAGTCATTCACCATCGGCACCAGCACCTCGTTGATCACGTAATGGCAAGCGGGACAGACAGGGGAGTAAAAAATGATGGCCTGTACCACCGGCTCGTCGGCCGACTGCGCGGCGGTAGCGGACAGGATGGCCAGGCAGGCAACGATAAGCAGGGTGGCGAACCGCAAAGGCAATTCTCTCACTCTCATCTCCTTCTTGCTCCCGTTGGATCCCTTCGGCAGCCCTTCGATAGGCCTGCGGCTACTCAGGACAAGCGCCAGATCCAGCGGCTCATGCCAGTGGAACGGACTGGTGAATAAGCATTGTCGATGGGGCCGGGCGGGGATCTGACGATCCCCTTTGAGCAAGCGTTGAAGCATGCCCCGACTCAAAGGTTTCACAGGGGCATATTATAGCACAAGCTGGCTCGATTCGCCAAAGAGCACGGTGCCGGAGCAAGGCGAAGTCAAAAAAGCGAATAGACAGAAGGCAAATAAATCTTGAAACTGGCCACGCTGAGAAGGGCTTGATAAGCATCTATCCGACCCCAGCCATAGAATTCATCCCAGCCCGGTGTACCCAGATCACGGGCAGTCTGGGAGATGACCTGGGCCACCTGGTCGTTGGCTAGATCCGGCCTGACCGACCAGATCAAAGCCGCCAAGCCAGCCACGTGGGGAGTAGCCGCAGATGTACCGGACTGGTACCCATAACCACCCAGCCAAGGCCAGGTGCTATAGATTGCAACGCCAGGGGCAGCAACATCCATCTCTGGCCCGTGATTGGAAAATCCTGGTCGGCGGTCGTCTACATCGGTAGCCCCCACACTTAACACATGGTCACAAGCCGCAGGGTAGAACACCGGCCCACCAATGTTGCCCGTCGCAGCTATCAGCAGCACGCCCTCGGCATGGCTATAGTCCGCTGCCTCCTGCAGGGACTGCGAACTAGCCTCTCCCCCCAGGCTCAGGTTGATGATGTCAGCCCCGTTATCAGTAGCATAGACGATGCCCGCGATGACGTCGGAGTACCAGCCTTCGCCATATTGGTCCAGCACCTTTACAGGCATAAGTTGAGCTCCCCAGGACATGCCAGCCATGCCAACTTCATTATCCGTTTCCGCTGCCGCGACGCCGGCCACATGGGTGCCGTGGCCGTTGTCGTCCCGGGGGTCACTATCCTCAAAGGGGAGACAGTCAGCGCCAGAACAGAGGTGATAGAAGTGCCAACCATGGACGTCGTCAACCTTCCCGTTCTGATCATCGTCCAGGCCGTTGGCTGGTACCTCTCCAGGATTGGTCCAAATCTTGGCCGCCAGGTCAGGGTGATCCAACTTGACCCCTGTGTCCAGCACAGCGATGATGACCTCTTTATTGCCCGTAGTAATCTCCCAGGCAGCCGGGGCTCCGATCTTGGCCGGCGCCCATTGATTGTCCCAACGGGGATCGCTGGGAATTATCGCCACGGAGGCGGAGTAATCGGGCTCTGCATATTCTATGGAGGGATCACTCCTCATGCCCTCAGCTATCGCTAACTCCTGACCAGGGGGCACTACCAGGCTTTTGATGCCTAAGTGAGGGATCTCGCGCTCGATGGACAGCCCCCGACGAGAGAGCACTGCTTGCACATCGGCAGCCGAAGCCCCTTCTTTGAACCTTACCAAAACCCCGCCTGGCCTGAAGCTCGTGGCCTCCGTCCATGTTGTCGCTGCCGGCTTTATGGTCACTAAGGCAACGAGCAGAGCGACCAGGAGGGAGACTATGGGCACCTTCCTCATAGGCGCTTCCTCCCCGACGAACTGAGTCCTATTCTATCACTCTTTGCCCCTCCAGGCAATCTGTCACTTTTTGCTGTAAGCGCTCAAGAGGCAGGGCATTTCCCCTCCCTCGGAGGGAGGGGCTGGGGGAGAGTGGGCTATCCATCGAAAAATTAACGCCCTCCCAGCCTCCCCCTGCGAGGGGGAGGGGTTTCGTAGCCCCCTTGAACGGCTACTTTTTGCTAACTATCAAATCTGGGATATAATTGGGAGGAAACAAGGCAAAGCTCTATCAAGCTAGCGCCGATGGAGGTGCATATAAGTGAAGAAGCTATTATCAGGCAACGAGGCCATCGCTCGCGGGGCCTGGGAGAGCGGAGTGCGGGTAGCAGCAGGCTATCCCGGCACACCCTCAACGGAGATCCTGGAGACCCTCGCCCCCATGCCCGGCGTCTACGCCGAGTGGAGCCCCAATGAGAAGGTGGCCCTGGACGTGGCTATCGGGGCGGCCTATGCAGGAGCACGGGCCATGGCCGTGATGAAGCACGTCGGGCTTAACGTGGCCGCCGATTCCATTTTCTACGCCTCGATGACGGGGACGGAAGCTGGACTGGTGATCGTCTCTGCCGATGACCCAGCCATGCACAGCTCGCAGAACGAACAGGACAACCGCCGCTATGCCAAGTTCGCGCGCGTCCCCTGCCTGGAGCCCACCGACAGCCAAGAGGCCAAGGATCTGGTGAGCGCCGCTTTTTCGATCAGCGAAGAGTTTGACACGCCGGTGATGCTGCGCATCACCACCCGCATCGCTCATTCCTACACCCTGGTGGAGTTGGGAGAGCGGGAAGTCGAGGATAAGCCACCCTCCGCCTACCGTATAGACACTACGAAGTACGTGATGGTGCCCGGCAACGCCAGACGGCGTCACCCCATTATCGAAGAGCGCATTGCCAGGCTGGCTCAATTTGCCGAATCGTTTCCCTGCAATCAGGTAGAGATGGGCGATAGATCTCTGGGGATCGTTACCGGCGGGGTGGCCTATCAGTACGCCAGAGAGGTTTTTAAGGAGGCATCAATCCTCAAGCTGGGGATGACCTATCCTCTGCCCAAGGAGATGATTCAGGATTTCGCGGCCCAGGTGGACAGGCTGATCGTCCTCGAGGAGCTGGACCCCTTCATCGAGGAGGAGATCCGCTTGATGGGCCTCAAGGTGGAGGGCAAGGACATCTTCCCCATCTGCGGCGAGTTCAACCCCCAGATTGTCCGCGACAGCGCCATGCAGGCCGGGCTTCTGCGGGAGTCGGCCAGGGTGGAGGTGAGGGAGCCGGAGAAGGGCCCCCTTCCAGCGCGTCCCCCCATCCTCTGCGCTGGCTGTCCTCACCGCGGCGTCTTCCATGTCACCAATAAATTGAAACTGGTGGTTAACGGTGACATCGGCTGCTACACCCTGGGTTTCCTGCCTCCTCAGGAGGCTCTCCACACCTGTGGCTGCATGGGGGCTAGCATCGGGGTTGCCCACGGCGTAGCCAAGGCAATGAATACGAAAGGGGGGATGAAGGAACGTAACGTGGCTGTGATCGGCGACTCCACTTTTTTCCACACGGGGATGCCAGCCCTTCTGAATGTGGCTTATAACCAGGGTAACTCTATTACTATCGTACTCGACAACCGCACCACCGCCATGACCGGCCACCAGGACAATCCCGGCACGGGCCGCACCCTGCGGGGGGAGGAGACGGTGGCCGTGCAATTTGAGGACCTGGCGAGGGCGATGGGCATAGAGGAGGTGCACAGCGTTGATTCCTACGATCTTAAGGAGGTGGAGGAGGCCCTGCGGGCCTGTCTGGCCCAGGATGGGCCCGCGGTAGTCGTCGCCCGCCGCGAGTGCGCCCTGTTCCCTGAGGCACGGCGTCAGTGGATGCCCCTCAAAGTTGATGAAGAACGCTGTAACGGCTGCGAATTGTGCTTCCAGGTGGGGTGCCCCGCCCTCTTCAAAAGCCAAAAATTGGACGAGAAGACCGGGCGGCCCAAAGCCTGGATTGATCCCCTCCTCTGCACCGGCTGCGAGATATGCGCCCAGATTTGTGCGAGGGAGGCCATCCTCTTCCGGGCCCAGTTGGCCGAGGATGGCTGATGAAAAACAAAGAAAACTGGCTCGCCCTGGGGGCCGATTCTCACCGTCCAACTGAAGCCAGGCTTCACGCGACGGACTATCACCGACTTACATCGGAGCAGCCCGATCCAGGACTTACGGGGCCAGTTTTCGGTTAATCTGTGGGAAGGTTTTTCTTTTCGGCTTGTAGCACAGAGCACACGACATAGAGGACACTATGTAAAATTCCCCCTATCATCCGCGGCTCTCGAAGCCTCGCACCGCCTCCTCCTCCGTCCCATGGATGGGGAAGATGGTGGTGAAGCCAGCCATCCGGAAGATATCGTGGACGCGGGGGCTGAGGCAGCACAGCTTAAGGTCGCCGCTCCCTCCTTGCGCTCTCTTGATAGCCACCAAGAGCACTCGCAAGCCTGTGCTTGAGATGTAACTGACCCCACCTAGGTCGACCACGATCTTGTTTTTCCCCTCAGCGAGGAGAGACGCAACATGCGCTTCTAGCTGGGAAGCGGCGGCGGCATCCAGACGGCCCTTGGCCTCGACGACGCATATTCCCTCATCGAACGTTGACTCCCTGACCATCATCGGCATCTCCTCTTGACCATCGTCAACTCGTTGCCCTGGGCATCGAAGCGGAAACGAACCTCATCCATGAGTTGCCGCATAAAATAGAGGCCCAGCATCCCCTCCTGGCGTTCGGCTAGGCTGGATGTGAGGTTCGGCGGGGGAACGGCGTCTGGATTAAAGGGCCGGCCGTGGTCGTAGATAATGATCACGAAATCGCCGTCCGCAAACTCGCAGCGAAGGGCGATTTCGCCCTTTTCCTCCTCCCTGTAGCTGTGCTGGATGACGTTGGTGCAGGCCTCGTCCACGGCCATCTGTACCTCGAAGGTGGCTTTCTCGTTCAGGCCCTCGGCCTGGGCCGCCTTAATCACGAAATCGGCGATGGTTGCCAGGTTCTCGAGGCGGCCAGCCACCGTCAATTCCCATTGCTTGGGCATTGTCTCTCCTCTAAACGCACTTCAGTACTACCAAAGTGAAATCGTCGAACTGCGGCTCCTCACCGATGAAGGCGGTCACTGCGGCGTTGATCTTGTCAATCAAACCCTGGGCCGTGAGGCTTCGGTTCTCAACGATGACCTCCGCCAGTCGCCCCTGGCTGAACTCTTCTTGTCCCTCGTTGATGGCCTCGGTCACGCCGTCGGTGTAGAAGACTACCACGTCGCCCTCGGCCAGCTCCACCTCCCGCCTCTCCAGTTCGATGTCCTCAATGATCCCCAGCACGATGCCCTTGGCCTTGAGCAGCAGCATCCGATCCCGCTGGCTGAGAATGGGCGGGTTGTGGCCAGCATTGACGTAGGTCAGTTTGCGGCTAGCAGGGTCGAGAATGGCATAGAAGAGCGTGACGAACATGCCGGAGCTGGCATCAGCCAGAATGAGCTCATTGGCCCGCTGTAGGGCTTCGTCCGCGGTGGGGCTGCTCACGGCGCTGGCCCGCACCAGGGCGCGACAGAGGGCCATGAAGAGGGCCGCCGGCACCCCTTTGTCGGAGACGTCGGCGATGACCAAGCCCTGTCTGCCATCGGGCAAGGGGATGAAGTCGTAGAAATCGCCGCCCACCTCCCTCGCCGCCTGCCAGTACGCAGCGACTTCGAAGCCCGGAATCTCGCAACAAACCTCGGGCAGGAAGCTGGTCTGGATCACCCGGGCCACCTTCAGTTCCTGGTCTACCCGCTCGCGGGCCTTGATCTGGTTCACCAGTTGGCCGATGGCGATGGCCGTCGCAGCCCGATCAGAAAGCGCACAGAGCAGCTCCCGATCCCAACTGGTGTAAACCTCATCTGAGGCCTTGGGGCCCAGGGCCAGAAGACCGATGAGCTTCTCCCTGGCGATGAGGGGCACGGCCAACATCACGCCCCAGCGCGTCAGAGTCCCTTGAGCGGCTTCGATGTCCACTATCTCGCCCTGACCCAGCCTGGCGATGAGTGGATTGTCCCCCTCCAGGCTTATCTCAGCCCCCTCTGGCAGCCCTCGCCCCTCGACCAGATGGTAGTCACCCTGGGGCTCGCTTCGCAGGAGAACTGAGGCGTGGGCGATGTGCATCGTCTGGCTCACCTGGTTCACTAACTGGACCAGGGTGTCGTCCAGGCTGACGGCGGTGCGCAGCGAGTGGGCGAAATCCGCCAGGAAGCGTCGGTAACTCACGCGCTCGCGATAGAAAGTCCTGTCCACCACCGATTGCAATCGGGAACGCAAGGGCTCGAAGAGGACGGCGACCAGCAGGACGGAGGCGAAGGCCAAGAGCGGCGAGGGCTGGCCAAAAAGCTCTTGCGAGATGGCTTGCGTGAAGGTCAGTAAGGCGAAGTAGAGCAAGGCCAGGAAGACGGTGAGGGTTGAGTAGACCATGCCTTGGCTGATGAGTCGCTCCAACTGGAAGAGCCGGTACTTGACGATGGCATAGGCGATGGAGAGAGGGAAGAGGATGAGGAAGGGGATCACCACCTGAGGGGCCACGACGGAATACCAGACGGAAGAGACGATAGTCCACATCCCACCGGGGACGAAGGCAATGATACCAGCCAACAGGACCACTTTGGCCTGTCGGCGGACGGTAGCTGACTGTGTTCGCCAATAGGTTTGGGCCATCATCGCTAGAAAGAAGGCAGTGCCCAGGCCGAGGTAAACGGCAGCCAGCCGCTGGAGGGTGAGGCGCACCTCTGGAGCAGAGAAATAGAGGAGGGAGAGGATGGCTAGAGCGATAGCTGGCAAGTGGGGGACGAATTGCAGGCGGGGATGTCTTAATACAATCCCTTTCCTCTCGGGGAAGATCAGGGCCAGGTGTATCCCCGTCCCCGCCACGAAGGGGAAAATGACCACCCAAAGGCGGGAGAACGTGTGATCGGCGAGCATATCGAAGAGGGTGACGACGATGACAGCGAAGGAGAGACAGAAGAGCAGGAAAGCCCGCCCTACGTCAACGTCAGGGCATTGGGTGTAAACTAGCAACCCCAGGAGCAAGTAGGCGAGCCCGCTGACGTAAGGGATGGCGAAGAAGACCACGAAATCCCGCCAGCGGAATCCCATCGTAGGGATAGCTATCTCTCTTGTCTTCGCTCCTCGTTCCACGGTGTACGTGAGAACAGTGCCTACCCCTCTCGCCCTCACGAGGTTTATGACCTCTTGGCTGGAACTGATCGACTCGCCGTCAACCGAGAGCACCCTGTCGCGGTGATGCAGCCCAGCCTTGGGCCCCGTCCAGCCCTCGTCCCAGGATTCGCTGACCAGGAGGTTTGGGTCCAGGAAGAAGCCGGGGAAGAGCTGGCCGACCCACTGCAAGGCCAGGGCCAGGACCAGGATGCTGATCACAGCCACAGCCACGATCAAGCTGGGGTAGAAGATATGGGCGACAAGAAGCCTTCTTTCGGTCACTATCGGCCTCCAGTGTCATAGCCGCTTAGCGAGGACATCCAGCATGGCGCAAGCAAAGACCGCCGCGCCAGCTTGGGATCAGGACTAGCTCCTGGCCATCGAGGGCGGTCTCGTGCCAACCATCTACGATGCAGGATCGGCGCTTCTCAGAAGCTGCCCACAGCCTCTACGGCGTCGGGGTAGATCTTGAAGAGGGGGGTGAGGCCAGCCAGGTCGAAGACATCGGCGATGCGGGGCGGCATGTTGGCCAGACGCAGGTCACCTCGATTCCATCGCTTGCACGTCTTGAGAATCGAGATGAGGACCTTTATTCCCGCGCTGGAGAGATATTCCAGATTCTTGAGGTCCATACAAATGCCATATCGGCCCGCATCCACGATTGACGTGAGGACCCTGTCCAGTTCCGGCGCCGTACCGCTGTCAATGCGGCCACTTACTGCGACCACGTCAACTCGCTTCAACTGCTTGGTGGTGATTTCCATCTTGAATTTCCTCCTTATGTATAGATAGATTCAGGGCAGTGCCCCAGGCTCACTGCCGTGGATGTCGGCCCGCCCTTATTATAACCCAACGACGGCACTTGCGCAAACGAACAACGCCCGCGCCACTGCTTTCCCTGCTCCGACCGGTGCCGGTGAGCAGAAAGGGCGGGGCTATGGGCTTGTCTTGCAGCGAAGGGCCTCTGCGGAGGGGGGAGACGCTAATCTTCTTCTTGCTTCTGTTCCTCCATAGCATCCTGAGCCTGTCGAAGGAGCGCCAGGAAGATTTTCTCCGCCGAAAGCGGCAGGTCGTTGAAGCGGATGGCCAGGGCGTTGTTAATGGCGTTGGCAATCGCTGGCGCGGTCGGAACCATCAGTTGTTCTTGCCGCTTCCTTCTAGGACAGGCAACAGGGCGACGGAAAGAATCTTGAGCCCTCTGGTGATGGCCTCCTCCTCGTTCTCACAAGCACCACTTTCCAGAAGGTCCCCCAGAATCTGGCGCATGTCGGGGCGCAGGAGAACGTTTTGGGCAATTCGCCTGGCCCGTTCTTCCATCAACGCCTCCGACAAAACGGCCACATCCCTATCTACGTCTTCTGACGATAACAACGCTGCTTGCGGTTCGTGCGGAGCGATTCTTTTCATACTCATAGCTTTTCACCTCCCATACGTCTCGGCCACATGCTCGATCAACTGGTTGCTGTAATGCGTACCTTGTTGCTGGCATAGGCTGAGCAAATGTCGAATGTCATGCCTGGTGAGCGACCCATCCAGACCGGCTCGGCCTACCACGCCGGGGAAGCCTGTGATTCGCAATCCCTCCTCTTCGGCCACGGCCCGGGCTGCCAACTCGTCTAGCAGAATCAATGTGCATCCAAGTTCTGAGCGGGCGGTGATGACCATCGCCTCTGCTTCTGGCAAGTGATTGAGGTGATCTGGGTCACCCGACGAGGGTTGCGCAGCAATCCTGTGAGCCAACATCTCCGTGCGTTCTTTTTCGTCGGTTGTCAGCTCCTCTGCCAATACGACGAATCCCTGCCGAATGAGATTGTCCAGTTCTTCACCAGCGCCATGCTTTTCGAACTCGGCCACTTGCGATGGTGCAATGTAGATCGTCTTGAAGTATCGCTTCAACAAATCCACTTAATCAGACTGAAACGCCGATATGAGTGGTCCTGTGTTGCAGGCCACCGTAGTCTTATCTACTTCCCAGTTGGGCATTGTCATTCCCCCAAGCCTGGCAGCGCCATATCCTGAGCACCGGCACCAGACATTTGACTTGAGCGCCAGCCTGGTCCAGTTAGCGTGCCCCTATTATAACCCAACGACGGCACTTACGCAAACGAACAAGGCCCGCAGCCCTGCTTTCGCGGATAGCGCGGGGCCACGGGCCTGTCTTGCCGCATGGCGATTCTTACACCTGCTGCGCCAACGCAATGGCGCCCAGCACTCCAGCCCGATCGCCTAACCCTGGCGGCACGATGTAATCGTCTATCTGCTCCAGGACTGCCGGCGCCTGCAGGTAGCCGTTGAGCAGGTCTTGCACCTCCCGCCGCACCAGCGGGAAGAGCACGGGCTGTTCCATCACGCCGCCCCCCATGATGATGCGCTGGGGCGATAGGATGCAGATGATGTTCACCAGGACCAGGGCCAGGTACTTGGCCTCCAGCGGCCAGGCGGGATGGTCTACGGGCAGCATCTCACCCCGCTGCCCCCAACGCCCTTCCAGGGCCGGGCCAGCCGCCAGCCCCTCCAGACAGTCACCGTGATAGGGGCAAAATCCGGCGTAGGGGTCGCTATCCCAGTCGTGGGGAACGGGGATGTGGCCCATCTCCGGGTGGGCCAGGCCATGGATCAGCTTCCCGTTGACCATGCCTCCCCCGCCAATGCCCGTGCCGATGGTCAGGTAGACGAAGGTATCCACTCCCTGGGCAGCGCCCCAACGGTATTCACCCAGAGCGGCTATGTTCACGTCGGTATCAAAGCCCACCGGTACACCCAGCGCCTGCCGGATTGCTCCGGCAACATCGGTGTGAGCCCAACCCGGCTTGGGCGTGGTGGTGATGTGGCCAAAGGTGGGCGAATCCGGGTTTGGATCCAGTGGGCCAAAAGAGGCAATGCCGAGGGCTGTCAAAGGCTCGTTATTCTGATGCCGCTGAAAAAACGCAATAGCCCGGCCGAGGGTCTCTTCTGGTGTTGTGGTAGGAAAGCGCGCCTCCGCTCCGAGATCGTCGGGGCCGGTGCCTACCGCGCACATGAATTTCGTGCCGCCCGCCTCAATCCCTCCCCAAAGCGGTGTCATTCATTTCCCCTCGGTCGGTGACTGCATCTTCTCTTGAAGCGCCATGAAGATCTTCTCCGCCGAAAGCGGCAGGTCGTTGAAGCGGATGCCCAGGGCGTTGTTAATGGCGTTGGCAATCGCAGGCGCGGTCGGAACCATCACGTGTTCTCCCACGCCCCGTGCGCCCCACGGCCCATCCTCCAAAGGTGTCTCGACGAAGTCGCCGTGAATCTCCTTTGGCACATCCACGGCGGTCGCAATGCGATAGTCCACCAGACTGCGGTTAAGAGGCCGGCCTTTCTCGTCGAACCGGAGGGCCTCGAAAGCCGAGCTCATTCCTTGAACCGCACCGCCGTCAATCTGCGCCAGGACAAGGTCGGGGTTGATGGCCTTGCCCACATCGTAGGCGCTGGCGATCTTGAGGATTTCGACCTGACCGGTCTCGGTATCCACCTCCAGGTCCACCGCCTGCGCGCCGACGGTGTAGTGCACCACCGCACGGGTGCCCTGGCCGGTCTCGAAATCCAGGTTGGTGACGTAGGTCGGCATAAACTTGCCGCGCCCGACGATAGGCCCACCCTTCCACCCTTCGAAGTCCTCGCTGGGCAAACCGTAGACGACCATATTCTGGAGCGGCTGTTCCTCCTCGGACTTGTACGAGATGACCTTGCCGTCCTTGATGTCCAGGTCATTCGGATCCTCGCCCCAGTGGTCGGCCACGATCTTCAGGATCTGGCGCTTGGCGTCCTCAGCAGCAGCTTTGACTGCGTTGCCCATGGACCAGGTGATGCGGCTGGCGACCGTCTGCCACTCGTAGGGGCTGTACTTGGTGTCTATCGGCGCCGAGACGCGCACCCACTCGTAGGGCACGCCCAGCGCATGGGCTGCCATCTGGGCAGCAACAGTGAAGGAACCCTGCCCCAACTCCTGGGCCCCGATCTCGAGGTTGACCGTCGCGTCCTCGTTGAAGCGCACGACGGCCGAGCTACCGGGGTTTGGCGGCATGGCTGGGGCTTTCCACATGATGGCGATGCCTTTACCTCGCTTCTTGTGCGGCGCAGAGGGCTTTTCCTCTTTGCCCCAATTGATGGCCTCAGTGACCTTGTTAATGCAGGCCACCGGGTCAATTGCAGGCATCTCCATTCCGGTCAGGATAGTATCACCTGTCTTGACGCAGTTGCGACGCCGGAACTCGGCGGGGTCCATCCCGATCTTCTCGGCCAACTGATCCATGATCCGCTCGATGCCCCAGTGAATCTCAGGCATGCCGAAGCCGCGCATCGGCCCGCCGATGGGCAGGTTGGTGTAGACGCAGTAGGAATCGCCCTTGACGTTGGGAATGTCGTAAGGCCCGGTGCAGGAGTAGCCGGCTGCGCGGACGATGTTGACGCCGTAGTCGTTATAGGCACCGCCGCCGAAATAGTACTGGGTCTCCATCGCCAGCAGGTTGCCCTCGGCGTCGCAGCCGATCTTGGTGTGCGCCACCAGGCTCTGGCGCATCGTCGTGCCCACGAACTCTTCCTCGCGCGTCAGGCGCAGCTTGACCGGATGCCCCTTGACCGCTCGCGCCAGGACTACCGCGCACGCCTCCATCGTTACGCCCGCCTTGCCACCGAACGCGCCGCCGACGTAGGGAGACACCACACGCAGGTTGCCGTGCGGAATATTGATGCTTTGGGCGATCAGATCGCGCTGAGCGTGGGGCGACTGTGTACTGGTCCACAGCGTTACCTGCCCCGATGGCTCCCAGAGGGCCACCGACACGTGAGGCTCGAGCGGCACGTGCTGGATCTGGGGCAGGCGGAAGGTCACCCCCACGATAGCGGCGCACCTGGGCCAGGCGGACTCGACGTCCCCCTTGCGCAGCTTGAAGTGCTCCGAGATGTTAGTGCCCGGCTCGGGAAAGATAAAGTTGGCCACCTTGTACTGGCCCAGGTCAGGGTGGAGCAGAGGGGCATCTGGCTGGATGGATTCCATCGGGCCAAAGACCGCCGGCAACTCTTCGTACCTCACTTCGACCAGTCGGGTTGCCTCCTCTGCTATCGCTTCGCTGGTGGCAATCACCCCCGCGACCGGCTCCCCAAAGTAACGCACGCGCTCGCCAGCCAGGACGGGGCGATCTACGAGGTACATGCCAACCAGCTCAGGAACGTCCTTGCCGGTGACTACTGCCTTCACGCCACGCACCTCCAGCGCCTTGCTGACGACGATGCGCCTAATCAGGGCGTGGGCGTGGGGGCTCCGGACCAACCGGGCGTAGTAAAGGTTGGGACCGAATTGCATGTCGTCGGCAAACATGGCAGCCCCAGTGAGCTTATCGTACACATCCACGCGGGGGACACTCTTACCAACGGGATCGGAGGTAAACGTCGCTTTGCTTACGGTCATTTTAGGCATCTCCTTCCTTCGACGAGCTCAGGATAGCATTCTCCGCAGCGGTCTGCACAGCCTCGATGATGCGCAGATAGCCCGTGCAGCGGCATAGGTTCCCGACCAGCGCCAGCTTTATCTCGTCCTCGGTGGGGTGCGGATTGCGTTTCAGCAGGGCGTGAGCGGAGATCAACACCCCTGGCGTACAGAAGCCGCACTGAACGGCGTTGTGCTCTACGAAAGCTTCCTGCGTAGGTGTCAACTGGCCGTCGTCTGCCAGCCCCTCGACTGTGACGATCTCGGCTCCATCGGCCTCCACCGCCAGCACCATGCAGGAGTTTATCGGCTCGTCGTTCATCAAGATGGTGCAGGCTCCGCACTCCCCGGCTGCGCAGCCGTTCTTGGTGCCAGTGAGCGCCAGTTTCTCCCGCAGCAGTTGCAGCAAAGTCATGTTTGAGGGAACGTCTAGACGCTCTCGACCACCGTTCACAGTTATGGTAATAGAATGGTTTGCCATATCGCTCCTTACGTTTGACGTTTCAGGTTCCAAGTTCAAAACCTGAAACCTGAAACCTGTAACCCGAAACCTACTTGATCTGCGCCCAAACCTCACGCAGTGCCCGCAGCGTGAGCGCGCGCACCATCGCCTTGCGGTAGGCAGCACTGGCGCGCACGTCGTCAATGGGAGCGGCGGCCTCCATCGCCTTCTCGGCTGCCAGAGCGAAGGTCTCTTCTCCCGGCGGGCTGGCCGCCAGCACCTCCTCCGCCTCCCGCGCCCGCAGCGGTACCGGCGCGACCGACGCCAGCCCGATACGAAAGTGGTAACCGGAGGGAGTCGTCCCATTGGGGAAGCCAAAGACCGCCACGCCGGCGATGGCCAGGTCGCCGGCCTTGTTGCGGCCCAGTTTGAGGTATTTCCCTGCGCTGCCCGCTGGTGGGACTGGGAAACGAATGGCCGTCATCAACTCGCCCGCCCTGATCGCCGTCGCGCCCGGCCCGAGGAAGAACTCGTCGGCCGGTACCTCCCGCTCTCCGCACTGCCCTGAGCTGGTCGAAGGGTTTGGCCCGTAGAGGACGATGCGCCCCTCCAGCAGCAATGTGGCCGGAGCGGTGTCGGCGGCGGGGGAGCCGTTGCACAGGTTGCCGCCCAGGGTGGCGCGGTTGCGCAACTGGTACGAGGCGACGGAGTTAGCCGCCTCTGCCAACAGCGGATAGTGAGCCTGCACGTCCGGGTGGCGAGCGACTTCGTTCATCGTGGCCGCCGCGCCGATGGTCAACCCTGCCTGTTCGTCATAAAGGATGTCTCGCATACCGGGCAGATGCTTGACGTCCACCACGATCTGGGGACGGATGAATCCATCGCGCATGCGCACGAAGAGGTCGGTGCCGCCCATCAGCAGGCGTGCCGCCTCCCCGTGCTCTTCGAGAAGGCGGGGCACCTCGTCGAGGGCCCCCGCCCTCACGTAGTCGAAACTCGGAAGACCAGGTCTTGCTAGCACGCTACTAACCTCCTTCAGTATCTACTTTTTGGCCCTGCGTTAGCGTGGAGCGTGCGTCTTATGATTTGGATGCGTTCGCAATGGACTCCTGCCCGTTCGGCTGAGCTCACGACGAAGCCGACTTTCGAGTGATCACACCCTCAATCCACACATTTCAATGTGTGGTGTCCGCATGAACCGCAGACCCTTTTGGGGCACTACACTTTGAAACCTGTGGTGAGCTTGTCGAACCAAGTGTAGTTTGTAACTGCCTCTCCTATGGGTTTCTAAGCTTGCTCAATGCCTAACAGAAAAGACTGTACGTACTCCCAAATGAGCTCTAAATAGCCATTGAGGTCGTGATCTGCATTCACCTCGATCAGGTGAACGCTATCGGGGAAATCAGCCGCATACGCTCGGCTGTGGTCTATCGGTACGGTTTTGTCATCACGGCCATGGATGATGATAATGGGGACTGCGGGCGGAATGGGCTCAAGATAGCGAAGCCCATCTACCTGAAGGTCATATCTGACGGGAATCTCTTCCTCAAATGCATCGTGGAAAACTGGCACAGCGCCAGCCTTTTCCCATTGTTCCAGTTCCTCCTCCGAAAGTCCCCCTGACAGCCAAAACAGACCAGGGGCCAACAGAAGCATTTTCTCGACCTCGCCGAATCGGTGCGCATAATGTAAGGCGATCAATCCGCCGTACGAACTGCCAATGATGATGACGTTTCCCAGATGATGATCCAGTGCATATTGCCTCAGGCGGTTGATCCGGCCGGTTGTGGTCACGTATTCCAAATCCTTGGGAGTCGGATTGAAATCAATAGCGTGGAATTCCACCTGGGGAAACGCTTTGAACTTGTCTCTGAAGTATCGGGCCTTGGTAGATTGCCCCGAAGAAGTAAAGCCATGTAGGAATATAACCGTTTTCTTTTCCATTCTCACTTCTCTAATCCGTTCGTGTCATTGCGAGCGACCGCAGGGAGCGAAGCAATCCCCTCTGTCGTGGGCTGGAGATTGCTTCGTCGCAAACAGCGCGCCTCGCAATGACACACCGAAAGAACGGGAGGGCCGGCCTGTACGACCGTCCCTTCCCTTCTTATTGTGGTGCAAGATAATTAGGAACCATTAAGTCGGTTTGTTTGCGATAGGCCTACCTCCTTTCGACACGTCAACACCCGTTGTGGCAACTATCACTTCAGTTGGCCAGATGGGCCAAGGTCTCCTCTACCCACCAGAGCTACTTGTCCGAAGGCAATCGCTCGAACCAGAAGGGCGAGGGCTTGCTTTGACCACTCATCCACAACTGATAAGTGAGCTGCATGTGGCCCAGGTGGAGAGCGGTATGGTCAATGACGTGCAGAATACACCAGCGGACAGGGATCATCCGGCCCCTCGCCTCCCGCGTGCCATCCAGGTCGGCCGTACGCAGGGCAGATAGCACTTCTCGCGTCTCCGCCCCAGTGTCTTCCAGGAGGCGGACAAGCTCAGAGGCGTCGGTGGCCTGGGTCGTGAATTCGACGTCACGGTCCCTGGTGGGAGGACGTCCCCCCACCACCTCGCCGATCCAGAAATGCTCCGCGCCGACGACGTGGGCTGCCAGGACAGCCAGGGAGTTTGTGGCGTCATCCTCGATGGGACGCCAGTTCAGAGCCTCCGCCGGCAGGTTGGCGATCAAGTCACGAACCTGGCCCCGCAGGTCTTCGATTCGCTGCAAGTAGTTGTTCAACTCTGATGTCATAGTCGTCTCTACCGTGTTCGTATGTGTCATTGCGAGCGGTTTTTGCGAAGCAATCTCCAACTCGCGAATTGGGGATCGCTTCGGCGGAAAAGCACCGCCTCGCGATGACAGAGTGAGCAGCTACTCTGTGCCAGGCCCTAACTGCTCCTGTGCCACTTGTTCGACGAAAGCCGCGAAGGTCGTCGGGGGCCGACCAAGCAGCCAGCCCAGAACCCGCGGATTGCCCCAGAAGCCGTGGCGTTCGTAGTAGCGAAACATCTTGACCAAGGTCTCGACCTGATAATCACCCAGGGCCGATTCCCTGGCCCATTTCTCCCACGTTTCCAGCGGCAGGGCTTCGGCGCGGACTGGCCGCCCCAGTTGCTGGCTCAGAATGGCAGCCACCTCGGTCTGAGTCAGTGCTTCTGCGGCCGTTTCCACTTCCGAGCCAGCCAGTTCGTAAGTGGCGCCCTCGTGGCCAGGCTCGGTGAGGACGATGGCGGCTGCCTCGGCCACGTCCTCCAGGTCAACCATGCCCAGCCGGGTCTCTGCTGAGTAGGGCACGGCGTAGATGCCCTGCTCCAGAACATGCTCCCACTGGGCCAACACGTTTTGCATGTAGGCTGCGGGTTGCAGGATGGTGTAGTTCAATCCCGACTGAAAGAGTTGCTCCTCCACCCGCATCTTCAGCCAGTGGTGCGGCATGGCCTCAATCTGGGGGTGCAGCACCGAGTGGTAGACAAAGTGCTCCACCCCCGCCGCGCGCGCGGCAGCGATGGCGGTCTGGCCGATGGCAACCTCCTCGGGATGCACGTTGGGGCAGATGTGGTAGATCGCCCGCGTTCCCTGAGCCGCCCGATCCATGCTCTCTTGAAGGCGCATTTCCCCGACGACAACTTCCTGCGCTCCCACCTCTTCGACCAGCCGGCCCTGCTCCGGACGGTGTACCAGCGCCCGAACCGCTTCCCCCCTAGCAACCAGCGCCCGGATAACTGCCCGGCCCGTCTTGCCCGCCGCACCGGTGACAAGAATCATATAGCGTCAGATATAGGCAGGTATTGGATATTGGGTATTGGGTATTCAACCTCCAATCTCCAATCTCTAATATCCAATATCTAGTCTCCCTCTTTGAAGGCCACGAACCGCCCCCACATGGATGCGGACTCCATGCCTTTCTGCAGGTAGCAGCCGATGTAGTATCTGCCGCTGGGCGCAGTGGTGATGTCCTTCCCCAGGTTCTCGGCGTGGACGATCCGCTTCGGGAAGAGGTTCAGGTGCATGTCCTGGTAGTACTTATCCAGAGGATACATCTCGTCCCAGTCCTTGCCGAAGTCCCTGATCAGCTTGCGGTTGGCCTCTTCGAAAGTCTTGGGGTGCCAGAGTCTCTGAATGGTGTTCATGGGATGGTCTGCGCTCACGGCGTCCACGCCAATCCACTTGATCTGCATGTCAATGCACCACTGCGCAAAGTCAGCGGAAGGCCCAGGGTGTTTGATCATGTAGCGGAACTCATCGGAGTCCGGGCTGATCCAGCCATATTTGTGCCAGCCCGTCTTGATGATGAGGATGTCTCCCTTGCGGATGTCCACCACGTCTTCGATCATCTGGGGCGTGTACACGCTGGAATTGCTGACCAGGTGGGATATGTCGGCAATGACGCCCGGCCCCACCCACTCCTCCAGCGGAACCTGGCCGATGGTTCTGCCATTCGGCCAGAAGTGCTTCTCGCCGTCCATGTGGGTCGCCAGGTGGATGCTGGCGTTGCAGATGGAGCCGTTTCTGCCCATGCCAAAGTGCTGGCCGCCGACTCGCTTGGTGTAGGTAACGCTCAACGGAACATAGTTCGCCCACTGGGGCGTCTGCACGCTGAACGGGATGGTGAGGTCCAGCATCTCGGCCGAGCTCATGATCTGGAAGAACTCCGCCTCGTCCATGCCTTCGGGAGCCTGATGGGCGACCACGCGCGACCACGCGGTCTCAACTTCCATGAAAGGTATGGGCTGAATCATGATCCAGGCCCGCTGGTTGCGGTGGCCTGAGGCCGCTTCGCTTACAGTCGAAGGGTTGAGCTTGTCAATATCGCCCACGATACACTCAGCCAGTAGCAGGTGGGCCTTGGGCATGGTAATGTGGGTCATCGTGTAATAGTCATCTTGGGGGAACATCTCGTCCCACGTCTTGCCGTATTCCTGCATGAGCTTGGCTTCAGCTTTCTTGAAGTGGTTCTCGTGCATGCGGCGGATGGGGGTGTTCATGGGATGTTCGGCGCAGCCGCAGTCCACGCCGATGACCTTGAGCTTCATGTCCAGGGCCCACTGGAAGAAATCGGGGGAAGGCCCAGGGTGTCTCACCAGGAATCCGAACTCCTGGGACTCCACCCCACCTTGGGCATCCTCGTTGTAGACGTCGGGCTGGTCCCAGGAGTACTTGTGGTACCCGGTGTTGATGATCAGGATATCGCCCTCTTTGACGGTGGCCCTCTCCATGATCATCTCGGGTGTATACAGACTATAATCGGATACCACGTCGGAGATGTCTACCACCACGCCAGGCCCACACAGGTCTTTCAGAGGAATATCGGCGATGGCTCTGCCGCCGGAGTGGAAGGCCGTTTCGCCCACCAGGTGAGTGCCTACCGTGTTGCTCCAGTTCAGTATCTGGCCGTTGGCGCCCTGTCCTCCACCATAGGCCCCCGTGACTCGCTTGAAAAAGTGGATTTCCAGCGCCTTTTCCCCCGGCCACGGCGGCGTGAAGATACTGCAACCCTGGGTCAGGTCGTACAGCTTGGAATCGGCCATCATTTTGATGAATTGTTCGCGGTTCATTGTTTCCTCCTTAATTCTTGGACGTTAGATGTTGGATGTTGGAGATTAGAGTTTTTGCCAGTTCTGGATCAGTTTGTTGAGTTGTTTGGCTGTGATAGTGTAGCCCTCGATGTAAGGCCGACAGGCATCTTGGGAGGCGTAACCCAACGCAACTGCTGTTTCCAGATGCTCGACCATCTCGTTGGCCGATCCCATCGCGTTGCGCCAGAACTGCTTGGCCTTGCCGGGCGTATCTTTGTGGCTGTAGCCTTCTACGATGTTGGCCGCCACTGACTTGCTGGCACGTCTCATTTGATCACACAAATCAAACCGCTCGTGAGCCGGAAACTCTGTGACTAAGCGATGCATAGGAACCACCAACGCCTTGGCGCGCCGATAAACCTCCAGATCACGATAGCTCTTGATCGCCACCTTCGCCCCCTCCTCCAGCCTCCAACTTCCAACTTCTAACCTCCAACCTCCAACCCCCAATCTCCAATACCCAATATCTAGTATCCAATATCCTAGTACCCATACCGCTCGGCAAAAGCGACCAGCGCCTCCTCGAACATAGCCATCGGCGGGCGCACCAGCCCGGCGCCAACCTGCCCCACGCCGGCGTCCCTGTGGGCAATGCCCGTGTTGACCCGCGGCGTGATGCCCTTCTCCACCACCTTACGCACGTCAATGCCGGTCGGCGTGCCCCGAAAGTCCAGCGGGGGCATGGTGAAGTACTTGTGCTCGGCGTAGCAGATCTCGTACATTTCCAGCGTCGCATTGATGGCATCCTGGGGCGTGCCGCTGACGAAGGCGACGATGGCCGGCGCGGATGCCATGGCGAAGCCGCCGATGCCCGCCGTCTCGGTGATGGTGCTGTCGCCGATGTCTCCGCTGGCGTCCTCTTCCGTGAAGCCGGGGAAGTAGAGGCCCTGGGGGATCGCCACCGGTGCGGTGAACCAGCGGTCGCCCAGCCCGCTGACCCGGATGCCGAAGTCGGTGCCGTTGCGGGCCATCGCGGTAACGATCGTGCTGCCCTCTATCCCGTGGGCGGCGTCGGTCATGGCCTTGCAGGCCGCCATCACCGGGTTGAGCACGCTCAGGGCGTTATCGCCCAGGAAGCGCAGCACGTCTGAGGCAGTATCCGCGTTGGTTACCTTGACGACAAAAGGCGCCAGCTTTGTCGTGTACAGAAGGGAGCCGGCCTTGTTGCGATTGTGCCCCTCGTCGCCCATGTGCAGGGCCTCGGCCAGCAGGGCGCGGATGTCAATCCCGCCGCTGGCCTCGATGGCGTCGGCCAGGACGGGGGCCATCACGTCCTCCATCCAGCGCAGTTTCGCCAGCACCTCTTCGCTGTACGCCCCGTAGCGCAGCACCTTGCCGTAGCCCTCGTTCAGGCCTGAGAAAGCCCGATTCCCGCCTGCGGTGAGCCCAGTCGAACCGTGGGTCTTGTTCTCGATGATGTAGACCGACATGGAAGGTGAGATGAGGCCAGCCATCGGCCCGGCGGCCCCGTGGTGGTGACAGGGTTCCAATTCAACCTCGCCCGATTCCACCAGGGCCTGGGCTTCCGCCTCATCTTTCGCTTTCCCCTCGAAGATCAAGGCTCCGGTAATCGCGCCCTGCATCGGCCCGGAGGCTCGCTCCCAGGCTCCGCCCTGAGGCCTGTCCTGAGCGAGGCCGAAGGAGGCACCCCGAAGGGTCAGGGGCGGCCCGGCATGCAGCAGCAGGTTATCGCGCATGTCCGGGATCATATCCCGTGCCTTGCCCAGCCCCACCAGCACCGGCCGCGCCTCCATCATTCGCTCTGTGGCTTCTGTGTTTGCTTTTTCGATGTTCATGGTTGCTCCTTTCGATGTCTTCTGATTATTCTCCATTTTGACGCGCGATAGCGCGGTCGGGTGCAGCGACGGGTAGCCAGCGCTTGAGTGATGATTGCACACGGCCCTAGATCTCAATTTGCAGCATCAGCAAGGGATTATGAGTCCTGTAGTCCTCCAGCATTGTCTGGAGGGAATCCCCTCGCCAATCACAGAAGCCGCCAAATCATTTGGGTTTCGGCTTTTCTTTTTTGCGTTTCCGTTCCCTCTGTTCTCGTATTTGCTCTTTAGCCATTGGATTCACTCCTTGTTGCTTGAGTAGGCGCCTCCCCGGTGCCACGAAGGTCATAAAGAGTTGTCAAATCCCATCCTATGTCACGGCCAGGCTTCGTTTCGTTCTCGAGAAAACTATATACTTGGATGACTTGGATTTCAGCGTCGATTATGAAGTCATAGTGGATATCCTGGCTCTCGTTCGGCTCAATTTCACGTTGGTGTTTTTTCCATCTGGATTCACGGGAATCTAGCAAAGGCCAAATGTACTCCGTTTCTCCCTCTGAAACTAGCTCGTGCCCTTTGGCGATGGAATCCAGAACCTCATCCGGGGGTGGTAGCATCCATTGAATTCTAGTCTCCATGGACTCCAACGGAAGAAGGATATCACCCTTATTGAAAACGGTTACACTTACATGTAGTAGTATCTTATCATCAGCAATAGGCACGTGAGTGATGTCATGCGTGATGCTCGCCCCTGCGTACCTTTGCCTGTTTTGCACAAACAACCGATAGCTCCATAGGCCGCTGACGACGATTGCAATGACCGTAACAAGACTCTGGATAATGTCAACGATTTCTTTAGACTGAGATGTTTTTGCCTTTTCATTCAAGTCACTAACTTGGCTTTCCAATGCATCGAGTCTCTCTTCGACGGATGGAGTGGGGGACGGAGTGGAGAACGGTGTGAGGGGCTCTGATGGTAGTGGAGTGGCCATCTGTGGAACGGGAGTCTGTGCCTTAGCGACGCTCACCATCATTGTTGTAGCGACGAAAGCAATTAGAACAAGAATGAGGGGTTTGGTTTGGTGACTCATCATCTCAGTTTCCTGCATTCATGGGTATTGGTAGCTAAGACTTATTGTACCAAACAGCTTGTACCACCTTAATCGCAACTGTACCAATCGTAATAGAAGTGTTGTCAGTCGCCGGTTTGAAGCGCCGCCCAGCAACTGATCATGCGGAATCTTTCCGCATAGTCCCCCAAATCAAGCATTCATACGGACATGTGCCCTACTCCTAGTGTCCTCAGGAATTGCCCAGGCTGGTTACAGTCCCAAGCCCCGACACGTTCTTCTTGACTGTGGGAGTGCCGTAAGACTCCACGCTGCCAAGACCGGCAACAAGTCGAATCTCGATTAGGCGGTTGGCTGCATTGAGCTGCTAGCGGCCAAGGATCTCTGCGGCCTCCTTCTTTCAGCAAGTCGCTGACAGGTCTGCGACTTGGGAGGCCACTGGCTCCCATGAAGTGGTTCACAGCATCATAGACTCATATGGGCCTCAGCTATGGTGCCAACCTCGGTGGCAGACAAACCGTTTTCATCTCGGTAGATGAACTGACCAGCAAGACTGGACACAAATCGGGAGGGAGCCTGCGAGGAGAACTGACCGTATACGAGACGCCTTTGAGCATATGTCAACACGCATGCTGCTCGAGATCGAGTAATTGACATATAGAGCAGTCTTGCGGCCTCCAAGATCAGGCCAGGATACAGCCTGCGCTTGGTTCCTGGTAGGATATCTTCCTCCAGGCCAGGAATGAAGACCGCACCAGCGCTCAGCCCCTTTGCGCCATGCATCGTCATTATGCGCACTCTTTCAGGGAACAGCCCCTCCGGCATCTCCACGCCCAACCGGGTGTAAACGGCTTTCAGCAAGGCTTCTTTCTGCTCCTCAGTGTCGACCCACAGGTAGTCTCGCAGCTCCTCAAGTGTCGTCTCTTGGGGCAATTCGGTGAGTTGAGATGACCACTTTTGTACCTCCTGCTGCCCAAAGACCTGTGAGATGATGTCACAGATTCCGGCAGAGCGTGCTGTGAGCGTATCGTCCGGTGACCACCCCGTGATACAAGCGCAAACGTCACGTGCATGCTTCAAAGCCGATAGGCTATGCCCCCGAAAGACTCCCGAAGGAAGAGGGTGATAGAATATGTCCTTGAAGTTGAGGCCATTGGCAACGACAGCCTGAGCTATATGATTGCATATTGTCGGCCCTGAGTGGGGGCGCAGTCCCAGGATGAGTCGGTGAGCAGTATAATCATTCGGATCGCATATGACACGCAGCATGGCGAGAACAAATCGGCCAGCACGTGTATCAATATAGGGACTTGCTTGAGGCGATTCAAATGCAACGTTTTCGCTTGTGAGCTCCTCTTGGATAGTCGTCAGTTGTATTCGTCTGTTGCTGACCAGAATCATTATGTCCCGCGGCGGAATGCCCGCTTGAATCAGCTTCGAGCACGACCCCGCAATTGCTCTAGCCTCGTGAGTCGCCGTGGCGAAACGCCAGCGATGGACTACTCCAGGCACCGGAGGTTCCGAAGCGTCGTACAACGATGCGAGTTGCTTGGGAATCCTGTTGGGGTCGGCGAAATCCGCCATCAAAGCCTGGGCGGTTCTCGTTATACCTGTGGTGCACCTGAAACAGTGTCGTAGTTCGTGATCACCAGCATTTGGATGGCGATCCGTGAACGACTGAATGCCTTGAGGAGATGCAAAGCGGAAGGAGTAGATGCTCTGGTCATCGTCACCAGCCACAAAAGAGGCAACTCCACTGCTGATGAGCGTGTCCACGAATTCTAGATCCATCGGATTGAGATCTTGGTACTCGTCTACGACAAGATGCTCAATGCCCAGCAAACGGGCAGGATCAAGGCTGCCGGCTCTCATCTTCACAACACATTGCCGCACGATCTCTCCAGGAAGAACACAAGCATAGACCTGAGTTCTGGGTGCATGAAATTGCTGGTAGGTTGCGATCTCAGCTGGCGTTATCGGCGGATTGGGAGGGATGTAGTTTGGCGGGAGCCATCGACCAGTTCCACAGAATGCCTCGTAGTTGCCGCGAATATCCTTGCACCTACCGGGAGTATGCCCAGACACCTTTGAGAACTCAGCATCCAAGACGTGCTTGAGCTCCCAGTCGCTCATCACGCACGGATCAACCGGATATGCAAGAAGGTTGGCTGCACGAAGAGACCGAAGAGCCAATGAGTGAAGAGTTGAGACACACACTTGCTCCCCACCATGTTGCTGCTTCTCTTGGCAATAGCGGTGTATTCTTCTCTTTAGATCGAGAGCTGATGCACGGGTGAATGACACAACGTATATGGCACCGGGAGCGACGTCATTGCTCAGTAGCCAGCGAACCCGTTCCTGAATGGCAAACGATTTCCCTGTGCCTGGGCCTGCGATGAGGCGGATCTGGCCGCTGGAATCGTGAGCCGCTCTATCCTGCTGGAGTTGCGTATCTTGGATCTGCTGCTGTGTGATGGGCATACCCTACTCCCGAAGGAACCTCGTTTCAGTGAGTACTTCTATCTACAGCAGCCAGGTCGAAACCCGATCACCTTGGCGGTGGCCTAACTATAGTTGTGCCACATGGCAGGTACCTGTAGAATAAGGGACTGAAATCCTGAATGAAGCGTTTATACGGACGTGCGTCCTACTCTTGGCATCCTCAGGGATTGCCCATGCCGTGATGGGCCGATCAGGTGCATGACGGCCTGGAAGTCACCGTACTTACTAACCGGCGGCTTCCTCGACGATTTTGATCTCTTCTTCCGTCAGGTTGTACAACTCGTACACCAGCGCGTCAATCCGCCGGTCTGTGGCTTCGATCTGCCGCTGGTACAGCTTTTTATCGGCGGGGATGGTGGCGGCGGCAAGTTTGCGGTGTAGCTCTAGCATGCGCTCCACCAGGGCTACCATCTTGTCGTGGCGGGCGGCGTCCGCTGGATGGTCAAAGTTGATGGTGCGGATGGGGAGTTGTTTCAGATTCCTGTTGGCTATGTTTACCGTCAACTGCGACCGGTTGCTAAAAGTGATGCTATAGAACCAACTCATGAATCTTGAGTTCAGAATACCTAAAACATAACGGTTGTCAAGGTCATGGCACACCAAGGTATTGATTGAATTGAAGCAGTAATACCCATCACGGTCAAGAGTTGCTTTGAGCGGTCGGTTACCACCACTAATCCGCTGGATTATGATTTTCTCAGGCAACAGAAATATTGCCTCGTCCTGCATCACGTTCAAGACTTTCTTGCTGTACCAGATATACTTCTGATTAAAGGCAAGTTCATACCTGCCTATGTCTTTGCCCTCGAGTAGAGGCTTATATTCGTGACTGAGTGGCTTGTCAGAGATAAAATTGCTCTTATGCTGCTTCCATGTTTGTATCCCCGAAATCAAGTGGGTCACATAGTCTGACAATGGATGGCATTGCCTTCGGACTCGATCAATCAGGTGACGAGTGTTTTCATCTGCGTACAGATCAATCACAATGCCTGGATTAGCGAGAAGGTGTTCTCGATCAATGGCGTTTATCTGGACTTCAGACCCCGATTCATCTAATTCTGTTACTCTCAGTTCGGATGTTTGTTGATCTCTCTTAGCTAGGATTATGACAGTTGAAGCAGTAACACCTTTGAAGACTCCCGGCCCGGCGTCAGTGATCTGTTCCAGGCCGCGTTCTCGGATGACATGCTCTCTCAGTGGCTTATAGGTTGTAGCACGAAGGAATGTATTGGGTACAATCATCGAAAACCAACCAGCCTTGTTCAGCAATGTTATACCACGGTAAATAAATAGGGCGTACAGATTAACCTTGCCTCTGGCACCAACATAACGACTAGCAAAGTACCCTTTTGCAGCCTCGCCAAATGGGACGTCACGAGTGAATACCCACGGCGGATTCCCAATCACCGCGTCAAACCCACCCACAGCTATGATCTCCGGGAACTCGCCCCGCCAATCAAAAGGATTGACCCGCCGCATCTCCTCGTCGTCGGGCAGCAGTTGGGCTTCAAAGTAGTCCGGCCCGATGAGCGAGTTGCCGCACCTGATGTTGTTTCCCAGGTCGGGAAGCGCGCGCTCGCGCCACAGAGATAGTTGCTGGCCCAACGTCTCCTCGGTTTCGCCTTCCAACACTTGCAGCAGCAGGCTCAGCTTGGTCACCTCCACCGCCTGCAGGTCGATGTCCACGCCATAGATGTTGTTGAGCAGGATGCGCTTCTTCTCGGCGCCAGTCAACTGCCACTCGCCCCTTTGCCCCTGGTAGACGGCAGGCTGCTTGCGCTGGGCGTGTTTGGCCGGGTCGTGATCTTCGTACCACCGCAGGTGATAGTCCAGCAGATATTGATACGCGCCCAGCAGGAACGAACCGGAGCCGCACGCCGGATCGAGAATCCGCAGCTTGCTTATCTGCCGGGGTGTCTTGCCTTCGATGAGCTGGCCCACGGTCTGCCGGACGATGTAATCCACAATGTAGCTGGGGGTGTAATACACGCCGCCCGCCTTCTTGACCTCCGGCTTCTCCTCGACCTTGGCCCGATGGGCGGGAGTCAGGCGAATGACCTTGCCCAGGAACTGCTCGTACACCTGGCCCAGGATCTCGACAGGCAGAACTGAGAACTCGTAGGGGCAGCGGGGGTAGTAAAGGCCAACCAGGATGGGCTTGAGCACTTTGTCATCAATGACCAGCGTTCTGGTCAGAGTGTCGGTCCGAAAGTCAAACAGTCCCGCGTTATACTTTTCGTCGGCCCGCCGGTAATAATCGCCTAGCCGGGCGTAGATGTGGGGGCCGTTGGTGAGCGCCAAGAGTTGCGCGTAATCCTCGATGCCCCGATCCTCGCACATGCGCAAAAAGATGATGCGGTCAATGGTGCGCTGCACGGCGAAGTTCAGCTCGTGAACCGATAGGTCTTTGTTGCGCAGGGCAATGTTGCGCGCCAGCGCGTCGCGCCAGCCTTCGATCTCTTTGAGAAGCTCGGCGTCCACCTCGCTGGTACCACGCTTGACCTTGAGAGCTTGCGCATAATGGTCAAGCGAGCCTTGCTGCACCGACTCTTTGGCAAACATGCTGTGGATTTTGTCGAAGCGGTCGAGGTACTGGTCAAAGGTGAAGTACATCAGCCGGCCCACGCTGGCTTTGTCGGTGGCTCTGGGACACTGGCGGCAGTCATAGACGGCAAACTCTTCAAAATCGTTGAGAATGCCCAGAGGCAGCTTGACGCTCCAGGAATACCGGCGTAGTTGAAAGGCCGGGCCAACGTCGCCCTTGAGCGATACCGACGGCTTTTTGGCTTCCAGGAAGAACTTGCGTGCCCCGCCGATGCGGAAGGAGTAGTCGGGCGCGCGAATCTTCCCCGCAACGGTGATAGCATCCTCGTGAATCACGTCCTTCGAGTGCTCCCTTTGGCCCTGCACGTTGCGCACGTCCCAACCCAGGGCCTCGAAAAAGGGATCAATGAAATCAATGCGCAGGTGAGCCTCTTTATAGCCAGCACGTTTGTAAAGAGCCAGGTCGCGGCCAAAAAGCTCGACCAGTTCCACAACCTTTGAAGGTACAGCCATGTTTTCCCCTCTTGCAATGCATGTGACACTACTACTGGGTTTCCTGCCTATGACGAGGTTGTCTCGTCTCTTGTAACCGCCGTCACTTTCATCGCGCCGCAGCCGCGTCGCCTCCGTTGAGTTGCTAGCGGCCCAGGACCCCTGCGGTATCTTTCTTTCAGCAATGCGCTGACAGCTCTGCGACTTGGGAGGCGGCCTTTTAGTCAGTTGCGATCCTTACTCAATGACAATTCCCCTCAGCGGAACAGCTTGGAACAGTTCTTCAAACAGCCACCTGATATTAGCCACAATTCGCCTGCAATACTCTGGTTCGACGATTAGCATATCATCTTCAAGGTAGAGAGGGTAAGTCTCGCCTTGGTAACCCCTGCTGACACGCAAACCAGGTTCTGATTGGGCAATGTTTCGGAGATGCTGCTCATCCTTTGATCCCTTTACGTTGCCCGATGCATGAACGATACAATTCCTTACCTTGTTGAGGTCATGTATACTTGTCCAGAATTCCTTCGAGACAGATACTCCCAAGCTTTTGAGGAAATTCTTGTATGTTTTAACGACTTCTCTTCTGGCTATCGGCGGAGACTCTTGTTTTAAGTGAGCCACTATGCCGCATAGCTCCTTCAACCTGTTCTCGAGAACCAGGAACAGAAGAACGATAAAGGAATAACGAAAGAAGTTGGCAAACAGCATATCGTGCGTCGCAGTGTGTTCTTGCATCGCCAAGCCCCACTCAGTTATTTCATCTCCCCAATCCAGTCTTAAGTTTCGGATCTCCCCAAGGATTCTCGTGTATTCTTCTTCCTTCGCAGACTGTAGTTGGGACTCAACCGTATCGTGGTAGCGATCAAGTGAATCTATCGTAGCCAGTGTAAGAGACGGAAAGAATGAGCCTTTTGTTCTCATAACTAAGCCTTTCGTTCCACGTGGTCTCCGGGCCCCCTAACGGCCTCCGCATCACCCGCCGGCCGGCTGCGGGAAAGAGCCTCCGCCACAAAACCAACTACAAAGCGCGTGCGCCCGCCGATGTGCGCGGGCGATAGCCCGGTTGGGTCCACGCGCGTGTTAGACTGCATCTACCAAATCCTGCAACGTTCCTGCCAATTTCTCGATAAGTGCGCCTAGACGCAGCACATCTGATTCCTGAATCACAATTCGTTGACCAACAGCGTATGTGGTGTTTCCAGACTTGTCAATATAGGCTTGGTCTACGATACCGTCGCAATGTGCAATCAAATGCCGCTTCTGAAATAGGCACTCTAACTCATTCAACTCGTCAGGAGTTAGAATATCATCATAGCCTTTACCAGTAGCGCTTTTCCACAGAGTAGAGGACTCAGAGAGATTCTGAAAGACATTTCTGCGTCGTTTGAGGTCGGCCGAGTTGGGTAGTTGCTCAAACAACGCCTCGGCGATTCTTTGGAAAACTCCCACCAGACGCGCAAGACTATCCTCGAGTGTAAGCCGCACGGAATTCCGGGCTACGTCTGCGCTATATGCATCTGCTACTGTGCTTTGGATGGAAGGAATGATAGAGACCATACGTTGAACAGTCTCAACCGTTTGCTCGAAAGCTACAACTACCAAGTTATGACCGCATGCAGGACAGAAGAATGCAGCCCCAATGCAAGCATAGTGACAACCACACAGGGGGCAGACAAACTGCTGCCGCATAATCTCCGCTGCCTCAATTGGTAGGATGACGGGAGGGGATGACGGCTTCACAGACAATGAGAGCTGGATGAATCCTGACTTCTGCTTGCGGTTGAATCTCCTGGCATCTCTCTTGAGTGCTCGGTTAATCGTTTTGTGCGCTTCGGCAAGAACGACGGATTTGATGTACTCCAATTGTTCTTCCGTATTCCATTCGGTTGCAGGGGCTTGGTGCCGACATATTGGGCAAAAGGCTCGCTCGTCGCTGACCTTTTCTTCCCAATGATCAAAAAGCACCTTGAACTCCGCCTGACAAGAGCTTGCAGGACACTTTCTGTCAAAGTATCTGTCTTCGTCGAGCGGAACCTCTATTGGGATTTGGATACCACGTTCTAGTTTCCTTAGCTCTTTGGAGAGATCGTCGAACATGATGACATCCTTTCAAAACTGACCAGTAGCCTAACTATAGTTGTGCCATATGGCAGGTACCCGTAGAATAAGGGAGTGAGATCCACGCTTGCGCGTTTGCTCTCAAGTTTGGGAGCGCTGTAGCTCTCTGCGCCGCTTATCGCAATCCTTTGCTCCCCCGCTTTTTAGTTTGACTAAACTGTACACTGAGTCTGGCCTGTAACTTGGTATTCAGTTTTTGCACGAATTCGTCCTTGTTGGGCAAGCCAGGGTTGTTTCGCATTGCCTGGTACACTTCGTCTACGGTGGTCGAAATGAAGCGGCTTGGGATTAGGGCCAGCGATATCCTTCTTTCAGCAAGTCGCTGACAGGTCTGCGACTTGGGAGGCCACCCCTTGCCTTGCAATGTGGCGCCCTGGTGTTACTTCGGCGAAGGAATCTGGCTTTCTTCTTTCTGTCAATCCTCGCCCGATATCTGAACGAGTGTATCTCCCTGCAGCTTGTATTTCTGCGTGGCTTCTACGGTGGGACAGCACATCGGATCTTCTGGGCCGTGCGTCACCATATCCACTGTGATTTCACCCGACTCGATCACAACGGACTTGACCTGCGCTCTGTCGCCCAGCTTGGCGCTTGCAACATGCTTGGGCGTGCCCTTGTCATTGATGACTGTCTCGAGACTGATGAACGTGCCGCTTCCACCTCCAGATGCTGCCAGAACCACTGCGGCATCGTCTACACCGTCGCCGTTCAGGTCGCCGACGGCGTGCATATCGGGGTAGACGACGATGATCAATTTTGAGGCCGCCCCCGGCACAATCTCCTCCTGATACTCACCGTCCGTCAGTTTGGCCACGCCGTCGGCGGGCCATTCAGAATGGTACTCGGCGTTCTTGAGCATTTCCACTGTCAAGGGCGGCGGAGGTTCTGGCGTCTTTTGGCCGCAGGCCACCAGTGAAGTTAGCGAAAGAAGTACGAACGTAAACATGCAAAGCCTGAAGCGAAAACCTTTGAAACTACTCATTTGAGTTCCTCCTTGTTATGAAATAGATTTGTGAGGATTTTGATTTCCTTGCTTACACTATTCATCGAATTTTCTCTTTACGTGTTTCAACTCCTTTCGACCGTGACATGGCGGCCTACCAGTGATTATACAGAATCCTTCCGCAAAACCCCCCAAACCAAGCGCTTATGCGGACGTGCGTCCTACTCTTGGCGTCCTCAGGGATTGTCCAGGCTGGTTACGCTCCCAAGGCCCGACACGCTCTTCTTGACCGCGGGAGTGCCGTAATACTCCACCAGGGCCTGGGCTTCCGCCTCATTTGTCGCCTTCCCCTCGAAGATCAAGGCTCCGGTGATCGCGCCCTGCATCGGCCCGGAGGCTCGCTCCCAGGTGATGGGGGGGCCGGCGTGCAGCAGCAAGTTATCCCGCATGTCCGGGATCACATCCCGCGCCTTGCCCAGTCCCACCAGCACTGGGCGGGCCTCCATCATTTGCTCTGTGGCTACTGTGTTTGCTTTTTCGATGTTCATGGTTGTTCTCCTTTCAGCTTTTCTTGGGTGTTTTCCACACAGGCTAATGGTAGCGAGTTGCTAGGCAGCTAGCGTCTATCATGATGGCTCGGAAGTGGCTGGTTCTTCTTGGCCCAGTTGCTCGATTTTCGCTAATAGATCGTCAAATGCGCGTGAAGGAGGACAGTTCGGTCCAATTTCTGAATCCAATAATCGAAAAGTCTTGTCGAGGTACTTGGCAGCCAAATAAAGGTAGGAAGGATCAACCTCGGGTTCAGGATCAATAGGCAGCTTATGGCCTCTATGGAGAGGGCTCACGCATGGCTCCAGGTTCAGTCTTCCGATATGGTGCCACATGGAGTGGACAGAAGCGCTAAATGGCATGTACACATACCGGTGGAAATCGAGACATCCTGCCTCATCCGCCATCTTCCTTGAGCTTAGGCCAGACCAAGAACCAACATCAACCTCCGTGAGGAATGGGTATCGCTGAGATGCAACCCAGTCCTCAAGCACAGCTATCATCGGATCATCGGCAGGATCCTCCCCGTCAGCTTCTGCCTGTGCTTTGCGGTGTTCGACCTGAAGCTTAGCCTGCCCGAGCCCGTACATGATGAATTTCCTCGCCCGGTCTTTTGGATCCTTAAGAATCCACGCTAGGGTGATGTAGACGTCTGCCACTGAGCGCAGAAGTATTGGGGCTATGTGGCCGTTCCACACCCCAGGGGATCTAGCAAAGTTGCTGGCAAGAGTGACTTGTCGGGCAAGGAGGGCACCAACGACCTCATGCAACTCGTTTTCTGAGAAGTCCAGAGGCCAACCATTCCAACGATCGTTCAGATCAGACCGTATGTCCTCTACATATTCAAAGATGAGAGCTTCAACCTTCTCATCCATTCTGCTCCTCCTCCCAAACCCCGGTGATGCCACAGCAGCCTTCTAAGGCTAAACCGCGGTTCCAAAAGATCAGGGGCCATTCCGTCGAATGCCTGTCTCTAGCCTCCCCATAGAGGCCATTCAGCGATGCTCGAACGCTCGCGGCCACTTGTTTGGATTTTTCGGTATCTGGGTATTTCTCAACCTCAGGAAAATCAGCCAAGCCAGTTCCCTCAGCAACCTTCAGACAGCCTGCAACAAATGCGAAATAGATGGCAGTAGCTTGGACCCTGGTTGCGAATACGTCGCGTCGGGCGTAGAGCTTCTCGACTATGTTTTTCATCAGATCAAGATCATTATCCGCAGGGTGTATAGGATGGTCGGCCAAGAAGCTCAGAGGGCAGTCTGGATACAGCGAAAGTAAAGGTCGAAGACCAGCGGATATATCCGACAGAACTCCGAGTCCTTCAAGATTCCTGACTAGGATCTCCCGCTCTTCCTCAGATAGCCGCTCGAAGCTGGAGACCCATGCGAAGAACTCACACTTCTCGGATTTATAGGCGCCAATCGCGGATTTTGAAAGCTGCAATGCGAGTTTGACTCCTTGCCGGTAACCATACCGATCAATCAAGAGACTAATCCAGATGAGCTCCGGCATGATCTCATCGACCCACGAAACTTCGGATAGCGGCCCTATTTGATACAGAAACGGAGGGATGAATCTCTTACCGATCCTCTTGTGATCTTCAAGGACTTCTTGTCTCCTAGCGGAATCACCTTTTCGATCTGGCATTGTCTTCCTCGCTAACCGCCTATAAAGTATCGTACAGAGTTTTTCCGCATGATCCCCCAAATCAAGCGTTTACATTGATATTCGGTATCTCTTGCCATCAGTTTGTGCTATCCCGGCGGCTACGAATATTCGACCGACAACGTGGACGTGACAAGGATGGTCCCGGGCTTGGAGAGGAAAGCACCTCCGAAAAAACGTACCATCGTAGCCGTTGGAGTTGTTCAGTTCGAAGAAACACTCCTTGAGCATACTCCAGGGAATTCTGATGCTGTTGGATCGACCAACTGAAACAGTAAAGCCCCGTTCGTTGTGATACCCATAACGTTCACTGTTGATGATCGAATCTACCGATTCGACAAACCGATAGGTGGAAGCACGGGTGTTTAGATCGGTGCCAACCCTGACACAAGCCCTGATTCTGCTTTCTGCCTGATTCCAATTCATACTGGATCGCTCCTTTCGCATGCCCAACTCTGGATTAACAGTTGGCGTCCCCAGGGACTGTAGCCCCCCCGCGCTGCTCATCGCTATCCTCTGCCCCCCCGCTTCTCGGTTTGACTAAACTGCACACTGAGCCTGGCTTGTAACTTGGTGCTCAATTCTTGCACGAATTCGTCCTTGTTGGGTAAGCCAGGGTTGCTTCGCATTGCCTGGTACACTGCGTCTACAGTGGTCGAAATGAAGCGAGTTGGGATTAGGGCCAGCCTCGGTTTCACCGTATGGACGTGGATGCCCTCATGACTCTGGAGCATCCCCTACGCTGAGAATGTCCGCTGGTGTTTGTCGCCCGCGATCAGTGCGGTCAGAATCACCATCAAAAATGTTGGTATCCACAAGGTACATCAATCACCTCGCCAGGTCAATGCTTGACATTGCAGTTCAAGCGAGGTGTACTGCTGCCGGTAGTTACGCAATGCGCCGGCCCAATCTTGCCGCAATGTCCTCTTTGCACGACGACCTCGCTTGGCGAGCAAGAGCTCGATAAAATCACGGACTTCAGCACGCATATCGGCTGGCAACTCCTGTACCAGCTCTTGAAGCGGCCTCGTCATTATGCTCATAGCGTCCCTCCTCAATTCCCCCTACTTTTTAGTTTGACTAAACCGCACACTGAGCCTGGCCTGTAACTTGGTGTTCAGTTTTTGCACGAATTCGTCCTTGTTGGGTAAGCCAGGGTTGTTTCGCATTGCCTGGTACACCTCGTCTACAGTGGTCGAAATGAAGTGGCCTGGGATCAGGGCCAAGCGATTGCCTTTGCGAACAAAATCGTACAGAGCAAACCGTGAAGCATGCCCAGATGAAAACCCACCCGTCTTGAAGCCATAGCGATTGACCAAGTTTGCATAAATGTATTCTTGAACCACCCAGTAGCATTTTGTGTCCCAGGTTTCGTACACAATGCCTTTGTTCATCAACTGGGTTATGGCGCGTTTGATGGAATCGTAGGTGTTCATGCCGAATTTGTAAGTTCGTTCTTGGAGATCGCGACCCTGAAAGAAATCAAGTATCCCTTGAATCAATGCCCCTGTACCGGTTGTTGAGTCAGATTGGAACTCGACAGATACAAAATCCTCCACTTCGGGTTTCATTGGTTTATGCCGAACGAGAACGTAATCTATGCTACCCACATTTGGCAGCCTGACTTCAGGGAACGCGATGGTGTTGTTGAAATCGCCAAAGTAGTGTAAAGCAACGTCCTCCAGCACCCTGGATACTCCTTCGATTGTGCCCTGTTCCTCAAAACGGCGCGGGCAAATGGTATGGATTTCGCCACTATGCTCCGCAGAACAGACACCACAAGGATAATCAATCAGCCGGCTTTTCTTGTTGCAAGGGCGATTTACGAACGGGCACCAATGCTTCTCACGGATGTCTTGAGCCTCTGCTGAACGGTTCTCAATTGGGTATCCAAAGATCTCTGCTGGGCGGTTACCTGTGCTTCTCGTCATCTAGCTTTCTCCTCCTACAAGCTCCTGCCAAATGGTACGAATTTCCCGCGTTGAATATCCACTCTCCAGCAGCCAACCTACTGTCATGCCGCATTGGCGGCAAAAAGCTTCACTGTCATTGGTGTCAATAGCTTCCAATGGCGACCACGAAGCGGCGGTGTCCTGAGCCTTGTCCTGAGCCCCGGCGAAGGGTTGTCGAAGGGTTGGCGCATCCCCATCGAGAGCAAAAACCAGAATGCTATCGTGCTTGATCGAGTTTAGGTTTTTGATGTGTACTGAGATGGGATGTTCCGAAAACACGACGTAGACGTTCATCAGCCTAAAGCCAGCACTTTTGAGGGCCATGGTAAGTTCTGCCCAGGCATTAGGATCCCAGTGATGGAATGTAAACACCATCCGTCCTGTGTGACGCTTAAGCACGCGCCCACATTCAGCAAAAATGCCTGCTAGCACCGTCATAAAGCTGCTGCTATCGTCAGTTGCTTTGGTTGCCACAGCACTGTGGGCTTCGTTGTAGGTCCAATTGACTTCGTCGGGAAGCAAGCGTGCCAGCCACACCCGGAAAAAAGCGGCCAGGTTACTGTATTGTACGCTGTCATAGTAGGGCGGATCGGTCACGATCAGATCTACCGAATGATCGTCAATCGGCAGGTCGCGTGAGTCGCCGTGAATGAGCCAAAAGGGTTGCCGACCGCTGGTCAGCTCAGTCTGGTCAAGAACCTCAATGCCCCCATCCACTTCGCCTGGTATCTTGATCAACTGGCTTTTACCGTCTGGCCCGATCTTTCGTTCCACCGGAGATACAGCCCATTTGCGTCCACGTTCGATGCGATCACGAAATAGCAGTTGCAGATTCCCAGAAGACTTTTGGCGATTGATGGGGTTGTTCTCCAAAGCGGTGTAGGGAAAAGAATAAGCGTGCAGGGAGAAAACATGCCGAATGGCACCTGGCCGCTGTTTGTACCAGCCCTTGTAACCACAGAGCATGGAGTTGAATTCAAGTGAGGTGGATACAAGCAAGCCCAGGTTGAGTTTTATCACCCCATCGTAATCGCGCAATTGTCGAATGGCCTGGTGAAGGTAAAGCAATTGACGAGATGAGAAAACATCAAGATACGAGTTGATGTTGCGCCTTAGCAAATCACCGGATTTAGGGCCATCTTGCACCGTGAAATCTTGTAGCGCTCCAAAGTCTAGCCCGTCCCGCAGCATTTCGGCCTGGTCAATTCGCGCCAAATCGGATTCGCCAGGCGGGCGAAAGAACAGGCCATGCTCAGGACAGGCAGCCACAATCGCAATCGGCACGTAGCGAGCGTAATACGGCACATCGAGCAATTCCTGATATTTCTGCCCGCAGAGTGGGCATGCCTTTTCGGCCTTAGTGATCAAGCGTGTGGTCTTTGGTGAACCATTGGGACGGCTTTGGCTGTCAGTGATCTCCCAGCTCTCCGGCCAGATACGGATCTTTCGATCAGCCTCGTGGCGCAGATCATATTGGTCAATCTGTACAACCTCTCCACAAGCGCAAGATTTGCGCAGGCCGTGCAGAGTATACTGAAAGTCCAGAGTCTGCTTGCAGGTTGGACATTCAGTTTGGAAATAGTGCCCCAAATTGTCATGTAGCTCGGCAAAGAACTGATTAAAAGCGGCCCGCAAATCTCCCAAAGCTGCTCGAGTGAGTGTAGCTCGAGCCTGTACAACTGGGATCGGATCTATGTCTGCCCCGATAACATTCGCACCCAACCGGATTGCTTCGTGAAGGGTTGTGCCACCGCCCATCATTGGGTCGAGCACAATCTTGCCCTCTAACCCACCAGGCGCATAGTAATCACGACGTTCGACGTTGGGCACAAATTGCTTGAGTATAGCGCGAAAGGTAGAACCGCAGCGCCGCGCCCACCATTTATGCAGATACGTATTGGGGCGGAAGAGATGCTTATTGTACACTTCGAGTCGGGAAAGTTCATCAACGAACTTTTCGGGAAAGGAATCGTCCATCACGAGGCTGTGCTCTGTTTGAGGGGCGCGGCATAGTTCATCAAAGGCCAACTGTCGGGCCTCTCGAATGACGTGATTCGTTGGGGACTCAGCCTTTTCGGTCATTAGCGGTTTCCTGTTCGGTGTTGTTCCATCAGGATGGTTGGCCGCCGCGTGACGCGTCTGGGGCGCGGGGCACGGATGTTGTCTCAGTTGCCTCAAGTATAACGCAAGATGGTCAGTTAGGCAAAAGAGAGCGATCCAGACTTCGGAGGTTTTCAGACGCGATTTCGCCAGCAAACCAACCAGACAATCAAGGTGACTTTGCCAGCAGAGACACTGCCGGAAACCTCCGAAGTCTTAAGTTGACACAAATGCATTTGAAACCCATGTGAACATCGCGGCTGCTTGTTTTGACAAAAATCCCGTTCGGTGGTATAATTACCCCCATCAGTTAGGTCAATCGGTTTGGCATCTCTTACCGCTCCGATTCACTCAATCGGAGCGGTTTCTTGTGACAACCTAAACTAACACAAACCCGTAGGTCAAATACCTGCGCGAATCAAGTAGTATCAAAGGAGTTTCATGCGTTTTACAGAGTTAGATTTCAGCAAACCTTTACAAAAGACAATCAGAGCCCTGGGATATGAGGAACTGACCCCTATCCAGATCCAAGCCATTCCACCTGGATTGCGGAAACGCGATATTGTCGGCTGCGCCCAGACAGGCACCGGTAAGACGTTGGCCTTTCTTCTGCCAGCGTTGGACCGCTTGCTGCGAGATCCAGCCAAGACCAGGAACCCCCGAGTCGTGGTCCTGGAGCCGACCCGTGAGTTGGCCATCCAGGTGGCCGGGGAAACCCAGAAACTGACCGCCCGCACCTCACTGCGCAGCGTTTGCGTATATGGCGGAGCCGGAATGAAAAAGCAAACCGACAAACTACGCCGGGGCGTTGATATAGTTGTCGCCACACCAGGCCGCCTGATGGATCACATGCGCCGCAAGAACGTAAACTTCAGCGACTTGCAGATTCTGGTGTTAGACGAGGCCGACCGCATGCTGGATATGGGCTTTCTGCCCGACATCAAACAGATCATCAGCCGCATGCCCCGTCAGCGCCAAACTATGCTCTTCTCGGCCACGATACCTCCGACGATTTCGGCTCTCGCTCGTCAGTTTCTGCGCGACCCGGTGAGTATCGAGATAGATCTGGCCCGCCCTCCCGAGGCGATCCAACAGGCTCTCTACCCGGTACCCAAACACCTCAAGATTCAACTTCTCGTGACCATGCTTGAGCGGATGGAAGTCAGTAGCATGCTGGTCTTCACCAGGACCAAGCAAGAGGCCGACATTGTAACCCGGCAACTGCGCGAGGCCAGGATCGCCGTGGCTTGCATTCATGGGGATTTCAAGCAGCGGGACCGGATATCTGCGCTGGAAGGGTTCCGGTCGGGCAAGCACCGAGTCCTGGTCGCTACCAACATCGCCGCGCGAGGATTGGACGTAGAGGGGATCTCACACGTGATCAACTACGATGTGCCAGAGCACCCTGAGGATTACGTGCATCGTATCGGGCGCACCGCCCGATACGATGCTGATGGCGATGCCATCACGCTGGTCACCCCTGACGACGAGGGGCTGATCTATCGGATCGAGTACCTGCTGGGCCGCAAGATCGAGCGCAAGACCCTGGTGGGGTTCGACTACGACGTGCCAACGCCCTCTTGGGCCAAACCCTCAGCCCAGGCGCTGCTGCGGCGGGCCGCTCAATCGCAAAGCCTGGCCGACCGCTGGCGATCCATGCGTTAGAGGCGTCGAGAGCCCTCTTTGCAGCGGCCAGCCTGACCAGCCAAGCGAGGGCGGCTCGGCCCGAATTCACACCCGCCGCGCGTTCAGATCAGCGGTGCGCGAAAGCGCGCTGCGATCTTTCTCCCATCAGAGAAGTCCCCCAAACCATCCTGGCCTATCTAATCCTGCCTTTTTGCTTTTCCCTCTTCCTCGAGGCGCTGCCCAACAAATGATTATGCAGAATCTTTCTGCATAATGCCCCAAATCTTCGACTGCCCAGAATCAAAACTCAACCACAAACTTCCCGTCCTTGTACAGCAGTTCATCGTCCACCCAAATCTCGCCCCCCGCGCGCATGTCGCAAATCATATCCCAGTGGATCGTTGATATGTTCTTGCCACCTGTTTCGGGATAACTTCGGCCCAGCGCCATGTGGAAGCTGCCGTTGATTTTCTCGTCGAAGAGAATCTGCCGCGTGAAATGGGTGATGCCTTTGTTGGTGCCGATGGCGAACTCTCCCACGTACCGCGCGCCCTCGTCGGTGTCGAGCATCTGGAGCAGGAAATCCTCGTTCTTCTCCGCGCTGGCCTTAACCACTTTGCCGCCCTCGAACCACAGCCGGACGCCGGCCACCTCCCGCCCCTGGTAGATGGCCGGGTACGAGAAGTAGACGTGCCCCTCGACGCTATCCTCCACCGGCCCGGTGAAAACCTCGCCACTGGGCATGTTGTTCTTGCCGTCGCTGTTGATGAACGTGCGTCCGGCGATGCTCAGGCGCAATTCTGTCTCTGGGCCGACGACGCGCACCCGCTCCTTGCCTTCAAGCCAGTCCACGATCTTCTGCTGCCAGGCTGAGAAGCGACGCCAGTAGCCCACCGGATCGTCCATATCTGGCATGCAGGCACCGTAGACGAAGTCCTCGTACTCGCTCAGGCTCATCTCGGCGTCTTGAGCATGGGCGTTGGTCGGGAACAGCGTGCCGACCCAGCGCAACTCGCCGGTCGCGGCGCGCTGCATGTAGATTTGCATGATCTCCGCTTGCGACTGGTTTCTTAATACCATCTTGGCCGGGTCTACGTTGCTCAGCCCCTTGGTGTTCGCCGCGCCTCGGATGCCGATGTTGACGTCGTAGGTTTCGATGGCCAATTTGATCGGTTCGGGTACGTGCTGTAATTGCTCGTCCGAAGCATAGCGGAAGAACAGTTCCTCTGTCCCAGGCAGGTTGACCAACATCAACGGATGCCCTCCCGCCTGTAGCACCTTAGCGTAAACTGCCTTGAGCAAGGGGCTGGTAGGGGTATCTCCTTGCACTATTACCTTGTCACCCGGCTGCACCGCAACCGAGTAGTTGACCAATACATCGGCCAGTTTATCAACTCGTGGGTCTGTCATTAAGTTTGTTCCTCCTCCTTGTTTTAAGGTGCAACTCACTTTGCCTGAAAAGTGCGTTGCACCTGGCCTGTTGGTAGATTGGTTGAAGCTTGTTCTGTATTCTGCGATGGCCTCCTCAGGGATTGCCCAGGCTGGTGACAGTCCCAATGCCTGAGATGCTCTTCTTGATCGTGGGCGTGCCGTAATACTCCACGCTGCCAAGACCCCTGATGGCCACGTCCAGATCTTCGACTGCCCAGACCGTGGCCTGCCCAGCGCCTCTGAGGTCCACGCTGGCGCGTCTGCTCTCCAGCTTGGGAGCCTTGTAGCTTCCCGCGCCGCTCAGCGCAATCCTCTGCTCCCCCACTTTGCCGCTCACCTTGATCGCGCAAGCGCCGGGCAGGTCTATCTCTAACACCTCTGCAGAAAGCGCCTCGATGTTGACCTGGCCGGCCCGCTCAATCTCAGCGCCAGGCGGTCGGTCTCAATGTTGGAGGCTTTGACGCTGACAGCGCCGGCGATCTCCAGGCCGGTGAGCTTTTTCACCGTCAAGTTGTATTTGATCCACTGTCTGGTGAGGCTGGTGGAGATGGCGTGGCCTAGCTTATCAAACCAGCTTCCGCCGATCTTGATGATGAGCTTGCCATCCCTTACCTCAGTCTTGATCTTGGGCAGGATATCTGGATGGGCTTCAATGGTTAGAGATTCTTGCTCGCCTTGTGTGATAACCAGTTCGCCATAGTCTCTCAGGGCAACTCGGTCGAAGTTGCTGACCTCTCTGGACTCGGTGACAAGATTGCCAGTGCTCATTTCTATCTACTCCTTCGACTGGATTCAATCAGAATAGAGAGATTGATAATCAGGGCGCTCCCGAATTGAGGCGAAGTCAGGATCTTCTTTCGACCATTCCGTAAGATCCGGGTTAAGCCCGAGCGCCTCACGCAACTCGTGTATCGCCCTCTCGTGCTGGCCCGATAGGGCGTAATGACAAGCAAGGTTGTAGCGCGTAATCCCTCGCCAGGTGGGGCTGTCGTCCAGCTCGGCGAGCAAAGCAGCGGCTTCTTCCTGGATCTCGGTCGCATAGCGGACTTTGCCACGATCGGTGTAATACTGGGCGAGGTGGGCGATTGGGTGAGTATAGCCGTTGCCCGCGATAAGCCTCCACAGCGGCCTTCCATCATGCCAGGGCAGTGCCTGGGTATCAGCTAGATCGTCGTCACCCACAGCTTGTACGCTCTCGACTAGTGATCTGTAGGTACGCTCTGAATATTCAAGAATATCAGCCCACGAACGATTGCGGTTCTCTTCGAAAATCTCCGCATTGACTTGGTCAATGTCATTGGAAACGGACGGCGTTTCACCGCGTGACGCGGCCGTGATGTTTTGCGCCATTCGTTCTTTCCAGGCTGCTGTATGCGCTATCATGTCCTTAGTGGACCATTGTTCAAGCGTGCCGACAGCCGCACGTTCTTCATCAGATAGCTTTGCGACGAGTGCCTGCTCTTCTTCGAACGCGCGCTTGAGAAGGCTCAGTAGCTTGTGTTTCAATTCTTTAGTAGTCCCTCCAAAAAAGCGCTATTTCTATCGGACATTTCGCAGTCGCTGTCAATCCCTTCTGTCGTCTCCGCTCATGGGTTCCGACCCTGCTCCTGGTCTTGAGCACCCTTCGCTTTCTTGCCTGTGTACAGCCCGTAACCAACAAAGGGCAGAAACTGACGAGCAGCCCTAAGCATGTTTCTATTGATGAAGATGCGGCTGATCTCTACATTAGCAAGGCCTTTAACCATGGCGGAAAGGTATCCTCTCACCCCATCTACTCTAATGTGGCTGGCGAGTTGCTCCCATAGGCTGAATCTCCGAACGGTAGAAACGACTTCCACGAACCCTGCTCTTCTGAAGATAGATTGCCATTCACCCTCCTGAAATGACCGAGTACCCAATGTGCCCACAAGTAGGGTAGTCAACTCCTCAGGAGGAGGCTTTAGGAGAGTCAACTCATTGACGCCAAGGACTCCGCCTTCTCTTAGAACCCGATGCATTTCTAAAGACACTCGCGCTGCATCACAAAACACTAGTACTGATTCGACGATGACCGCGTCAAAAGCATCGGCAGGAAAGGGAAGACGATGTGCATCCGCTTGAAGAACAGTCACCTGAAGGCTAATACCTTCCTTGACGGCCCTTTCTTGAGCTTCTTCTACACTCCTGGGGCTGATGTCAATGGCAACAACACGGGCCTGATACTTCTGCGCCAGGTAACTCGCTGTGTAACCTGTTCCGCACCCAATATCCAATACAACGTGTCCTGGGGCGACACGACATGACTCAAGTAAGCGTTGGGTAGCATAGATACCCCCTACGTGCTCCGTGGTGCCGCTCGTTTCCCAAATGTCAAAGGGAATGTTTTTTGCCACTTGGGCCACTCTGCGCTTTGCATCTCCAGGGCTCATTCCGTCTCAGAGACTGGGGAATGGTCACCCTTGTCTCACCCCCTCGTTTGAACCGAAAGTCGCACTTCTCATGCCCGTTGGCGAGCGTCATCGTCCGCATCAATCCCCAGCCCAATGCTTCACTGTAAATCTCATCCACGGCGCATGTTAGCCGGTATAGTCCGCCTAACTACAGATGCCTGCCCCGAGGGATGCGTTTCCCAGGTTCGAATCGAGAGTGAGCTTCTTTGAGAATCCCCTTGTAAAGCTCCAGGTTGCGATCTTCCAGGTGGTCGAAGGTTTGCAGGCTCTTGCTGCCCCAGGTCACGTAGCGCAGCGGGTCGGGATCGAGCCTGGCAGCAATAATCTCCTCGCCGCCCCGGGCCTGGGCCAGTCGCCAGGCGATGGGGTTGACGATCATGCTGTGACCAAAGTAGTAGTTGGCGCCAGCGTCCGGTCCCACCGAATTGGTGGCGACCACGTAGACGTGGTTGTCGTAAGCGCGGGCGGCATTGGTGATGTGCCAGATGTCGAAGCTGCGCAGCAGGGCCGCCGGCCGGACGATGACTTCAGCGCCTTTCACCGCCAGCAGGCGCGAAAGCTCCGGGAAGTCGCCGTCGTAGCAGATGATCATGCCGATGCTGCCCAGGGCCGTCTCGTACACGTCGGCGCGCTTGCCGACGGTCACCCAACCGCCGCAATCGCGCCGCTCCAGCGGAAAGGGATGAGTCTTGTCGTAGATGCCGACGATCTCCCCGTCCGGCCCGATGAGTATGGCCGAATTGTAGATCACCCCTCGCTCTAGCCCGCGGCGGTACGACGGCCAGACCACGTGGACTCCCAGAGACCTGGCGGCTGCCTGGACGTCGCGGGTGATGCGGCCTGGGGCCTCGTCCACCAAATCCCACAGCTCTTCCGCGTCCAGGCCGGTCACAAAGCTGGTGGTCACCGTCTCCGGGAAGACCACCAGCTCGGCCTCGTATTCGCCGACCGCCTTTTCCAGCCAGGCGATCCCCTTGTCAACGTTGGCCTGCACGTCGTTGGGCGTGACGGCGATTTGCACACAAGCAGCGATAAACTCTTTCATGATGTATCCTCTCTTGGAACTGATCTTACTCTCTGCTGAAGGTAGGGTATTCGGGATCCAGGTTATCATGCGCTCCCTAGCAGCGGAGCCAATTCTCCAGCCCAGGCCCGTATGGCTTCCCAATTACGGTAGTCGCCCTCTGGCTGCTTCATCGCCGTGATGATCAGCCGGAAGAGGAAGGGCAACTTGCTGTAGTCCAACCTCCCCGCGAAGAGGCCCACATCCACTGGCTGCACCACCTCGCGCACCGGGTCCAGATAGGCCGCCACCGTGCGGCGGTTCTCCTCCGTGTCGTCCTTCATCGTCAAGCAGACGACAAAGTAGGCCACGGGCATGCTGCTGAGCGCATCACGGTGCGTCTCCACAAATTTCACCGCCTCCGACATCCACCGGCCCATGTAGATGGCGCTGCCCACGACCACAGCCCGATAGGGGCTCAGGTCGGTCACGTCTTTGGCCAGGCGAACGTCTACCGCCGCGCCCCCATCGCACAGTACCTCCCCGATGGCCTCGGCAACCTCACCGGTTGCCCCAGCGCGGCTGGCACAGGCAACCAATATCTTGTCTCCCATGTTCTCCTCTTTTCCGCAGCTTGATTCGACGAATTCTACTTCTGGTTGGCGTGTAGCCAGTATACCCAAGCCAATGCAGGCTAGCGCGCTTGCCCCAACAGCGCCTCCTGCCACTTTCAGGAACCGGCGGCGGGTGATTTTGGTTTGCTCACTCATCTTTGATCCCTCCCTTCGTCCCTATCCCCTCATCCGCTCCAGGATCGCCATCAACTTCTCGTTGCCGCCGGCGGGGGGCTGCCAGTCTACCTGAATCACCGGCGCGCTCTGGGCCATCAGGCTCCCGGTGAACGACTCCAGGCCCACGTTGATGGCGGCCAGGGGTTGGTGCAACACGGCCAGGGCTACGGGTTTCAGGTTTCGAGTTTCGGGTTTCGGGTTAAGAGACCGGACCAGGTGGCCAACGTAGCGGACAGTCGCTTCGTTGCTGGTTTCCACTCGTGCCCCCGCCGCTTCGAGTTGCTGCACCTGGGCGTCGAAGTTCTGCGGGTCTTCGTCGGTGCCGACCACGACGGCGACTACCTCCAGGTATCGCCCGGCTCTTGCTGCCCGCGCACGTACAGTGGCGATAGCAGGGGCCAGTTCGCTGGCCGGGTCGGGGTGAGCGCCGTAGCCCAGCACCACGTCCAGCAAAACCACAGCGACCTCCGGATCGTCGGTTTCCTGTTGCAGCCGTCGGATGCGGAGGTCGTTGTCCAGCATGGGATGCAGGCGGCCCACGGTGAATTCGTCCTCGCCCAGGTCAACGATGGTGTGGGCCTGGCTGACTAGCGAGTTTGCCAGGCGATAGTCTTTGTCAAGCGGGGTGTTGGAGTAGACCCCGGGCAGATAGCTTTGTAAGATGAGCAAGGCTTCATAGGCCAGGGTGCCGCCGGAGAAGAGGCCGCGCAGGTAGCGCTGTCCCGGCGCGAAACGGTCCAGATCTGCGAGGGGTTCGGGTCGACTGAGCCCCGCCCTGAGCGGGACGAAGGGCTCGCCGAAGTCCATGCTGGGTGTCGAGGTGGCGAGCTTAACGGCCAGATCAGCGGCTTCATCGAGGGAGGTGGCAAAGTGCAAGCGCCAGGCGTTGTCTACTTGCCGGGCCGGGGGGGAATAGCCGATGAAATCCACTACCACCGGCTTGCCTGCCGACCGGCCGGCTCTCAGTAGCTCATCGGCCACTTGAGGTGATGGCGGCTTGGAAATGAGGACGATGACTTGCGTTTCGGGGTCGCGGCTGAGGAGGTCAAGCCCCTGGCGGGCCGTCACCGCGCCGACGGCCTGGGAGAGGTCGCGTCCGCCGGTGCCGAGCGCGTGGGTGATGCCACTCCCCAACTGGTGGATGCGGGAGGTCACCTGCTGTAACCCCGTTCCCGATGCGGCGACGAGCCCAATGGGTCCCCGGCGGACCCGGTTGGCAAAGCCCAGCCCCACCCCATTGACGATGGCCGTGCCGCAGTCTGGCCCCATGACCAACAGGCCGATTTCGGCCGCCAGTTGCTTGAGGGCCGTCTCGTCATCCAGGGAGACATTGTCACTGTAGAGGAACACGTTCTTGCCCAGGCGCAGCGCCTGGCGGGCCACGCCAGCGGCGTAGCGACCTGGAACTGAGACGAGTACCCATTGGGCATCGGGCATCATCTCGGCCGCTGATTCGAGGCTCTTGGGGCGATATTCCTGGACCACGCCCCCTCGGCGCCGGGTGAGGAGTTCATCCACCTGGTCGAGTGCGGCCTGGGCTGCTGCGTTGTCTTCGGCCCGGACCACGATGACCAGGTCATCAGTCACGGTGGCCTGGGCTTCCGGCGTCAGCAAGTCACTCTGGGCCAGGACATCCTTGTTAGCGTCAGTCCCCATCACTACGCCGGCGTAGAGGACGCCAGGCAGGGCAGCCAGGGAGCGCTGCAACTGCATTAGAAGCACGGAGTCGTAGTAAGCCCCAGATCGAATTTCCGCTTTAGTTACTGCCATAGCAACTTCCAGAGGATTCGACTAGCTGCGCCGAGGGTTGGTCTTCTAATGCTAGAACAGACTGCAGACGATGTCACTATATCACGAGCTTGAAGTGATGTCAACTGTCTTTCTCACGTTTTCACGTGAGGCTCACTCCGTGAGACACTAGATCCCTCCCTGCTCCCTCAGCCCGGCTACCTCTGCAGCGGTGTAGTCCAGCACTTCCGTCAACACCTCCTCCGTGTGCTGCCCCAGGAGCGGCGGCGGCTGGCGCACCTCCGCCGGGGTCTGCGACAATTTGTAGGGGAAGCCGGTAAGCCGCACCGGGCCAGCCGTGGGATGCTCCGTCTCCAGTGCCAGGTCTCGCGCCTGTGCCTGGGGATGGTCGAAGACGTCTGGCACGGTGTTGATCGGCCCGCAGGGCAGCCCAGCCTCCCGCAGGTCGGGTAGCCACTCGTCGGCGTCTCGGCCAGCGAAAACGTCGTTGAGCACCGTCACCAACTCCGACCGGTTGGAAACGCGCGCCCCGTTGGTGGCGAAGCGGGGGTCATCTTTCAGTTCTGGCCGGCCGATCACGTCGCACAGTGCAGCCCATTGTCGCTCGTTGGCCGCCGCCAGTGCGAACCAGCGGTCACGGGCGGGGAAGGCCTCGTAGGGGGCGATGTTGGGGTGGGCGTTGCCGAGGCGGCGGGGTTCCGCTCCCCCGACCAGGTAGTTTGAGGCCACGTTCGCCAGGAGGGCCACCTGCGTATCGAGCAGCGAGACGTCCACCAGTTGTCCCTCGCCGGTGAGGTCGCGGGCGCGTAGGGCTGCCAGAACCGCCGTTGCCGCGAACATCCCGGCCGTGATGTCGACGATGGGCACCCCCACCCGAGATGGCGGCCCCTCCTCCGGCCCGGTGATCGCCATCATCCCGCCCTCGGCCTGGATGATGACGTCGTAGCCGGGCCGTTCGGCATAGGGACCGGTGCGGCCGTAGCCGCTGATGGAGCAGTAGACCAGGCGGGGGTTCAAGCCGTGCAGCTCCTCGTACCCCAGCCCCATCCTGTCCAGCACACCCGCGCGGAAATTCTCCACCAGCACGTCGGACACACCGGCCAGCCGGCGCATGACCTGCTGCCCCTCCGGGCTCTTGAGGTTCGCGGTGAGGCTGCGCTTGTTGCGGTTGACGGCGATGAAGTAAGCCGACTCGCCCGGGTAGGGACCGTAGGGTTCCCCTGCGAAGGGCGGCCCCCAACCACGGCTGTCGTCGCCCCGGCCGGGTCGCTCTACTTTGATCACGTCCGCCCCCAGGTCGCCCAGCATCATGGTGCAGTAGGGGCCGGCCAGAGCCCGCGTAAGATCCAAAACCCGGACGCCTTCCAGTGGGTGCATCATATTGCTCCTCTCATGTTTCGGGTTCCAAAGTCTCAGGTTACAGGCTTAGAACCTGAAACTTTGGAACCTGAAACTCCTTCTGAGGAATGCGCCGCGCCTGCTCAAAGCGGCTACGGGCCGCGGTGAGAATCTCCACGTATTCCCGACTTCCGTCCTTGGGCTAGAGCCCAGCAGCAATAGCAAAGGCGCTCGCTACCCAGCAACAAATCACAAGTACCACAGAGGTAGTGTAATAGAGCAAGGGCTTCCTCGTTCCCGGAACAAAAATGGTATCCCCGAGTCGTGCCCCCAGCCAGTATCCCACAGGAAAAAGTATCCCTGAAAAGGCCGCCCACACCAGACCTTCAGCAGCTAGAAATGCCTGAAAACCACCAGGGCGGTTGAAGGACAGAAGGTACCGACACGGCGCCACCTGCATGCCGACAAAGTAGAAAGCGGCCGCCGCCAACAGCGCTGCCGACGCACCGCTTGCTATTTGGGCCAAGTGGCCCCTGTCCAGCTTGCGTCCTGCCAGGGATGCAACCCCGCCCAGGGCAAGTCCCTCCAGCATCACTGCCAGGCAGGAGTTTGCCTTGCACATTACCGAGACATGGAGAATGGGGACTACAAGTTGCCTGCACAAAACCGCCACTAATGCAATCCCTGCCAGCATTAATGGCTTTCTGGAAGCGCTTATCGCGATGCCCATTATCCCCATTCCGACTCCGGTCAAGATGCCAGCCCGGTACGGAAGTCCTGCCGCTCTAATCACACCGCCTAAAACCACCTCCGAAAAACCCCAGAGGGAACCAAGCATCAGAATGGTGATCAAGACATCAACTAGCTGTGCTCTCTCAATCTCATCGGTTCTCATTTCCATCGTTACCTCCTTGTCATTCATTTTCGGTGGATTGAGCCTAACGCTCCACATCCGAACGATATTTCGAGTATTCTCATTATATCACAAGTTGAAATTCCTGCAATTACGATTATAATTTACAGAACCGCATATCCCGAGTATTGCCCTCCCAGGGGACCGCACCCTGTCTGCCGAATCCCTCCTCAACCGGGGGGAAGTCAAGCTCGAGATCCGTAACTACGGCTCTAAATACAGCAAACAAATCTTCTAATTATCAAATGCGGAGGCAAGCATGAATAAGATTGATTTTTTATTGGTCGGCGTCGGGGGACAGGGGGTTCTCCTGGCCAGCGGCATCCTGGCCGAGGTGGGCTTCAGGGCTGGCTACGATGCCAAGAAATCGGAGGTGCACGGCATGGCCCAGCGAGGGGGGAGCGTGGTGAGCCACGTGCGCTGGGCCGAAAAAGTGCTTTCACCCCTCATTGGTCTGGGGGAGGTAGATTACCTCCTGGCCCTCGAGAAATTGGAGGCCCTGCGCTACGTTGAGATGCTCAGACCGGGGGGCACGGTCATCGTCAATGATCACAGCATCCCTCCCGTTTCCGTGAGCTCTGGCAGCGATGAGTACCCTGATGACCAGAGGGTGTGGCGCGTGTTGAGCGAAGTTACCGACGATGTCCAACTCGTGCCTGGCGTCGAACTGGCCGAGGAACTGGGCAATGCCCGAGTCAGTAATGTAGTGATGTTGGGTGCCCTTTCCAAGTTCCTCGACATTGCTCTGGATATATGGCTCGAGCTCATCGGTGAGCGAGTGCCTGAAAAGTACGTGGACCTGAATCGCCAGGCCTTCTTAAAGGGAAGAATGCACAGTGTAGGCATTCCGTAGGGCAATCGTAGGGCAAACATCCAGCAAGGAACATCAAAAGGTGATACTATATAATCAGGCATGGCTCATCAAAGGCGATGAGCAATTGGTGCACGTGCTGACAATGGGCCATGCCGTCCACCAATTTCTTCTCCTCCTTTTGATTGAGGGCCAGGGATTAGTATCCCTGGTCCTCTTGGTTTAGGGCCCCAAAACATCCACAATCTGCCAGTTCTTGGATGCTTGCTCCCCACCGACTGCATGTCTATTCCAAGCGAAGCTTTTCGTTGACCGTGCGTCGGATCTCCCCCATGCCCGCTTCCAGATGCGGGTAGGCAAACCAAATGGTAGCAATGCCAAAGAGGCTGCCGGTGATAGTGCGCAGTTGCCAGGTGCTCTCGTAAAATGCAAGGAATTGGCCGAGGCCGTCGATCGCCAGGGGGACGAGTAAGATAAGATAGACGGCAAAGGGGAGGGGTCTGAGGCGGTGGCGCATCAGGCCAAAGACGATCCCTGCCAATAGAATTGAAACGTACATGGCCGTATCGCGTTGGCAATAGGCCACCTTGTAACCTAGAGCTGGGTTGCCGATGAACGAACGGGCCAGGGAATCGGTAGCGAGCTTCTCTGGCCCCAACAGCTCCTGCAAGGCCTCGGAGGAATAGGCTAGCTGAGGGCCAAAGAGGAAGAAGGAGCGCTGGGGCAACTGGTGGCAGAGCAGCCTATACGCCGTGTATATAATCTTGGCCGGCAAAGTGTATCCCAAGGCCATCAAAGTTGGAGCTAAGAAAGGTAGACCAGCGTAGACGGCCACCACCAGATTGATCAAGGGCAGCCAGTGCTTAGCCAGCGTGAGCATTAGCTTATCAAGAAATACCGTTAAATCCTCAGCGCGCCCTAAGGCGGTCACCCCCGCCATGATTGACTCCTTAGTCCGGTTTGGTCAATGGCGATAAGACTATATCACGAAAGACCTCTCGGGTCAACTTCAGCACACAGTTTGTAACGGCGGACGGCCGTTCAACTGAGACTTCGGCGAGCCCCTCGGCCTGAGCTCGGCACGAAGGCTCAGTCGAGCCGCTCAGGCCGAAGCCCTGTCCGCTTGGACAAGCGACCACAGCGGGTCGCCGCTACGAGTCGTTGGGATCTACTGAACTTGTTCTATACGGGATCTCGTTCCCTGAGAGGCTTCAGCCGCTGGCTCACGCCGAACAGACGCCTGAGCGAAAGAGTGCTTGCCAGAACCTGGTGAACGGGGTATAATAGGTCAACCGTTGATAAAGGTCCTTCTTGCCTACACTGGAAAGGGTCAGACTATGCTCAAGAAGAGCATCCTCATGATTGCCAGGATATTGCTAGTTCTGTCCGTCCCCGTCTTCCTGCTGCTGACGAACCTCTACGCCTTGATGTCCCCAGCCTTCTTGCGCTACGAGTACGGGAAGGCGGACTTCCTACCCCCGCCTGGGTTCACAGATGAGCAAAGGCTCATGGTTGCTGAGATGGCGGTCACCTACTTGCGTTCGGACGCTGGCATCGAGATACTAGGGGATTTGGAGGGAAAGGAGGGGGCTCTATTCAAAGAGAAAGAGCTGGCCCACATGGAGGATGTCAAGGTGGTGACCAGGCGGGCCTTCCTGGTCCACGGACTCTTCGGACTGCTCATCGCCGCCTCGCTAGGCGTTTTGCTGGGAATGCCAGACACCCAGACCCGGATATCTATCTCTCTACTCCAGGGCTCTCTGTTGACCATAGCTCTGCTGGTAGCCCTGGTAGCACTGGTCTATCTCAACTTCGACTGGTTCTTCACCCACTTCCACCTGACTTTCTTCGAGGGCGATTCCTGGATCTTTGACCTGTCGGATACTTTGATCCGCCTTTTCCCCACGCGCTTTTGGTTCGACGCGGCCCGTATCTGGGGATTGTTGACCCTGGGGGAAGCAGTGGCCTTGGGTGGAATAGCGTGGCTGTGCAATAGGCTAACGGATACAATAGCAACGAGGTAAGCAACAGGTTTTGAAGTTTGAAGTTTGAACTTTGAACTTCATCACGCCCCATACTTAGTCAAGCGCAGAGCGTTGGCCATAGCCAAGGGCATCAGGTCTGTAGCCGGGAAGACACCCAATCCCCCGCGCATGCAGGCACGCTCGCCGAAGGCCTTAACCTCGTCGGGACGGCAGTACCTGCTGCGTAATAGAGTGGGCACCGGATGCCAACTGTGGCTTTTGAGCAAGGCTGGCGTGGAGTGGTCACCAGTTACAATGAAAACGTCCGGTTCTAGAGAAGCGATAGCCGGTACCACCGCCTCGTCCACGTGCTCGATGACCGAGGCCTTGCGGGCGAAGTCGCCGTCCTCGCCGGCCGAGTCTGTCTTCTTGATATGGAAGAAAAAGAAGTCGTACTCTGCCCAGTGGGTTTGGAGTGTTTCCACTTCTTCCTCCGGTATTTCCCCCGTCTCCAGGATATCCATGCCCACCAGTTTGGCTACGCCGCGGTACATAGGGTAGCTAGCGATGGCTGCTGCTCTAAGCCCGTAAACCTCGGCCATGCTGGGCAGCAGAGGAGTCTTATCCGGGCCCCGCAGCAGAACCATGTTGGCTGGGTGTTGGTCAGCTAGCAGCTCTTGGGCCTGAGCGATCCACTGGTTGAAAAGTTCTGCCGTAGGCTGCGCTTCGGGAATCAGCGCCTTGACCTGTCGAGGAGGTACTCCTAACTGCTGAGGGTCGGTTTCGGTTAACCCGCCCGACAGGTCCTCCCCTCTTAGCACCAACACAAAGCGGTATTCTTTGACCGGTTCGACGAAGGTCTCCACGTCAGGGAGCTGGATCGCCCGCAATATCTCGCATAGCTCCGCGCCCCTCTCGGTAGGGATACGCCCGGCCCGACGGTCGGTGATCAGGCCGTTCTCATCTGCACTGCAGAAATTGCCACGAGCAGCCACATCGCTGCGCTCCAGTGGAAAGCCGATTCCGCAGGCCTCCAGCACCCCCCGCCCAATCTCATAGCGCAGTGGATCGTAGCCGAAGAGGGCCAAATGGGCAGGCCCGCTGCCAGGTGTCACGCCTGGCGAGATAGGCACGCTCAGGCCGCAGATTGATTCAACCGCTAGGGCATCCAAATTCGGCGTACGGGCTGCCTCAAGCTCAGTAGGCCCACCCGGTTCCACCGGCAAGCCCCCCAAGCCGTCAATCACCAGCATCACAATCTTGGTCTGGCTGGCGATGTGTAGTTCTTTCATGAGATCTAAGTTGGCCATCTCGTCTCCTCATAATAAAAATAGACAATGCACAATCCTCAAGAGAGCAAAGAGGAATTGCGCATCGTGACCAGGTTTCCGCCAATGAAGTCATCTTGGCCCTGGAGCGATTTTCTGGCTCGATTATACCATAGATCCTATGATCTCACAAATTCCAACACAGAGGGTATATGATTAAAATCATATACATACACTGTCCGTTATGGTATCATAAGAACGAAATTGGATCTCAACCGGAGATATAACACCATGAGGGAAATTTACTTCGATCACGCCGCCACCACGCCCTTGCTCCCCAAAGTAGTAGAAGCTATGCTTCCCTATCTCAAGGAGCACTGGGGCAACCCCCTGAGCCTGCACCGTTTCGGCGACAGGCCCCGGGAAGCAATGGAGAAGGCCAGGGCTCAGGTGGCTGATCTTATCGGGGCTCAGCCCAGGGAGATATACTTCACAGCCAGCGGTAGCGAGGCCAACAACATGGCCATCAAAGGTGCAGCCCTGATGAACCAGAAGAAGGGCGAGCACATCGTCGTTTCTGCTATCGAGCACCATTCAATGCTAAACTCGGCCAAGACGTTGGAGAAGCTGGGCTTTGAGGTCACGGTCGTGCCCGTTGACGAGCACGGCCTGGTGAATCCCGATGATATAGCAGCCGCCATCCGCGAAGACACCACCCTGGTCTCGGTCATGCACGCCAACAACGAGATTGGCACCATCGAGCCCATCGTCGAGATCGCCCAGGCTCTGAAGGAGCGAAGCACCACGAGACACCTTCCCTACATCCACACCGATGCCGTAGCTGCTGCTGGGATCCTTCCCGTGGACGTGAAGGAGCTGGGGGTGGATTTGCTCAGCCTGGCCGGCAATCAGTTTTACGGCCCACAGGGAGCCGGGGCCCTATTCATCCGCAAAGGGGTGCGGGTTATGCCCCTCATAGACGGTGGCATCCAGGAAGGTGGCCGCCGGGCAGGGACAGAGAACGTAGCAGCCATCGTAGGGCTAGGCGTAGCCGCTGAGCTGGCTAAGGCCGAACGGGAGGATTGGGAGAGGCATTTGATTCCCCTCAGGGACCGACTGATAGAGAGGCTAACCACGGAGATAGATCATGTCTACCTCACTGGCCACCCCACCCTACGCCTCCCCGGCCATGTCAGCATCTGCGTGGAATTCATCGAAGGAGAATCCATGCTCCTCTTCCTGAGTATGCAAGGAGTAGCGGTCTCCAGTGGCTCCACCTGCACCTCCCGCGCCCTCAAAGCCTCCCACGTGCTGACGGCTATCGGGATGCCTGCTGCATTGGCTCAAGGGTCTCTGGTCTTCACCATTGGCAAGGACAACACCATGGAAGACGTGGACTACGTGATGGATGTGCTGCCTCCTATCGTCCAACGGCTACGACAGATGTCACCCCTGTACAAGGGGGGTTAAAAAGTAAAAGAGGAGAGGAGCCAAATGGCTGTATATAGCGAAAAAGTAATGGAGCATTTCATGAACCCCCGTAACGTAGGGGAGATACCCGATGCCGATGGGGTGGGCACGGTGGGCAACCCCGTGTGTGGTGATATGATGTCTTTCTACATCAAGGTAAACAATGGCCGCCTCAGCGACGTCAAATTCAAGACCTTTGGCTGTGGGGCTGCCATCGCTGTCTCCAGCATGGTCAGCGAGATGGCCCAGGGGATGAGCTTGGAGGAGGCCAAGCAGCTCAATCGTAAAATGGTGGCCGACGAGCTGGATGGTCTACCCCCCAACAAGATGCACTGTTCTAACCTGGGGACAGAGGCCCTCCGCAAAGCCATTGAGGACTACGAGACCAGGCAGGCCAAGAGTAGCGTTTGAGAGGCTTCACAACGAGGGAGGATGGAAATGACGAAAGAAGAAACTTTGGAGCTGGAAGAAGAAAAGGCTTGCTGTTGCCCCTATTGCAGCGGCGACCTGACAATGCTTATGCCCTTCTGCAAGAGCTGCGGGGCCGAGCTACGCTTTTGTGCCCAGTGCAGCGAGCCCCTGCCGCAGAATGCCCAGGTCTGTCCAAACTGCGGAGCAGAGGTAGATTGATACACTGGCGAAGGAAGGAGTTGTGCTGAGATGGAGAAAGAGAAGGAAAAGGTGACTATCGTCGTCTTCAGCGGCGAACTGGACAAAGCCCTGGCGGCTTTTAACATCGCCACCACGGCGGCAGCCATGGGCATGGACGTTACCATGTTCTTCACCTTCTGGGGGCTGAACGCCATCAAGAAGAGCGAAGGACCCCTCAGGAGCAAAGGATTGATGCGCAAGATGCTCAACTGGATGAACCGTGGTGGAAGCAAACGCCTGAAGCTTTCCAAGTTCAATATGTTGGGTATGGGAACCTGGATGATTAAGAAGCTGATGCGGGAAGAGAGGATGCCCTCCATTGAGGAACTGATAGCGCAGGCTAATCGCTTAGGGGTCAAGCTGGTTGCCTGCACCACCAGCATGGGGATGATGGGCCTGGGTGAAGATGCCTTCATCCCGGAGGTAGACAGCTTCGCTGGCGCGGCCACCTTCCTGGGCCAGGCCCGTAAAGGAACAGTCAACCTGTTCATATAACGAAGGAGGGATGTCCTATGAAAGCAGATGCCACTTTGGATTGCACAGGGCTCTACTGCCCGATGCCTATTATTGAGACCACGGACAAGATGCGAGAGTTGGAGATTGGACAGGTACTGGAGATATTGGCTGACGACAAGGGCATCAAGAGCGACATGCCTGCCTGGTGCGAGAGCACCGGGAACGAGTTCCTGGGCATCGAAGAAGAGAACGGTGAATGCAAAGTCTACGTCAGGAAGCGGGCGGAGTAGTCAGGATGCGACTCTCTCTCCCACGGTGAGGCGACAATGTGCAGAGGAACTAGAATGGCGGCCCAAGCCATAAGCCAAAAGATAACTACCGAGATGAACATTTACGAAGTGGTGACCAAGTATCCGCAGACCATCAAGGTCTTTTTTCGCCACGGCATGCAGTGCACCGGCTGCTACATCTGCGGCTTTCACAACATCGCCGAGAGCGCCGAGGAATACGCCGTAGAGATGGACGCGCTCTTGAATGACTTAAACGACGTTATTGCGGAAGGTTAAAGCGCGCTTTGTTGCTCAATCGTACCCGAGTTTAGAAAAAGCAAGGCCACCTGCTGACTGCAAACAGCAGGTGGCCTATCCCTAGCAGGGATGGGAGCTCAGAACTCCTCCGCGATCCTCACCAACCGGTGAGGCTCTAAGA